>FWWL01002719.1_pt1 | contig 31698 bp, 29 predicted proteins | sample 2228331 | NCBI WGS metagenome assembly FWWL01 (sample SAMEA103939775, study PRJEB20133) | metagenome
TGCCATAAAACACCTCCGGCTTTTATTTAAAAATTATTGCAGGAATATCCCGACCTGTCAAGTAAATCCATATCTACCTGTAATTCATTCTTGCATATAAATTTTTTTTATGGTATATTTTAAGAATTATGAAACGGTTAAACATTGTCACCAATAACAGGATTGAGATTGTTGATATAACTGCCCTTGTTCGCCAGGCAATCAAGGAGAGCGGGGTAAGCAGGGGTATATGCCATATTTATGTCCCCCATACAACAGCTGCAATAACCATTAACGAGAACTCTGACCCATCAGTGAAGGACGATATAATAAATACGCTGAATCGCATAGCCCCCTCCGACGGGAAATATCTCCACAGGGAGGGAAATGCGGACGCACACATAAAGGCGAGCATTGTGGGAGCAAGCCAGTCAGTCATGATTGAAAACGGAAAGCCCGTCCTGGGGACATGGCAGTCCATATTCTTCTGTGAATTTGATGGGCCAAGGACAAGGAGCGTATTAATTAAAATAATAAACGAAAAATAGATGAAAAAGGAAAAGATAGAAAATCAGCGCATTCCGAGAAAACTGATATGCATCCCCATATTCTTTTCTGAAGAGGGGAAAGATTTCTTTAAGGTGGATTATTCTACTGATTTGAGTGAAGGGGGGGTCTTAATCCAGACCCCAGAACCATTGCCTGTTGGAACTAAAGTTGACATAAAGTTCCGCCTGCCCGGCAGTATAAAACTGATTGAGACAAAGGGCGAGGTGGTGTGGTCTCACAAGAGAATAAGCGATGAAGCATCCCTTGACCTCGTTCCTGGAATGGGCGTGAAATTCTTAAACCTTGATGAAAAGAGCAAAAAATACATTGAGGCTTTTATAAAGAATGAGCGCGAAACAAAGGTTTTTGAAGAAGACCTCGAAGAGGAATTAGAGGATTGACAAATTTTTTAAAATATGCTTAAATTATAAAAATTGGGAGGAAAAAGATGTCCCGGCGGTTGGGCGAGCTTTTAGTCCGCGAAAACCTGATTACACCGGAGCAATTAAAGCAGGCACTGGAAGAGGCAAAGAATTTTGGCGGACGCCTGGGAGAGAGTCTATCTAAACTCGGCATACTTGATGAGACAGAACTTGCGGACTTTTTAAGCAAGTACTACAAGGTTCCCTCAATCAATCTTGAGGAATTTGAGATCGACCCTGAGATAATCAAATTGGTATCTGCAGAAATCTGCGAAAAGCATACAATAATTCCGGTGAACAGAGCGGGACCCACATTAATTATTGCAACGGCGGATCCATCAAATATTTATGTAGCAGATGATATTAAATTTATAACAGGCTATAATGTTGAGATGGTTGTGGCACCCGAAAGCCAGATTAAAAGGGCAATAGAAAAATATTATGGCAGACAGGCATCCGATTCTGTAATGAATGAGGTGATGCAGGAACTTTCTGATGCAGAGATTGAATCAGTTGATGAGGAGGAGGATATAGATGTAAAAGACCTTGAAAAGGCAACTCAGGATGCACCTATTGTAAAACTTGTCAACCATATTCTTACAGACGCTATTTCAAAAGGTGCAAGCGATATCCATGTGGAGCCCTATGAGAAATTCTTCAGAATACGCTATCGTGTTGATGGAGTCCTCCATGAGGTAATGCAGCCACCGATGAAATTCAAAAATGCCGTTATTTCAAGATTAAAAATCATGGCGTCCCTTGATATTGCAGAGCGAAGGGTGCCACAGGACGGGAGAATAAAACTCCGTGTCAAGGACAAGGAGGTAGACTTCCGAGTTTCTACACTCCCCACCCTCTTTGGCGAAAAGGTTGTGCTGAGAATCCTTGATAAGTCCAATCTCCAGCTTGACCTAACAAAACTTGGTTTTGAGGAGACCCAGTTAAAATTATTCCGCGAGGCAATAAACCAGCCTTACGGCATGGTGCTTGTGACAGGACCTACCGGCAGTGGAAAAACAACAACGCTCTATTCTGCCCTCATGGAACTAAACCAGATTACGGACAATATCTCAACAGCAGAAGACCCCGTTGAATATAACCTTCCAGGAATAAATCAGGTCCAGATAAACGACGAGGTGGGATTGAATTTTGCTGCTGCCCTGCGAGCCTTTCTGCGACAGGATCCGGACATCATCCTTGTAGGAGAGATTCGTGACTTTGAAACAGCAGAGATTGCGGTTAAGGCAGCATTAACGGGACACCTGGTGCTATCCACACTTCATACTAATGATGCGCCCAGTTCAATTACGCGACTCCTCAACATGGGTGTGGAACCATTCCTTGTAACCGCATCAGTGAACGCTGTCGTAGCCCAGCGGCTTGTCAGGAAGATATGCACCAACTGTAAAATAGAGGCGGACGTTCCACCAAAACTGCTGATTGAAATGGGGATGGATCCGGAGGAGGCAAATGAGGTCACATGCTATAGGGGCGCAGGTTGCGAGAAGTGCAACGGCAAGGGATACAAGGGCAGAGTGGCTTTATATGAGATAATGCCCCTGTGGGAAGAACTGAAGGAGATGGTTCTGAACGGTGCCTCCGCTGGCGAATTGAAAAAGGAGGCAGTCCGTCTCGGCATGTCCACCCTGAGAATGAGCGGGTTAAAAAAGATTAAAGAGGGTTTAACAACAACGGATGAGGTCCTTGCAATAACTGCAAAGGACTGATATTTTTTAATAATAAGGAGGCGAAATGGCAAACCTTCATCAGTTGTTAAAAGTAATGGTAGAAAAGGGTGCCTCTGACCTTCACATAACCACCGGCTCCCCACCACAATTGAGAATTGATGGCTCCCTTGTTCCATTAAAGATGCCTCCCTTAACTGCAGCAGAGACAAAACAACTGTGCTACAGCATCCTCACGGATGCCCAGAAGCATAAATTTGAGGAGGAACTGGAACTGGATCTTTCCTTTGGCGTAAAGGGTCTGAGCAGATTCAGGGCTAACATATTCATGCAGCGCGGTGCTGTTGCCGGTGCCTTCCGGGCAATTCCTTTCAAAGTCATGTCCTTTGAGGAATTAGGGTTGCCTCCTGTGGTAAATGAACTGGCTGCTAAACCCAGGGGACTTATCCTTGTAACCGGTCCAACTGGCTGCGGGAAGTCCACAACCCTCGCATCAATCATTGACAAGATCAATGAAGAACGGCATGAGCATATTGTGACCATTGAGGATCCCATTGAATACCTCCATCCCCATAAAAAATGCATTGTGAATCAGAGGGAGGTAGGTGCAGATACAAAATCATTCAGGACAGCACTGAAATATATCCTGAGACAGGATCCGGATGTAATTCTGATTGGCGAGATGCGCGACCTTGAGACAGTGGAGTCCGCACTCACCATCGCAGAGACAGGGCATCTTGTATTCGCAACACTTCATACAAACTCGGCTGTGCAAACAATTAACAGGATAATAGATGTATTTCCGCCTTACCAGCAGCCGCAGGTGAGGGCACAGCTCTCCTTTGTCCTTGAGGGCATCCTGTGTCAGGCATTAATACCAAAGGCATCGGGTACAGGAAGGGTGCTTGCAGTTGAGGTTCTTGTGCCAAATCCTGCTATCAGAAACCTCATAAGGGAAGAAAAGATCCACCAGATATATTCTCAGATGCAGGTTGGGCAGGCGAAGTTCGGCATGCAGACAATGAACCAGTCACTCTACAGTTTATACTCCCGCCGGCTCATCACTCTTGAGGATGCAATGGCATATTCCCCGGACCTTGACGAATTCAAGCAGATGCTTCAGACAGGCGGTGTCGTTCAGCCAGCAGTATCTCCGGGGATGACAAGGGCAACTGGTTTAAAATAAATTTTAAAGGAGTGTAATTAAATGGCTGTTTATGTTTGGGAAGGAAGAACAAGGACGGGCGAAATAGTAAAGGGTGATATAGAAGCACCAAACGAAGCAACTGTTATGCAAAAACTGCGGGCTCAGCAGATCCTGGTGCTCAATATCAAGGAGCGCACAAAGGGCTTTACCCTGCCGTTCACAATTCCCTTTCTGAAGGAGAAGGTGAAGGAAAAGGACCTTGTGGTCTTCACCCGTCAGTTCGGAACAATGATAGATGCGGGCTTACCCCTTGTCCAGTGCCTTGACATTCTCGCAAGTCAGCAGACATCAAAGGCGCTGAAGAAGACCCTCTACGATGTCAAAGCAGCTGTTGAGGGCGGTGCAACCCTCCATGATGCACTCAAACGGCATCCCGACGTTTTTGATGAACTGTATGTCAACCTTGTTGCAGCCGGAGAATTGGGCGGCATTCTTGATACAATTCTCTCGCGCCTATCCACATATATTGAGAAGGCAATGAAACTCAAGGGCGAGGTGAAGAGCGCAATGGTCTATCCCACTGTGATTATGACCGTGGCAATAGGCGTTGTCATTGTCCTTCTGGTCTATGTCATACCCACATTCCAGAAGATGTTTGAGGGTATGGGGGGTGAACTTCCCGGACCCACCCAGATGGTCGTGAATTTAAGTGCATTCATGAGAAGAAATCTTCTTTTGATAATTGCCATAATTGGAGGAACTGTCTTTGCAATAAGTTCCTTCAGGAGAACCCAGCGCGGTAGAGTGATATTTGACGCCTTTTTGCTCAAAATTCCCGTCATTGGTGACCTCATAAAAAAGGTTGCGGTAGCAAGGTTCTCACGAACACTGAGCACACTGATCTCAAGTGGTGTTCCAATCCTTGATGGCCTTGATATATGCGCAAGGACAGCAGGAAACAAGATCATTGAGAACGCCATCCGGGAGGCAAGGACAAGCATATCTGCCGGCAAAACCATATCAGAGCCCCTAAAACAGATGAAGGTGTTTCCTTCAATGGTGGTGCAGATGATCGCTGTAGGAGAATCAACAGGCGCTCTGGATGCAATGCTGGGGAAGATCGCTGATTTTTATGAGGAGGAGGTTGATGTAGCAGTTGCTGCCTTAACATCCCTGATGGAACCCATGCTCATGGTCTTCATAGGTGTGGTTGTGGGGGGGATATTAATTGCAATGTACCTGCCAATATTCACCATTGCAAGCACAATCAAGTAGAAAAGCAACCGTGTATGGCGGGATTAAAAAAATCTGACTACGCTGATGTTGAACTCTTTGAGAGATTCAAAACTCTCCTTATAATCAGAACCCTCTTTGTAACCCTCCTTCTCGGTGTCATCGCCTTTATAAATTATAAAAAACTTCCTGAACTCTCTTTTTCCGTCCTCTCTCTATATGGTCTTGTCATCTTTGCATATCTATTTAATATCATCTCAGCAATTTTTATCAAAAGATTTTTTTTTAAGCCATGGTTTATAAATACGGAATTATTTTTAGATGCAATCTTTATTACCCTCCTTATATATGTAACTGGCGGGTCAAATAGCCTGCTCCCATTCTTATATATTTTTCTAATACTTGAAGGCGGCTATATCAACTTCAGAAGGGGTGCCATGATTGCAACCTCCCTCAGTGTAATATTCTATGGAGCCCTTCTTGAACTGGAATTCTACAAGGTCCTGCCATACCTCTCCTTAATCAAGGACGAGTCACCAATCCTCAACCGTACGCAATTATTATCATTACTTGGCTATAACTTCCTGGGCTTTTTTTCTGCAGGGATCCTGTGGGGACTCCTCTCGGAGCAGGTTAAAAAGACACACAGGAGTCTAAAAAGTTTAGAGGACCTTACAAAAATTCTCTTTAAAAAGATTCCATCAGGCATACTTACAGTGACGGAGGAATGGCTTATAAGTTCCTTCAACAGCGCAGCAGAGAGAATTACAGGATTTAAGGCAGAAGAGGTCCTCGGTAAACCCCTGAGGGAGGTATTTCCTGATTTCCACCTTGAAAATCCCTCTGCCACAAGGAACGAGTGCATATTTAAAAAAAAAGATAGCACTGAAATTATTCTGGGTTACTCTATCGGGGACCTGGGAAAGGAAGGAAGGGTCATCATATTTCAGGACCTCACAAGAGAAAAGAGGATGGAGGAGGACATAAAGCGCTCGGAACGCCTTGCTGCCCTGGGCCGGCTATCTGCTGGACTGGCTCATGAGATGAGAACCATTGTCTCCTCCATAAGCGCCTCAGCGCAACTCCTCAGGTCCGTGGAATCAGATAAAAAGGAGCATGAAAAATTAACAAACATAATTATGAATGAATCAAAACGCCTCAATGAAATCGTGACCAATTTCCTAAATTTCTCAAAACCAGAAAGGAATCTGTCCGAAATATTTAATATTGATGATATCATTCGTGATACAATTGCATCATTTGAAAGGAATAATAACAAAGACATAAGATTCAGGCTGGAGGTTGGCTCAAGGAGAACGAAAATTAAAGGAAACAGAGAGGGTATGAGACAGGTATTCTCTAATCTACTCTTAAATGCAATTGAAGCATGCAGTGAGAAGGGCCATGTTACAATCAAGGTTGGGAACTCAGGGGCACAACCTGATATGTTAGAAATCTCTGTCTCTGACAACGGGTGTGGAATTCCCCCGGAGATTCTACCTCACATCTTTGAGCCCTTCTTCACCACCAAGGGAAATGGCGCAGGACTGGGGCTTGCAACGGTCTACAGAATAATTGAAGCCCATAAGGGAAAAATCAGTGTTGAAAGCCTTCCCGGTAAGGGAACTGAATTCAAAATCTTCCTTCCCAGGGCAGAGGGGAGCTGAATGTCAAAGATATTTGTAATTGAAGATGACCCTGAATTAAGGGAGGTAATGGCAACAATCCTTCGTGTGGAGGGATACGAATACGAAACATTTGGAGAGGGCAAAAGCGCAATAAAAAGATTCTCCGAAAGCCCGGCAGACCTTGTAATCACTGATCTGAAACTTCCGGAACTCAACGGAATTGAAATCCTGAAGGAATTAAAGGGCATTGAACCAAATATACCGGTGATTATGATAACTGCCTATGGCACTACAGAGAGCGCAGTGGAGGCATTAAAGAGCGGGGCTTACGATTACATACAGAAGCCCTTTGATGTTGAGGAATTAAAACTGACAATCAAAAAGGCCCTTGAGACAACCTCGCTAAGAAGGGAAAACATTCTTTTAAGACAGCAATTACGGCTCAAATACGGATTTGATAATATAATTGGCTCATCCTTTGAGATGGTGCAGGTCTTTGACCTCATCAGGAGAATCAAGGATCTTAAGACAAATGTCCTCATTCTCGGGGAAAGCGGAACAGGAAAGGAACTGGTGGCACGGGCAATTCATTACAACAGCGAGAGAAGGGACAAACCCTTTGTTGCCATCAATTGCGGGGCAATCCCTGAGAATCTTATGGAGTCAGAACTCTTCGGACACAAAAGGGGCGCCTTCACCGGTGCAGTGGCAAATAAGGATGGCTTATTGAAAATTGCGGATAAGGGCACTGTGTTTTTTGACGAGATTGCTGAGATGCCCCCTCATCTTCAGGTCAAACTCCTCAGATTTCTTCAGGACAGGACATTCACCCCGGTGGGAAGCACAGAGCTGGAATCCGTTGATGTCCGTGTGATTGCTGCCTCAAACAGGGACCTTGAGGCAGAGGTGATGCAGGGCAGGTTCCGCGAGGACCTCTATTACCGATTGAATGTTGTCCAGATTAACCTGCCTCCACTCAGGGCGCGAAAGGAGGACATTCCGCTTCTTGCAAACTACTTTGTAGAAAAATACGCGAGAGAACTTAACAAGGATATAAAGAGAATCTCCAATTCCGCAATGGAGCTCCTGATGAACTATCCCTTCCCTGGAAATGTGCGGGAACTTGAGAATGCAATTGAGCGGGCTGTGGCACTTGAGACCACTGATACCATCCTCCCGGAGAGTTTGCCCATAAAACTCACCCGAATTAACAACAATCTTGATAAAGAGCAGTTTAAACTGCCGGAGAAGGGGCTTGACCTGGAGCAAACAATCATGAACATAGAAAGGGAGTTTATACTTCAGGCACTCCATAGAACCAGCCGGATAGAGGAGGCAGCACAACTCCTTGGACTCAAGGAGAGGGCACTCAGGTATAAACTCAAGAAACATGGCATTGACTGGAGGAAACTTAAGTGACAATTTTTGTCACTTTTACTGACAATTTTTGTCACTTTTCCTAAAACTATTCGCTCTGACACCATTATAACTCCTTAAAAATAAAGGGGATTTCTAATTGAATTAAATGGCACGGAAATTGCAACATTTATTTTTGGAAAAATTAAATAAAGAAAGAAGGGAGGTGAAAAGAGATGATGCTGAAAGACAGAAAGGGTTTTACATTAATTGAGCTGATGATAGTGGTGGCAATCATCGGAATCCTGGCAGCCATTGCTATCCCGAACTTTCTGAGGTTCCAGTGCAAGGGCAGACAGTCCGAGGCACGGACAAACCTAGGGGGAATATTCACAGCAGAGAAGTCCTTCTTCAGCACCTACAATGAATACACCTCATCCCTGCCCGCAATTAACTGGGCTCCAACTGGATGCCCCAGATACGTCTACGGATTCGCTGCAGATAACTTTGAACCCTCTAATGGAACCAATATTGAGGCAGCCGCTTATATTGCTGCAATTGGTGCTGGCCCAAATGGAAATGTAAGCACAAGCGCCTCAGGTCCTGGAACAAACGGGGCTCTAGTAGATTCTGGGGGTGTTGACCTTTATAGCAGCTGCTGGATGGCTACTGTTCCGGGTGATCTTGCAAATGCACAGGCACCTGCTACGGGTTTAACATGGGGTAATGGCTTAACCCCTCAGGTAAGCGCTGCTGGAGACCATTTCTTAGCAGGTGCTGTAGCAGCAGGCACAACCATTGATAGCGATGCGGGGACAGGTGATGCCCAAGTTATGAATGATTACAGGGAAACAAGGTTCGGGGTCGCCACTGGGTGGACAGACGATTGCGCCGATTAATAACTCAGGTTAACTGCTATGATGGGATACGGGGAGGAGAGATGTTTCTTCTCCCCCATTATTTTTTAAGTTAATGAAGAGAAAAGGTTTCACATTAATAGAATTGATGATTGCTGTTACAATAATTAGCATCCTTGCTGTAATTGCCATTCCAAACTTTATAAAATTTCAGTGCAGGGGAAAACAGTCAGAAGCAGGCACCAACTTGGGGGGATTATTTACAGCAGAAAAGAGCTTTTATGCAGAATATAACTCCTACACAACAGACCTGAATATTATCCACTGGACATTAATTGCCGGGTGTCCGAGATATGTATATGGTTTTATTGAAAGTAAAAAAAACCCAAAGGGTATAACTGAGATTACAAATATTATTAAACCAACCGATCAGGATTGCACAGACCCTCCAATCCAGAATTCTGATGGTAGAAATCTTTATAGTAATTGCTATGCCCCAGCCATCTGTGCTGACCTGCCAAATGGTAACATACCCGGAACACTCACAAACCCGGAAGGCCTCGGTTCCGCAACAGTATCTGATAACGGAGAGCATTTTATTGCAGGAGCAACGAGTTTGGTGATTGATAGTGATATCACAAAAGATCAGCAGGTTATTAACGACTACAGGGAACTCAGATTTATAGACGGAGGGAATGATTGCGCTGATTAAGAATGTATTAAAATTTTTATTCGTCCTTCTTTTAATATTAATAACTTATACTACAGAAAAAAAAATTTTAAAAAAGAGGCAGGGCACTTTTAGACCTGTGGAAACAAAGATACCCCTGCCCTCCAAACTGTTAAAAATCCTCGCTCTAAACAATGACCTCATACTGGCAGACCTTTTTTATATTAAATCACTACTTTATACAGGTGAGTATCTTAATACCCAGGATACATACTGGCTTTACACCTATTTTGATACAATTACAGATCTGGATCCGGTATTTCAATATGCCTATATCTCTGGTGGCATAACGCTATCTGTATTCTGTTATAATGGTGAGTTAAGCAATAGAATTCTTCTTAAGGGTTATAATCACTTTAAAGATGACTGGAGGATTCCTTTTCTTATTGGATACAATTATTATTATGAACTTGGCAACTTTGTGGAAGGTGCAAAATTTATTGAAGTCGCATCCAGAGTAAATGGGGCACCCTTCTGGTTATCACTCCTTGCAGCAAAACTTTACTCCTCTGCCGGTAATATTGACTATGCAATTGAGTTTTTAAAAAATATGATTTCAATAACTCAGGACAAAAAGGTTAGAAAGGGCTTACAATTAAAATTAAAGGCTGCTATCCTTGAGAAAACTATTATGCCGTTGGAAACCATTGTTGAAAGATATAAAAAAATCTATGGACGATATCCTGATAATCTCAATGAACTGGTAGAAAAAGGCTTGATTGAGAGGTTGCCAGAAGAACCCTTCGGGGGATATTTCTATATTGATAAAGATGGCACAATCTGGTCAAGTTCGGTAAAAGAACGATTTAAATTACACATCCCGGAAGACTTAGGGTGGAAATTACAGAAAAGGAGTGAATACCAGTGGAGGCAATAAAGATTTCTGGACTCAAGAAGATTTTTAAAACTGACTTTTTAAGGAAAAGCGTTGTTGCTGTAAACAACCTATCATTCTCGGTAGAAGAGGGCACAATCTTTGGCTTTCTTGGTCCAAATGGCGCAGGCAAAACAACAACAATCAAGGTGATTGTTGGGCTATTAAAACCAAGTGCTGGAAGCGTTGAAATTTTTGGTAAGAGTATTGACGATATTAATTCAAGAACTGATATGGGATACCTTCCTGAAAGCCCTTATTTTTATGATTATCTTACAGGCAGAGAACTTCTCAATTATTATTCTCATCTTATTGATATGAAGGGGCTTAACAGGAATGCTCGGATTGAGGAGCTCTTAAAACGCGTGGGATTGTGGGAAGCACGAAATCAGCCACTCAGGAGCTACTCCAAAGGCATGCTTCAAAGAATCGGCATATCACAGGCATTGCTTAATAATCCTAAACTTTTGATTCTTGATGAACCCATGTCAGGGCTGGATCCAATTGGTAGAAAGGAAATGCGCGACCTGATTTTTGAGCTTCGTGAGCAGGGTAAGACCATATTTTTCAGTACTCACATTCTTGCAGATGTAGAATTGATCTGCGACAGGGTTGCAATCATAAACAAAGGAAATCTCCTATCTGTAGGGAGATTAAATGAATTGAAGCCACTCAAGGAAGAAGTTTACGAGATCGCTATTGAGGGTGTCACTGCCGAAAAGATTACAGAATACAGAACTATCTCAAAGGATATAAGAAAGAGCGGTGACAACTTTATAATACGCGTAAATTCAAGTGCTCATATTGAAAAAATATGGGAGATAACACGAAAGAACAACGGAAGAATTATCGCGGTCATACCTCTGAGAAAATCTCTGGAAGAAATTTTTATTGAAGAACTGGGGCTTACAAAAAATGAAGGGGGTTCCTTGACGAAACCATCTTAATCTTATATTCTATACTTTAAATGAAATCAATAGCAATTGCAATAAACACCTTCAGAGAAAAGGTTCGGGACAGAATCCTGTATGTAATCCTTGGCTTTGCCGTATTAATGATCATTGGTTCAATTTTCCTCGGTAAACTATCCCTTAATGAACAAATAAAAATTATAAAGGATGGCGGTCTGAGTGCAATTTCTGTCTTCGGTGCAGTTATGGCAATATTCCTTGGAGTAGGACTTGTCTCTCAGGAGATTGATAAAAGGACAATATATACAATTCTTTCAAAACCGGTGCGGAGATCCACATTCCTGATTGGTAAATATCTCGGATTAAATATAACGCTCGCAGTAAATGTTATTGCAATGAGCACAGTCCATCTTCTTATATTAAAGACATACGGTGTCAATCCTACAATAATATACTTTTATGCAATTTATTTTGTACTGCTCGAACTTATGTTAACCACTGCAATTGCTCTTTTCTTCTCAACCTTCAGTTCTACAATTCTAAGCATTCTTTTTACCACTGGAATCTATGTTATCGGACATCTTTTGGAAGACTTACAAACATTCAGCGCTAAATCAGAGAATGAACTTCTGCGAAATACTTTTAAAGTTTTATATTATGTATTTCCTAATATGGATTTCCATAATATCAAAGTCAATTTTACTTATAACATCCCTGTAGAATTATCAACCATTGGTCTGGTTTCAATTTATACAATTGTTTACATAATTTTGATTCTTATCTTATCTACAATTATTTTTAATCGCAGGGAATTTAAATGAACATCCCCTTCCTTGACCTTAAAAGAGTGTCTCCGAGTTATCTTCAGGAACTGAAGGAGAAGCACGGCGATATCCTTGCAAAGGCTGACTTCGTACTTGGACCTGAGGTGGAGGCGCTTGAGAGGGAGATTGCGGAGTTCTGCGGGGTTAAATACGGCATCGGCGTTGCCTCAGGAACCGATGCCCTCATTTTGTCCCTTCGCGCCACTGGCATTGAACATGGCGATGCTGTAATCACAACACCATTTTCATTCATTGCCACTGCCAGTTCTGTGGTCCTTGCAGGTGGAGTTCCCCTTTTCGTTGACATCAGCGAAAAGACATTCAATCTCTGTTCAATCAAACTGGAGGAGCTCCTCAGGAGGAAGGCAAAAAAGAAAAGGGATGGCTGGTATGTGAGAGAGATGAGAATCAGGGCAATCATCCCCGTCCATCTCTATGGTCAGTGTGCAAATATGGAAAGAATTATATCAATTGCGAAGGAGTTTAAACTTAAAGTTATAGAGGATACTGCGCAGGCGTTGGGCGCGGAGTGCAGATTCAATGGCTCCGTAAGAAGAGCAGGAGGCATGGGACTTGCTGGTGCCATCTCATTCTACCCCACAAAGAATCTGGGAGGGCTCGGGGATGGGGGGATGGTGGTGACGGATTCACGAAGGATTGCGGAGTTAATTCGCTCCCTCCGACTCCACGGCATGGGAAGGCAAAAATACATTCACCGGGCCATTGGCTATAACAGTCGCCTGGATGCACTGCAGGCAGCAGGCCTCAGGATAAAATTGAGATTCCTCAATCAATGGAACGAGGAGAGAATCGCCCTTGCAGAGAGATACAAAAGACTGTTCAAGGATAAGAATCTCTTAGAATTTATCACATTACCCTCCCTCCTGGAGGGAAACAGGCATATATACCACCAGTTTGTCATCAGGGTGAAAAAGAATCGGGATGGATTGCAGAAATTTTTGAAGGAGAATGGAATTGGCACAGAGGTCTATTATCCCCTTCCCCTTCATCTTCAGCCCTGCTTTAAGTATTTAGGCTACAGGAGGGGCGATTTCAAGGAGGCAGAGGTTGCCTCAAGGGAGGTCCTTGCACTGCCCATATATCCCGGATTAAGAGAGGAAGAGCAAAGATATGTGGTGGAGAAGATCGCAGAATATTATAACCCCCCCAGCCGCCCTTAATAAAGGGGGAAATACCTTAACAGAAGGAATTTTTAAAGTATATGCGAAATAAGAGATGGTATAACACAATCCCCCCAGCCCCACTTATTAAAGGGGGAAACGAAAGGGGGGATCAAATCTTTGATAAAACTACATTAAGGTCAAGAGGCCTAATAACAAAAGGTTTTCATCTGCCGTATAATCCAAAACTTATTGAAAGAGCAAGGGTGTTGAGAAAGAATATGACCGAAGCAGAAAAAAAATTGTGGTATGGACTTTTGAAAAATTTTAAATACCCTGTTTTGAGAGAAAGACCCATAGATAACTTCATAGTTGATTTCTATTGTCCCAAACTCAAATTAGTTATTGAAATTGATGGTGAAGTGCATTTCACAAGCGATGGTAAGATTTATGATGAAGATAGGGATAAGATTTTAAAAAGTTATAGGCTGAAAATTTTACGATTTAGTAATTGGGAGATACTAAGAAATTTTGATAGGGTATGTCATATCCTGGAAAATATAACTTAACCCCCCCAGCCCCCCTTAATAAAGGGGGGAACGAAAGGGGGGATTACGATGTCATTGTAATTGGTGGTGGTGTTAACGGCACAGGCATTGCCAGGGACTGCGCCATGCGCGGACTCAAGACACTCCTTCTTGAGAAAAATGACTTTGGTGCAGGTACAACCGGAGCAAGCAGTTGCATGATTCATGGTGGAGCAAGATACATGCTCCATGACACAGCCACAACAAGAAAGTCCTGCCTTGACAGCGGATATATTCAGAAGATTGCGCCTCATCTCATATTCAGGATCCCCTTTATCATTCCTGTCCTGAAATCAAAGCGAAAGAGCAAATCCTATCTCAACGCTCTTGATTTATACTTTTCTGCATACGACTCCTTCGCCCATCTCAAGGGCGGAAAGCCCCACACACGCCTTACCCGTGAGCAGGCCCTCAGAATAGAGCCGGGGCTTCACAGGGATATCATCGGCGCAGTGACAATGGACGAGTGGGGAATTGATGCCAGCCGGCTATGTCTCCTCAATGCCCTCTCTGCAAAAGAACACGGCGCTCAAGTAAAAACCCGCACCGAGGTTATTGACTTTTTGACAAAGGGGAATGTGGTCCTCGGCGTGAGGGCAAAGGAGGCTCGGAGCGAAAGCACAATGGATTTTTTTGGTAAAATAATTGTAAACGCCTCAGGTCCCTGGCTTCCCCAATTAAGCAGAAAGGCAAATACAGATGTCAAAATCAGGCCCGGTAAGGGTGTTCACCTCTTTCTGGACAGGCGGCTCTCAAACTATGCCGTGATTGGTGAGGCAATTGACGGAAGGCAGATCTTTATCATTCCTCACGAGGGCACCTCCATGATCGGGACGACCGATGATGATTATTACGGAGACCCGGACTTACAGTTTGTAACAGAGGACGAGGTTGAATACCTCCTGGAGGGAATAGAGAAAGTCCTTCCCCATATAAGGGGATGCCGACTCATCTCCACCACATCGGGGATACGAATCACGCTTTATGAATGGGGAAAATACGAGGACGACCTCTCAAGGGACCACAGGATTTATGACCACGAAAGGACCGATGGCATAAAGAACATAATATCCATTGCAGGGGGGAAACTGGCAAGTTATCGTCTTATGTCAGAGGAGGCAACGGACCTCATCTGTGAGAAACTTAAAGTTAATGAGAAGTGCAGGACCCATATCCAGCCGCTACCCGGGGGAGAGTCAGTGCCGGATGTCCGTGAGGTGGCAGAAAGATATGCCATACCAATTGTCCTTGCGAGAAAACTCATCTCAAGGTACGGCTCAAGAATCCACCGGCTTATGGATTACGCGCGGAATACTGAGGGGGGTATGAATATCCTCTGCATCTGCTCTTCAGTAATTGAGGCAGAGGTCCTCTATGCCATCCGGGAGGAGATGGCTCTTGACCTTTCGGATATCATGCGGAGGACAAAACTCGGGAACGGCGCCTGTCAGGGGATGCGATGCGTTGCGAGAACTGCCTGGCTTATTGGAAAAGAACGGAATCTTGACATTGATGAAATGGAGGCAATGATTGAGAACTTCCTCTCCGAAAGGTGGAAGTGGCGGGCACCGGTTGTGAAATACCACCAGTTGCCCCAGGAGGAATTGAATCAGCATACAAGGTTGCCCCTCCTGAACCTGAAAAAATGGAGCAGAGGATGAAGGGAGATGTTGTGGTAATTGGCTGTGGAGCAGGAGGGCTCACATCTGCCCTCTCTCTTGCGGAAATGGGCAAGGAGGTCACTATTGTATCCGAGCGAGTCCCATCAACAGCCCTCTTTTCCGGCGCATCCTACGATTCTGGCTCAGAAGGAAAGGAGAGTATTTATGAAGCATTAAACTTCTTTAAAAGCATCATCAATTCATCCGGTTATCTTTTATCAATTTCGGAGAATAAAATACCGCTCCTCACAGAATCAGGTGGAATAATAGAATCGCAACTCTTCTCCCATCTCTCTGCAAGTGCGGATATTAATTTTCTTATGAACAAAAAAGTATTATTTGTGGGCATCAAGGGATTTAGATGGTTTATTCCTGAACTTATCTTACTGCGCATTAAAAAATTTATAAAGACCGGAACCGCCGAATGGAACAGCACAATGGTGGATTTTCCATTGCCTGATATTGTCACGAAACTTACATCAATCTCTTTCGCGACCCTCCTTGACATTAAGGAGAACTTTGAGAGATTCAAAGAGGCCCTTCTGGGTGTGAAAGGTATTCAGTCATACGATGTAGTTCTCCTCCCGCCAATTTTAGGAATTAAAAATTACAATGAAAATTATAAGGAACTCAAGGGACTCCTGAATCCTGAAGTGGGGGAGTTGCTCTCCTCCATCCCTTCAGTGAATGGCATCCGGCTCCTCAATGGAATGGAAAGTGCCCTGAAGATAAAGAATCTGAAGGTTATTCAAGGAAGGTGCACTGGCTTTACAGGAGATAAGAGGATTGAATCCATCAGGGTAGTTACAAAAAGCGGTGAGCCCTCAGAGATTTCAGGGGATGCCTTTATCTATGCGCCAGGAAGATTCATTGGAGGAGGCATAAGTTCAGGGAGGGAGGTAAAAGAAGCCCTCTTCGGATTGCCTCTTTATTTCAACGGGAGAAAAGTCAATTCATATTTTCACTCGCTCTTTACCTACAGTTTCTCAGAACCCCAGCCATGCCTTCAGGCAGGCATATTGGTGAATGAAAAATTTCAACCATTAAAGGAGGACGGTAAGGTATTTGCAGAAAATCTCTATTCTGCAGGCAGTATTATAGGAGAGGATTTGCGCAATGGCATTGCCGGTGCAATATCCGCAGGTTATCTATGTGCGAGGGCTATCCTGTGAAGATCAGAACCATTTATTTCTTCGGATTCACTCTATTTAAACTGATTTTGAAAAGAATCTTTATAAGAAAAAATCAGGAGCAACTGCTGAGGTCTCAGTTCTCCAATGAAGGCATCTTTTCAATTGGCGAAAGGGAAAGAGAAATATACGGCGAATTTTCAAAATGTATAAACTGCGGCTTCTGCGCCGTTGGGGTTCCTCCAGATTCCCCATACTTTCAACACCCTGAGTTTATTTTCAATTCGTTAACAACAAATCTTATTGATCTAACTTATGAAAAGGGTGGTTTTCTGAAAATCAGTAATTTCAGGTGCCCTGCAGGTGCACCATATAAGGAACTTATAGATTTCATTGTGTCCGCAGGGAAATAGGGGTTATGCACAGGAAGTATTTTTATAGCGGGAAAGTTGGTGAATGGGTAAATCGGTTATGGGTGGGGGTGGCGTTCCGAGCGCTGACAGCAACGGGACCAAGTGAACGGGGCAGAGAATTTCCTGTGCTCTGATCCATAGATGGGCCAGCGCGGAAGCTAATAGCGGCTTGTGGGTCTTGCTGAACCATCTCATTATCGCAATATAGAAGTCATACATCTGCTTCCAGATCCCCCCTTTACTTCCCCCCCTTTATTAAGGGGGGTTGGGGGGATTACAGTACGGGAGCTAATAGTCGCATCAATGCTTGCTTCACCATCCCGTAATATCTATTCCTGCGGGCACCCGAACCACGGATAGTGTGTTCATGAACTTTTAACACCCCATCACCCTGCCTCTCCTCAGGGTTATCACACGAAAAAGGATTCTTCCTCACCCTTCACTATCCACTTTTAAATCCCCCCTTCACTTCCCCCCTTTATTAAGGGGGGTTGGGGGGATTGCTTCGCCTTCGGGAGGAGCCCTGTCATCCGAGCGGGTAAACCCCGCGACGAAGTAATCTCTCGCTTTCAAGCATCGCTCTCCCCTTGACAGGGGGCGTTTTTAATTGTAAAATATAATTGAAAATGGATTTCATTTTCAGGAGGTTGAGATGAATCAGCCAGTGAAAATAAATAAAATTAAGTCAATAAATCCGGCAACCCTTAAGGTCAATGCTGAATTTGATTGTTTTGATGCAGAGATGGTCCATCGCGCTGTATATGACGCCTGGAGGGGATTCTCTGAGTGGTCCCCTTTGTCCTTTAAAGAGCGAGCGGATTATATGTTCAGGGTCAGGGAATTAATCCTTCAGGATGCTGACGATATTGCAAAGGTCATCTCCTCTGAGACCGGAAAGCCAAGGATAGAAGCACTGACCGGCGAGATTTTACCTGTCCTTGAACTTATTACCTACTTTGCGAAAAATACAGAAAAGATTCTAAAGAAAGAATCTCTTAAACTCGGGAAATGGAGGCTTTTCGGAAGAAGCAGTTACATTGAGTACCACCCCCTGGGAGTGATCGGAATCATATCTCCCTGGAACTTTCCCTTCTCAATACCATTCGGTGAGATTGTCATTGCTCTCATGGCAGGAAACAGCGTGGTGCATAAACCCTCAGAATTTACTCCCCTCACGGGCAGGATGATTCAGGATCTCTTTAACAGGGCAGAACTACCAGAGGGCATCCTGAGGACAATCTTCGGCGATGGCTCAACGGGAGAAGCACTGGTAAAAGCCAACATCAAAAAGATAATCTTTACCGGAAGCGTTGCAACAGGCAAAAGGATTATGGCTCTTGCAGCAGAGCGGCTCACGCCCGTTGTGCTTGAACTCGGTGGAAAGGACCCGATGATAGTCCTTGAGGATGCAGATATTGAAAGGGCATCTGATGCGGCGGTCTGGGGCGCCTTTTTCAATTCCGGGCAGGTCTGCGCCTCTGTGAAACGGCTCTATGTTCATGAGAAGATTTACGATAGATTTACTGCTTTAGTCGTTAAAAAGACAAAAGACCTCAGGCAGTCCATTCCTGATAATTACGATGTTGAGGTGGGATCACTGACAAATGAACGCCAGTTTAAGATTGTGGAGGCACAGGTTGAAGAGGCAAAAAGCCAGGGCGCAAAGATTTTAACCGGTGGAGAAAGAAGGAATGATCTGAAGGGATATTTCTTCAAGCCAACTGTTATCACAGGCCTGAGCCATGCCTTTTCCATCATGAATGAAGAGACATTTGGACCGGTCCTGCCCATTATTCCTTTCAGTAGTGAAGATGAGGCAGTATATCTCGCAAATGATTCAAGATATGGACTCACAGCAAGCATCTTTACCCAAGATATTGAGCGCGCAAAGAAGATTGCATCACGACTCCACTTCGGAACAGTTATCATTAATGATAACCTCCTCACCCATGGCATCGCGCAGACACCCTGGGGCGGAGTAAAGGAGAGTGGATTCGGGAGGACCCACGGAAAAGAGGGGCTGATGGAGATGGTGACTCCACGGCATGTGCACATAAACAGGAGTCCCTTTCCCAACCTGTGGTGGTACCCATATTCATCAAGAAAATACAATATATTCAGAAATCTCCTGTGGGTAGTCTATGGAAAGGGAATTATGGGCAGGATAAAAGGGCTTGTAAAAATCCTTCGCGGTCTTCACACAAACAACTGACCGCACCTCGCAACGAGTCCTCTAATTTCTGTCCCCTCTTCCCCCTACCCGCCTGCCATGATGAATTCAATAAGTTTCTCCTGAGGCAGGGTTGAGACAGCAATGCACAATTCCTCTCCCATCCACCAGGCAACGGAATTAAGTTCTCCCTGAGAGGAGAGATAGAATTCCATCCCGCTCTTTTCATCAAGGTACTCATCCCCGAATTCCTCGCCCTCAAACTCCAGACCCTCAAACATTATGTTAAGAACAATCGCCTTTTCACTCTTATAAACAGAGATGGCAACTGGAATTGATTTTACCTTTTCAACGCTGCCACCCAGAAGTTCATAGCCCGCCACTTTCATATCAGGCACAGGAACCTCAAAATTTATTTCATCATGTTTTTTAAAATACTCCTCCAGAAGACGGGGATCTGAGGTTTGGTATTCAATCGCGGGAATACCTTTCTGTATTTTCTCAATAATTTCTCCTGCATGAGTTATTAATCTTTCAGGAAAGTGATCTGATCCGCGGGATGGATAAAAAAAGAAAATAATCAGTACCAGTACCAGACTTATTCCTGTAAAGAGAGGGAGGGGAAATTGTCTTGCCACAACAGCAGGAAAGGTTGTTGTCCTTTCGTTAATCATCTTAAAAACCTCTTCCTTTAATGAATCATCTGCCCTCCTGTCTTTGTAGAGTTTACCCAGGCGTTTCTTCAGCGCTCCCTCCTCCCTCAATTCATTACTGCACTTCAAGCATTCCTTAAGATGAGAATGAGCCTGCGCCTCTTCATCCCTGCTAATCTCACCGTCCACCATTGCGGTAAGTAATTCTCTTACCTCTTCGCACTTCATTTAATTAACCCTCTCGTCCTTGCATACTCATAAAGTCTCTTCTTCATTAATGCTCTTGCTCTTGAAAGCCGGGAGCGAATTGTACCAACAGGACAGCCCAGCACCTCTGCAACCTCACCATAACTCATCTCCCCAACATCAACCATAACAATTACAGAGCGATACTCTTCTGGCAGGGATTTTAGCGCCCTTTCAACATCCTCATCCAGGGCATTCTCAATTACATCCTCTGCAGGATTTCCCCGGTGATTTACAAATTGATCCTCCTCTTTAAGTTCCACCCTGCTCTTTCCCTTATATTCATTTACAAAGGTGTTATAAGCAATCTTTATAAGCCACGCCTTGATGTTCGTGCCTGCTCTAAACCCTTCAAGGGCGCTCCATGCCTTTAGATATGTATCCTGCACTAAATCCATTGCCTCATCCTCATCCCTGGCGAGACCCAGGGCAAAACGAAAGACCTGGTCAAATAAGGGAATCGCCCGACTCTTGAACTCCTCTCTATCCACCTAAACAATAATATCCTGTTGCCCATCATAAGTCAATTCCTGTATTTATTTAACCTGTTTAAAGCAAAAAAAGTTCCAGGAGACGACCCTTTCTGGAACTTTCTCCCCATGGATAATTGTTATACAGATTAAGAGATGAATGATATGGAATGAGGAGGTGTGACCATGTCATTAATGTGCAAAATAGCCCCGGGATGCGAAAAGACAGAGGGGTTGTGTAAACACGAAAAAATTATGCTTACAATTGCTATCATTGCTACAATAGCCCTGCTTGTATTTGCCTTTGCAGGCTGTGGAAGTGATGGATTATACGGAGATGGAGGCAATGGTGGAGGTGGTGGAACCGGCGTTGCTGAAATAGTGGAGTGTTCAGGGGTGACACCATCAGCAGATGTCGTGATGCAGAATATTGCCTTCAATCCATCAACAGTAACAATAAGTGCAGGACAGGTTGTCAGATGGACAAACAATGATAGTGTGAGCCACACAGTCACAAGTGGGACACCCGGTGATGCTAATGCAGGCAGGGACTTTGACACCGGGTTGATGGGGAATGGGGTCTCAAAGTGCATAAAATTCAATACACAAGGAACATACATATATTTCTGCAGACCCCATTCCGCAACCATGCGAGATGCAAAGGTGATTGTGCAGTGAAATAAATCCCCCTTTTATTCCCCCCTTTATTAAAGGGGGGTAGGGGGGATTAGAAAGGAGGTGAGAAGAAATGAAAAGGGCCTTAATAACACTGGGAATAATTGCCCTCGTCGGATTAACTTCATCAGCATTTGCAGCTGAGAGTACCTTCAAGTTTAAGGTAACAGGCATGCACTGTGATATGTGTCCGAAGGCGGTTGAGAAGGCAGCAAAATCCGTCAAGGGTGTTACTGATGTAAAACTCACGCTCATTGAAGGAAAATGGGAAAACGGCGGGATTCTTGAGGTAACGGCAACTGAAACAGCAAAGCCCAACCAAATCATCAATGCTATTCAGAAGGCTGACAAGTCATACAGGGCTGAGGAAATCAAAGAGTAAATTCAGATACTGCCCTTCATCTACAAAGGGGGAGAGCAATCTCCCCTTTTTTACATCAAGGAAGCATCCAAAATTAAGGGCTGATTTATGTTTTCCGTGATACCATTAAGGAGAGGCAGGGTGTGGTAGCCCTCCCGCAGATGAAAATAGAGGATGTATCGTGACCTCTCGCTGATGTATATCCGGGCAGTTTCGCTAGCCCTCCACTATCTATTTCCAGATCCCCCCTTCACTTCCCCCCCTTATTAAGGGGGCTGGGGGGATTACAGTGCGGGAGTGAATCACGGCTTGTGAGTCTTGCTGAACCATCCCCAACACCTCCGAACCGCGCCGAGACCCGGATAGTGTGTTCATGAACTTTTAACACCCCATCACCCTGCCTCTCAATGGGATTAGTCTTAACTTCATCACAAAATCTTGGATGCTTCCTTACGTCAACAATTCCTTGAATACCTCCTGATAATAATATAAAATAATTTTATTATGGTTGACATTATAAATATAATCTGGGCAGGTGTGGAGAAATTTCATCATTTTCTCCTTTCTCCGGAGGGAATGAGAATATTAAATATCGCCTTTATATCATCCATCTTTTTTGTATTCCTTCTCTCCATCTCCTTTCTCCTGCGCCAGGAGTTCCTTATCCTCCTCTCCCTTGTCCTCTCTGCAATTGCCGGCGGGACTATCTACCTTCTGAGCCTCTATTCCGCCCCCCTCCCGGACCAGTATGGAACTATTGATAAATTCCTTGTATTTACAGGAGTAAAACATATCTCTGACCCGGACATGCACATCACAGTGGGGACAGGCGATGACAGAGACTCCGCAATTATTAATGCCCTTGACTCAGCCTTCACAACGGCCCTCGGCGCAAATACAGATGGACTATTCAAGAATCTAATATCAAGGGACTTCAACTGGTTTGAGAAAAAATACAGGACACTTTTTGAAGTCATAAAAGAAAAAAATTTGGGCACAAAGGAAATGGTGGAAGTAAGGTGGACAATGCCCAGGGTAAGGGCATATATCATCAGAAATGGCTTTTCTCCATCTCCATCAATATTGGTGATGGAGTTTTTGAAAAACCCGACAAATATTCCTGCCCAGACACTGATTGACCAGATTTCTGTTCTATATAAGGCGAAGTCAATGTATTTCAAAAACGGCCTATTCTACGGAACCTGCGATGCAATAATAAGGGAATTAAAAAAGGGCTCTTTTAAAACGACCGCAGGAGAAATCACCCTTCAGGCGCTTTCATACGAAGAGAAGACAGATGCAGAGAATAACAGGATTTGCAATATTAAGGTTGAATCAATCAAGGTAAATCAGGGAGGATAATTCATGCCAATATATGAATATGAATGCATGGATTGCGGAACCAAGTTTGAGCAACTTGTATTATCAAGCACTGAAAAGGTCCGTTGCTCAAAGTGTGATAGCACAGAGGTGCAAAAAAAACTCTCCGCCTTTGGATTTAAAAGTGGAGAAAAATTTAACTCTTCTGCGGGCTCTGCCTGCAACACCTGCTCAAGCAGTAACTGTTCCACATGCGGATGAAATTGTTTTTAATAACTTTAAGTTTATTTTCTGCAATACAATTGCTTTCAGCAGATACTGAGATTGAATCGCGGAGTAAAGATTACTGCGCCTCTTTGAGGGGACAGAATATCTCCCATCATTCCGCCCGCGGAAAACTGAGGGCTTTTTTTAAAAGCGACGAGGATCTCTCCACCCATATTGTCATGCTCTATTACCACATGAACGAAAAAAAACTGAAGAACTTTTATGTCCTTGATTGTAAGGTGATGAGAATCAATCACCTATCGGAGGATGAGGCAGAGGTGGAATATAAACTCACAGGAAACTGGCTCCTTTTCTTACATAAAGATATACAAATAATAGACCGCTGGAAAAGGGAAAGGGGAGAGTGGTTTATAATTCCTCGTGAGATTCTAAAGGAAAAATAGGGAGGCATTATATGCTGAGATTGGCTGGTATATTATTATTCTTTATAATAACGGTAACTTTAAGGGCAGAAATCACCGGCAGGGACATAATAGAGAAGGTGATTAACCGTGAAGCCCCCAAGACAACAGAGGCAAGGGTCAGAATGCTTCTTATTGATAAAAATGGAAAGGAGAGAGAAAGGGAGTTCCTCTCTTATTCCAAGGATTATCCTGAGGGAAGAAAGAGTGTTATGAAGTTTGAAAAGCCAGCTGATGTGAAGGGGATGGGGTTCCTCCAGATTCAGCACAAAAAGGGTGAGGATGAGCAATTCCTTTATATCCCTGAACTGAAGAGGGTCCGGCGACTCACCGGCAGTGCGAGAAGGGGGAGTTTTTTTGGAAGTGATCTCAGTTATGAGGACCTTGAGGAACGGGATGTTGATGAGGATAATCATAATCTCCTGAGAGAGGAGAAGTATAATGATCAGGATGTCTTTGTTGTGGAATCCACACCAGGGGACCCATCAAGCACACAATACTCAAAGGTGGTTCAGTGGATAAGAAAGGACAACTATATACCGGTCAAAGTTGAGTTTTATAAGGACGGTGATCTCATAAAGGAACTTAAGGTTGAGAAGATTGATAAAATTGACGGTTACTGGACAGCCATAAAAACCAGAATAAGAACGATTAAATCAGGGCATTCCACTTCTGTGGAATTGATTGAAATAAAGCACAACAAGCCAATTTCTGACGATGTCTTCACAGAAAGGTTTCTTGCCCGTTAAAACAAATCTGTGAGTATAAATTTAAAACCTCTGTTTTTCATATTTCTACTCCTTCCTGTAGAACTTTATGGCCAAGTTGAGGCAGATTACAGGGGCAAATTCTATTCCCGCGGAAATTTTGATATATATCGCGATAGCAAGTCAGAGCAACTGATTGAGTGGAGAAACAAATTATTCCTGGAGGGGAATATTCATCTGGATGAATCCACGCGACTCACCCTTTCACTCCTCTCAGAATATCAATTGTTATGGAGCGAGGATGAGACCCTCTACCGCCTCTTTCCTGAACTCTACGAGGCATATATAAAATTCAATCTCAAAAATCTTGATATATCCATTGGCAAACAGAGCGTATCCTGGGGAAAGGCGGACCTGAGCATAAATGATGTGCTGACACCCTTTGACATGAGGGAGATAGCAACGCTTGAGGAGGAATTTTTGAAAATTCCAGTTCCCATGGTAAGAGCACAATATTATCTAATGAATGACTGTGCCATTGAGGGCCTATGGATTCCCTTTTACTATCCTGCAAAATTTGAGACCTTTGGAACCGACTGGTCCCTGCTCTCGCCAACCATTCTTTCCAGTTTTAACCCAACGTACAGGCAGGCAATAGAAAATGGAATGAATCCGGGCATAAGAAAATTTCCGGAATATGAACCGCTTAACTCTGAGTTAGGAATAAGAATTTCAGGCATTGCACGAAATATTGATTACTCTGCCTACTATTTCTACACCTGGGAGGACATCACCGCATTGTATTTTAACCCTGACTTTATTGACTATATGATGGCCTCCCAGCCAGGGCTCTCCATGCGAGAAAAACTGAAGACAATCAATCTGCTGGAGGTAGCAGGTTATTATCCCCTCTACACAGAGAAGGCAGTGCGGGAGAGCATTGCCGGTGCTGATTTCTCAACCACTATCTTTGATATAGCCATAAGGGGAGAGGCATCCCTGCGATACAGGTTTCCCTTCCTGGACGAAAATTTAAGGATAAAAAAGAAAACGCTGATTTTATGGGACATCGGCGGTGACTATATGCTACCATATGAAATATACCTGAATATGGAATTTTTACAACTCTTTATACCTTACTACGAGCCGGACCTTCTGATTGTGAAGAGGTTTGTTAATATTCTTACAGGAATTATCCGGAGAGGTTTCCTTGACGATAAGTTGAACTTAGAATTTCGCACACTTTATAATTTTACATTAATGGATTGGACATTCAATCTCCTGGGGTTTTATCAGATTACTGATAACTGGCGACTGGGCGCGGGCTGGCAGCACTTTGATGGGCCCGCGGAGGAGAGCATATTCGGGTTCTTCAAGAAGAATAAGAATTTTCTTCTACAGGTGCGGTATGCATTCTGATGCAGGGGCGAATGACCATTCGCTCAAAGGATATTATGTTAGTAAAGTTATTTGAAGGGATTATAAAATTAAGGGTTTTGATTCTTCTTCTCTACGGCATTCTGACCTTATATTTTGCTCATCATGCCTCAAAACTCACCATAGACCCATCCCTTGAATCCTGGATTGTGCAGGACGACCCATCCCTTCTCTATTACAGGGAGTTCAAAAAAATCTTTGGAAGTGATGAGATTCTCGTTGTCTCCTACAGTGTTGATAATCTCTTCACTTATGAGGAGTTAAACTTTCTCAAGGAATTCACTGACAATTTAGAAAAAATCCAGGATGTTGAGGAGGTGATAAGTTTAACAAATGCACTGAAGGTTCGGGGGGAAAAGGACACAATAAACATCTCGCCGCTCATTGAAAAAATACCGGAGAGCCAGGAAGAGATAGAAAAACTAAAAGAGGAGATAATAAATGATGAACTTTATGTTGGCAATCTCATATCTCCGAAAGCAGATACTGTGGCAATTGTGCTCCGCCTTAAAGACAGGGATGACAATCTGATGCGCCAGCGAATCATGGATACTGTGAGAAAATTGTTCAAGGATCATTCGGGCAATAAGGAATTCCATGTCGCCGGCATTCCAGCCATGAAGGTTCATACTACAGAATCTGCCTTCAGGGACTTAAAGATATTCCTGCCGCTCACCATGTTGATAACAATCATTGTGCTTTATTATATCTTCGGCACACTGAGAAGCGTCTTCATTCCCATGACTGCTGGCATACTTGCCATGACCTGGGTCTTCGGAATTCTGCACCTCTTCGGCAGAAACATAAATATAGTGACACCGATCATCATACCTATGTCCTTCATCTACGGCACATCCATTTCAATACACATATTTTCCGCCCTCATTGAAGCAGGGAATACGGATGACTGGCACAGAACCCTTGTGAGGTCCCTTGCAAAGGTCGTAATCCCCTGCTTTATGACATCCTTTACCACAGTGATTGGTTTTGCATCCAATGGAGTGAGCAAGGTTCTCCCCATAAGGGAGGCAGGGCTCCTCACTGCCCTTGCAATAATGCTCACATATATCTTCAGTTTTACCACAATACCAATTCTCCTCTCCACGCGCCTTGGAATTCATGGCGGTGGCGCTGCCCGGGCAGGCGAGGGATACTCTACAATTGACAGAATCCTGCCATGGATTGGTATGACAACGCTGAGATATAAAAAAACTATCCTGAGTATATTCATTCTGATCTCCCTCATTGCTATCTATGGAATTACCGAGATAGTTGTTGAGACCGACATGCTGAGATTCTTCAAGAAATCAAATCCATTAAGGCAGGCATATGAATTTGTAGAATCAAGAATTGGCGGATACAATCCCCTTGAAGTGGTCTTTGAAGGTGAGCCTGAGATGCTCAAAAATCCTGAGATACTTAAAGGAATTGATAGATTCATAGAGGAGGTCCTGAAGGTTCCGCGGGTTGAAAAGGCAATTGCTCTTACAGAATACATAAAGGCGGAGAACCGTGCCTTTAATGACGGCAGGCAGGAGGAGTTCAGGATTCCGGATTCCCCCGGACTGATTTCCAGTTATTTATTCCTTCTTGAGGGTCAGGAGGAAATCGCCTCCCTCGTCACGCCTGATTATTCAAAGGCGCGCGTCTCGCTCCGCTTGCATTCAATGAGTTCAACAGAACTAATTGAGACCATTGAAAAGGTGAAGGCGGTGCTGAAGGAAAATATGCCGGATGGTTGCAGGGGCACAGTTACAGGTAGCGCAATCCTCTATGCCAATATGGTGAATGACATTGTTCTTGCACAGGTGGAGAGTTTACTCATTGCCTTCTTATGTATATTTATCCTGATGTCCATAAACCTCCGGTCTATCAAGGTTGGATTTCTGAGCATGATTCCCAACATCTTCCCGATTTTGGTGAACCTCGGAATTATGGGATTATTCGGGATCACATTGAATATATCAACTGCAATGGTCTCTGCAATAGCAATCGGAATTGCAGTGGACGATACCATCCATTTCATATACCGGCTCTGGGTTGAGTTGTATAAGGATGGCGATTATGAGAAGGCATCGTTCAGGGCAATCACAACCATAGGAAGGCCTTTGGTATTCACGAGCACAGTAATAACTGCGGGCTATATTATCATCTGCCTCTCCTCCTTCATGCCCAATGTCTATGCAGGCATGCTCACCGCAATTACAATGATTGTGGCACTCCTCGCAGACCTCTTCCTGACACCCGTAATATTCACCCTGTTCAAGCCCTGGGGAGAGATCAAGAAAAATCATTAAGGTAAAGTCATACCATTAAGTAAAATTTTACCCCCTGCTACAAAACCTTACAGGTAAATTTTAACCACTCTTATTTATATTCTTCCAAAAAATTCAATAATTTTAATTAGGTACAGGGTTAACAATTATGGCATACGTTTTGCAAAAAGGAAATATGTAAGGAGGTGCGAAATGAAAAAGATAATAGCATTCGCATTTGTAATTTTGAGTACAATCAATTTATATGGATCTGATTTAAAAAACTGGGAGGTATCACTTTATGTCTATGAAGGGAGTTCCCAGAACAGGTTGCAGGCAGGAATCCGTGATGGTGCAACTGATGGCTATGACCTGCTCTGGGATTCAGTAGCGCTCCTATCATCAAATCCATTTAATGCATATTTCTATCATCCTGACTGGAATACATCTTCCCCTTTTTTCTGGAGGGATATAAAGGCATTTGATGTAGTAAAAGAATGGAACTTTACTGTTAACTCAACAATGGGAGTAGATGCACTTATTGTTTGGGATCTGACATATGTGCCGGTAAATGAAATTTCACTAAAACTGATTGACACTGAAAATCCTGATAGAGAGATTGACATGCTGTTAAACAATAATTATTCATTTAAATCAACCGGGATAAGGAATTTCAAATTAATCGCCAGAGTTTTGAATTATACCACACCATCAGAATTATTAATTGTATCTGATGAACCTTCTCTGCAGTCAATTCTCACAGGTCCACCTGCTCCATCAAATGTTACTGTAAACCCTGGGAATGGAGCAAAGGTTATCCGATGGGACAAAGTTAAAGAAGCAGTGAGTTATAATGTTTATAGAAGTGCTGACGGATACATTTTTGTTCGGATAAACAGCCAGCCGGTATTAAAAGAAATGTACGTTGACCAAAATTCAGAAAGGGCCGATTTTTTATACGCCGTAACTGCTGTTGACATCAAGGGATTTGAGAGCAGATATGGTGAATAGTTACTGCCCCACTGTGAAGAAGTTGCTTGTCCCTGTTGCTCCGGACTCGGGTTCAATCACTGTAATCGCATCTCTTGGAAAGGCGGCGCCGATGGTTACCTGCTGACTGAGCAGACCTCCTGAAAATGGCGCACTTGTAGTGGGCTGAACTGTGCCTGTAAGGTCAATTATGTTCACCGTCCCGTTGAATCCAATGACAACATTATTGTAGGCATCAAGGGCTGTTACACTTATTGTAAATGGAACATTCACCCTCTGGTCCGGAATATCTGCAATTGAGAAGTGGTCAAGGGCGCCGGGAATTACATTAAATGGATTGCTTATGCCAGCATTGCCTGCTGTATCCTGCACAGTGATCCGGACATTGCCCATTGCCTTTGTTATTGTAACCGGCTGCATCAGCACTCCCCGGTTGAAACTCCCTGATGTGGTGGGTGATATGGTCCCGGTCGTATCAGAGATGCTCACCCATCCATTGAATCCTCTGAGGGTATCACCATTGACATCCACTGCCCGGATTGTAATTGTGAATTGCTCACCGGCAACCTGAGGTGTTGGCACGAGGTCAATTGTGTAGCCCGCCACACCTGCATAAGATGGCTCTACAGCAAAGGAATTGGATTCCCCCCTTCGCCCTTCGCCATCACTTACAGTTATAGTTGTAGATGATGTGGGGATGCCAATTCTAATCTCCTGCGTTAGAACGCCGCCGATGAAGTAATCGCTCACAGGGGGAGTCACACTGCCTGTTGTATCCTCTATTGAGACATTCCCATCAAAACTCCGAACCGTCCTTCCAGATGAATCCTGTGCAACAACTGTAATTGAGAAGGGCTCATCCTCAATCTGGGGGCTTATGATATTTGAGACAGCAAAGTGATCAACGGGCTGTGGGATGACATCAAAGGAGTTGCTTGCCCCTCTATGGGAGGCGAGGTCATCAACAGATATATAGTTTCCTGTTATGGCTTTACTTAAAGTTATGTTCTGATTGAGTATGCCAAATATGAAGGGGTTGCTCGTTATATTAAGGGCACCGCTCACATCCATGAGTTTTACAGTGCCATTAAAGCCGGTGACCCTGTTATTGAAGGCATCCACTGCTGTCACAGTGATTCCAAAGGGGGCATCAACTTGCTGTGGTGAGGAAATTTGACTTACAGTAAAGTGGTCTAGTCCTCCTGGAACAACGGAAAAGGCATTGGACTGGGCTGTTAATCCAGCGCCCTCAACGTTCAATCTGATATTGCTTCCTGCTCTCTCAATTACAACTGTCTGGGTTAGAACCCCACCTACAAAATTCCCTGACTGATAGGGCTTGAGGGAGCCGGTGGTATCAGTGATGTTAACGCTTCCGGTGAAGTTCCTTGTCCCGGTGCAATCTGGATTGTTATATGCAGTAATGGTAATCTGAAAGGGCTGACCGGCAACCTGAGGAGTTCCAACCGTGTCAACATCAAAACACGCAACCTGGAGCCCTGAAGAGACATCAAAGGCATTGCTCACCCCTGTGTGTCCCATACCATCGCTTACAGTTATGGTATTGTTGTTCTGGCTTGCATTGATAGTTACACTTAAAGTCAATATACCGTTATTGAAGACACCTGTTGATGGCGTAATTGTCCCTGTTAGGTCAGAGAGCGTTACAGTGCCATTGAAGTCCGTTACAATCTGCCCAGCGGAATCCCTGGCATAAACCCTTATTGTGAATGGAGAGCCATTCCTCTGGGGGCTTGATATTCCCTGAATTCCTGGCGTGTCCAGATCCGCGTCAAAACTGAAGTGGTCAAGAGATCCGTGTCTCACTTCAAAGGAATTGCTCGTTCCTCTGATACCCCCATCTGAAGCGATTATTATATTGTTCTGAATCGCTTTACTTATTGTTATATTCTGTGTCAGGAGTCCGTTAACAAAATTGTTGCTTACTGCAGGTGAAATTGTGCCTGTCAGGTCAGAGAGATTAACCTGACCGTTGTAGTCCACCCTGTTTCCATAAAGGTCCACTGCCTCTATGGTGACCGGGAATGCCTGCCCTGGTGTGACTGGACTGAGTATTGATGAGAACAAAAATCTGTTCAGTGAAGCAGGCACCACATCAAAGGCATTGCTCTGGCCTGATTTTCCATTCCATGTGACAGTAATTCTGTTATTCGTCACTGCCCTATAAATTCTCACATCCTGGACAAGCAGACCACTCACAAAGGGCTTTGACAGGACGGGCTCAATGGTCTTTGTGTTATCCCTGAGCGTCACAGTTCCATTAAAGTCAGTTACAGTTACATCTGATGCATCCTTTGCTTCAATGGTAATTGTAAAGGATGCACCGGCTGTCTGTGGGCTTGAAATAGAACTTATTGTAAAGTGGTCCACATTCACTGTTGCAACCTCAAAGGGATTTGACTGGCCGGATCTGCCTGAACTGTCCTTGACCTTTATCACATCCTGAAGCGCTACTTTTCCAATCTTAACCTGCTGGACCAATGTGCCATCAACAAAGTTCCCGCTCACGCCCGGGATAATGGTGCCGGTGCTGTCTGAAATCATAACTGTATCAGCAAAGGATGGAACAGTATTATCATAAAGGTCAACAGCTCTTA
>FWWL01001928.1_pt1 | contig 31694 bp, 27 predicted proteins | sample 2228331 | NCBI WGS metagenome assembly FWWL01 (sample SAMEA103939775, study PRJEB20133) | metagenome
CTTAAGGCTTCTTCGAACATTTTGGGGCCTTCAATTACATATATTCCCTGTTCATCCCTGGCTTTTGATTTCTTTTGCAGCAAGGTTAAATTCTTAACTTGTGCGTTGCTTAGACTACTGATTAAGGTCTTTGGTTTCATGGATATTAATCTCCATTAATCTTTGTAAGTTTTGCTGCCTGATCCGAAGCCGATCTGGCAATTAATTTTCATTAATTTTTGTAAGTTTTGCTGCCTGATCGGCTGCAATCAGGCTATCGATGATTTCCTGTAAGTCTCCGTTCATAACATCATCAATCTGATAAATTGTAAGCTTAATACGATGTTCCGTCACACGTCCCTGCGGGAAGTTGTAAGTTCTAATCTTCTCGGAACGGTCACCGGTTCCAACCTGGCTTCTTCTTGCTTCCGCCTCTGCACTTTGAGCCTTTTCCAATTCCATTTCATAAAGCTTGGACCGCAATACCCTGATGCATTTATCCTTATTCTTTAGCTGGGATTTCTCATCCTGGCAAGAGATAACAATACCGGAAGGAATATGTGTTAGTCGAACAGCAGAGTCCGTTGTATTAACACACTGTCCACCGTTACCGGAGGAACGGAATACATCAAATTTACAATCATTTAAGTCTAATTCTACATCCACTTCTTCTGCTTCAGGCATAATAGCTACCGTTGCTGTAGAGGTATGAATACGTCCGCCGGATTCGGTTACTGGCACACGCTGAACACGGTGAACACCGCTTTCATATTTCAATTTGGAATAAGCGCCTTTTCCGATAACCATGAAGATTACTTCCTTAAATCCGCCGATTCCGTTTTCATTTAAGGTCATCATATCGATCTTCCAGCGATGACGTTCTGCATACATTACATACATACGATATAACTGAGCAGCGAATAAAGCTGCTTCATCACCGCCTGCTCCACCACGGATTTCGACGATAACGTTCTTTTCATCGTTCGGGTCCTTGGGAAGTAATAAAATCTTAAGTTCTTCCTCTATTTTTACCAAGTTCTGCTTACAATCATTCAATTCTTCCTTTGCAAGCTCACGCATCTCTTCATCATTTTCCTCAGCAAGAATAGAAAGACTGTCCTCGATATTCTTCTGGGTTGTTTTATATTCCTGATACTTTTCCACAATATCCGTTAGGTCTGCATGATCCTTACGAAGATTACGATATCGGTTCTGATCACTCATAATATCAGGATTCATAAGTTCCTGTTCCAATTCCTGATAACGGATCAGAAGGTCCTCTAATTTATCAAACATAATAGTAATTCCTCCAATAATTAAGCTCTGATTGCTGACACAACCCTGTCGTGTCCACTCAGATCCTTTTTAACAATAATATCTGCAAAACCTTCCTGCAAGAGTATACTCTTAACTGCCTCCCCTTGGTCATGCCCGATCTCGAAAAAGATGGAACCATTTACCCGAAGGTGCTTTTTTCCATCAGAGGAAATTCTCCGATAGAACTCTAAACCGTCACTACTTCCATCCAATGCAAGGATAGGTTCATGATTTTTAACCTCCGGCATCAGGGTTTGAATCACAGCAGTGGGTATATAGGGAGGATTGGATACTATGATATCATAGCTTTCTTCCACCCTGTCAAACAGGTTACTTAGCAGATACTCTATCTCTACTTTATTATTATATGCATTCCTTGCGGCTACTTTCAATGCCTCAGGCGAGATGTCTGCACCGGTTGCTTTCTTTAGTTTCCCATGATTAGCAAGACTCACGATAATACATCCCGAGCCGGTACACATATCAAGCACTTCTTTGCCTTCGCAGACCTTCAGAACTTCTTCAACCAGAATCTCAGTATCCTGTCTGGGAATAAGGACATTCTCATTTACAAGAAAATCTAGGCCCATAAATTCCTGTGTTCCTGTCAAATGCTGCAACGGAATATGTGCTGCACGTTCCTTCACAACCTGAAGATAGGATAAAAGCTTATCTTCAGGTGCAGTAAGGTCCCCGTTTAAAAGAAACCATGATCTATTTATTCCAAAAACATGAGCCAACAGATACCATGCGTCAATCTGGGCATCAGCAATATCCTGTTGTTTTAACATGTCTTTCGCAGTCTGTAATAATTCCTTATAAGTTCTCATATAGACCTCATAAACCGCTACTTTTCACCCGACTTGCCATCCTTTTGACTTACATCAAAAAACTTATCCAAGGCTTTCAATATCTCATCATCCTCGTCCTCCGGCCGGTCAGTTACAGATGGCTTAAAATGAATGGAGGGAGAATTACTGGTACCGCGTCTACCAAGATCCGGATGGGTACTTGTAGCATGTATCGTTGTAGAAGAGATTAGCTTTGAAGAAGCTGTGTTCGTCTGCTTAGCGTTTGCAACGGGCTTTACAACCGGTTTCTCTTCTTTCTGCTGCTTTACAGCTTTTGTATTCATTATAGCAGCACCTTTTGCCGGCTTTTCTGCTGCTGTTGAAGTCTCAACAAATGCTCTCCAATCAAATACTGCTCCCACAGACTGGATTGCAACCTCGATCATGGAATCATCGGGCTCTTTGGTCGTTAGTCCTTGCATCCATAAACCGGGTTTGCTTAAAATATCTACAATTTTACTTTCGCTCTTACCTGCAAGTCGAATAAATTCATATGATATACCTGCAATAAAGGGAACTAATACGATTCTTGAAACAACTCGCCATACTACCCCGTTTACCGGTAATACAATAAAGAAAACTAAACTGATTAATATAACAAGTAACATGAAGCTTGTTCCGCAGCGTTTGTGCTGCTTGGACTGCCATCTGACATTTTCTACGGTAAGTTCAAAGCCATTCTCCAGACAGTTAATCGTCTTATGCTCTGCTCCATGATACATAAATACTCGTTTAATTTCAGGCATCTTAGCAGCCAAAATTACGTATACGATAAAGATTCCTAAACGAAGCATACCTTCGATGAATGCCATAAGATATTTATTAGTAACGAATCTGGAAAACAAGTTTGTTACCAAAACCGGAATTACCATAAACAGAGTAACCGACATGACGATAGAAAGCAACACTGCAAAAACCATCAATATTGCATTACTTTTTTCATCTTTTGTCTTCTGTTCTGCTGTTGTTTCAACAAGAGTTGCTTTTTTCTTCTCAGCTTCATTGCTTGTTGCAGATAACTCTTCAATTTCGATATCAGTATCAGTTATTCTATCTTTTTTGGTGTTTTTCTTTTTCGCTTTTTCGTTCTTAGTTTCCTCTTCATCTTCAAAAAAGCTGGCTGAGAAATTCAACACCTTTACACCGATCACCATTGAATCTATAAAGGCCAGCATTCCGCGAAAAACAGGTAGCTTAAATAGTTTAGCCTTATTAGAAAAGTCTCTGTGAGTACCTTTTTCCACGACTATTTGATTATCCGGCTTACGGACTGCGACAGCGTATTCGTCCTTATTTTTCATCATTACGCCTTCCATGACAGCCATGCCGCCTACACCTGATGGTTTCATCTTTACACCTGAACCTTTCTTCATTTATCTTTGTCCTATCAGACCCTGATAATATGTTATTCTATCTTGCAATTATTTTCAACTATATCCATAAGGAACATGTCTCTTATGAATATAAGGAATGCTCGCGCTTTTGAAACAAGCTTGCAAGCAAGCTTGCAGATGCTCACTTTGCTTTCGCGAATATTTAAAAATAGGCTGAGGAAGTATACCTCAACCCAATTTTTAACGTTTCAGTTTTCATGCTAATATATGTGTCTGCCACATGTCTGCAACTATTCTCTATAGAACCTTGCAGTATCAAGCTTGATTTTTCAATAGAAATACTTCTATGATTATTTATCTTGACCTAAACCATACTTACGGTTGAATTTATCAATTGCACCACGAGCAGCTGAAGCCTTAACCTGACCAGTGTAAAATGAATGACACTTGGAGCAGATTTCTGTGTGGATTTCACTCTTGGTTGATCCTGTTACAAATTCGTTACCGCAGTTGCAAACAACTTTAGCCTGATGATATTTGGGATGGATTCCTTCTTTCATGTTTTCACCTCTTTACGATCTAATGGTTTTATCAATTGGATATGAAGATTCCAATCTAATAAACAGCTTTTACATTATATCACAGGTAAAAATCATATGCAATACCTAAAAGACAATTTTGGTCTTTTTGATTGTCTCAATAAACTCGGTATTTGTTTTAGTTCGAAGGAACATATCTATAATTCTCTCTAGTGCTTCTTCTGATTTTAATCCACCCAAAGCCTTACGCATCAGATATGCCGCTTCCAGCTCGGGCTGGGTAAGAAGAAGGTCTTCTCTTCTGGTGCTGGATCTTGGAAGATCAATTGCAGGGAAGATTCGTTTTTCAGATAAACTGCGGTCTAGTACCAGTTCCATGTTACCGGTTCCTTTAAATTCTTCGAATACAACATCATCCATTCTACTGCCTGTATCAACAAGAGCAGTTGCAAGGATCGTAAGGCTACCCCCTTCACGCATATTTCGTGCTGCGCCGAAAAACTTCTTTGGCATATGGAGCGCTGCAGGGTCAAGGCCACCGGATAATGTTCGGCCGCTTGGTTGGACTGTCAGATTGTATGCTCTGGCAAGTCTGGTGATACTGTCTAGCAAAATGATAACATCCTGCTTATGCTCTACGAGTCGCTTTGCACGCTCGATTACCATCTCAGATACTCTTTTATGGTTGTCCGGAAGTTCATCAAAGGTGGAGTAGATTACCTCTACATTCTTTCCTTCAATAGACTCCTTGATATCGGTTACTTCCTCAGGTCTCTCATCAATTAGCAAGATGATCAGCTTCATATCCGGATGATTTTTTGTTACCGCTTTTGCAATCTGTTTTAACAAGGTAGTTTTACCGGTCTTAGGCTGGGAAACAATCATACCTCTCTGGCCTTTGCCAATCGGGGATATCAAATCGACCATTCTCATGGATACTCCAACACCCGGAGTCTCTAAATGAATTCTATTATTCGGAAATATTGGAGTCAGATCTTCGAAGCGTTTTCGTTTCTGCGCTTCAGCGGGATGAAAACCATTGATTGATTTTACAAAAAGAAGTGCACTGAATTTCTCATTCTGGTTGCGGATTCTTGTATTTCCTGATACAATGTCACCTGTTTTAAGATTAAATCGGCGGATCTGCGCCGGTGATATATATACATCATTTTCTCCAGGTAAATAATTATCACAACGAATAAATCCATATCCATCCGGAAGAACCTCCAAAATACCAACCTTGGTTTCACCACTGTCTAACTGGTCAAAATCATTGCTGCCTGCAGCTGCTCTTCTGTCTTCCCTTCCTGCTGTCTGGGATTGATCTGACTGCAGCTTATCCGGTTGCATCACTGCTTCCGTCTGCAACAACTGTTCCGGCTGTAGGTTAAGTGTCTGTACATTTTCAGTCTTTGTAGCAGGATTACTCGGTTCTTCCTGCCTGTCCTGTGAATCAGCATTCAATAAACTTTCTATGAGTTCACTTTTCTTCATCACAGTAATGTTTTTAAGACCTTTCTCTTTTGCCAGTTCTCTTAAGTTGGCAAGAGTCATTGAATCATATTGCTTATCCATTTATTCAGCTCCTTTGGTTTGATTGGATTCTCTTACGGAATTTTTAAGAATTGATATAGAATAATAATTGTGAGGGATAATCCATAGATAATCCTTGATATTGATATTAATCGTAAATTTAAGTAATGATTCTGTTGAGGACAAAAAAGATAATTTGTTTTATCCGATGATTGGTAAATGTTTGGGCTTTCCAGAAATTATTATACAACAGGAAAACAATAAAATAAAGTATTTTCTTTTATAATTATCATTTATTTCCAAATGTCTATGTCATTAAAATAGCAAAGGGTTCATAAATAGTTATTAGTTTTTATAAAGTAAGTTCAAAAGGATATGCTTGATTTACAAAACCTATAATGATATGATAGCTATAAAAATATTATCAAAAATACATAGAAATTGTATATTTATAAAATCAGCAAATTGTAAAGATGCAAAATAAACTATTTCAGACCGTAGAACGGTACGATGGAGGAACGTATGAACATAGATGAGATCGCATTAAAAATGCATGAAGAATGGAACGGCAAACTAGAAACCACTTCAAAATGCACCGTAAAGTCAAGAGAAGATCTGGCTATTGCATATACTCCGGGAGTTGCAGAACCATGCAGGATTATCGCTGCAGACAAAGAGGCGGCTTATAAATATACAATGAAAGCTAATACAATAGCTGTAGTCTCCGATGGAAGTGCTGTGTTAGGTTTGGGTAATATTGGACCATATGCAGCCATGCCGGTTATGGAAGGTAAGGCCGTATTATTTAAGGAATTCGGTGGTGTTAATGCAGTTCCGATCTGTCTTGATACACAGGATACTGATGAAATCATCAGAACTATCGTAGCGATTGCTCCCGGTTTTGGCGGAATTAATTTGGAGGATATCTCTGCTCCCAGATGCTTTGAGATTGAGGAGCGGTTAAAAAGTTTACTTGATATTCCTGTCTTTCATGATGACCAGCACGGCACAGCCATCGTTGTTCTTGCTGGTGCAATCAATGCGCTCAAGGTTACCGGGAAGACGAAGGAAGACTGCAGAGTAATTGTGAATGGTGCCGGATCTGCCGGTATTGCTATTGCAAAGCTTCTGTTAACCTATGGTTTTAGGAATGTAACTCTTTGCGATAAATTAGGAATCATCTCTGAGGATTGTCCTGATTTAAACTGGATGCAGAAGAAGATGCTTTCCATAACCAATCCGGAGAATAAAAAAGGAACTTTAGCAGATGCTCTTAAGGAAGCCGACTTATTCGTCGGAGTATCTGCTCCGGGCATCGTAACTAAGGAGATGGTTGCCTCCATGAATAAAGACGCCATCATCTTTGCTATGGCGAATCCCACCCCTGAGATTATGCCGGATCTCGCTAAGGAGGCCGGTGCGAAGGTTGTAGCCACCGGTCGGAGTGATTTTCCGAATCAGGTCAACAATGTAGTTGCTTTCCCCGGTATCTTCCGAGGTGCCTTGGAAGGGCGTGCAACTCAAATTACTGAGGAGATGAAACTCGCTGCCGCGATTGCAATTGCAGGTCTGGTAAGCATTCAGGAGCTGAACGCGGATAACATCATGCCACAGCCCTTTGACCCGCGAGTCACCGATGTCGTAAGTAACGCTGTAAAGGCCTTTATCAGAAAGTAGAGAACCTATGTGGGATAATAAACGTTACCATTCTCTTGATTATGAATTAAAGAATACCTTTGGAAGGAAAATCTATAAGCTTTCTCTGAATGGTGGGATGAGTTGCCCAAACCGGGATGGTACATTAGATAACCGAGGCTGTATTTTCTGTAGCGAAGGAGGATCCGGAGATTTTGCAACCGCTTCTGCCTTATCGATTACGGAGCAGATTGAGGAAGCGAAAAGATTCATAAGTTCAAAAATAAATGATCCTCAAAATACCAAATATATAGCTTATTTTCAAGCATATACGAATACCCATGCTCCAGTATCCTATTTAGAGAAAATCTTCACTGAAGCAATCCTGAATCCGGATATCACTGTCCTTTCCATCGCTACAAGACCTGACTGCTTAGGTAATGAGGTTCTTGATTTATTAACTTCACTGAACCGGATTAAGCCTGTCTGGATTGAACTTGGCCTTCAGACCATCCATGAGGAAACGGCTATCTTTATTCGCCGTGGCTATCCTCTGTCCGTTTTTGAAGAAAAGGTCACCAAACTCCATGAATTAGGGATTACGATTATCGTCCATACAATTCTGGGCTTGCCAAAGGAAACAAAACATGATATGTTAAAGACTATGGAATATATCTCCACACTTCCAGTTCAGGGAGTTAAACTGCAACTCTTACATGTTCTAAAAGGTACCGATCTTGGAAGTCTCTATGATAATGGAAAGTTATCGGACACTTTATCGTTGGAGGACTACATCGATATCGTAATTTCCTGTCTGGAGCTTCTTCCAACGGATATGGTTATCCACCGGCTAACCGGAGACGGACCAAAAAACCTGTTGCTTGCCCCCCTATGGAGCGGTAACAAAAAGCTGGTGCTAAACCGACTTCATAGCCAAATGAAGGAAAGAGATACTTATCAAGGTAAATTCTATAATACCAATTCAAAATGAACTTTTTAAGTGATTGTGAAACTCATAGACTGTGGAAATTTTAAATACAATTAATACAGTTCCTGAGCGAAATTTGCGCGGAATCAGCATGGAGCGAAGGAATTTGTATTAATTGTATGTAAAATTACATAACATATATCGATTCACAATTAGCTAAATGAACTTTTGATAGGGAGGTCTTTATGCAATCCGATACTTTTATGTTATATAAACTAATGATTTTATATATCTTAAGCAGAGTTAGCTTCCCTCTGACAAATGCACAGCTAACTGCTTTTATCCTCGAGAAGGAATACACCAATTATTTCAATATCCAACGTGCTATCTCAGAATTGATTGACGATGCATATATCTCATCACATACCATCCGGAACAGTTCACTATACCGAATTACCGAAAGCGGTCTTGAGACCTTATTATTCTTTGATAACATGATCTCCAGCGGCATTAAAGAGGATATCGAAACCTACCTTACACAGAATAAATATGAGCTTCAGGAGGAGGTATCTACTCCTGCTGAGTTTTATCAGGTAAAGAAGGGTGAATTCGCAGCTCATCTTAGCGTAATCGAAAGAGGTACCCCCATCATTGAGTTAACACTGATGGTTACCACTGAGGAGGAGGTTGCCAAGATCTGCAGCAACTGGAAGGAAAAGAGTTCCGATGTCTATGCTTACTTAATGTCATCCTTGCTGGAGAGTAGGTAGCGTTCCGTTGTCAATGCTATTTAATGTTATCCTAGCCGGATAGTAAGTAGATGCTTCTTTAACCGTATCTACAGGAATATAGAATTTAAGAAAGGCTGTTACAAGATAAATCTTCTATCTCTAGTAGTGATAGTGATTTATTTTGTAATAGCCTTTTAGTTTCCTGATTATTATTTTGTTACTCTTTTCTCTTGTAGCTTCCGCCAGAGGATATTAATAAAAGCAATCTTATTCTTGCTCCCTCTCCTGATTTATTCCACAGATTTCTTCGATACAAGCCCAGATTTCATCTCTTCCCTGCTTTGACTCCGCGGAGAAGGGGAATATCTTTGTACCGGGTACGACTTCTAAGGTTGTTTTAATCAGTTTGACTTGTTTGTCCTTCTGACTTCGATTAATCTTGTCCAGTTTGGTTGCAATAATGATCGGCTGAAAGCCCTGATATACGATCCAGTCATACATTGCTTTATCGTTGGCTGAAGGCTCATGACGAATATCGAGGAGCAGAAATACTGCCTTCAGCTGCTTCGATGTCCTCAGATATTTCTCAATCATAGTACCCCATTTTTCCCTTGCTGACTCAGAAACCTTCGCATATCCGTAACCGGGCAGGTCAACATAATAAAGCTCGCTATTAATATTATAGAAGTTAATTGTTTGTGTCTTCCCAGGTTGCGCAGAGGTTCTGGCAAGCCTTTTGCGGTTCATAAGGGCATTGATCAGGGATGATTTGCCAACATTTGATTTGCCTGAAAATGCTACCTCCGGTTTCTCATTGATCGGAAGCACACTGGTAACACCACAGACAGTTTCTAATTCTGCACTTTTAATTATCATCTTATTTCCCTCTCTTTCCCTCTTTTACGCTTATGCGTCAAAGAAGGGGATGCTGCAATAAGCTCCATCCCCTTTTCGTTATTATATTAGTAATTAAGCTATCTCGTCTTTGCTTTTCTTATTAGCTCTTTTTACAATTGGCTTTCTGGCTACATTATCCTCTGATAATATCACCTTCGGCTTCTCATTACCAAGTACTGCATCCTTCGTAATGATGCACTTGATTGCTTTTGTATCGGAAGGAATATTATACATGGAATCCATCATGACATTTTCCATGATAGCACGCAGACCTCTCGCTCCGATCTTTCTCTTGAAGGATTGCTTTGCAATTTCATCCAGTGCTTCAGAGTCAAATTCAAGCTCAACACCATCTAATTCAAACAGCTTTTTGTATTGCTTTGTAATCGCATTCTTTGGCTCTGTAAGAATTCTTATCAATGCTTCTTCATCCAACATATCTAGTGCAACCGTTACTGGTACACGTCCTACAAATTCCGGAATCAATCCGAATTTGATCAGATCCTGCGGCATAACCTGGCGGAACAGTTCTCCGACATTGGTTTTGTTCTTATCAATAATCTGAGCATTAAAGCCAATGGATTTCTGTCCGATCCGTGCTTCTATAATTTTCTCCAGTCCATCGAATGCTCCACCGCAGATAAATAATATATTAGTGGTATCAATCTGGATAAATTCCTGATGGGGATGCTTTCTTCCTCCCTGCGGAGGTACGGAAGCGATGGTACCTTCCAGTATCTTCAACAATGCCTGCTGAACACCTTCACCTGATACGTCTCGTGTAATGGAGGTATTCTCAGATTTTCTGGTTATCTTGTCAATCTCATCGATATAAATGATACCGAATTGTGCACGCTCAATATCGAAGTCTGCAGCCTGGATGATCTTAAGAAGAATATTCTCAACATCTTCACCTACATATCCTGCTTCAGTCAGTGCAGTAGCATCTGCTATCGCAAACGGAACATTTAATAATTTTGCCAAGGTCTGAGCCAAGTATGTCTTACCGGATCCGGTAGGACCTACCATCAGAATATTACTTTTCTGCAGTTCTACGTCCAGATCCTTATCAGCTAGAACTCTTTTGTAATGATTGTAAACCGATACAGCAAGAACTTTCTTCGCTTCTTCCTGTCCAACTACATGCTGATCAAGAAAAGTTTTAATCTCTGCGGGTTTTAAAAGGTTAATGTCGGTATTGAGGGTTGGTTCACCTTCGAATTCTTCTTCGATGATCTCACTACAGATCTCAATACATTCATCACAGATATATACGCCAGGTCCGGCGATCAGCTTTCTTACCTGATCCTGAGTTTTATTACAAAAGGAACATCTCAGCTGTTTTCTGTCTTCTACTTTTCCTGCCACTGCCTTATCACCTCATTCTCTTTGTCATGCAAGCAGATTAATTCGAATACTACGTATTCTCGTTGCGTTGCACTTATCCATGGAACATGAGCTATTTGCTTAAGCAAGCTCAGTACATAGCTCCGTTTCCTAGCTTAATCTGCTTATAAGCATGTTATCTGCTTACTAAAATACCATCAACAATACCGTATTCACGGGCTTCTTCAGCGGTCATGTAGAAATCTCTCTCCGTATCAACTTCGATTACTTCTAACGGTTTGCCCGTATTCTTTGCTAATATCTCATTTAATTTTCTTCTAGTCTTAATTATGTTATCGGCAACAATCTTAATATCTGTTGCTTGGCCTTTTGCACCGCCGGAAGGCTGATGGATCATTACCTCCGCATTAGGAAGCGCAAATCTCTTACCCTTAGCTCCACCCGAGAGCAAAAATGCTCCCATACTTGCTGCCATACCGATACAGATAGTAGATACATCACATTTGATATAATTCATGGTATCAAAGATAGCCATGCCTGCTGTTACAGATCCACCAGGGCTGTTAATATAAAAATTAATGTCCTTACCGGGATCCTCTGACTCCAAAAATAATAACTGAGCTACAATCAGACTGGCCGTAACATCATTTACATCTTCTCCGAGAAAAATAATTCTTTCCTTTAACAATCTGGAATAAATATCATAACTTCTCTCACCACGACTTGTTTGTTCTATGACATAAGGTACTAAACTCATATACAATTCCTCCCTTTTTCTATTGGGAGGAATTTATCCTCCCTTGTTTTATAGGGAGGCATTCATCCTCCCCTTGCTTTATAGGGAGGCATTCATCCTCCCCTTGTATGCTGCATAACCTACGACATGCATCTTTTTAAATATAATATCGTTTAGTTCTCTTTTGACTGAGCAATTACAAAGTCTACTGCCTTCTGAACAGCGATATCTGCCTTTATCTGCTCTTTTTCTTTCTCACCGATCAATTCCTTTAGCTTATCTGCTTCCATCTGGTACATAGACGCCATCTCAGTAAGCTCTTTCTCCATCTCTGCATCTGTTACTTCAATCTTCTCAGCCTTAGCTACTGCTTCCAGTACTAATCTGCTCTGGATGCGTTTTACAGCCTGTGGCTTTAAGCTATCCATGAATTTTCTTGCATCCATACCGGTGAATTGGAAATACTGCTCGATGGAAAGACCCTGATGTTTAATTCTCTGTGCGAAATCTTCTGCCATCTGGTTAACCTGCGAAGAAATCATTGCCTCCGGAATATCCATAGTTGCATCTTCAATAATCTTATCTACTATTTCATTTTCTTTCGTAGTTTTTAATTCTTTTTCTTTGTTTTCCTTAATTGTAGCCTTGATACTATTCTTATATTCATCCAAGGTATCAAATTCAGAAACATCCTGTGCAAAATCATCATCTAACTCAGGAAGCTCTTTCACCTTGATTTCATTAATTTTAACTCTGAATAATGCAAGCTTGCCTGCTAACTCCTCCGCCTGGTATTCTGTAGGGAAGGTAACGTTAACATCAACAACATCACCGATTTCCTTACCGATTAACTGATCTTCAAAGGTATCGATAAAGGAGTGGGAGCCAATGGTAAGAGAATAATTCTCGCCTTTGCCACCTTCAAATGGTTTACCATCAACAAAACCTTCAAAATCAATTGATGTCATATCGCCATCCTGAACCGGTCTGTTATCAACGGTGATTGTTCTGGAATTCTGTTCACGCTCTTTTTCAATCTGCTGCAATACTTCTTCATCCGTTACCACAGCTTCCTTCTTCTCTACTACGATACCAGCATACTTACCTAAGGTAACTTCCGGTTTTAATGCTACTTCTGCAGTGAAGATAAATGTTTTGCCTTTTTCAACTTGAACTACATCAATATCAGGTCTGGATACGATCTCTAAACCGCTTTCAAGAGCTGCTTTCTCATAAGCCTCAGGAATCAACTCATTCGCTGCATCCTCATAGAACATGCCTACACCATACATCTTCTCAATAATCGCACGAGGAGCTTTTCCTTTACGGAAGCCCTGTACATTGATCTTATCCCTATTCTTAAGGTAAGCCTTCTGTAATGCAGCCTCAAAATCCTCAGCGGAAGCTTCAATTGTAAGCTTTGCCATATTCTTTTCTAACTTTTCAACCTGTAAACTCATTTTTATATTCCTCCTGTATTTTGGGTGGTATTATCCTCCCTATGATCCATCGGGAGGAATTTTCCTCCCTGTATTTTGGAAGGTTTTATCCTCCCTATATTTTGGGGTTACCACTTACCTATTGTGATACTTCCCCTATGTACTTTACTATTTACCTTTTCTGTGTATTCTGATACAACATATAATCAAAAGTACATGAAGTCTGATTTACAGACATTTTGACATTAGTATATTATAACATAATAATTCTGTAAATACCAGAAAATTATATTTTGTAAAAATAGATATCTATAAAGGTTTTTCAGCAAAATACATGTGCAGTATCACTGAAGCAAGTCTATAACACATGCCCCTTATCCTTCATTACCTGTACGACGCGGTCTACCAGTCTCTTACAGAGCTCTTCTGATTCTGCTTCTACCATTACTCTTACCACGGGTTCTGTTCCACTTTCGCGTACCAGGATACGACCATCACTACCAAGTTCCTTCTCAATACAAGCAACTTCACCGATAACTGTCTGATCTTCTCTGGCAGCTTTCTTATTATGAACCTTGACATTTACAAGAAGCTGGGGGAAAATCGTAATTTCCTTCATCAGTTCTGACAAAGTCGATTTACTCTCCAGCATAACTTCCATCAGCTTTAAAGAGGTCAGAATACCGTCACCTGTGGTTGCATGTTTACTGAATATGATATGTCCGGACTGCTCGCCACCTAAGGCATGACCATTAGTCATCATGTTTTCAAAGACATATTTATCACCGACTGCAGTCTTCTCATATCGAATACCCTGACGGTCAAGTGCCTTGTATAAACCAAGATTGGACATAATAGTTGTTACCAAGGTATTATTCGCAAGCTCATTGCGCTTCTTCATATATACAGCGCAAAGATACATAATTAAATCTCCATCTATAATATTGCCCTTTTCATCGATTGCCAAACATCTGTCAGCATCTCCGTCATATGCAAATCCTACATCTAATTTGTGTTCCATGACATATTTCTGAAGATGCTCTATATGGGTAGAGCCACAATCTTTGTTAATATTCGTACCGTCAGGTTCACCGCTGATGACATAGGTCTTTGCACCAAGTGCATCAAAAACACCCTTTGCTACCGTTGAAGCAGAACCATTTGACAGATCAAGTCCGACCCTTTTATCTTGGAAGGATCTTGTAGCTAACGATATAAGATGACCAATATAACGGTTTCTTCCCATGGAGTAATCCGTTGTCTTTCCAATATCTTCCCTGGTAGCAAGCGGCAGAGTGTCCTCCTCTTCACTGTCGATATATGCTTCGATCAGGTCTTCAATCTCTGCCTCAAGTTTATATCCATTACCGTTAATAATTTTAATTCCATTATCATAATACACATTATGGCTGGCTGAAATCATAATTCCGCAATCAAAGCCTTCACTACGCACCACATAGGATACGCTGGGCGTGGGTGTTACATGTAGTAGGTATACATCTGCCCCACTTGCAGTCAGTCCTGCTACCAGTGCGTACTCAAACATATAACTAGATCTTCTAGTATCCTTACCAATCACAACATTAGCTTTATGATCTTTTCCATAATAATATCCCAAAAATCTTCCCACCTTGTAAGCATGAGCTACTGTAAGATTTACATTTGCCTCTCCACGAAATCCGTCCGTTCCAAAATATTTTCCCATTCTATCTATCCCTTTCCTTGATATATATAAGTATATGCCATTATTTCATTCACTCATGTATTCTATCTCTGTCTGAAGTAATGGCGAATGTCTGAATCGTCACGTCTATTTTAGCATAATCAGAATTGATTTGGAATTATTAATTTAAAATAATCTCTCGTACACAAAAACATCACTGATACCCTTAAGATATCAGTGATGTTTCATCAATATTCAATTAATTTAATTGCTTTTAATTACTTATTTTGATCCTGACATCTGTTGTTCCTGTTGTCTAATCATACGCTTAACCATTTCTCCACCTACGGAGCCATTCTGCTTGCTGGTTAAATCGCCATTGTAACCTTGTTTTAACGGAACACCGATTTCATTTGCAATTTCCATTTTGAAACGATCAAGAGCTTCTCTTGCCTGAGGAACTTCTGTTCTGTTTGATCCACTATTATTGTTACTTGCCATACTAATTTTCACCTCCATTTTATTAACATCAAAGCAACCAAGATACAAAATCAACTGATTGTAGGTTCAGCGGTTACATATAAGTATTCGTCACCGCACGTGACTTTGTTTTGTATTGCCTGTAATCTTATTGTTGACACGAATGGGACTAATTATTATGGTAATTTTTGTTTCATATACCACTCTTATGCTAAATAACATCAGATAAATAAATAATATAAGATAATTTGAGAAAATTAAGCTTCTTCGTATTAATATAAAAGCTGTAAAAGCTATATGTTAAGAATACAGCATTATCTTTCAAGAAAGCAGCATTATATCAATAGTTTCAAAGTTTCTTCCTTGGTATAATGAGATACACTGAAATTATAACCGTTTTTCTAATAAAATAGTCAGTCTGTTGAACCACGAATCGTGTATCTTTATAAGTAGGAAACTTACTAATAACTTTACTAAAATCCTGGTTTGCGTTATACTGTTTTGGAATACTGAAAATGACGTTCATTAATTGACGAACGATTAACAAGCAATGAATATATCAATGAAAGTGAGGAAAATCTGATGAAAATTGTTGTATTGGCAGGTGGAACCAGCACAGAAAGAGATGTCTCCTTATCCACAGGAACCATGATTTACAAAGCGTTAAAGAATAGGGGTCATCAGACGATTCTTCTGGATGTTTTCTTGGGATACGAAGGTGATACAGCTAATGTGTTTGAGATAGAGAAAGACTGGGCAGCGAATATCGGTGCGATTGCGGAAAGTAATCCGGATATCAATCATATTAAGTCTTTGAGAAAAGATGATTCTAGCAGTTTCTTCGGTAAAGGAGTAATTGACATCTGCAGTAGTGCTGATATTGTATTCATAGCTCTCCATGGAGAGAATGGAGAAGATGGTAAAATTCAGGCAGCTTTTGACTTAATGGGAATCAAATATACCGGAACGGATTATACTAGCAGCGCACTCGCTATGGACAAAGCTATTTCGAAAGAAATTTTCGCATTCTATAAAATTCCGACTCCAAAGGGTATTCGTGCCAAGAAGGGTGAAAGCTTTGAGTGGAATCTGTTTCCCTGTGTTGTTAAAGTGAGCTGCGGCGGTTCCAGTGTAGGAGTATCTATTGCTAATACGAGTACCGAGATGGAAGACTGCCTTACTAGTGCATTTGAATATGGTAGCGAGGTAGTCATTGAGCAATATATTAATGGAAGAGAATTCTCTGTTGGTGTTCTTGATGGCAAGGCATTACCGGTGATTGAGATTGCACCTTTGGTAAGCTTCTATGATTATAAGAACAAATACCAACCGGGCAGTACGATTGAAACCTGCCCAGCAGTATTAAGTGAAGCATTAACTACCCAGATGAAGAAGGTAGCTGAGGATGTATTTACATCTCTCCGGATCAAGACCTATGCACGTATGGACTTCATCTTAGGTGAGAACAACGAAATCTTCTGTCTGGAAGCCAATACTCTTCCAGGAATGACACCCATGTCCTTACTTCCACAGGAAGCAAGGGCTGCCGGAATGGATTTTGAAAGTCTGGTAGAAAAAATTATAGAAGTTTCATTAAAAAAATATGAGATAAAATAAGATACCCGGATCGTAAGTTAGATTCCGAATAGTTAGGGGATTAGAAATGAAAAATATGACATTAACACAGATAGCTAACGCCTGTAGCGGACAACTGTTTCTTCAGGGTACGGACGAAAGCAGTGAGGTAACGGGTGTCGTAGTAGATTCCAGACTGGTAGCTCAGAATTATCTGTTCATTGCTACTGTTGGTGAGCGCGTTGACGGACATGATTACATCCCAAGTGCTTTTGAAAAAGGTGCTCTGGCGGTTGTATGTGAAAAAGTTCCGGTATCAGCCTCCGGATCTTACATATTGGTACAAAGTAGCTTCGATGCGTTAAAAGCCATTGCAAAATGGTACCGCAGCCAGCTTGCCATTAAGGTAGTAGGTATCACAGGAAGTGTTGGAAAGACTAGTACCAAGGAATTCATCAGCAGTGTCCTTGCTCAAAAATATTCTGTATTAAAAACAGAAGGCAATTTTAATAATGAAATCGGATTGCCGTTAACCATATTGAAAATCCTTGATACTCACGAAGTAGCCGTATTGGAAATGGGTATCAGTGATTTTGGCGAGATGCACCGGCTAAGCGAGATAGCTAGACCGGATATCTGTGTTATCACTAATATCGGACAATGCCACCTTGAAAACTTGGGCTCCAGGGATGGAATCTTACAAGCCAAAACGGAAATCTTCGATTTCATGAGTGAGAATGGCAAGGTCTGTTTGAATGGTGATGATGATAAGCTGATTACAATTAATGAAGTGAAAGGCCGTAAGCCCGTGAACTTCGGTTTAAGCGATTATAATGATATTTATGCGACAGAGGTTACTCCTCACGGATTGTTCGGAAGCACTTGCAATATTCATGTTGATAGCAAGGTATTTACTGTGAATGTTCCTCTACCCGGCGCGCATATGGTTCTTAATGCCCTTGCAGCAACCTCTGTAGGAACATTACTCGGATTAACAACGGAGGAGATTACTAGGGGAATTCAATTGGTTCAGGCTTTAGGAGGCAGGAACAACATCATTCACAAGAATAAGTGGACTATTATTGACGACTGTTATAATGCCAATCCGGTATCCATGAAGGCCGCCCTTGATCTTCTGAATATGGCTGATACCCGTAAAGTTGCAATTCTTGGAGATATGGGCGAGCTCGGAAGTACGGAACAGACACTGCATAAAGAATTAGGTGTCTATGCAGCTTCCAGGCAGTTGGATGTTCTTATCTGTGTAGGTAATCTCTCCGTTCATATGTACCATGGGGCAAAGGAGCAATTCAGGGGAGAATTAAAGCATTATGCAACTCGTGATGAGATGATAACTGCTCTTCCTGAGATATTAAGTGATAACGATACCATTCTTGTTAAAGCATCCCACTTTATGGGATTTGACCATGTAGTAAGAGCCCTGCTAGAATAAGCGGGGCTTTTCCCACATATACATATAAAGAGTTTTCGTGTGGGGACATCATTCCATGATAGATCTGATCAAGAATATTAATAATTTTCTCTGGGGTATACCAATGCCGCTATTGCTGTTTGGAACCCATATCTATTTTACAATCCATTTGAAAGGTGTTCAAAAGCATATCAGACAAGCCATTAAATTATCCTTAACGCCCGATAAGGATGCAGAAGGTGATCTAAGCGGCTTTGCTTCATTGACTGCTACACTTGCAGCAACCATCGGAACCGGCAACATCGTCGGAATATCAACAGCCGTTGCACTAGGAGGACCCGGTGCTATCTTTTGGTGCTGGTTAACCGGTATTCTTGGAATGGCAACCACCTATGCAGAATGCTTCCTTGGTGTATTATATCGAAGGAAAACCTCGGATGGCACCTATCTTGGTGGACCCATGTACGCCCTCGAATATGGTCTTAATAAGAAATGGCTCGCCGTCCTCTTCTGTATCTTTACGCTGATTGCTTCTTATTGTGTCGGCTGCTCTACTCAAGCAAGAGCAGTAACGGAAACCGCCCATACCCTATGGAATCTCCCGGAATACCTGGTCGGTTTAGGAATTGCTCTTTTGGTCGGAATGGTTATTGTCGGTGGTATTAAATCTATTGGCAAAATCTGCAGCAGGTTAGTGCCTGCCATGGGTTTTTTTTATATCTTTGCCTGCCTAATCCTCCTGGTTCTTAACATAAAATACTTAATTCCTGCCCTAGGGTTGATCCTGGAAGCTGCCTTTTCACCGGCCAGGTTACCTGCTGCTGTTGCAGGAGGTTTTATCGGAAGTACCATTCGGACTGCTGCCAGGTACGGAATTGCCCGTGGGCTATTCACAAATGAAGCCGGTCTTGGTTCTGCTGCCATCGCTGCTGCCGGAGCAAAAACGTCACATCCATCCAGGCAGGCACTGATCTCCATGAGTGCAACCTTCTGGGATACTGTAGTTATGTGTGCTATCACTGGGCTTGTCATCGTTACCAATCTGTTGAAAAACCCATCCTCTGCATCTGGCTATTCCTTTGCCGAATTAACTACTGCTGCTTTTGTTGCCATCCCCTTTGGTAATATCTTGTTAGGTCTTTCCCTCATTGCTTTTGCCACTGCCACCTTAATCGGTTGGTCTTATTTTGGTGAAAAAGCGGTAGAATATCTATTCGGGAAATCCGGAATAGGCACCTACCGCATCTGTTATATTGTTATGATATTTGTCGGCTCCATTATGTCCTTGGAACTTGTATGGGAAATGACTGATCTTGTAAATGCAGTGATGGCAATACCAAATTTGATCTGTTTATTCTTACTGCGGAAGCAGATCCTGCCTTATTATAAAAAGTAACTTTCTCCAAAGGACATGATTTGCTATTTGTAGTGCGGGTACTGAATCGCATTTGCAATTTTTTCTGCTTCTGCTTCTCCTGATATACTTTTGATAATAGCAAGGGAGAAATCAATTGCAGTACCCATTCCTCTGGATGTTATAATATTACCGTCCATAACTACCACGTCATTTTTTACATGAGCACCTAACAAAGCATCTTCAAAACCGGGATAACAGGTAGCATTCTTACCCTTTAACAAGCCTTTGGAACCGAGTACACTTGGGGCTGCACAGACGGCTGCCAGTTTCTTACCTTTCCCTTGGAACTTCTTTAATAATTCATCAAGCCCAACATGCTCTGCCAGATACTTTGTTCCCGGCATCCCACCTGGAAGTACCAACATATCACCATCAGAGAAATCAACTGATTCAAACAACACGTCTGTCTTAACCATAATCTGATGGGAACCGGTTACATACAGATCTTCTGTTATCGATACCATCACAATCTCAATATTAGCCCTACGCAATAAATCTACTACTGTTAAGCCCTCGATTTCCTCAAAGCCATTTGCCATAAAAATATAAACCTTAGCCATAATGATACTTCCTTTCGTACTTTTTTAGTTTTTATTATATCGTTGTTTCTAAATCAATTCAATATGATAATTCGTATTTCTGTCCTTCTGATTTATTCAATCGCAAGGCTTGCTACTCCGACATTTTTCAAAGTGAGTATTGGCTTACAGCCACCTCTGTTCTTGCTATATCCGACAGGGCAAACCTCCAGCATATAAAAATCATCATAGGGTACATTGAATTCAAAACATCCACAACCACAGATATTTGCTGAGCAGATTAATACTCTCCGTTCACTACAGCTCAGATAAAGCCGTACATCCCAATCATGGGTATTGCAACAGCTGCAACCCCAGATACAGCCGTAAATTACTCCTGGTGTTATCTTGCAATCCGGTCTGCACTTTTCTTCTGGGCAAGGTATCTGAATCGGAATTGGTATTGGTGTTATCTTAATCTGGGTAACCTGTTCGGGGCATCTTGGACATGGTTCCTGCTCAGGGCATCTCGGGCAGGGTTCCTGCTCGGGACAACTTGGACAAGGAGGGCAAGGTATCGGTTCTATAGGTAACGGGCACTCTTCTGCTTCCGGACATGGCACAGCTTCCGGACATGGCACAGCTTCCGGACATGGCATAGCTTCCGGACAAATTGGACATGGAGCTGGGGCTGGTTGTGGAGCAGGAATCCGCGCCGGAGTAGGAATAGGGGCTGGTTGTGGAGCAGGAATCAATGCCGGAGTAGGAACTGGTCGTGGAGCCGGAACCGGTACTGGTACTGGAGCGGGGGGTGGTAGCGGGGCAGGCAAAGGCATCGGTAGTATTTCCTCGATCGGTGCCTGCGTTATAGCTCTGCATTCCACTCCACCGACAAAAGGATATTGATGGAATTCAAACCCGCTTGCTGCACTGACTGCAAAGCCTCCCAGAGCCGCATTACCACTAACGGTACCTCCGGTTTGGTGAGCATGGAACATAGCCTGCGGTGCCAGGATACTGCCCCAGATAGCTGCCGGTACTTCCATATAGATATTTCTTGCATCTTCAAATACATAAAGGGTCTGCTGTGCTAAGCGTTCTGCTCCCCATAGTCCATATTGAAGGTGTGCATTTGCCCCGGTTCTGAATATAACGACTGCTACGCTTTCTGAAGGTATCTCAAATCTTATCTCTTTATTCAGAATTCCACTTGGACTAGCATCGATCAGGAATACATTCTGTTCCGGGTCGTCTCCTCTTAAAATCCATTCATGAAAATGCTCGGTCACAGTGCCATTGGGCTCCAGTTCAACAATACAGTCATGATAAAAAGATATACTATCCAATGCATCTGCGAAAAAACCTGCTACATCTGCATCAATCCGGTTAGCAGGAATATATCTCGGTACGTCATAGCTAGATACAGCATAATGTGTATCCCTATCACTGAGTCTCCAATATCTGCTGCCACCTCGTGCTTCATATAAATCTGCAATTTCTTGCGCCTGACCGGCAGATCCATCTTTTCCGATCATATAGGTACTTCCTTTTGCTGCCCTGAAATTACCCCCTGCAACAACATGACCAATGACAACCAAAGGTCCTTGCATTGCTACATCTCTACCAACCAGAAAACGTACCATATCGGGGCTATATCCTGTCCCAGTTAGTTTACCGTCGTTACCGTAACCCAGGCTCAAGCCTCTGGAACTTACAAAATTACCACCAACTGCCATTGCTCCTTTTGTATCTACAATATTGTTAGCATCCCCAAATATTATTGCATTAAAGTAGGAAGCTGTACCGAAGGGCTGACCCACAACATCATACCAGACTATGTCGTCGTAAGGGATACCGGCATAATCATTGTCGTTTATATTATACATAGAAACCTCCTTAAAAACACACCTTATTCCTTGAAACAGATATTCTCACTTCAGTTTATTCAGGAGAAAATTAAACGGGAACACCTGACTAAATTCCTTATTATGCCTTATTCGACATTTGGGTTTACAGCTAAATACATAAAGTGTTAAAATAACAGATAGGATAACATATTCTTCTCAAAGAAAACAAATTAACAAGACGAATTTTGTTGCAAAAGGAGGTGTATTTCATTGAGAGAAATCGATACCCAAATAATAATAGCTAAGAAAGATTCAGAAACAAGGGAAAAGTTAATCAAACAGTACGAGTTTTACATACTAAAATCCGCTTCAAAAGCATGTCATAGATTTGTAACTAAAAGTGATGATGAGTGGTCTATATCCTTACTAGCGTTCTCCCAGGCTATTAATGATTATGCTCTGGATAAGGGTAGTTTCTTAAAATTTGCCGAGTTGGTAATCAAACGCAGGTTGATTGATTACTCGAAAAGCCAGGCAAAATATAAAGTTGAAACCTCCGTCGATCCGATTACCTTCGATACTGAGCCCGAAGATGAAACCGATGATTTTTCCATACGTATGGCTGTTGCAGAACAGGTCTCAAAACAAGATAATGGTAATTTGAAGCTTGAAATTGAAGATGCAAGCAGAGTCTTCCAGACCTATGGTTTTTCATTTTTTGATCTCGCAGGGTGCTCTCCTCATGCGGATAAAACCAGAAAGGCTTGCGCAAAAGCAGTAACCTATATGATGAAAAATCCGATGTTAATCAGTGAGCTGAGAACCACACAACAACTCCCATTAAAAGTGATTGAAAAAAATACAAATGTACCCCGAAAAATTCTTGAGCGCCACCGAAAATATATAATAGCAGCGATAGAAATACTCTCCGGAGAGTATCCATATCTCGCAGAATACATGCGATACATTAGAGAGGAGTAGGAATAATGAGAGCAGTTGTAGTAGAATTAAATAAGCATCAAGCTGCCGTCCTTTCTGATGATGGTTGTGTTGTAACTGTCAAAAATAATAACTATAAGATTGGACAGGTGATTCAAATTAGCACTCCGAAGATAAACATTGTAAAGAAAGTAACTGTATTTGCAGCATCGGCTGCCGCTTGCCTTTTCTTAGGTGTTGGTACCTGGGCATATGCAAGTCCTTATACTTATGTAAGTGTAGATGTAAATCCTTCCATTGAATTTACAGTAAACCGCTTTGACCGTGTAATCAAAGTGAAAGCTGTTAATGATGATGGAGAAGAAATATTACAGGAAATCTCTTTAGACAATCTTACAAATGACTCTATATCCGAAGCTATATACAAAACGGTCCAACAGATATCGGATGCCGGTTATTTTGAAGGAGAAAATGATGGTGGTATTGTAATCGCCACTTCAAGTGAAGATATTGAAAAAGCCGATGAATTGGCAGAACAATTACAGGATGTGGTAGAAGAAGAAACGACTGAACTTGGTGATACTGTTGAGATCGAGGTATTCAGTGTAGGTTTAGAACGGGTCGAAGAAGCAAAGGAACTTGGAGTTACACCTGGTAAGTTAAACCTGGTTGAGAAATTACAAGCTGCTGCTAATAATCCGGAAGAAATCAACATTGAAGAATGGCTTGAAAAACCTGTAAAAGATATCATGAAAGCAACGAAAGAGTTTAAAAAGGGTATGAAAGATAAAGCAGAAGCCACAGAGGAAATAATAGCGGATGCTGATCCAGGCGTACTAGATTCTGCAAATGAAGATCAGGATGATCTCAGTGAACTCAGTGATAAAGAAGAGAAGAATCAAGAGAAAGTATTAGCAGAGACCGAAAAGAAAGCTGAAAAAGCAAAAGAGGCAGCAGCAAAGGCTGAAGAAAAAGCACAAAAAGCTCAGGAAAAAGCAGCAGAAAAGGCAAGAAAAGCTGAAGAAAAGGTTAAGATAGCTCAAACCAATTCCGATGAGGAAGACGACTCTGAAGTTATAGAAGCAGATAAAGCGGAAAAGGAAGCCCAACAAGCTCAAAAAGAAGCTGATAAGGCCAAAAAGGAAGCTAAGGAAGCTATGAAGGCCGCTGAGAAAGCTCAGAAAGAAGCTGAGAAAGCTCAGAAAGAAGCTGATGATAAAGCAGACGTTACTGAGGAAGAGTCGGGTGAAGTTGCTATCGATAAGCAGAATGATAAAGCACCAGAGCAAAAAGGTAATGACAACAAGGAAGGCACCGGTTCCTCAGATGATTCAACCAAAGATGTTGAAGATGTTGATTCTGAGGATAAAGACGACAATGCATCAGATAAGTCCGTTGATGACGTCAAGGGTACAGAAAGCAATGATCCAAGTAATAATAATCCCTCTGATAATGAGAATGGTAATGGTAATTCCGGAGGAAAAGATAAAAATTAAGCCGACTAACTAAATTCAGATATATTATCCATTATAATTACATTGGATAATCCCCCCCCACACACTAAAAGCCATTGTGAACTTGTAATACTCACAGTGGCTTTTAGAATTTTGAACAATTCTACCGTCCTGAAATCAAGAAGGTCTCAAATTTTCTGATATGTTCCTTCTTACCTACGACTACCAGAATATCATTTTCATGTAATTGTAACTCCGGAGTGATATCTGTGGTGGTCCTTTCATCATGCTGTAGAGCTATGATATTTAACTTAAACTTCTTACGAAGGCTTGCTTGTAATACGCTTTGGCCTGCTAATTTTCCTGTAAGCCTAAGTTCAGATATCGTTATATCATCATTCAGAGTAATATAATCCATAACTCTTGATGAGAGCAACCGATTTGCAAGACGCAGTGCCATATCACGCTCCGGATAAATCACTTCCGCTCCGATTTTTTCTAGGATTTTCCCCTGTTCCGGGGTAAGTGCTTTCGCTATTACTCTGGGAACTCCCATACTGATAACATGTAAAGTAGCCAAGATACTGACATCTACCTTTTCACCGATACAAATTACTACGGTCTCGCAATTTTGAATTCCCGCCTCTTCTAACGCTGACTTCGTAAGTTCGTTTACCACAAGAGCATTGTCTGTAAGATGTCTAATCTGTTTAATCTTGTTCTCACTGCTATCCAGTACCAATACCTCTCTTTTTGCTTCCGCAAGGGTCGAAGCAAGTGAAAATCCAAACCGTCCAAGGCCAATGATTCCAAATTCTATCGTAGGTTTATGACTCACAATTATTCCTCCTCTTTCTCTATTAGTTATTCTTCTTTCTTTACCAGTTATTCCTTATTTATTTGTTTATCTTCATCCTTTATTTATTATTCTTCTTTCTTTCCGATATAAAGTTTTGCTTTATCAATTCTCTTATTCTTTACACTCTCTATTTTAAAAACAAGATTATCTACCTCTATCGTGCGGTCATCTCCCACAAGGGGTATCGCACCTAGATGATCGATTAAATACCCTGATACAGTATCATAATTCTCGGAGAACAGATTAAGGTCCAACCTGTTATTTAGATCATCAATGGTTGCCATACCATCAATGATATAGGTTGAATCATCTAGCTTCTTAATTTTGAAGGAAATCGGATCATATTCATCCTCTATTTCTCCCATAATCTCTTCCACTAGATCCTCCATGGTTACGATACCTGCAAATCCACCATACTCATCAATCAATACAGCGATCTGCTTTTTTGACACCTGTAATTCCCGGAACAAATCCTTTATAATCTTACTTTCCGGTACCAGATAGGGTTTTTTCATGATACTTCTGATATCAACATTCTTATAACCATGCTTTACTGCCTCTTTTAAGAAGTCCTTACTATAAAGCATGCCAATGATATTATCAACATCTTCCTCATATACAGGTATTCTGGTGTATTTCGTATTGATAAGCTCTTCTAAGTACTCTTCCCTCTGTGCTGCCACATCGATTGCGAATACATGAATTCTTGGAGTCATAATCTCTTTTGAAGTTTTCTCATCAAATTCCATGATGGAATTTATCATTTCTTTTTCTTTTCTGTTTAATACGCCATGTGCCTGGCCTTCATTTACCAACGATATTAGCTCTTCCCTCGACAGAATCTCTTCCGTGTTACCTTCCTCAATACCAAAGGGCTTTGTCACCAGATTCGTCGACAGGGTAAGGAGTTTAATAAAGGGATAAGCAATTTTAGATACTGCTTTAATAGGATTAACGCAAAACATACTGATTGCTTCCGGTTTCCGTAATGCTACCTTTTTGGGCACCAACTCACCAAAAACCAAGGTAAAATAAGATAATAGCAAGGTAATTGAAATCAAAGCAATTTGCTTTCCATATGGAATATTATTTTCCGCAAGCCATAAAGCCATCGTGTTGGATAATCCAGAGGCCGCAGAAGCACTTGAGAAAAATCCTGCTAAGGTTATTGCAACCTGAATTGTTGATAAAAACTTCGTCGGTTCCTCCAGAAATTGATGTACCATTCTAGCGCTTTTACTTCCTTCTTCCGCTAACCTTCTTATTTTGCTCTTATTCACAGAAACCATAGCCATCTCTGCGCAAGCAAAAAATGCGTTAATCAACGTAAGTAGTATAATTATAATAATCTGACCAACAATTTTATCAGCGTCAGGATCTGCATCTTTCATAGTAATAACACTGCCTTTCATTATAGATTGTAACCTTTGCTGTGAAAACCGTAAAAAGGGCAATGTGTTGTTGCGCGCCCTAAGACAGTGGTATTATTGTCTGGTATATGGATGCACACCGCACAGCCCTTTACTATAGTTTCATTATTTCAATAAATAGATTTCTAGCTTCTTGATATTGCTCCGCTGTCCAATTACTACAATATTATCATCTTCCTGAAGAATATAGTCCGGTGAAATTTCTGTTGTTGTTTCTCCTTTTTGTTCTAGAGCAATAATATTTAAATTAAATTTCTGACGGATATTCGCCTGCAGAACAGTCTGGTTTGCAATTTTTGGTGTCAGCTTCAGCTCCGTAATAGCGATATCTCCACGTAATTCTATTGTCTCCATAATACTGGAATGGATCAGCTTATTTGCAAGCTTGATTGCCATATCATTCTCGGGGTAGATTACCTCAGCACCAATTTTCTCAAGTATCATACCTTGTTCAGAACTCATAGCTCTTGCAATAACTCTTGGAACTCCCATACCTAGGATATTTAATGTAGCAAGGACACCTACATCAATACTATCACCGAGACAGATAACAACAGTTCCACAGTTCTGAATTCCAATATCCTCAAGGGTCTCTTTATCAAAAGACCCAACGACAAACGCACTCTCTGTAAAAGACCTTACCTGCTTTACTCTGCTCTCAACAATATCAATCGCCAAAATTTCTTTCCCCGCTGCAGCAAGGGTTTTTGTTAATGCACTACCGAATCGACCGAGACCAATAATTCCAAATTCTATAATCGATTTATGCTGAACCATATATTTCCTCCCAATTTACATTTCGTATGCTTTTTTTACTCGATATTATCCGATTGTCAACGCTTCTTCTGAATACCTTACATTTGATAATGGTCTTACTGTTAATAAGGAAGCAATCGTAAGTGGGCCAACACGACCGATAAACATCGTAATAATAATGACCATTTCGCTGACCGGCTTTAAGTCCGGAGTGATACCCGTGGATAAACCTACGGTACCAAACCCTGATACCACCTCAAACAATAATTGGATAAACGTATACTCCGGTTCAAGGATGCAAAGAAGCAAGGTGCTGATGCATACTAGGCACATAGCTAAGAATGCAAGAACAAAGGCCTTCGATACAATTTCACTAGGGATCTTTCTTTTAAATCCACTGCAATGTTTATTCGTTGATGAGCTATATGCACTCTTAAATAAGGTAAATGCTGTTGTTGTCTTGATACCGCCACCGGTAGAACCTGGGGAAGCTCCGATGAACATTAGAATCATTATAATAAACAAACCGGCACTCGTAAAATTACCAACCGGATAGGTAGAGAAACCGGCTGTTCTTGCTGAGGTACTGAAGAAGAATGCACCCATCCAGCTTACATCCTCTGTTAATTTCAACAGGAGCGTTCCGCTGATTAACAGAATTAAAGTCATTGCAATAACCACTTTGGTATGTAGGCTGAACTTCTTAAAGGAATGCTTGTGAAGAATCTCTTTAATAACAACGAAACCCAAACCGCCAAAGATAATCAGTCCGCAGGTAGTCAGATTAATGAGCACATTATCCTGATAGTCCAACAGATTTTTAAAGCCACCCAGGTTATCAAACCCAGCATTATTAAAGGATGCGACTGTATGGAACAAACTGATCCCAATCGCTCTGGGAATAGGATAGTCCTGTGAAAATACGATAAAACTTAATATCGCTCCAATACCCTCAAAGCATAAAGTCATTAGCAGAATTGATTTTACCAGTCTTACAACACCCTTTAAGGAATCAAGATTTAATGCCTCCTTTAACAGGATGCGGTCTTTAAAATCCACCTTTCCTCTTGCCAACAAGATAAAACCTACACCCACACTGGTAACACCTAAGCCACCGATCTGGATCAATAAGGCTACAACTGTCTGTCCAAATACATTAAACGTATCATAAGTATCTACAACTGTCAGACCAGTAACACATACGGCACTCGTAGAGGTAAACAATGCATCAATAAATGTAACATCTACCCCGTCTCTTTGCGTAAAAGGTAAATATAGAATTAATGCACCAATAAGAATAACAAATGCAAAACCCAGAGCTATAAATCGTCCGGGGCTCATCTTTTTTAAATCATTCATACTTATTTTCAATCCTCATATCAATCAATTGTATTTTTAAAGATCATTTCACCATGATAATAGAATAACATTGTTATTCTATCACCATTGCTATAAATTTTGTATAAAGAAAATCGTATACGTGTTAAGATTGTGTTAAGATTCTTCATAATAGATGAAAATAACCTGATGATAGCATGCACAAATTCGAAAGTTTTACTTACATTCTCTTACATGTGGATATATATTTCATCCTATGATAGAATAAATTAACTTACATTGGTAAGTTCAATTAATTGCAAAGGATATGAGACAATTGGCTAATATAACACTCGCTTTTCAGGTTGTTTTCCCATTAATGCTCATGATGAGCGTGGGTTACTTACTAAGAAAAATTAAAATCACCGATGAATCTTCCTTAACTGTTATGAATAAACTGGTTTTCCGGGTTTTTCTGCCTCTGTTATTATTTCTAAATATCTATTCTCTAAAGCCGGAAGAAGCCATGAATACTGATAATGCAAAACTGATTATCATTGTAGTATTCTGTATCCTTGGTACGATCCTTCTAACAAATATGCTATTTTCTGCAATGGTACATGACAAGAAAAAGATAAGTGTTATGATACAAGGCATATTCCGGAGTAATCTGGTACTTTTCGGTATACCGATAGCAGCCTCCATCTACGGAGAAGAACATATCGGAACGGTATCCTTGCTGGCAGCGGTTGTTGTACCCCTATATAATACATTGGCAGTTATCATACTGGAATATTACAGGGGTGGGAAAATAAAGGTTAAGAAACTGGTTCACAGCATTGTTAAAAATCCCTTAATTATAGCTTCCGCTATTGCCTTTGTCTTTGTAATATTCAAACTAACCATACCTGACCTTATGCTTGATCCGTTAAGTAGTATGTCCAAGGTTGCAACACCGCTGGCCTTTGTTGTTCTTGGTGGTACCTTTCGGTTCAGCAGATTGTCAGGCAATCTGAAACATATTATTACAGTCGTGATTGGACGCCTTATCCTTATGCCGGCCCTGTTGTTTGGAATTGCAATACTTTTTGGGTTTCGCAACGAAGCCCTCGTCGCCTTAATCGGACTTTCAGCCACACCAACTGCTGTATCCTCCTTTACCATGGCCATGGAAATGGAGGCTGACGGCGAATTAGCCGGTCAGATTGTCGTGATCACTTCCATCGTTTGTATTGTTACGATATTTACCTGGGTCCTCCTTCTTCGGACTTTTCACTTTATATAACTATCCGTAAAAATAGCCATGGTTTCAATACCCATGGCTATTTTGATCCTTATTGAATACCCTATTTATAAGAAATAGTAATTATTTTTATAAATTCACCTGAATCCCTGTAACTATCGAAAGCTTCTTCCGTTTCTGCATATTCTATATAACTCAGATCTATTTCTACCGCCTTTTTAAAATTCTTAAGAAATTCAACTTCATTTTTTTGAATTGCATATATTTTACTTTTTGTATAATAAGCAAATGCATAATTAACATCTATATCAATTATCTTATCACATAAAATAAGACACTCCGAATAATTATTAGAAAAATACAAACATAAGACTTTGTTCACATATGCTGTCAAATCAGTAGGGTCTTTTGAAATAGCTTGATCATAATATTCGATAGCCGCTATGTATTGATCTTGATAATAATAAATGTCACCTTTTCCGTTATAGGCACCGATATGATCGGGTTGCATCTCCAGAACTTTATCAAACATCTTCCTTGCATCATCATAATTCCCTATCATGATTAAGGAATATCCCTTTCTATTATATACATCAATAAAGCTAGAATCTTTTTCAATAGCTATATCAAAGGCGTTTATAGATTCCTCATACTTATCACTAAAATATAATGCTAATCCCTTGCTGTAATAGACATACGCCGTATCTCCTAAAGGTAATTTAATTGCTTTATCATAGTATTCAACCGCTTCGCTAAATCTATTTAAGTAATACAAAGAATCACCTTTCACAATGTATGCATCTGTATATTCATCATCAATTTTTATACATATATTCAGATAAGCAATCGCAGCCGAATAATTACCTGATTCATAAAATGAGTTCCCTTTATTATAATAGTATAGTTTACTCTTCTTACCTTCTTTATAATTTCTGGAGAATACTATTGCAGCCACTTTCTCATTTTTATCGATATAAAAATGAAGTCTTGAAGTATATACTTCACCCTGTTTTGATTTATCCTCATAATCATAACTTAACACATAATCAACATTCTTAAAGTAAGGACTAAAGTCACCAGACCATTTAAGAATACCGATATATGCTGTATCTTTTAATAGATTTCCTTTTGTGCCTTTACCATATTGCTTCGTCACAGCAGACGATTTAGATCCAATATATATTCCTCTTGAGGTTTTTATAGCACCCTTTTCGCTTTTATCATAATCCTTGTTATAAACATATAATATTGTTCCCTCACCTGCTTCATTTAGATCATCATAAAAGTTATATGTTTCAGTTTCCTCATTTATTTTAGCTGTAAAATCACCTTTACTCAGCTTTTCAGCCGCCATTACTGGCTGATAATTTTTACCTATTATAATTGCTGATATTATCAATAAAACGATTGTTTCTAAAATCCTCTTTGTTCTCATACATTCTCGTATAATCCAATTATCCTTTGATAGGTGATTGGATTATATTTTTCCTTTCTTTTA
>FWWL01003089.1_pt1 | contig 31675 bp, 16 predicted proteins | sample 2228331 | NCBI WGS metagenome assembly FWWL01 (sample SAMEA103939775, study PRJEB20133) | metagenome
TACAGGTATAAGGGAAAGAATAGGTTTTGACACTGATTTTAGGGGTTTTCTTCTTACAAAAAAGGTATCCTTTTATTTTTTAAAAAAGGAACATCTTCTAAAAAGTTATTTAAGATTAATTGATTTTGAAGATAAAATAAAGCTTTATTATCCCATTATTGAGAATTTTTCAGATAATGCGTTTAATAAAAAAGAAAGGGTTTTAATTGCTCCTCATACCTCTTATGGGAGGGCAAAAGAGTGGTTTTTTTTTAAGGAGCTTGCCCAATACTTCCTTAATAAAGGTTTTCTTGTGAGAGTAGTGGGAAGAGAAAAAAGGGGAGATTTCCCTGAAGGTGTAGAGGATCTAAGAGGCAAAACTAATATGGAAGATATTTTGAAAATTGTGTCTTCTTCCCATTATATATTTAGTAATGATTCAGGGATTGCTCATATAGGAGCTTGTATGGGAAAAAAGACTTTTGTATTTTTTGGTTCAAGTTCACCTTCCTGGACAAGACCCTTAGGTAAGAATGTATATATTTTTTATAAGAAAACTTTCTGTTCCCCCTGTTTTGAAAAAAAATGTAAATATGAAACTTATGAATGCTTTAAAAAAATTACTCTTTATGAGGTCATAAAGGTTTTTGATACTGTATCAAAATGAAAAGATTTCAAAGAATTGAATCTTCAGCAGGTGGAGGAAAAACAACTAAACTTGTTGATAGATATATTGAACTTTTAAAAAAGGGTATAAGGTTTAATAGAATTCTTGCAATTACCTTCACAAACAAAGCAAGTGAAGAAATGAAGAGAAGAATTTTAAAGAGATTAAAGGAACTTGCCTTAGAGGGAGAAAATATTTTTCTTTCTCTTCTTGAAGGAAAAGATGGAATAATAGAGAATTTTTCAGATTTTTCAATTAAAACAATTGATGCCTTTTTATTTTCCTTACTTAAAAGCTGTGCCTTTGACCTTGATATTTCTCCCGATTTAGATATAAAAGAGGAATTTGGTGAAATTATGGAGGAAGCAGTTGATGAGATTATTCTCCAAGGAACCGAAAACTCTTATCAAAAAGAAAAAATATGTGATTTTTTAAAATTTTTATCAGAAAATTCTGCCTCATTTAATCCCCGCAAGGGAATTATAGAGCACTTTAAATCTTTTCTTGAAATGGAAAGAATTTTGGTTGAGTCCAATTATATTTTTGAGCCAGAAAAACTTAAGGGCATTTTTACTCTTTTAAAAAATATTTTAAAAGAAAAGAAAAAAAGGGAAGGGTTTTTGTTTTTATCTGATATTTCTCCTTTTATTTTTAGATATATTAAGGAGTCTGACCCACCTTATCTTCTTTATAAACTTGGTGAAAAATTTTATCATTATTTAATTGATGAGTTTCAAGATACAAGTTTAATTCAATGGGAGAGTTTAAAGCCCCTTGTTTTAAATGCTCTTTCGGGAGAGGATGAGGAAAAAAATAAGGGAACCTTTTTTTATGTAGGTGACCCTAAACAATCAATTTATAGATGGAGAGGAACAAGATGGGAACTTTTTAAAGATATACACCATGAATTTGAGAAAATTTTAGAAAATGAAGAGTTTGATTTTTCTTATATTAAGGAAAATAAAAGAAGCGCACCTTCTATTGTTAAATTTGTTAATAATCTTTTTAAAAAAGAAAATCTTAAGAATTATTTTAGAGTGCTGGATTACCTATCTTATTTTAGTGAGGTGGAGAAAGTTTATGAGAATGCTGTGCAGGAATGGAATAAGGATTTTAATTATGAGGGATATGTAGAAATAAAGGTAATTAATAAGAAAAAAAGTGAAGCAGAAGAAGAAATTTTTTCCTATATTAAAGAAATAATTGATGATTTAATTAAAAGGGGAAAAAAATACGGTGATATTGCTATTCTTGAGAGAATAAATAGGGACTGTAAAAAAATCATTAATTTTCTTCTTTCAAAAGGATATCCTGTTTATACCTCCTATGAGGTTAGTATTGAAGATTTACCTCTTATAAAAACTGTTATTTACTTTTTTAAAGTTTTGGCAAATGAAATGGATAGGTTTAGTTTTTTAAATTTAATTCAGACAGACTTTTTTAAAGAATTGTTTAGAATTGATGAAGAAAAAGTAAAAGAGTTTCTTCTTTCTGAAAATAAAAATTTGAAAGAGTTTTTAAAATTATTTCCTAATGAATTTGGAAAAATTTATTTTTATTTTAAAAAGCTTTCAAAGACTTTTTCTCCTTATTATCTTCTTCTTGAATTTGATAAGGTTTTTGAGATAGGGAAAAAATATAAAAAGGAATATCTTCAGTTTCTTTCTCTTTTAAAAGGAATATCAGAAGAGTCTGAAAATGTATCAATTTATGATTTTGTTAAAAAATTTGAAAAGTCTCCATATATTTTTTCGCCTTCTGAAAAGGATGCAATAAATGTTCTTACCGTGCATAAGGCAAAGGGTCTTGAGTTTGATGTAGTTATATTACCTTTTGCTCCCATTACTACTTTTTCAGATAGAGGAAAATTTATTATTTATGATAAAAATAATGAAAAGCCTAAACTTTTATTAAAAAAGGCTTTAAGTGATGAAGAAGAAAAAAAATATTTAGATGCTTTTAATGTAATTCAGGAACTAAATTTACTTTATGTGGCACTTACAAGAGCAAAGGAAGAGCTTTATATTGTAGTTAATAATAACCGTAAAAAAACATGGGGAGGATTTATAATGGGAAGCTTAAAGGAAAAACTAAAACACAATGATATATTTAAAGAAGGTGAAAAAAGAAGTTTAAAAGAGGATATAAAAGTAGAAAAGGAGGAGTTTTCCTGGGAAAGAAAAGAGCCTATTTCTATTATTGAGCTTTCAAAAAAAATTTTTGTAAAAAGTGAATCTGAGAGTGAAATAACTATCCATGAGGAGGTTTTAAAAGGAGAATGGATTCATCTTGTTCTTTCAAAGATAAAGAATTTAAAGGAAAAGAATTTTGAAGAAGAAATTGAAAGTGCTTATAAGAGGGCAAAGGCGGAATGGGAATTGTTTAGAGTTTTTAAGGAAGATTTTGCAAGTCTTACATATTTTAAAGAAAAGTTAAAAAAGGATTTTATAAGAAGGTTTTTTTTCACAGATAAAAAGGTAAATACAGAATTTGAAGTTGTTGATAGGAAAGGTAATATTTTTCGTATTGACAGGTTAATTTTTGATGAGGCAATTGAAATTGTTGAGTTTAAAACAGGTGATAAAAAGGAAAAATCGCATGTAGAGCAATTAACAAATTATTTAGAAATAATTAGGGAGATATATGGTAAAGAAACAAGGGGATATCTTATTTATATTGATAGGGAGGAAATTTATGAGGTTTAATCCTTCTATAATTATTTACGAGACGCCCTGTAATTTACTTGAGGAGATTGCAAATAAAATTATAAAAGAGGGAGAGAATGATTTTGGAAATATTTTGATTATTTTTCCTAATAAAAGACCCATTTTATATTTAAAAAAGATTTTAGCGGAGAAGATAAAAAGGTCTTTTGTTTTACCTTTAGTTTTTTCCTTTCAGGAATTTGCTTTTAAAATTTTAAATGAGAAGTTTAGTTATGAGTTTATAGATTTGCTTGATGCTGTTTATATTTTAAGAAATATTCTTGAAAAAGAAAATTTAGAAATTTTTAAAAAGGAGAAATTTTCTGAGTTTTTCCCCTGGGGAATAAGAATAATAAAGGCAATAGATGAGCTTGAGATGAATGATGTTGATTTCAAAAAGGTAAAAGAATTAAAGGAATATGCGGAGGTTCCTGAAAAAGTTAAGTTAGTTCTTGAAAAAATTGAGGAGTTAAGGGAGAAATTTTATAAAGAGATTTTAAAGAGAGATAAAATTACAAGGGGGCTTTTATTTAGAAAGCTTACGGAAATTGATTTTGATTTGAATTTTGAAAAAATAATATTTGCAGGTTTTTACGCCTTTTTGCCTCTTGAAGAGTATTTTATTAAAAAAGTTATGGATAAATGTAGTTCAGAAATTCTCTTTATAAAAACAAGGGAGGAAAGGGCAATAAGAGAGTTTATAATAAGAAATAATTTTAAATTTGAAACTGTTAAAAGTGAAATTAAAAAGCCTGAAATAAAGTTTATAAAAGTGAAAGACTTTTATTCTCAGGGAATATTTTTGAGGGAGAGTTTAAAAAAGATTTTAGAGGAAAATATTGAGCCCATAAAAGTAGGTATTATTTTGCCTGACCCTTATAATTTAGAGGGTATTTTAGGAGAGCTTGGTACAGAGCTTAAATTTGATTTCAATGTGAGTATGGGATATTCCTTTAAATTAACTCCCTCCTTTTCTTTTATTAAAAAATTTCTTGAAGTTAAAAGGGAAATTAAAGATAAAAAGATTTATTATAGGAGTTTTCTTTCTTTTTTGCGTCATCCTTTTATTTCCTCTATTTTTTTGGATGAGGTGGCGAAAGTAGAGGAAAAAATAAAAAAGGAAAATAAAGTTAAGGGAAAAATTTATTTTGATTTGGAGGAGATAATAGAGGAAAGTTTTGAAGGGGATTTTGTGAAAATTCTTTCTTTTTTTCTTCAAGAGATAAAAAGTATTTGTGATTTTATAAATGTAGTTAAGGAAATTTTAGGGATTATAGATAAAAAAATTAAGGAAAAGGAAAATGTTTTGTTTTCAATATTTTTGAAGGAGGGTTTTGAAATTTTTGAAAAAATTTTAAGGACGGAGATTGCAAAGGAAAATTTTGATATAGAAGATATTTCAAAAATACTTCTTTATTATCTTTCTTTATTTTCAATACCTTTAAAAGGTGACCCTTTAAGGGGTTTTCAAATAATAGGTGTTCTTGAAGCCCGTCTTGTTCCCTTTGAAAGGGTTTTCTTTCTTGATTTAATTGAGGGTATATATCCAAAGAGTTATAAGTATGACCCTTTAATTCCAGAGGGTTTGAGGAAAATTTTGGGGCTTCCTTCTTACAAAGAAAATGAGGCAATTTACGCCTATAACTTTTATCAAATTGTGGAAAATGCTAAGGAAGTTTATCTTTTATTTTATGAGAAGGAAAAGGATGTAGATTCTCCTGAATCAAGGTTCATTCAAAGGCTTTTGTGGGAAAAGGAAAAGGAAGAAAAAAAACTTTTATATGACAGTATTCCCTTTTATACATATACTCCCTTATTAACAAAGGAGTCAAAAAAGGTTATAAAAAAGGATGAAAAAATTATGGAGAGTTTATATAAAAAAGCAGAGGAGGGATTTCATGTTACAGAGATAGATGAGTATATAAAGTGTCCTTTTAGGTTTTATGAATTAAGCATATTAAGGAATTTAGAGGAGGAGGAAATTGTGGAGGATATAGAGGGTAAGTCCCTTGGAGTTTTTTTGCATGAGGTGATGGAAGGGTTTTATAGGGAGAATTTTTTGAACAAAATTCCTGATTGGAATGAATATACAAAAGATAAGTTTTTAAAGTTTATATCAGAAAAATTTGAGGAAAGGTTTGGAAAAGAAAAAGAGAGCTTATGGATAAGAAAAGAGTATTTAATATTTAAAATGGGAAGATTTATAAATAAATTGAGGGGAGAGGATAGGGGAGTTGTAAAGAAGTTGGAGGAAAAAATAGAATATTATTTTGATATAGAAAGTAATTTAAAGGTTAAGATAAAGGGGAAAATTGATAGGGTTGATGAATTTAATGATTATTATAGAATTATAGATTATAAGACTTCAAAAGGCAAGCTTTCAATTCCTGAAAGGCCTGAAAATCTTGCGGATAGAAGGGAGATAGCAAGTAAGGTTAAAAGTATTCAGGTTCCTTTATATGCCTTTATTTTGAGTGATTTAAGTAATAAAAATGGACTTGAGGTTAAAAGGGGGAGCTACTATATTTTGGGGGATTGTGAGGTGATAGATTTTGTTTTTGGGGAGGAAAAGAGGAAAAAGAGGGTTTCCCTTGAAGAAACTCAAATTTTGCTTAAGAATATATTAAGAGAGATTTTTGATAAAGAAGTTCCTTTTGAACCAGATTCAAAGACCGGGGATTGTGAATATTGTCCGTATATGGGAATTTGTGGGGAGTTTTGATTATGCAAATCCTGAAAAATTTAAAAAGATATTAAAAAGCAGTAAAAATTTTGCACAATAAATATGTTTTAACTTGACAAAATTGATTTATTATGGTATAATTAAATACCCTATTAATAGGCCCGTAGCTCAACTTGGTAGAGCGTCGGATTCCAAATCCGATGGCTGGGGGTTCAAATCCCTCCGGGCCTGCTTTGAATTTAAAGGGATAAACCTTTGAATGAGGGATGTAATTTTTTTGGCTTGTTCGGTTTGTAAAAGAAGGAATTACAGGGCAACAAGGTCAAAGGCAAAAAAGACCATTAAAATGGAAATAAAAAAATATTGCAGATGGTGTAATAAACATACCTTGCATAAGGAAACAAAGATAAAGTAAGGATGAATTTTATTTTAAAATTTTACAGTTTTTTGCGGGAGGTTAAAATTGAAATGAATAGGGTTGCCTGGCCCGAAAGAAAGCTTACCATGAATATTACGCTTGCAGTTATTCTTTTCTCCATAATAATCACTGTTTTCATAGGATTACTTGATTTTATCTTTTCAAGATTGATAGGAGTGATTTTAAGATGACAGAAGTTAAAGAAAAAAAAGAAAGCGAGTGGATTGTTTTCTGGACCTTTGCAGGAAGAGAAAAGAAGGTCAAAAGGATTCTTGAAAGCTTTATAAAGGAAAAAAAGTTGGAAGATAAGATAAAAAATGTTCTTATACCTACGGAGACAAAAATAAGGATAATGAAGGATGGAAAGAGAATTCCTCATGAAAGGCCCCTTTTTGCAGGATATGTCCTTGTTGAAATAAGAAAAGATGCAAGAGAGGTTATAGGTATGCTTCAGGATTATGCGGGTTTAAGACCGCTTCTTGCAAGGGATCCGAAAAAAGATATACCTGTTTTGAGAAAAGAAGAAGTGGAAAAATTGCTTTCCACCATACAAGAAGAACAGGAAAGAAGAAAAGCAGAAAGTCCCTTCTTACAAGGAGATAAGGTTAGAATACTTGCGGGTCCTTTTGAAAACTTTACAGGTATTGTTGATAAGGTTTTCCCTGATAAGGGTAAATTAAATGTTGTTGTTACAATTTTTGGAAGAGCAACAATGGTAAGTGACCTTGATTTTGATATGGTTGAAAGAGTGAGGTGAAAAATGAAAGGGAAAAAGGAAATAGTTACTGAGATTAAATTACAAATACCTGCGGGGCAGGCAAATCCTGCTCCTCCTGTTGGGCCTGCCCTGGGTCAGCACGGTGTTAATATAATGGAGTTCTGTAAAAGATTTAATGAGGCAACAAATAATATGGAGCCTGGTCTTGTAATACCGGTTGTAATTACTGTTTATAAGGATAGGTCTTTTTCCTTTGTTCTCAAAACACCGCCTGCCTCTGTTCTTTTAAAGAAGAAGGCTCAAATTGCAAAAGGCTCCGGTGAACCCAACAAGGTAAAGGTTGGAAAGGTTAAAAGAAAGGATATTGAAGAAATTGCAAGGATGAAGATGAAGGATTTAAATGCAGGTTCTATAGAGGCAGCTATGAAAATTATAGAAGGAACCGCAAAAAGTATGGGTATTGAAATTATTGAATAACAGGGAGAAAAAATATGCCAAGGCACAGTAAAAGGTATCTTGCCTTACTTGAAAAAGTGGACAGAAATAAAATTTATAAACCGGAAGAGGCAATACCTCTTTTGAAGGAACTTGCAACTCTAAAGTTTCCTGAGACAGTAGAATGTGCTGTAAAATTAAATGTTGACCCGAGAAAAGCAGAACAGATGGTGAGGGGAACATGTTTATTACCTTATGGAACAGGCAAAAATGTAAGGGTTTTAGTTTTAACAACCGGAGAGGAGGAAAAGGAGGCAAGAGAAAAAGGAGCAGATTATGTAGGTTATAAAGAATACATAGATAAAATAAAGGAAGGCTGGCTTGATTTTGATGTGGTTGTTGCTACTCCTGATGCTATGAAGGAAGTCTCAAAATTAGGTAAAATTCTCGGACCAAGAGGACTTATGCCATCACCCAAAACAGGAACTGTTACAAAGGATGTGGGAAGAGTTGTAGAAGAACTTAAAAAGGGAAGGATTGAATTTAAAGTTGATAGAACCGGTAATATTCATGCTCCAATTGGAAAAGTCACATTTCCTCCTGAGCATTTAATTGATAATTTTTATGCTTTTTTAAACGAGGTGTTAAATGCAAGACCCTCTGGTTTAAAAGGTAGTTATATTCAAAAAATAGCTCTTTCCACAACAATGAGTCCTGGGTTGAAAATAGATGTAAATTACGCGGTTGAAGAAGCAAAAAGGAGGAAGAGCTAATGCCTTCTTTACACAAAATTAAGCTTGTTGAAAATTATAAGGAACTTATAAAGGGAGCAAAGGCAATTTATGTGGTAGATTTCAAAGGATTAAATGTACCAGAAATTACGATATTGAGGGAGAAAATTAAGGAAAGTAAAGGACTTTTGAAGGTTGGAAAGAATAGATTGTTTAAAATTATATTAAAGGAAAATAAAATTGAAGGGTTTGATGATTTCCTTTCAGGGATTTCTGCACTCCTTTTTGCGTATGAGGACCCTGTTGAACCTCTTAAGGTTTTTTATGAATTTTCAAATGAAAAGGAAAAGGGGGCTGTAAAAGGAGGTTATATAGAAGGCAGAATAATTGGAAAAGAGGAAATAAGTGCTCTTGCAAAATTACCATCCCGGAGTGTATTAATACAAAATTTGGTATCAGGACTTCAAAGTCCTATGTATGGATTTTTGTTTGTTTTAAATGGACTTTTGAGAAGTTTCCTTTATGTTTTAAATGAAATCAAAAATAAAAAAGAGGGTTCTACCCCCTGATTAAAAATTTTAATTTAAAATGGCACAAAAATTAACAATTGAGCAGATAATAGAAGGAATAGAAAATTTATCGGTTCTGGAACTTGCAGAACTGGTGAAAAGGCTTGAGGAGAAATTTGGGGTGAGTGCTCAGGCACCTGCTTTTATTTCCACAGGTGCTGTTGTTAGTGCGCCAGCTGAGGTAAAGGAAGAAAAAACACAATTTGATATAATCCTCAAAGAGGTTGGTGCAGAAAAAATTAAGGTTTTGAGGGAGGTAAGGGCTATTACAGGACTCGGACTCAAAGAGGCAAAAGAACTTATAGATAGTGTTCCAAAACCTATAAAGGAAGGTGTATCAAAGGAGGAAGCTGAAGAAATAAAGAAAAAACTTGAGGCTGTAGGTGCAAAAGTGGAGTTAAAATAAATATAAATTATAAAGAGACTTTTTAAAAAAAACATATGACCGGTCCAAAGCCGGAATTTTAGACTTTTTTTAAAAATAAAATGGCGATAGAAAGAATCGGAGCAAAAAAAGAAATATTACCCATACCTGACCTTTTACAGGTTCAGATAACCTCTTATAAAGATTTCTTGCAGATAGATGTAGAGCCAGAGAAGAGAAAAAATATAGGACTTGAAAGTTTATTCAGGGAATTTTTCCCGGTAGAAGACCCGGGTGGAAAGTTTATTCTTGAATATGAAAAATATAGAGCCTTAAAGCCCAGGTTCACTCCTGAGGAATGTGTGGAGAAAAGTTTAACCTACAGTGCTCCCATCTATGTTACATTTAGATTAAAGGAAATTGACCCTGAGAGTGAAAAGATCAAACAGGTAAGAGAAGAGGAGGTGTTTTTCCTTGATTTACCTCTTATGACCGAGAGGGGAACTTTTATCGTAAATGGAATAGAAAGGGTTATTGTAAATCAATTGCATCGCTCTCCGGGTGTTTATTTTGATATAGAGCAACAGGAAGGCAGGTATAAATACATAGCACTTTTTGTTCCTTATAGGGGACCATGGATAGAGTTCTCCATTGATGCTCAAAAAGTATTTGGTGTTACAATCCTTAAAAGAAGAAGATTCCCTGTTACAAGAATAATAAGGGCTATGGGTTATGAAACAAATTCTGATATATTGAAACTATTTTTTGGAGAACCTGAGGTAAAAGATATAAAATCAGTTGAACCTGATCTTTACATACTTGCAGAAGAAATAACCGGTCCTCAGGGAGAACTTTTTTACGATACATGTGAACTTGTGACAGACAGAATAATTTCTGGTCTTGAAGCAGCAGGTTATGAAAGTATAAAGGTTTATAATATTGGGACTCCTGGGATTGATGTTATACTTACAACAATCCGTCATGATAGGGCAAAAACAAAGGAGGATGCCCTTGTTGCTATTTACAGATTGCTTAAATACATAGCTCCTCCAACTTTAAGTGAGGCGGAGGAGTTCTTTAATGAAACCTTTTTCTCAAGGGTGAGAATGGAATTGGGAGCTGTTGGAAGATATAAATTAAATAAAAGGCTTGGTCTTGATATACCTGAGGATAAACATGAATTAACAAAAGAAGACTTAATTACTCTTTTTAAAAAGCTTTTAGACCTTTATAATGGTGAAGAAAAGCCTGACGATGTTGACCATCTGGAAAACAGGAGAGTGAGAAGGGTAGGGGAACTTCTTACCAATCATCTGAGAATGGCTTTTATGAAATTGCAGAGAAATATAAGAGAGAAGATGATTTCAGAAAGAGAGCAGGCTTTAACTCCCAAATATCTTGTTAACCCCAAGATAGTTGCAAATCTTTTAAAGTCCTTTTTTACTGTAAATAGACTATCTCAGTTTCTTGATCAAACAAATCCCTTAGCAGAGCTTACTCATAAAAGGAGACTTTCGGCTCTTGGACCAGGAGGACTTACAAGGGAAACAGCGGGTTTTGAGGTAAGAGATGTTCATCCCAGTCATTATGGAAGATTATGCCCTATAGAAACCCCTGAGGGACAAAATATAGGTCTTATTACTTCCCTGACAACTTATGCTCAGGTGGATGAGTTTGGTTTTATAAAAACTGCTTTAAGAAGGGTTAAAAATGGTGAAGTGACAGATGAAATTGTTTATATGACCCCTGTTGAAGAAAAAAATTATAAAATTGCTTCCGCTGATGTTCCCATTGACGAGAAAGGAAGGATAATTCCTGAGTACGTTCCTGTTAGATATGCAGGAGGATACCCCACAGTTAAAAGAGAAGAGGTTGATTTTATAGATGTATCCCCAAGACAGCTTGTGTCCCCTTCTGCCTCTCTAATTCCTTTCCTTGAACATGATGATGCAAATAGAGCACTTATGGGTTCAAACATGCAGAGACAGGCTGTTCCTTTACTTGAAGCAGAAGCCCCAATTGTAGGAACAGGTATGGAAAAGAAAATTGCTTATGATACAGGAATGGTTTTGCTTGCAAAGAGGGATGGAACTGTCATAGAAGCAGATGCAAAAAAGATTGTTATTAAACCCATAGATGCAAATAAAAAGAACCCTTTTGAAGAGGAGGACCTTGATATTTATTATCTAACAAAATTTAAAAAAACAAATCAGGAAACAGTGCTTCACCATAAGGTGAGAGTTAGACCCGGTGATGAGGTTAAAAAGGGCGATCTTCTTGCTGATAATGCTGCGACATACGAGGGAGAACTTTCCCTCGGTAAGAACCTACTTGTTGCTTTTATCCCCTGGTATGGTTATAACTATGAGGATGCTATTGTTGTTTCAGAAAGGCTTGTAAAAGACGATGTTTTTACTTCTATACATATAAAGGAACTTGAGATTTCTGTAAGAGAGACAAAACTTGGTCCGGAGGAAATAACAAGGGATATTCCAAATGTAAGTGAGGAAGCACTTAAGAATCTTGATGATTACGGAGTTGTAAGAATAGGTGCTGAGGTTGGGCCTGATGATATAGTGGTTGGTAAAGTTTCTCCTAAGGGTGAAAGAGAATATTCGCCGGAAGATAAATTGATTCAAGCAATATTTGAACATAAGGCTAAGGATGTAAAAGATTCTTCCTTGAGAGTTCCTCCAGGAGTTCAAGGTGTAGTTGTTGATGTAGTTATACTTACAAGAAATTATGAACACCCACTTGCCAAAAAGATAATCAGAGAGAGAAGGCAGAAGCTGGAAGAAGAGTTTATGAAAAAGAGGGAAAGGGTTATGTATCTTTTAAGAGATAAACTAAGAAGTTTACTTCTTAATAAAAAAACAAGAATCAGTTTGAGAGATAACAGGGGAAAGATACTTTTAAAAAAGGGAAGTATCTTTAATGAAGAATTCTTTAGAGGTACCAGGTATCTTGATGTTGTTTTTGAGGAAGGTTTCCTGGATGACAAGGATATAGAAAAAGAGGTTATCACTATAAGTAAAAGAGGAATAGAAAAACTTGATGAAATAACAAAAGAATACACAGCTAAAAAACAGACGGTGGATATTGGTGATGAGCTTCCTTATGGTGTTGATATGCTTATAAAGGTTTATATTGCTCAGAAAAGAAATCTAAAAGTAGGTGATAAGCTTGCGGGAAGGCATGGTAACAAGGGTGTTGTGGCAAAGATTGCTCCTTTAGAAGATATGCCTTTCCTTGAGGATGGAACCCCTGTGGATATCATTTTAAACCCTCTTGGTGTTCCTTCAAGAATGAATGTAGGACAGGTTCTTGAAACAATTCTTGGATGGGCTGGAAAGAAGAAGGGTGTTTATTATGCCTGTCCTGTTTTTGAGGGTATGACAATTGAGGAAATAGAAAAGGAATTAAGAGAGGCTGAACTTCCGCTTAACGGTAGAGTGAAGGTCCGGGATGGTAAAACTGGAGAAGCTCTTGATAAGGAAGTTACTGTTGGATATATCTATATGATGAAACTTGTTCATATGGTTGAGGATAAAATCCATGCAAGAGCTGTTGGACCCTATTCTATGATAACCCAGCAGCCTCTCGGTGGTAAGGCGAGATTTGGTGGGCAAAGGTTTGGTGAGATGGAGGTTTGGGCACTTGAAGCTTATGGAGCTGCATATACCTTGCAGGAAATGCTTACAGTAAAATCAGATGATGTAAAGGGTAGAAATAGATTGTATCAGGCTGTGATAAGGGGAGAAGAGGCACCAGAGCCCTCTTTACCTGTATCTTTTGATGTTTTATTGAATGAGTTGAGAGGGCTCTGCCTTGATATTGAAATTGAGAAAGAAAAAATTTAAGGAGGTTTGACAATATGAAGCAATCAATTTCAGGTCTTCAACCCGAGGTATTGAAGGCAATTAAAATAAAACTTGCCTCTCCAGAAGCTATAAGAGGCTGGTCTTATGGAGAGGTAAAATCAGCAGAAACAATAAATTACAGAACACAGAGACCAGAAAAGGGTGGACTTTTTTGTGAAATTATATTTGGACCTGTAAGGGATTATGAATGTGCATGTGGTGCTTTTAAAGGAAAAAGGTTTACAGGAACCGTTTGTGATAAATGTGGTGTTGAGGTTACATCTTCTTCTGTAAGGAGAGAAAGAATGGGTCATATTGAACTTGCTGTTCCCGTTGCACATATATGGTTTTATAAAATATCACCCTCCGTAATTGCTCTTTTACTGGATATAACCTCCACGGAACTTGAAAGTATTCTTTATTATGATAAATATATTGTTATTAACCCCTTAGATACACCACTTGATAAAAAACAGGTTTTAAGTGATAGAGAATATGAGGAACTTATGAGGGAATATAGGGATGGATTCATAGCTGAGATGGGTGCCCCTGCTATTAAAAAGCTTCTCAAGGAGATTGATTTAGAAGAACTTTCTGCTGAGTTAAGGGTTAAGTTAAGAACAGAAAAAACAACACAGATGAGAGGAAAAATTCTTAAAAGACTTCAGATTGTTGATGCCTTTTTAAATTCAGGAAATAGACCCGAATGGATGATACTTGAGGTTTTGCCTGTTATACCACCTGATTTGAGACCCCTTTTTCCTCTTGAAGGAGGAAGATATGCTACAAGTGATTTGAATGACCTTTACAGGAGAGTTATAAACAGAAATAACAGGATTAAAAACATAACAAAGATGGGTGCACCTGAGATTATATTGAGAAATGAAAAAAGATTACTTCAGGAAGCAGTTGATGCACTTCTTGATAATTCAAGAAGGTCAAGACCTGTTATGGGGAAACAGGGTAAGCCCTATAAATCCCTTTCTGATGTTTTAAGGGGGAAAAAGGGGAGGTTTAGAAGGAATCTTCTTGGCAAGAGGGTTGACTATTCAGGAAGGTCAGCTATTGTTGTTGGACCTGATTTAAAGCTCCACGAGGTAGGAATTCCAAAAGAAATGGCACTTGAATTATTTAGACCTTTTGTTGAAAGAAGACTTGAGAAAAAGGGAATAGCAGAATCTTTAAGAAGTGCAAGGCGACTTGTAAGAGAAAGACCTGTGGAGGTATGGGAAATTCTTGAAGATATTGTAAAAGACCATCCTGTGCTTTTAAACAGAGCGCCCACCTTGCATAGAATGTCAATTGAGGCATTTTATCCGAAATTAATAGAAGGAAAAGCAATACAGCTTCATCCTCTTGTTTGTCCTCCCTTTAATGCTGATTTTGATGGTGACCAGATGGCTGTCCATGTTCCAATTTCTCCTGAGGCAAAACTTGAATCCCATTTTCTTATTCTATCAAGACATAGTATTTTATCCCCTGCCCATGGTTCACCTTTAATGGCTCCAACCCAGGATATGGTTATAGGACTCCACTACCTTACAAAAGTTAAAAGGGGTGCAAGGGGAGAGGGTAAGAAATTTGCTACCTTCAATGAAGCAATACTTGCCTATGAGCTTGATAAAATTGAACTTCATGCAGAAATTGAGGTGGATGAAGTTCCTTACAAAAATAAAAGGACAACAGTAGGCAGGATTATATTTAACAAGGCATTCCCCAAGGGTTTTGGGTTTATAAATGAAGAGATGAGTAAAAAGAAACTTGCAGAACTTGTTAAAAGAGTTTATCTTGAAAAGGGTTCCCTTGAATGTGAAAAGTTTCTTGATAAATTAAAGGAACTTGGATTTAAATGGGCTACAAAGGCAGGTATAACCTTTGGTGTAGATGAAATGATTGTTCCACCTGATAAAAAGAAAGTATTGGAGAAAGCAGAAAAGGAGCTTGAAAAAATTGAAAATAATTTTAGAAGGGGCAACATTTCAGCCGGTGAAAGATATAACGCAATACTTGACCTCTGGACAGAAGTTACAGATATTATTACAGAAAAGATGGTTAAGCTGATGGAAAAAGATGAGGGAGGATTTAATTCCATTTATATGATGATGAATTCAGGAGCAAGAGGTTCTCTTGATCAGGTAAAACAGCTTGCTGCTATGAGGGGTCTTATGGCAAGACCAAAGAGAATTATAGGGCTTACAGGTGAATTTATTGAAACACCCATTAAATCAAATCTTAAAGAAGGTATGACAGTTCTTGAATATTTTATATCCACACATGGAGCAAGGAAAGGGCTTGCGGATACTGCATTAAAAACAGCTGATGCGGGTTATCTTACAAGGAGGCTTGTTGATGTGGCACAGGCAGTTGTAATAACAGAAGAGGATTGTGGAACAATTCAGGGAAGAGATGTGACAGCACTTAAGGAGGGAGAAACTGTTATTGAATCTCTCTCAGAAAGAATTGAGGGACATTTTGCTGCTGAGAATGTCAGGAATCCCTTTACAGGGGAAATAATCGTTAAAATAGGAGAGCTTATAACAGAGGAGAGGGCAAAAGAAATTGAGGACCTTGGAATTGAAAGGGTAAAGGTAAGGCATGTTCTAACCTGTGAATCAAAAACAGGAATATGCGTTAAATGTTATGGGAAACATCTTGGAACGGGTAGGATTGTTGAAATTGGAGAATCTGTTGGAGTTCTTTCTGCACAGAGCATCGGTGAACCTGGAACACAGCTTACCCTTAGAACCTTCCATGTGGGTGGTGCCGCATCAAGGGTTATGGAAAAATCAAGACATGAAGCACCCTTTTCAGGCAAAATTGAATATGTAAATTTAAAAGTTTCAAAAAACAGTGAAGGAAAAATGATTGCGGTTTCAAAGAAGGGTATGATAAGGCTTATCCATATTGAAAATATTGAGGTTAAAAGAGCATTCGCTGTTCCACAGGGTGCAGAAGTCCTTGTTAAAGATGGTGAAGAAATTGAAAGAGGAGCCTTTATATGTGAATGGGAACCTTATATAATACCAATTCTTACCACAAAAGAAGGTAAAGTTAAATTTGTTGACCTTGAAGAGGATGTTACATATACAGAAACTTCTGAGGAAGGTAAAATTGAAATGATAGTGACAGAAGATAAATCAAAAAAACTCCATCCGAGAATCCATATTATAGATGAAAACAACAAGGTAGCTGAAGAAATAGCTCTTCCAAAAGACGCCAGATTAAATGTGAGAGAGGGAATGACTGTTAAAGCAGGTGATTTTGTTGCTAAACTTCCCAGAGAGGCTGGGAAAACAAGGGATATTACAGGAGGATTACCAAGAGTTAACGACCTTTTTGAGGCAAAGGTCCCAAAGGATAAGGCGGTTCTCGCAGAAATAAGTGGAATTGTAAAAATTGGAAAACCGGAAAAGGGTTACAGGGATGTTAAAATTATTTCCGAATCCGGTCTTGAAAAAACTTATAAGATTCCTTATACAAAATATTTGCTTGTTGATGATGGAGAAAAGATAAATGCAGGAGAACCCCTTACACTAGGTCCCATTGACCCTCATGATGTTTTGAGAATCAAGGGAAGAATTGAGGTTCAGGAGTTTCTTCTTGACCAGATTCAGGAAATTTATAGACTTTCCGGTGTTAAAATCCATGACAAGCACATCGGAATAATTGTGAGACAGATGATGAGAAGTGTTAAGATTGAGGACCCAGGAGATACACACTTTGTAAGGGGTCAATTTGTAAATATTGTTCATCTTGAGGAGGAAAATAGAAGGACAAGGGAAAGAGGAGGAAGACCGGCTGTTTATTCACCTGTCCTCCTTGGAATTTCAAAAGCAGCTCTTTCAACGGAAAGTTTCATATCCGCTGCTTCCTTCCAGGAAACAACAAGAGTTCTCTCCCAGGCAGCTCTTTATGGAAAAAGGGATGAATTGAAAGGACTTAAAGAAAATGTCATAGTAGGTTCGCTTATCCCTTGCGGAACAGGTTTCAGGGAATTTCAGAAAATCAAAATACTTCCCAAAATAGAAGAGGAGGAAGAATACCTTGCAGCATAAGGAAGTGGAAAAATTCAATTTTTATGAAATAGAAGAAAAGTGGCAAAAATTCTGGGAAGAAAATAAACTCTTTGAGGTACCGGAAACTCCTAAGAAAAAGATGTATGTTCTCGGAATGTTCCCCTATCCCTCAGGTGATTTGCATATGGGACATGCAAGAAATTATGCCATTACAGATGTTCTTGCGAGATATTTCAGGATGAGGGGTTATGATGTTCTTCATCCCTTTGGCTGGGATGCCTTTGGTCTTCCTGCAGAAAATGCCGCAATAAAAAAAGGCATACATCCAAGAGAATGGACCTTCAAAAACATAGAGGAATCAAGAGAGGATATTAAAAAAATGGGAATTTCCTATACCTGGTCAAGGGAAATATTTACATGTAAACCTGACTATTACAGATGGACCCAATATCTTTTCCTCCTGCTTTATAAAAAGGGACTCGCTTATAGAAAAAGAACCTTTGTAAATTTTTGTCCCTCCTGCCAGACGGTTCTAGCAAATGAGCAGGTAGTTGAAGGAAGATGTGAAAGGTGCAAGACCCCTGTTACAAAGAAAAATTTAGAGCAGTGGTTTTTCAGAATAACATCTTATGCTGATAGATTGCTTGAAGATATGAAGTATCTTGAAGGAAAATGGCCCAAACAGGTTCTTGATATGCAGAAAAACTGGATAGGGAAAAGTGAAGGAACAAGGATAGTTTTTAAATTAAGGGAAAAAGATATTGATTTACCTGTGTTTACAACAAGAATTGATACAGTTTATGGAGTTACTTTCCTTGTTATTGCTCCTGAGCATGAATTGATGGAAGAAATAATAAAAATTTCTCCATATAAGGAAAAACTTATTGAATACAGAGAAAAGGCAATCCTTAAATCAGAGATTGAAAGAATAAAGGAAGAAAGGAAAAAGGAGGGTGTTTTCACAGGACTTTATGCCCTTAATCCCCTTAATAAGGAAGAAATTCCCCTTTTTACTGCTGATTATGTTCTTCCTCATTATGGAACAGGGATTGTAATGGGTGTTCCGGCTCATGATCAGAGGGATTTTGAATTTGCAAAGGCACATGGTTTGAAAATAAAAATTGTTATTCAAAAGGAAGGTAAACCTGAGTGTGTTGAATCAATGGAATCTGCAATGGAAGAATACGGAATAATGGTTAATTCAGCTGAGTTTTCAGGACTTACCTCAGAGGAAGGTATCAAAAGGTTAAATATATATCTTGAAGAAAGAGGGATAGGTGGTTATTCTGTTTCTTATAAAATAAGGGATTGGCTTATATCAAGGCAGAGATACTGGGGAGCTCCCATTCCTATGATTCATTGCGAAAAATGTGGTATTTTACCTGTTTCGGAAAGGGAGCTTCCTGTTTTATTGCCCCAGGTGGTTGATTATCTTCCAAAAGGTAAAAGCCCGCTTGCTGCTTCAGAAGAGTTTATAAATACAAAATGCCCGGCCTGCGGCTCATATGCAAAAAGAGACCCGGATACTATGGATACCTTTGTTGATTCCTCCTGGTATTTTTTGAGATATATTGACCCCAAAAACCAGGAAGAAATTTTTAATAAAGAGCTCCTTAAAAAATGGATGCCTGTTGATTTCTACATCGGTGGAATAGAACATGCAACAGGACATCTTATATACGCAAGATTTATTCATAAGGTCCTTTATGATGAAGGATTTTTAAATACTCCAGAACCCTTTGAAAGACTCTTTACACAGGGAATGGTTTTGAGAAGAACAGAAAAGGGTAATCTTGAAATGATGAGTAAAAGGGCAGGAAATGCTGTAAGAATAAGGGATTTTGTTAAGGATAAAGGAGCTGATATTGCAAGGGTTTATATTCTTTTTGCAGGACCACCTGCAGAGGATTTTGAATGGACAGAAGAAGGTGTAAAGGGTGCAGAGAGATTTCTTTTAAGGGTAAAAAAAATTGTTGAAGAAAATAAAGATATATTCATCAATGCCCCTTTTTATCCCCCCTCTCCTATATCAGAAAAGGAAAAAGAAATTCTGAGAATATGTTACAAAACCTTGAAGAAGGTAGAAGAGGATATTGAAAATTTTAGATTTAATACAGCAGTTGCAAAGATGATGGAATTTGTGAATAGCTTATATACCTTTGAAGATAAAAAATCTCCTGCCTTTGCCCATTCTCTTTATATTCTTGTAAAAATTCTTTCCCCCTTTGCTCCACACCTTTCTGAGGAATTATGGTCTTTAAGGAAGGAAGGGAGCATAGTTAAAGCAAACTGGCCTTTAATTTATGAAGAATTTTTAAGAGAAGAAAAAATAACAATTCCTGTTCAAATAAATGGAAAAATAAGAGGACAGATTGAAATTGATGCTCTTGCTGAGGAAAGGGATGTTATAGAAATTGCAAAGAAGAATCCAAAAATAAAAGGATATCTTAATGATGAAAAGATAAAAAAAATTCACTATGTTAAAGGTAAAATAATAAGCTTTGTTATTGAGTGAAGGGTGAAATTAAGGACCTTTTAGTAAGTGTAGATAAATTAAAAAATATAGGTTATAGAAGAAAGAAACTTCTTAACAAAGCAGGTATAAAGAGAGTAAAAGACCTTTTTTATTTTAAACCAAGGAAATATATAGATAGAAGAAAAATAAAAAAAATAAAGGACTTAAAGGAAAATGAAGAGGCGGTTATTATGGGTAAAGTTTTTACAAGGGGGGAAAGAAAGGGAAGGGAAAGAAATCTTTTCATAGTAATTCTTAAAGATGATACAGGTTTTTTAGAACTTGTTTTTGTTAATACACCCTATATGAAAAACTATTTTCCTCTTGATAGAACTTTTGTTGTTTCCGGTAAGGTTAGAAAATATGGTGCAGTTTTTCAGATATTTCATCCTGAATTTGAAATTCTTGATAAAAGGAATCAGGACTTAATACATGCCGGGAAAATTGTTCCAATTTATGGTTCTTTAGGAGCTGGAATAAAAACTCAATTTTTAAGAAAAATAATTTATGAAGCTCTTAATGATTATTATAACTATATTCCTGAAACAATGCCTGAACCTATAAGAAAAAAATATAATTTGCTTTCAAGAAGGGATGCAATAAAGAATTTGCATTTTCCTGAAAATGAGGAGTTATTAGAAAGAAGCTTGTTTACCTTGAAATTTGAGGAATTTTTCTTTTTCTTTTTAAGACTTTTTATATACAAAAGAAAAAGAGCAAGGGCAAAAGCTTTTATAAAAAAGGGAGAACTTACAGAAAAATTTTTTGAGCTATTACCCTTTAAGCTTACAGATTCTCAAAAAAAAGCAATAAGAGAAATTGAGATAGATTTATCAAAGCCTCTTGCAATGAGGAAATTACTTCAGGGTGATGTAGGTTCAGGTAAAACAACTATCGCCCTTTTTTCTGCTTTAAGAGCAATAGAAAATGAGTGCCAGGTTGCCTTTATGGCACCTACAGAAATTCTTGCAGAACAACATTTTTTGAACTTTGAAAATTTTTTAAAAGAAATGAATGTTAAATATGATTTATTAATAGGAAGCCTTTCTTTAAAAGAGAAAAAAGAAATATATGAGAGGGTAAGAAAGGGTGAAACACAAATTTTAATAGGAACCCATAGTTTACTTGAAGAAAAACTTTCCTTTAAAAATCTTGGTCTTGTTATAATTGATGAGCAGCATAAATTTGGTGTCTCACAGAGGGCAAGGCTTTTATCAAAGGGTGAAAGTCCTCATTTTCTTGTTATGACAGCAACTCCAATTCCAAGAACCCTTGCCCTAACCTATTACGGTGACCTTGATGTTATAACCTTGAAGGAAATGCCACCAGGAAGAGGTACTGTTGAAACAAAAGTTATTTATGTAGAAAATAGGGAAGAGTTTTATGAAAAATTCTTTAATGCTCTTGAAAAGGAAAGTGCAAAGGCGTATATAATTGCTCCCTTAATAGAGGAATCTGAGAAACTTGATACAAGGTCCTGCCTTGAGCTTTATAAGGAAATAAAAAATAAATGGGTAAGAGATTTACCAATTTTTTATATCCACGGGAGAATGAAAAAAGAGGAAAGAGATGAAGTTATGAAGAAATTCAGAGATGGTGATATCAGGGTTCTTGTCGCAACAACTGTTTTAGAGGTGGGTATAGATGTTCCTGATGTGAAATATATGGTTATAGAAGGTGCTGAGCGTTTAGGTCTTTCTACCCTTCACCAGTTAAGGGGAAGATTGGCAAGGAAAATTGAAAAGGGATACTGTTTTATATTCTGTTCAAAAAATATGCCACCTGAAACATTAAAAAGAATTTCTGCTTTCAGGAATACATCTGATGGTTTTAAATTATCCGAGCTTGATTTAAAATTAAGGGGTCCTGGAAACATTTTAGGTTTTGCTCAATCAGGTTTTTTTACCTTTAAATTTGGAGACCTTGTGGAAGATAAAGATTTATTGATTGAAATCAGAAATAGGGTAAAAAATTTAATTGATGTAGATCCTTTTCTTGAAAAGGAGGAAAATTCTTTACTTAAAAATTTTCTTACCCCTGATGAGAGATTATGGCTTACTGAGATTGCCTAAAAATTAATTCTTACTCCAAAGTTTACTTCATATCTTTTATTTGTGTAATCTGCAATGTTGTCCTTGTTTGAGTTATAAAGGAGCCCAAAACTTCCTGTTATGTCCTCAGTGAATCTAAAATTCAAAGTCCCGTTTAAATTTGTTGTTGTACTGTTTTGCTGTTCCACCTCCTTTATTATGGTTTTATTATTCTGCCTTGAAAAAGTTAAGTTTGCGTTAACCTCAGACCTTACTTTTAAAAATCCAAACAATCTTTTTGATACTGATTTTGATATTGTAAAATCAAGATTTAGATTCAATCCATTTGAAAATGTTTTCTGTTCCGTAATAAATCCGCCTGAATTTGAAAGGGTTAACTGTTCATTTTTGTTATATGTTATTCCAAATCCTATACCGTTTCTTGTTCTTCCCTGAAGAGAAAGTAGGGGTGTAAAATTTTTACCTATCCTTTCAGTAACTATATTTGCCCCTTCATCCTTTGATTTCTCAAGATTATACGCTGTTTTAAAAGATAAACTTGAAAGAAGAGGGTCAAGAAATTTTATTTTTTTATTAAGCATATCTGCCTGAATACTTATGTCCGGAAAATTTTGCCCGGTTCCTATTGTTTTTGTTTTTTGATAAGGAATGTATGTGAAGTTTTTTCTATAACCATAAGAAATATTTACACCTATATCAAATATTCTTGTCCCTGTATTTAAATTAAGATTTCTTGAATCATTTATGCTGTTATTTATGTTTTCCTTATAAGGAGTTTTTGGGTTCATTGTTTTTCCTATTTCATATAAAAAGGAGGGAGGATTTGTTAAATCATAATATCTTGAACTTAAATTTCTTGTAAAATTAATATTTATATTTTGGAAAAGGCTCCTTAATTTATTTATATCCTTCATTGCCTCAGGATTTCCCAGTTTAACTATTGAGGAGATTATTTCAAAAATATTTATATTACCCTGAACTGTATAATTTGCATTGTTATTTACATTCCTTAAGGGATTTAAGCTATCCTTCTGATTTATGGGGTCATGATTGTCATCAAATGTGGAGTTATAGTTAAAATTTAAATTTGTTAGGAATTTTTTAAAAAAAAGGGGTAGTGTAGGGGTGTATCTTAAAGAATAATTTGAACTTCTCCTTATATCCTTTCCATAAAATCTCCTTGTTAATTTCTTAAGTCCAAGGTCATAATCAACTCTTCCTCCAAAATCAATGTTTAAAGAGTTAAAGGGAGAGATTCCTGATACTGTATAATTTAAATTTCCTCCTTCCCTTTTGTAAATATTTGTTTGAGCCCATGTGGAATCCACAGGTTCAAGCACAAGATTTTTGTTTTTTACCCTTGAATGATTGATAGAACTTTGAATGCTTTTAGGTAAGGGATTTATTCTTTGTCCTAAAATACCTATTCCATGGAAGGGAATTCCGATTCTATAACTTATTGATTGCTGAAAGTTTCTGTTATAACTTTTGTTTATGGGTGTTAAATTTCTTGAATATTCGTAAGAGATATTATAGTTTAAGGGGTCTATGGTGTATTCAAGAATTCTATCAGTTAATTTTTTCTCTTTTTCTTTTTGAGTAACATTTCGTGAGATACCAAGATTAAATCCATTACTGAAGGAAGTTGTTTTTTCCCTTTCAGCCTGCTCTTTTGATAGAATTACATCAGAACCTGTAAGATAAAGGGGTAATTTCTTACCTGATTTTATTGAATAGTTAAAGGGCAATTTTAAAAAGGATATATTCATTATTTTATCAAGGTTTAATTTTGTACCTATTCCTATGTCCTCATTGGAAAAGGTTTCCCTTTGCAAATTAAGACCTGTAAATCCTGCGGAGCTCTTTGTGTAACTAATATTTACATTTCCTATCTCTCCCATATCAAAGTTTAAATAATTTTCTACGGAATAGGCTCCTTTCCTATCCGGTGAGGCAAGGATAAGCTCGTTATACCATACCTCTCCGCTCAATTTTCTATCATTTTCATTTTTTACTCCTATTATAAATCTATCAATCTTTTTGAAATTCGGATATCCCTTTATATAATATCCTGAAAAACCAGGAGCTGTATAGAGTGTATCTGTGTTTTTATTTCCCCTTTTAATTTTTAGCTGGGTGAATTTTTCTATATCAATTTCGTATTTTTCCCAGTAAGAGGGTACCTCCTTTACTACATATTTATAATAATTATTTGTATCAACAGTGGCAAATTTTATGAAAAAAGACACTTTCCCATTTATGGTATCAGGATATGATTTAAGATAAAAGCTTATTTTCTTATATTGCCAGTAATCCTGAGGCTGGTAAAGTTTCCTTGTAGCTATTCCATAATCTCCCCTTTCAAAGTTTTCAAACCTTAAAACAAGGGTTCTCTCCTCTGATTCACCTTCCTGTGTAATTTCTATCACTGCTTCTGGAGGTGGCTTATAAATATGTGCGTCCTGTTGATTGCTGTATGTGGTAATTGTGAATTTCTTTGTTGAATCCTCAATAACTCCCCCTTCATTAAATACTCCCTCTGATAAATACTTATTTCCTGTTAATGCAATTTTTGCTATATATATTGTGTCTGTCTTTGATATTTCTGTAAAGAAGATTCTTATTTTCTCAATTTTTAGAAGGTCGGGATTTCCATATTTAGCTACATAATTAGAAAGGGGTATTTTATAAAATTTAAATCCATTATTTTCCTGATAATAACCCTTTGAAAGGTCAATCACATAGGTGAAACAATCTTCCCTATCCTTATTAAATCCGTCTCCATCAATATCTTCTGTATCAAGCCTTCCGTTTCCCTCTGTTCCATTTGTTTTTTCTGTATTTCCATATTCATAGTTATCATTACCTGCATCACCTGGTTTTCCATCAGGAATCATATCAAGACCTATATCTTCTTTATCTGCTTCAAGCTTCCCATTATATGAACCACCATTTGCCCCATCTTCAGAATTAAAATTATTAATTCCTATAAGATTTCCACTTTTATCTCTGAAACAGGCATCCTCTTTTATTTCTGTCCCTATATCTATTCCTACTATTCCCCTTTTACCCTTTATTATTAATTCAAGATATTCATAAGAGGTTATGTCAATTCCATCAGCTGATATAAGCTGTGTTAAGGAAGCAAAACCTTTTTCTCCCTTTGTTCCTGGTCTTAATATTACCTCCATTACATTTGCAGAATTAACTCCCTGTTTTCCGGGTATATTTGGATAAATATCCTTATTTAAGAATTTGTTTGTTACAAACCAAATAATATTTTTTTCATGATAATCTTCAGGAGTTCTGATATAACTTTCAAGTAGAGTATCTTTTAAATAGGAAGGTAAAGAGCCGAATAACCAGTTTGTTTGATTTAAATCAGCAAGAATTTCAAGGGTGGAGGATTCCATATCATCAAGATAGGCAAATCCCCTTGTATTTGGATTTGGGAAGGATTGATTAAATTTTGATATTAATTTTAATTTTGAGTCTTCTGATTCCTTTAACCAGGGAATAAAGGAAAAGAAATTAAAGGGGAGTTTTCTTTCTAAATTGAGACTGGAATTAAATAATAAAACATTCTGGGGTTCTTCCCCAAATCTTATTTTTTGTTCTGCTGTGGATTCCCCCCTGTAATCTATACCGAAGGCAAAATTGGAATTTTCTCCTATATAATAATTACCCTTTAAATTTACAAAAGTTCTTTTTTTTGTCTGAAAAAGTGCTCTTTCATTAAACTTTATTTTTAATTCTCTTGAAAAATCTTTTATGTAATCCTCATTTAATATTGTCATTATTCCTGCATCATAGTCAATCATATAATCCTTTCCCCTTTCCCATTTTTCTCCTCCAAAATATACCTCTTCTGAACTTTCTACTATTCCGGTTAAGCCCAGATTAATTGTTGTTGGTCTTCTTCTTGTTACAGTAACAATTAAATATCTTACACTCCTATTATTTATTTCTGTTTCTGAGGTGGTTTTATAAATTATCCTGTCCTTTTCTTCAAGTGAGTCATGAGCAAAAGGTTCAGGATGCGGTATAAAAAGATAACCCATCTGATAGGGTCTGAAATTATTTACTCCACCATAGCTGATGTACTCATCAAGTATTCCATCCTTATTTGAATCAAGTCCGAGTATCTGCAAATATGTTTTATTTTTTTCTGTTTCAATATTCTGAGGAGTTGCATACTTTACAATTTTTATTGTGCCTGAATCAGGATTAATCTGACCTATGTAATAAATATTTTTCAGCATATATTTCCATGTGAGGTCCGAGGAATCGTTAAGACCAAATTCTCTTAGAAGCATAAACCTATTTGTTGTATCAAGGGGATTTCTTGGATTTACTTTTCCAATCCAGCCTCTTACATTTGTTTTATACGCTACTGCAATTATGAAATCCTGTGTAATCGCGCTTAATTTGAGCTGGATCACATTCTCAAAGAAAACAATTGAATATGCTGAGTCCCGTTTTAATAACTGAAAGGTATAAACTATATTACTTAAAGAATCAGGTTTTTCATAGAAGAAAACCTTCCCTTTATAAGGATTCATTATGTTTGTGTCATTTGATGCAAGGTTATCATTATAGAAAAGAAAAAGGGAATCGGTTATTATTTCCTCTCCAGGAAATAAAGGTAAATAAAAAAATCTATTTTTCTCGTAGTCTTTATCCTCTATTTTCACAGTATCTATCATTACTCCCCCTTTACTCAAGGTTATTTCTTTTTTATTACCCATTTCTCTTGAAAGCATTGCTTCAAGGTCAGAGGGACCAAGCTGGAATTTCCCTGAAACCCCAAAAAATCCACCGCCTGTTTGTCCTATTTTATTACCACCCTCAATATACTTTATTATCTCATCCTCATCACCCTCATACCTTATTTTTATTGTATTTAAATCCTGGCTCTCCCTTTGTGAATCATGGTCAAGTAAGATATGAATCTTTCCTCCTATTATTCCTTCTGTATTTACTTTAAGATGTTGTTCCAATTTGATTCCAGGGCTTGAGGCTCCCTGAGGCACATTGGAATATTGGGAAGCATAATCATACCTTTGAAGACCCATTGAAAGGTCCTGGAACCCATTTATTTTTACCTTTGTTTCGTCAGTTAATCCAAAGGGAAGTTCAACAGGAACGGGTATTGTTATATCAGGTATAAGACCTGTTCCTCTCTCCACTGTTTTTTGCCCTACACCTGAACCTAAATTATCCTTTGTAAGTTCAAAAATTTTATTTTCAATTTCTTTATCCTCTTTTATTATTTCCCTTTCAATCCTTATCAGTTTATCCTTACGATATATAAATTTAATTTCAAAGGTGTCAAAATTTTTTAAACTTTCACTCTCAAAGTTTTTTTGCAGATTTGATATAACAAGGGAATCAAAATAAGAGGTGTTATTTAAACTAAAAAGTGAAATCAAAATTAAAATTGTCATTTTTCCTTTTTAAACATAGAGAAAATTATTATGCCTCCTATACCAAGGGTAATAAAGGTATCTGCAATGTTAAATATTGGCCAGTGAAGATTTTCTGAAATACCAATTTCTATAAAATCTATAACCGCTTTCATCCTTAATCTATCAATTAAATTTCCCAGGGCTCCACCTAATATAAATCCATAAAAAATATTATAAAGCAAAATTTTTTCCCTGGCAATAAAAAAAAAGATTATAAATATTGCAAGCAAAGCAACAGGTTCATAGGGAATTATTTTTGTTATAGGCAGTCCCCATACCCCATAAGGATTAAATACAAGGGTGAATCTGAAATAGGGTCCTAAAATTTCAAAAGGCACTCCATATTCAAGATTTTTTAAGGCTAAAAACTTTGTTCCCTGGTCAAGGATAAAAACTAAAAATCCTATTCCTGTTCCTATAAATAATTTTTTCATTAACATTTTTTAAATTCTTTCCTCTATTTCTCTCTGACATTTAACACAATATCTTGCATAAGGGAGAGCTTTGAGCCTTGTAAGAGGTATCTTTTTTGAACATTTCAGACATATTCCATATGTACCATCTTTTATTCTTGAAAGTGCCTCCTCTATCATAGCAAGCTCTTCTCTTAATCTTGTTGCACTCATAAAGGCAAGTTCTCTTAGCTCCTCGTCACTTGCTGTATCAGATATATGATGATGAAAAATTCTCTCCCCGCTTTCCCCCCAGTTCATTGCATCCCTTTCAGCTTTCTGAAGGAATTTAAAAATTTTTTCCCTTCTTGCTTTTAGTTTTTTATAAATTTTATCCAGTTCTTTAAAGTTCATTAAAAACCCCCATTTTTAAAAGAGTTTCTTCGCATCTTTTGCAAATTTTCCTTTCGTTTCTTTTAACATCCTCCAGATATCTCCAGCACCTCTCACATTTCTCCCCTTCACTTTTCCTTGCATAAATTTTTATATTCTCAAATTCTGATTCAAGTTCAAAATTTAAAGGTTTACCTTTTTTGACAGCAGATACAATTAGTATTTCTGGCAAATATTCAAAATATTCTGAAATTTCTCTTTTTTCACCTTCAATATATATTTCAGCTTCAAGGGAAGAACCTATTTTCTTTCCAATTCTCATTTCCTCAAGAAGTTTTAAAACTATATCCCTTATTTTAATTATGTATTCAAAGTCCCTTAAAATTTCCTCATCTATATATTCTCTTTCTTTTTGAATAGTTTCAAGAAATACACTTTCCTTTTCCCTGTAAGGCATATTCTGGTATGCCTCCTCACATGTAAAGGACAAAATTGGTGCTCCAAGAATAAGAAGTGTTTTTAAAATAAAATAAAGGGCAGTTTGCGCACTCCTTCTTTCCCTTGAATCAGAAAAAATAGTATATAATCTGTCTTTTAAGATATCAAGATAAAAAGATGATAAATCTAAGACGCAAAATCTGTGATATAGATGAAAGGCTTTGTGAAAGGCATATTCCTCATAAAATTTTAAAATTTTTTCCTTCAATTCATCAGTTTTAATCATCATAAATCTATCTATTGGAAGCATTTCCTCAAATTTAATTGAATTTTTTAAAGGATTGAAATCATAGAGATTTCCTAAAATAAATCTGTATGTATTTCTTATTTTTCTATAGCTTTCTACCATCGTTTCCAAAATATTATCTGATATTCTTACATCCTGTGTGAATTCTGAAAAGGCTGCCCATACCCTTAAAATTTCTGCTCCATATTTTTCAATAACCTCAAGAGGAGAAACAACATTTCCAAGGGATTTGTGCATTGCTCTTCCCTTTTCATCCAGCGTCCACCCATGAGTAATAACTGTTTTATAGGGAGCTTTTTCCTTTATTGCAACACTTATCATTAAAGAAGCATTGAACCACCCCCTGTGCTGGTCCGGTCCCTCAATATATACATCGCTTGGCCATCCGAGATTATTCTGTTTTAAAACAATTAAATTTGTAACACCTGAATCAATCCATACATCAAGCACATCCTTTTCCTTCTCCAATTCTTTTGAGCCACATTCAGGGCATAGAGGTAATGGAAGGTCAAACTCTTCCCAGAAAATTTGAGAACCCTTTTTTTCAACAATATCAGCCAATTTTAAAACAAAGTGATAATCTATAAAACTTTTATTACATTTTTTACATTTAAAGGCAGGAATAGGAAGCCCCCATGCCCTTTGTCTTGAAATGCACCAGTCTGGTCTTTCCTTTACCGCATTGTAAATGCTTTCTTCTGTTGCAGGAGGAATCCATCTAACATTTTTTATCTCCTTTAAGGCTTTTTTTCTTAAATCATTATGATCCACTCTTAAAAACCATTGTTCCGTTGCTCTGAAAATAAGAGGATTTTTACATCTCCAGCAATGGGGATAAAAATGGACTATTTCTCCCTTTTTTACCAGTTTCCCTTTTTCCTCAAGAATTTCAATCACTTTTTTTGAGGCTTCCTCTACCCCCATTCCTTCAAAACCCTCTGCTTCTTCTGTAAATTTACCTCTTTCATCAATGGGAGATAAAACCGGTAATTTATATTTCTGTCCTACTTCAAAGTCTTCTTTACCGTGTCCTGGTGCAATATGAACAATACCTGAACCTGTTTCTTTTTCTACAAATTCTGCAAGAACACCAATTGATATCCTATTATAAAAGGGATGCTTAAACTTCTTTCCCTCAAGTTCAAATCCCTTTAAATCTTTTATTATTTCAAATTTGTCAAAATCAAGTTCTTTTTTCACTCTATCAAGGGTTTCAAGGGCAAGAAGAAATTTTTTTTCTTTTACTTTAACAATTCCGTAGTGAAAATCAGGATTGAAGGCAAGGGCAACATTTGAAATAATTGTCCAGGGAGTTGTTGTCCATACCAAAACACTTGTATCTTCAGGGAAATCATTTTCTGGAAGAAAATCCATTAGAAAATAAATTGAAGGTGATGTTTTTTCCTTATACTCTATTTCAGCCATTGCAAGAACAGTTTTACAGTGGGAGCAAAAGTGAAGGGGCATATAGCCTCTTTCAATATATCCCCTTTTTACAAGTTCAGCAAGTATTCTCAGTTCCTCTGCTTCATATTCAGGGTCCATTGTGTAATAAGGATTTTCCCAGTCACCTATGCATAAAAGCCTTTTAAATTCCTCCCTTTGAATTTCCATCCATTTTTTTGCAAAACTTTCACATTTTTTTCTCAAAAGTTTTCTAATTTCATCCTTTTTAAGAGCAAGCTCTTCTTTTGAAAGTATCTCTTTTATTTCTTTATCACTTTTAATTACTTCATTTTCAATAGGCATTCCATGGTTATCCCATCCAGGTATATACGGAGTTTTATATCCCATTATCATTTTGCTTTTAACAATAAAATCCTTCAAGATTTTATTCATTGCTGTGCCTATATGAATGTGCCCGTTTGAATAAGGTGGTCCATCGTGAAGGACAAAAATAGGTCTTTCCTCTGAAATCATTTTTCTGTATATTTCTTTTTCCTCCCAGAATTTTATTATTTCAGGCTCCCTGGTTTTAAGGGATGCCTTCATAGGAAAGGAGGTTCTCGGCAGGTTAAGTGTTTCCCTTAATTTTTCACCCTTCATTTTCTAATAAAGATAGATAAGTTTTTACTTTTAAATTCTCTGGATTTTTCATTAAAACCTCTTCCCAGCATTTTTTTGCCTTTTCTTTTTCTCCCTTTTTAAAATAGCACATTCCAAGCAGAAGCTTTGCCTCTTCATATTTTGGATTTAAAAGTAAAATTTCTTCAAGGGAATAAATTGCCTTTTGAATTTCTCCCAGCTGCATTAAAACCTTGGCATGTTTTGTTCTGATATCAAGAAAATAGGGTGCAATTTCAAGGGCTCTTTCATATTCCTCTCTTGCTTTCTCATATTCACCTATTTCAAAAAAGGTATCACCCAGCTTCATATAGGTGTTTGCCAGGTTATTCCTGAGGGAAAGGGGTATTCTTCCGCCTCCTTTTTCAAGTATTTTTGCCTTTTCATAATGTTCTTTTGCCTTTAAATAATCTCCCTTTTCGTTTAAGGCAATTGAAAGGTTAAGGTGTGCTTCTATATATTCAGGATTTATTTTAAGAGCTTCTTCAAACTGCTTGATTGCCTCATCAATCATTCCTGTTGAATAATAAAGGACTCCAAGAAAATGTTGAAAATCCGCGTAATTTTTTCTTTTTTCCGCAAGCTCTTTCATTATTCTTATTGCTTCCCAGAATTTGCCTTCTTCATACATTTTTTTTGCCTTCTCAAAAAGTTTTTGTTCCTCATTCATGGTTTATAATTTTATCAAAAGTAATTTAAAATATCAATATGAAAAAAAAATTTTTATTTATTTTTTTATTTTTTTCCTTCTTTGGTGTTTTATTTTTTAGGCCCCTTATTTTTAAAAGGGAAATAAAGATTGAATATGAGGGGAAAAATTTAATTGATCAAATTTTTTATTTTCATGGATTTCCAATAAAAATAGTGGTTAAAGAAATTCCAAGGGAAAAGGGAAGGGAATA
>FWWL01003090.1_pt1 | contig 31650 bp, 35 predicted proteins | sample 2228331 | NCBI WGS metagenome assembly FWWL01 (sample SAMEA103939775, study PRJEB20133) | metagenome
CTAAAGGCCCCGGAAGGGAAGGCCCCCGTTTCCGGGGGCCTTCTTTACGTACCCCAAACGAAGGGTGCCCTAGGCGTTACAAGGCCTGGGCCAGCTCTAAGATGGTGCGCACCCCAAAGCCCGTCCCCCCTTCCGGCCCCAGGGCGTGGGCCTTGCGGGCAAAGGCCGGCCCGGCGATGTCCAGGTGGACCAGGGGCACCCTCACGAACTCCGCCAGGAAAAGCGCGGCCACGATGGCCCCACCGTAGCGGTCCCCCACGTTCTTCAGGTCGGCCACGGGGCTTTTCAGCTTCTCCCGGTAGCTCCCCTCTAGGGGCAGGGGCCAGACCTTCTCCCCTGCCCTTTCTGCCGCCTTTTGCACCCTCTCCCCAAAGGCCTCCTCCGTGGCGAAAAGGGCCGCCACCTCCTCCCCCAGGGCCACGGTGGCCGCCCCCGTGAGGGTGGAAAGCTCCAGGATCCGCTCCGCCCCCTCCCGCTCCGCGTAGGCCAGGGCGTCCGCCAGGGTGAGGCGCCCTTCCGCGTCGGTGTTCATCACCTCCACGGTCTTGCCGGAAAGGGTCTTCAGAACGTCCCCGAGCTTGTAGGCGTGGCCCGAGACCAGGTTCTCGCAGGCGGCGATGTAGCCCCGAAGCTCCACGGGAAGGCCGAGCTCCGCCGCGGAGAGGAAGGCCCCCAGCACGGCCGCCGCCCCCGCCATGTCCCCCTTCATGGTGGCCATGCTCTCCGTGGGCTTCAGGGAGTAGCCCCCCGAGTCAAAGGTTATCCCCTTGCCCACCAGGTCCAGCCGCGCCCGGGCCCCTTCTGGGCGGTAGCGGAGGACGATGAAGCGGGGGGGCTCGTCCGAGCCCTGGGCCACCGCCAGGAAGGCCCCCATCCCCAGGGCCCGGATGGCCTCCTCGTCCAGCACCTCCACCTCCACCCCATGCGCCCTAAGGCCAAGGGCGGCCTCCGCCAGGGCGCGGGGGGTGAGGGCGTTTGGGGGCTCGTTCACCAGGTCCCGGGCCCAGGCCACCCCCTGGGCCACCTTCCGGGCCCGCTCCAGCACCCCTTCCTCCACCCCGGAAAGGGTCAGGGTGAGGTCTTTTTCCTCCTTCTTCCCCTTGTAGCGGTCAAAGCGGTAGCTCCCGAGAAGAAGCCCCTCCACGAAGGGGTAGGCCTCCCCGTAGGGCTCGGCCACGGCCTCCCGGAAGCCCGTCTTCAGGAGGGCCTGGGCCAGCCTCCCCCCAAGGGCCCGGCCGTCCCCTTCCCGCCCCGTGCCGAAGAGGAGGGCGTACCCCTCGGGAAGGGCCAGGAGGAGGCTTTCCCCAGCCTCCCCTTTGAGCCCGGCCTCCTCCACCGCCCGCCTTAGGCGCCCCCCTAAGGCCTCGTCCAGGGCCTTCCCACCGCCCAAAAGGCCCTCCGGACCGAAGAAGACCACCTTCAAGGGCGCCTTGGCCTCCAAAACCCCGGCTTCGGTTCGCTGAAGCGCAAGCACGCTTGGGTTATACCACGGTGTGCCAAAATGGGAAGGATGCTTCGGACCCTCCTTACCCAAGCCGCTTTGGGCGGGGCCGCGGCCATGGAGGGGGTCATGATGAAGGCCCCCTGGGCCTGGGCCCTGGCCGTCCGCCTCAAGAACGGGGAGATCCACGTGGAGCGCCACGAGGAGCCCGCCCTAAGCCAGCGCTACCCCTGGGCCCGCCTCCCCTTCCTCCGGGGGGTGGTGGCCCTGTGGGATGCCCTTTCCGTGAGCTACCGGGCGCTCATGCGGAGCGCGGAGCTCGCCGGGGAAGAGGAGATGCCCAAGGGGGCCCTCTGGGCCACGGTGGCGGTGAGCCTCCTCCTTGGGATTGGGCTCTTCATCGTCCTGCCCGGGGGGCTTGCGGGGCTTTTTGTGGACCCCGCCCGCCACCCCATCCTCCACAACCTCCTGGCGGGGGGGCTCAAGGTGAGCCTTTTGGTGGGCTACCTCCTCTTCATCGGCCGCATGCCGGAGATCCGCCGCTTCTTCATGTACCACGGGGCGGAGCACAAGGCCATCCACGCCTACGAAAAGGGGCTTCCCCTCACGGTGGAGAACGTCCTGGCCCAGCCCCGCTTCCACCCCCGGTGCGGGACCACCTTTTTGGTCTTCGTGGTCCTGGTCTCGGTGCTGGTCTACAGCCTCATCCCCGCCCCGGAGGTCCTGTGGTGGCGGCTTCTCGCCCGGGTCCTCTTCCTGCCCCTGGTGGCCGCCCTGGCCTTTGAGCTCCTCTACTTCTCCGCCCGCCATGAGGACCCCTTTTCCAAGGCCCTTAGGGCCCTGGGCTTCCGCTTCCAGGCCCTCACCGTGGCCGAGCCCACCCCGGACATGGTGGAGGTGGCCATCAAGAGCACGGAGGCCGCCCTGAGGCGGGAGGTGGTGGCGTGAAGCCCTCCGTCCTGGTAGCCCTCTCGGGGGGGGTGGACTCCTCCGTCTCCGCCCTCCTCCTGAAGGAGGCGGGCTACCAGGTGGTGGGGGCCATGATGCGCTTCTGGCCCGACTGGAAGGAGTTCCACACCGAGGTGGAGGAGGGGGCCTGGGAGAGCTGCTGCACCCCCGACGCGGCCTACGAGGCCCGGCGGGTGGCGGAGATGCTGGACATCCCCTTCTACCTCCTGGACTACCGGGAGGTCTTTGAGGAGCGGATCATCGGCCCCTTCCTCCAGGGCTACGCCGAGGGGAAGACCCCAAACCCCTGCGTCTTCTGCAACACCGACGTGAAGTTCGGGGCCCTCCTAAAGCACGCCAAACGGCTCGGCCTGGACTACGTGGCCACGGGCCACTACGTGCGCCGGGAAGGGGAGGCCCTCCTCCGGGGCCTGGACCCGGAGAAGGACCAGAGCTACTTCCTCTGGGGCACCCCCAAGGAGGCCCTCCCCCACCTCCTCTTCCCGGTGGGCCACCTCACCAAGAAGGAGGTGCGGGCCCTGGCGGAAAGGGCAGGCCTCCCCACCGCCCGGAAGCCCGAAAGCCAGAACCTCTGCTTCGTGGCGGGGGACCTGAAGGGGTTCCTGCAGGAACGGCTCAAGACCCGGCCGGGCCCCATCGTGGACGCCCTCACGGGGGAGGTGGTGGGGGAGCACCTGGGGGCCAGCCTCTACACCATCGGCCAGCGGAAGGGGCTTGGCCTTTTCAAGAGCCACCTGGAGCGGTACGTGGTGGGGGTGGACCCCAAGGCCAACGTGGTCTACGTGGGGCCGAGGGAGGCGGCGCTTTGGGAGGGCCTCGAGGCCCACGGGGTCAACCTCCTCGCCGAGCTCCCCGAGGCGGTGGAGGTCCAGGTGCGCTACCGCACCCCCCCCGTGCGGGCCAAGGTGGAAAGCCTTGCCCCCTTGCGCCTCCGCTTTGAGAAGCCCCTCTTCGCGGTGGCCCCGGGGCAGAGCGCCGTCTTCTACCAGGGGGAGCGGCTTCTTGGGGGCGGGGTGATCCGCCGGGGGGTCTACAACCTGGCCGGTCTTGACCTTCTCCTGACAAAGGCCTGAGACAGTAGGGGAGGGAGGTTTTAGGTATGGCGAAGAAAGCGATCGGCCTGGTCTTGGCGGCGGCTCTCCTAGGGGTGGCCTCGGCCCAGCAGATCCGGGCGGACGGGTCCTCCACCGTCTACCCCATCACCCAGGCGGTGGCGGAGGAGTTCACCGCCCGCAACCCCAACGTAAAGGTGACCGTGGCCTTCTCCGGGACGGGGGGCGGGTTCAAGAAGTTCTGCCGCGGGGAGACGGACATCCAAGACGCCAGCCGCCCCATCAAGAAGGAGGAGCTGGAGGAGTGCACCAAAAACGGGATCCGCTTCCTTGAACTCCCTGTGGCCTACGATGCCCTCACCCTCATCATCCACCCCCAAAACACCTTCGCGGCTTGCATGAAGACGAGCGAGATCAAGGCCATCTGGGAGCCCAACAGCCGGGTGCGCACCTGGCGGGACGTCCGCCCCGAGTGGCCCAACGAGCGCATCCAGCTCTTCGGGGCGGGGACGGACTCCGGCACCTTTGACTACTTCACCGAGGCCATCATGGGCAAGGCGGGGGCCATCCGCACGGACTACCAGCCCACGGAGGACGACAACGTCACCATCCGGGGGGTGGCGGGGAACCGCTACGCCCTGGGCTTCCTGGGGGTGGCCTACTACGAGGAGAACAAGGACAAGGTGAAGGCGGTGGCGGTGGACAACGGCAAAGGCTGCGTCCTGCCCACCCGGGAAAACGTCCTGAACGGCACCTACCAGCCCCTCTCCCGGCCCCTTTTCATCTACGTGAGCCTGAAGAGCCTGGAGCGCAAGGAGGTCCAGGACTTCGTGGAGTTCTACCTCTCCGCCCAGGCCCGCCGGGCCATCCGGAGCACGGGGTACATTGAGCTCCCCAGCGATGCCTACCAGGTGGTGCAGGAGATCCTGAAGCGGCGCAAGACGGGGACCTTCTTCATGGACCTCCCCCCGGGCACGCCCCTCTCCAAGTTCGTGGAGGAGCTGAAGAAGGAGTTCAAGTAAGCTAGGCCCAGGAGTGGGGTGGGGGGCACCCCCCACCCCTTTAGAATGGACAGAGGCATGGACCTTCTCCGCCAGAAGCCCTCGCGAAACCCCAAGGAGATCCTCACCTACCTCCTCCTCCTCCTCCTCTCCTCCGTCACCCTCCTCACCACCTTGGGCGTGGTGGTGACCCTCCTTCTGGACGTGGCGGAGTTCTTCCGCCGGGTGCCCCTTTCGGAGTTCCTCTTCGCCCCCGAGTGGACCCCCCTTTTCGCCGAGCCCCGCTACGGCATCGCCCCCCTCCTGGCGGGCACCTTCCTGGTCACGGCCATCGCCCTCCTGGTGGCCGTACCCCTGGGGCTTATGCTGGCCATCTACATCTCGGAGTACGCCCCCCACCGGGTACGGGCCCGCATCATGGGGACGCTGGAACTCTTTGAGGGCATCCCCACCGTGGTCTTCGGCTACTTTGCCCTCCTCTTCGTGACCCCACTTCTCCAGCGCTTCATCCCCGGGCTCAGCATCTTCAACCCCCTCTCCGCGGGGCTGGTGATGGGCTTCGCCATCGTCCCCTACGTCTCCAACGTGGCCGCGGACGCCATGCAGGCCGTGCCCCGCTCCATCCGGGAAGCGGCCTACGCCTTGGGGGCTAGGCCCTACGAGGTGGCCCTCAAGGTGGTCTTCCCCGCGGCCATCTCGGGGATTGTGGCGGCCATCATCCTGGCCACCAGCCGGGCCATCGGGGAGACCATGATCGTGGCCATCGCCGCGGGGCAGCGGCCCACCCTCACCCTGGACCCCCGGGAGACCATCGCCACCATGACCAGCTACATCGTCCAGGCGGCCACCGGGGACCAGCCCGCGGGCTCCACGGCCTCCCTGGCCCTTTTCGCTGTGGGGTTCACCCTCTTCCTCCTCACCCTCCTCCTCAACATCCTGGCCCAGTACGTGGTGGAACGGTATCGGGAGCGTTATGAATAGGGCGTTCAGCCAAGACCCCTGGAAAGCGCGCATAGACCGCACCTTCGCCCGGGCCCTGGTCCTGCCCCTCCTCTTGGCCCTTCTGCTCCTCGCCACCCTCCTGGGGGACACCCTCTACCGGAGCTTCTCCGTCCAGGTGGTGGGGGGGGAGGGGGCTGGGCGCACCTACCCCTTGGGGACCCCCTGGGAGACCCTGGTGAAGGAGCGCCTCCTGGCCGAGGGGTACCTGGAGGAGGAGGTCCAGGAGCTCCTCCAAGACCCAAAGGAGCGCCGGGCCCTTTGGCTCCAGAACCGGGTGGAGCTCATGCCCCTGACCCACGAAGGCCCCTTCCGTCTGGTCCTCACGGGCCTCTACGACGAGCGGCTTGGGGACTATAGCCTCCTCCAGGGCCTCCGGCGCTGGGAGGAGCTTAAGGCCTCCTTGGGGGAAGGGGAGCGGCTGGTCCTGAACCCCTGGCTGGACGCCTCCTTCCTCACCCGCTACCCCTCCCGGAGCCCCCTTCTCGCAGGGATCGCCCCGGCCATCGTGGGCACCCTATGGGTCCTGGGCCTGGCCCTCCTCATCGCCATCCCCGTGGGGGTGGGCACGGCCATCCTCCTGGAGGAGTACCTGCGCCAGGGGCGCCTGAGCCGCATCCTCGAGGTGAACCTGAGGAACCTGGCCGGGGTGCCCTCCATCGTCTACGGCCTCCTCGGCCTGGCCCTCTTCGTGCGGGGCTTTGGCTTCGGCCCCACGGTGCTGGCCGCAAGCTTTACCTTGGCCCTTCTCGGCATCCCGGTGATCGTGGTCACCTCCCGGGAGGCCCTAAGGAGCGTGCCCGACTCCATCCGCCAGGCGGCCTTCGCCCTGGGGGCCACCCGGCGCCAGGTGGTCTTCCGCACCGTGGTCCCCGCCGCCTTGCCCGGGATGGTCACGGGGGTCATCCTCTCCGCCGCCCGGCTCATCGGGGAGGCGGCCCCCCTCCTCCTGGTGGGGGCAGCGGCCTACGTGCCCTACATCCCCTCCGGGCCCCTCTCGGAGTACACGGTGATCCCGGTGCAGATCTACCTCTGGGTCAGCCAGAACCAACCCGAGTTCGCCCGGGTGGCCGCGGCGGGCATCCTGGTGATGCTCATGGTGCTTTCCGTCCTCTACCTGGCCGCCCTTTACCTTAGGAACCGCTTCAGGAGGGAATGGTGAGCCTAGAAATGCTCAAGGACCACGAGACGGTGCGCACCGCGCCCGTCTCCGAGGCCGAGGCCCTGGTGGACGTGCGGAACCTCAGCCTCTGGTACGGCCCCAAGCAGGCCCTTTACGGGATCAGCGTGCGCTTCCCCAAGAACCAGGTCACGGCCATCATCGGCCCCTCGGGGTGCGGGAAGAGCACCCTCTTGCGCTCCCTAAACCGCATGAACGACCTGGTCCCTGGGGTGCGGGTGGAGGGGGAGGTCCTCTACGAAGGGGTGAACATCTACGACCCCCGGGTGGACCCCGTGGCCGTAAGGCGGCACATCGGCATGGTCTTCCAGAAGCCCAACCCCTTCCCCAAGACCATCTTTGAGAACGTGGCCTTTGGCCTCCGGCTTCTTGGGGTGAAGGGAAGCGAGCTGGAGGACCGGGTGGTGGAGGCCCTGAAGCGGGCCGCCCTCTGGGAGGAGGTGAAGGACCGCTTCAAGAAGGAAAGCGGCCTGAGGCTTTCAGGAGGCCAGCAGCAGCGCCTTTGCATCGCCCGGGCCATCGCCGTGGAGCCCCCCCTCCTCCTCATGGACGAGCCCACGAGCGCCCTGGACCCCATCGCCACCCAGGCCATAGAGGACCTGATCCTGGAGCTCAAGAGCCGCTACACCGTGGTCATCGTCACCCACAACATGCAGCAGGCGGCCCGGGTCTCCGACCGGACCCTCTTCATGCACCTAGGGGTCCTGGTGGAGGAAGGCCCCACGGAGGAGCTCTTCACCAAGCCCAAGCACCCCTACACGGAGGCCTACATCACGGGGCGGTTCGGCTAAACTTTAGGGCATGCCGCCCCTTGCCCTCCTCTTCCTCACCCTCTTCAACAGCATCCTAGGGCTTTCCATCCTCTTCCCCATCCTGGGGCCCTTGGGCCGGGCCCTGGGGCTATCCGAGCCCCAGGTGGGGGCCTTCTCCACCGCCTACGCCCTTTTGCAGTTCCTCCTCGCCCCTTACTGGGGCCGGCGGAGCGAGGGGGGCCGCAAGCCCGTGCTCCTCGTGGGCATCCTAGGGTTTGCCGCAAGCTTTTTCCTCTTCGGGCTCTTCGCCTTTTTGGGCTTCAAGGGGGTGCTCACGGGGTGGGGGCTTTTCCTGGCCCTTCTCCTCGCCCGCCTCCTTGGGGGGGCCTTCTCCTCCGCCACCCTGCCCACGGCCCAGGCCTACGTGGCGGACGTTACGGGAAGGGAGGAGCGCACCGGGGGGATGGCCCTTTTGGGGGCGGCCTTCGGGCTTGGGGTCATCCTGGGGCCCGCCTTGGGAGCCGGGCTCGCCTCCCTCTTCGGCCTCCTCGCCCCCGTGTTCTTCTCCGCGGGGCTCGCCCTCTTGAACGCCCTCTTCGTCCACCTGGCCCTGCCGGAGTCCCGGGGCAAGGTGACCAAGGAGCCGGCCCGGCTTTCCCCCTGGGACCGCCGGGTCTTCCCCCTCCTCCTCCTGGGCTTCGCCCTGAACCTCTCCAGTGTGGCCCTGGAACAGACGGTGGCCTTCCACTTCCAGGACCGCCTGGGCCTGGACGCCCTAAAGACCGCGCAACGGGTGGGCCTTGCCCTCTTCTTCTACGGGGTGGTGGCCGTTTTCATCCAGGGCTTCCTGGTGCGGGCCCTGCGCCCACCCCCTAGGGTGCTCCTCCTCCTGGGCCTACCCGTGGGGGCCTTAGGCTTCCTGGTCCTGGCCTTTGGGCAGGGGTTCTGGGCCCTGGCCCTGGGCCTGGTCCTCCAGGGGGCGGGGCAGGCCCTGGCCGCCCCGGGGGTCACCGCCGCCCTTTCCCTGGCCGTGGGGGAGGAGGAGCAAGGGGCGGTGGCGGGGCTCAGCAGCGCCGCCCAGGCCCTGGGGCGGATGCTCGGGCCCCTTCTCGGCACGGGGCTTTACCGGCTCTTTCCCGAGGGGCCCTACCTCCTGGGGGCTTTCCTCCTCCTCCTGGCCCTCCTCGGCCTTAGGGCCCTTAAGGGGCGCCTTTAGCCATGCGGCTTCTCCTCTTCCGGCAACGGAACTTCCGCAACCTGGCCCTTACGGCCTACCGCCCCCCCGAGGGGCTTTCCGCGGTGGTGGGGGGGAACGCCCAGGGCAAGACCAACCTCCTAAGGGGGATCCACCTCCTCCTCACGGGGGAGATGGAAGGAGGCCTCCAGGACCAGATCCGCTTCGGGGAAGGGGAGGCCTGGCTGTGGGGCGAGGTGGAGACCGCCTTAGGGGTCTTCCGCCTCGAGGCCACCCTCACCCTCGAGGGGCGCACCTTCCGGATCAACGAGAAGCCCACGGGGCTTAAAGGGCTCCTGGAGCTTCCGGGCTCCGTCCTCCTTTCCCCGGAGGACGTGGAGGTGGTCCTGGGCAGCCGGGAGGCCCGGCGGGGCTTTCTGGACCGGCTGATCGCCCGCTTCTCCGCCCGGTATGGGGGGCTCCTTTCCGCCTACGAGAAGGTCCTAAGGCAACGGAACGCCCTCCTGCGCCAGGGGGGAAACGGCCTTTCCGCCTGGGACCAGGCCCTGGCCCGCTACGGGGAGGAGATCATGGCCTATAGGAGGCGCTTCCTCGCCCGCTTCCTGCCCATCCTGGAGGAGGTCCACGCCGCCCTGGGGGGAAAAGGGGTGGGGGTGGACCTGGAAGAGACCGCAGGCCAAGGGCTTCTGGAGGCCCTGAAGGCCACGGCCAAGGAGGAGCGGGAGCGGGGCCAAACCCTGGTGGGGCCGCATCGGGACGACCTCCTTTTCCTCCTTGCGGGCCGGCCCGCCCATCGCTTCGCAAGCCGCGGCGAGGCCAAAACCCTGGCCCTCGCCTTAAGGCTTGCGGAGCACCGCCTCCTCTGGCAACACCACGAGGAGCCCCCTCTCCTCCTCCTGGACGAGTGGAGCGAGGAGCTGGACGAGGCCCGGCAAAAGGCCCTTTTGGCCTACGCTCGAGGCCTCCCCCAGGCCATCCTGGCGGGGCTCAGCGCCCCAGAGGGGGTGCCGGTATGCTGGATGGAGGGGGGGGTGGTGCTGTGCCCTGGCGGCTGAAGGAGGCGGTGCCCCTGGCCCTAGGCCAGGCGGGAAGCCGGGCCAGGCTGGAGCGGGCCCTCGTCCTCGCCTACTGGAAGGAGGCGGTGGGGAAGGAGCTCGCCCAGCTCACCGAGGCCGTGGCCTTAGAGGATGGGGTCCTCACCGTGCTGGTAGGGGATGCGGTCTTGGCCCACCAGCTCACCTACCGCCGGCTGGATCTTCTCCAGCGCTTTTCCGCCCGTTTTCCCGGGAAGGTGCGGGAGATCCGCTTCCGGGTGGGGCCCCTGGAGGCCCCTCCGCCGGAGGAAAGCCCCCAGGAAGAGCCCCTCACCCCCGCCCTTTTGCAAAAGGCCCGGGCCCTGGCCGAGGCCGCGCCCCCAGAGCTTCGGGAAAAGGCGGAGCGGGCCGCCCTGGCCCTCCTGAAAAGGCAGCGGGGAAACCCCTGCCCCATCTGCCAGACCCCAAGCGAGAAGAGCCCTTGCCCCACCTGCCGCCGCCACCTGCAAAGCCCCCTGGTGGCCAAGGAGGCCGAGAGGCTCGCCCGGGGAAAGCCCCCCAGGCTTTCCGGCGAGGCCCTCCTGGCCGCCCGGCACCTGGCCCGGGAAAGGCTTCTCTCCGAACTTCGGGGCCTCTACCCCGTGGCCCTGAAGGAGCCCGAGTTCTGGCCACTTCTCAAGGACCTAGCCCGGCGCTTCCAGGCCCTCTTTCCCGAAGAAGCCCTGCCCGAGGGGGTGCAAAGCCTCCTCAAGCGGATAGAATAGGGCCAATGCGCCTCCTCCTACCTTTCCTCTTGGGCCTGGCCCTGGCTCAGGGGGAGCTCACCCACGTGGTGGCCCCGGGGGAAACCCTCTTTTCCATCGCCCGGCGCTACGGGACCACGGTGGAGGAGCTTCAAAGGCTAAACGGGCTTTCGGACTTCCTCATCCGGCCTGGGCAGGTCCTAAAGGTGGGCCCAGCGCAGGCCCCCACCCATGTGGTGGCCGCCGGGGAGACCCTCTTCTCCATCGCCCGGCGCTACGGGACCACGGTGGAGGCCCTAAAGGCCCTGAACGGCCTACAGGACGAAACCCTAAAGGTGGGCCAGGTCCTCCGCCTACCCTCTACCGCACCCGAGCCTCCGGGCGCCCCCTCTGGGGCCCCCCTAGAAGAAGAAGAGGCCCTGGACCCCGAAAGCCCCCTCCTCCGGGCCGTGCTCCGCTATTTGGGCGTGCCCTACAGGTACGGGGCCAACTCCCCCCTGGCCCTGGACTGCTCCGCCTTCGTGGCCCAGGTCTACGCGGAGCTCGGGGTGGGCCTGCCCCGCACCACCAAGGAGCAGTGGAACGCCCTGCCCCAGGCGGAGGGCCTAAAGCCCGGGGACCTGGTCTTCTTCAGCTTCGGCGGGCGGGAGGTGGACCACGTGGGGGTGTACCTGGGCCGGGGGGTCTTCGCCCACGCCAGCAGCTACGGGAGCCGGGTGGTCATCGAGAGCCTCGAGGCCCCCTTTTACCAGAAGGCCTACCGGGGGGCCCGGAGGCCCCCCCTCCCCCAGGCGAACCGCTAAGGGTTAAGGCCAGGGGGGTTTCCGCCCACGGGCCTTTTCCAGGGCCTCCCAAAGGGCCTCCCCCGGGGCGCCTTCCCCGCGGAAGGCCTCGGTTTCCCGTTCCACCCAGGCCTCCCCCTTTCGGAAGAGCACCCCCCGGGCCTCCGCCAAGGCCTCCCCGATGAGGGCCCCCAGGGAGTAGGCCTGGGCCCCTTGGGGCAGGTCGGGGTCCAGGCCCTGGCGCACCAGGGCACGGCCGTAGGGGGCCTCCCGCTCGGCCATGGTCCCCCCCTGGGCGAAGTAGCGCCGGAGGACCCGGCCCCAGTCCCCCACCCGGCTGTAGGGGGCCATGGCCCCGTAGGCGGCCTCGAGGTCCTCCGAGGTATAGGGGCGGTAGCGGTTCTCGTGGACCACCAGGGCCCGGGGGAGCCTGGGCCTGGGGGGGCCCTCCTCGTCGGGCACGCCCACCGCCAGCCCCACCGCGGGGAGGACCCCCGGGGGAAGGGCGAGAAGGTCCACCAGGGCCTCCACCCCACCCAGCACCCCCCCGATGAAGCAAACCCCATACCCCAGGCTCTCCGCGGTGAGGGCCAGGTAGGCGGCGGCGAGGGCCGCGTCTATGAGGGCGAAGTGGAGGGCGGTGCGGGGCCAGAAGGCCATGGCCTCGCCCCGGTGGGCGAGGAGCCGCTCCAGCCGGTGAATGTCCGCCAGGAAAACGAAAAACTCCGCCGCTTGGCGGATGTGCTCCTGCTCCCCGGAAAGCCGGGCCACCTCCCTTCGCAGCTCGGGGTCCGTGATTCGGATAACGGAGTAGAGCTGGGCGCTGGCGTCCGTGGGGGCGCGCTGCAGGGCAAAGAGGAGCTTCTCCAGGTCCTCTTCGGGGAGGGGCACCGGCTTGAACCGGCGCACGCTCCGCCTGCGCTTCAGGGCTTCCAACACCTCCACGCCCCCTAGCTTACGCCGAGGTAGGCCAGGTAGGCCCGCACCAGGGCCTCCCCATAGAAGAAGGCCACCACCCCCCCCAGGGCCAGGTGGGGCCCGAAGGGAAGGGCGCGCTTCCTAAGGAGAAGGCCAAAGAGGGCCCCGGAAAAGACCCCAAGGAACAGGGCGAGGAGGGCGTAGGGCCCAAGCCAGGCCCCCAGGGCCCCCATGAGCTTCACGTCCCCGTAGCCCATGGCGATGGGCTCTTCTTCCCCTTCCGTTTCCCCGGGATCCCCCCTAAAGGCCCAGTAGAGCCCCCCCGCCAGGGCCAGCCCCCCGGCGGCGATGAGCCCCCCCTTCAGGGCGGCCAAGGCGGCAAGCCCCTCCCACCCTTCTCCCCAGAGGTTCCCCAGGGGCGGGAAGAGAAGGGGGGCCAGGGGGATCAAGGGGAAAAGGGGAAGGGTGAGCCGGTCGGGGAGGACCACCGGCCTCCCCGTGCGGGCGGAAAGAGCCCAGGAGAGGAAGGCCAGGGCCATCCCCACCCCCGGGCCCAAGAGGGCCCCCAAGAGGGCCGCCATGTGCACCTGGTGGGGCCCCACGGGCACCTCCGGCCTCCCCTCCCCAAAGCGCCTCAGGAAAAAGGCCCCGTACCCCGCGATGAGGGCCATAAGGCCTGCGGAGAGAAGCGCCCCGTCCAGGGCCCCAAGGTTAGCCCCTTCGGGCTGAAAGGGAAGGGGAAAGCGGAAGGCCCAGGCCCCCACGAGGCCCAGGAGGAGAAGGCCGTAGGTCAGAGGGTCGGGGAGCTCGTAGGTGTCCAGGTCTATGAAGGCCAGGGCCACCAGGAAGGACAGGAACAGGAAGGTGAAGAGGGCCTCGAGGCTGGGAGGGAAGCGGAGGGCGGTGAGGAGGAAAAGCCCCCCGGTGAGCCCCTCCACCAGGGGGTAGCGGGGGGAGATGGGCCCCTGGCAGTAGCGGCACCGCCCCCTCAAGGCGAGGTAGGAGAAGACGGGAAGGAGGTCCAAGGGGGAAAGCGTACGCCCGCAATGGGGGCAGCGGCTCCGCCCGCCCAAGGTCTCCCCTTTGGGGAGGCGGTGGATCACCACATTGAGGAAGGAACCCACGGCAAGGCCCAGGAGGAAGGCCAAAAGGGGCCACATGGGGGCCATTTTACGGGAAGGGGTCCGCCTCCCCCACCTGTGACGGATTTTCACATTTAGGTACTAAACAGTCATATAATGTCCCCATGGCCCTGTGGTTTGAAGAGAGCCAGGAAGAGCGGCAGGTGCTTGGGCCTTTCCGCGAGTTCTTGAAGGCCGAGGTGGCGGAAGGGGCGGCGGAGCGGGACCGCACGGGGGCCTTCCCCTGGGAGCTGGTGCGGAAGCTTTCCGAGTTCGGGGTCTTCGGGGCCACGGTCCCTGAGGCCTACGGGGGGGCGGGGCTTTCCACCCGGCTTTTCGCCCGCATGGTGGAGGAGATCGCCTACGTGGACGGGGCCTTGGCCCTCACCGTGGCCAGCCACAACTCCCTGGCCACGGGGCACATCCTCCTGGCGGGGAACGAGCGGCAGAAGGCCCTTTTCCTCCCCAAGCTGGCCTCGGGGGAGGCCCTCGGGGCCTGGGGCCTCACGGAGCCGGGGGCGGGTTCGGACGCGGCGGGCCTCAAGACCCGGGCCGAGCCCGTGGCCGGGGGGTTTATCCTAAACGGCACCAAGCAGTTCATCACCCAGGGGAGCGTGGCCGGGGTCTACGTGATCATGGCCCGCACCGACCCGCCTGTGGGGGAGAAGCGGCACCTGGGGATCTCCGCCTTCGCCTTCTTCCGCCCCGAAAAGGGCCTAAAGGTGGGGCGGAAGGAGGAAAAGCTTGGGCTTAACGCCTCCGACACCGCCCAGCTCCTCCTGGAAGACCTCTTCCTACCGGAGGAGGCCCTCCTTGGGGAGCGGGGCAAGGCCTTCTACGATGTCTTAAGGGTGCTGGATGGGGGCCGCATCGGCATCGCCGCCATGGCCGTGGGCCTGGGGCGGGCCGCCTTGGACTACGCCCTCCGCTACGCCAAGGAGCGGGAGGCCTTCGGCAGGCCCATCGCCGAGTTCCAGGGGGTTTCCTTTAAGCTGGCCGAGATGGCCACGGAGCTGGAGGCCGCAAGGCTCCTCTACCTGAAGGCGGCGGAGCTCAAGGACGCGGGGCGGCCCTTCGCCCTCGAGGCCGCCCAGGCCAAGCTCTTCGCCAGCGAGGTGGCGGTGAAGGCCTGCGACGAGGCCATCCAGATCCTGGGGGGCTACGGGTACATCAAGGACTACCCCGTGGAGCGCTACTGGCGGGACGCCCGCCTCACCCGCATCGGGGAGGGGACGAGCGAGGTCTTGAAGGTGGTCATCGCCCGGCGTCTTCTGGAAGGGGTTTAAAGGTTAGGGCCTGGGGGGTCCTAAGGGCCAGCTGGCCGCAGGCCGCCCCCACGTCCTGCCCCCGGCTGAAGCGGACGGAGGTGGGGATGCCCTGTCGCTTAAGCTCCTCCGCGAAGGCCAGGATGCCCGCTTTGGGGGTGCCCTTCACCGGGGCGCCGGGCCAGGGGTTGAAGGGGATGAGGTTCACGTGGGCGCTTAGCCCCTTTAGGAGCCTGGAGAGAAGCCGGGCCTGCCAGGGGTGGTCGTTGAGCCCCTGGAGGAGGGTGTACTCAAAGGTCACCCGGCGCTTGGTCTTGGCGTAGTAGGCCCGCACCGCTTCCATGATCTCGGCGATGGGGTAGCGGTGGGCGGTGGGGATGATCTTCTTCCGGGTCTCGTCGTCGGGGGCGTGGAGGGAGAGGGCGAGGCGGATCCCCAAGTCCTCCTCGGCCAAGCGGTAGATCCCCCGGGGGATGCCCACGGTGGAGAGGGTGATGCGCCGGGGGCTCATGGCCAGGCCCTTGGGGTGGAGCATGGTGCGCACCGCCTTGAGGACGTTGGTGAGGTTTAGGAGGGGCTCCCCCATGCCCATGAGGACCACGTTGCGGATCTCCCGGGGGGAGATCCCCTGGTGGTAGGCGATGGCTAGGAGCTGGTCCAGGATCTCCGCCGCGGTGAGGTTGCGGCCGAAGCCCAAGGCCCCCGTGGCGCAGAAGGTGCACCCCGCGGGGCAGCCCACCATGCTGGAGAGGCAGACCGTCTTGCGGTTCTCGTAAGGCATGTAGACGGCCTCGGTCTTCTTTCCGTCCAGAAGGGTAAAGAGGTACTTGACGCTCCCATCCCGGCTCGGGTAGGCCTCCACCAGGGCGAACTCGGAGATGCGCCACTCCTGGGCTAGGGCCTCCCGGAGTCCCTTAGGGAGGTCGGTCATCTCGGAAAACTCCCGCACCCCCCGGGCGTAGAGCCAGTGGGCGATCTGGGCCTTACGGTAGCCCTCGCCCGGGAGCTCCTCGGGGGCAAGTTCCAGGATGGGCTTCATGGGTAGGGCCTCAGGCCGAAAGGGGCGCGCGTCGTCGGCCATCCCCCTATTCTAGGGGGGAAAGAGGCAAGGGCGCAACCGCCCCCCTTGGCCTAAGCGGGGGGATGTGCTAGAATCCCCTAGGCGGGGGCCGTTAGCTCAACTGGCAGAGCACCGGTCTCCAAAACCGGGGGTTGGAGGTTCGAGTCCTTCACGGCCCGCCACATCGCCCCTCCGGGGGCCTTTTTGTTATGGGGAACTACCAGGTGCTCATCGTGGGGGCGGGCTTCGCGGGGAGCGAGGCCGCCCACCGGCTGGCCGGGCGGGGGGTGCGGGTGGGCCTCCTCACCCAGAGCCTGGACTCGGTGATGATGCCCTTCCTCCCCCCGCGCCCGCCTTTTCCCAAGGGGAGCCTCCTGGAAGCGGCCTACGACCCGGAGGACCCCCGGGTCTGGGCCTTCCACGCCCGGGCCAAGGCCCGCCTCGAGGCCCAGGCCCCCCACCTCCACCTCTTCCAGGCCACGGCCACGGGCCTCCTCCTGGAAGGGAACAAGGTGGTGGGGGTGAGGACCTGGGAGGGGCCGGTGGCGCGGGGGGAACGGGTGGTCCTGGCGGTGGGGAGCTTTCTTGGGGCGAGGCTCCGGATAGGGGAGGTGGAGGAGGAGGCGGGGCGGCTTTCCGAGGCCAGCTACCCCGACCTTTACGAAGACCTCCTCCGCCTGGGCTTCCGCTTCGTGGAACGGGAGGGGGCGGTGCCCGACACCCCCACCACCCCGGGCTACCGGGTGCGCTACCGGGCCTTCCACCCCGAGGAGTGGGAGGAGTCCACCTTCCGCCTCAGGCGCCTAGCGAACCTCTACGGGGTGGGCCTATGCGTCCTGGAAGGGGACTACGCCCGCATGAGCGAGGAAGGCCTCCGCCTGGCGGAGCACCTTCTCCGTGAGCTTGGGTAGGGGCTTGGCCTTTGGGTCCACCCCTTCCCCCTCCCAAAGGGCGGCGTAGACCCTAAGGAAGAGGCGGCGGTGGGTGAGTTCGTGGCGCACCTCCCCCACGTACGAAGGCTCCACGCTGAAGGCCCTGGCCCTTGCCCCAAGCTCCTCCTCCGGGAAGGTGGGAACCCCGTAGAGCCCCCGGAAGCGGCCCTTCTGGGGTTCCAGATAGACCCCCTTCCGCCCCCAGAGGACGAGGGCGGCCAGGCGCTCCTCCCGCTTGGCCCGGGCCCTCGCCTTGGGGTAGCGCTCAGGGGCCTTTTGCCCTTGGCAGAAGGCCCCCAAGGGGCAGGCCGGGCAAAGAGGGCGTTTGGGGCGGCAGACCGTGGCCCCAAGCTCCATGAGGGCCTGGTTCCACACCCCGGGGTCCCCTTCCTCGGGCAGGAGGGCCTGGGCCAGGGCCTGGAGGGCCTTGGGGGTGGGGGATTCCAGGGCGAAGAGCCGGGCCAACACGCGGCGCACGTTCCCGTCCACCGCGGCCACCCGCTCCCCGAAGGCCATGGAGGCCACCGCGGCCGCGGTGTAGGGGCCGAGGCCGGGGAGTTCCCTAAGCTCCTCGTAGCTTCGGGGCAGGGCCTCCGCCGCCTGGCTCACGCGGTGGAGGTGCTCCGCCCGGCGGTAGTACCCCACCCCGGCCCACACCCTTAAGACCTCCTCCAGGGGGGCCTCCCGAAGGGCCTTCAGGGTGGGAAAGCGCTCCAGGAAGCGGCGGTAGTAGGGTATGGCCTGCTCCACCCGGGTCTGCTGGAGGAGGACCTCGGAGAGGAGGATGCGGTAGGGGTCCTTCTCCCCCCGCCAGGGGAGGGGACGCTTCGCCCCCTCGTACCAGGCGAGGAGGGCCTCCTGGAGCGCCCTCAGATCCCCAAGAGGCGCCTGTGCTCCACCATCAGGCATCGGTCCACCACCAGGGGGATACCCGCCCCTAGGAGGGCCTCCTCCACCGTAGGGTTCCGGATCCCCACCTGGAGCCAGACCAGGCCCGGCCTCAGGGCCAGGATCTCGGGGAGGTGGGCGGGAAGGGCCTCCCCGGGGCGGAAGACGTCCAGGATGTCCACGGGCTCCTGGATTTCCTGGAGATTCCCCAAGACTCTCTCCCCGAAAAGCTCCTCCCCCGCAAAGCGAGGGTTCACGGGTAGGATGCGGTAGCCCGCCTGGAAGAGGTACCGGGGCACGTAGAAAGCGGGGCGGGCAGGGTCCTTGTGGGCCCCTAGGACGGCCACCGTGCGGGCTTTGCGCAAGCGCTCCTTCAAAAGGGTCTCCTCCATCTCAGCGCACCCGTTCCCTCAGGACCTCCGCCCCCCGCCTGGCCTCGGCAAAGGTCAAGCGGGGAGGGAGGGTTTTTAGGTAGGCCACCAGGTCTTCCGTCCGCAAAACCGGCAGGCGCCCCACCTGTCCCCCTTCCACCTCTTCCCCGAGGAAAACCAAGAGGGGCTGGACCTCGAGGCCTAAAAGCTCCCCAAGCTTGTGGGCTTGGCGCCACGCCTGGCGGACGATCTCATCCCGGCGCTTTCCCCGGATCCAGAGGCCATCGGGGCGGGCGAGGACAGGGCCGCGATGGTTCTTCACCTCCACGTTGAACACCCCGGGCGGCCCCACCACCACGTGGTCGGCGTTCTCCCCGCCCAGGTCCACGTCGTGGAAAACCTGCCAGGTGGAAGGCAACTCGGCCAGTACCCGGCCCACCTGGGCCTCGCCCACATACCCCTTGACGTGGGCCACCAGGGTTCGCTCCACCTCCTTCTCCTGAAGCAGGCGCACCACGAGCAAAAGGGCTACCGGTAGGGCCAAGGCGCTGAGCCAAGGGACCAAAAGCTTAAAGAGAAGCCAGACCACCAGGCCAAAGCCTAGGAGAACCCCAGCGATGCGCAGAAGCTTTTTGGAAAGCGTCCCTCCGGCCTTACCGACAGACCTAGCCACGACCTCCTCCTACACCCGGTAGTCCAAAGGCCTCAGGTAAAACTCCCCGATGGCCGTGGGGGAAAGGAGGGCCACGGTGGGCAGGGCCCGCTTCCAGTGGGTGCGGTTCACCCGCTCCTTCACCCGCCTGAGCTCCTCCTCCGTGAACCCCAGGCCCAGGATGTACTCGTCGGGGTAACCCTTAAGGTAATGCTCCAGGATCACGTCCGCCCGGAGGTAGCGCACGCCCAGGTCGGCCTCGTCCGTCTGCCCGGGCTCCAGGTCCGCGGTGGGGGCCTTCTCCACGATGGCCTCCGGCACCCCCAGGTGGCGGGCCAGGGCCCAGACCTGGGTCTTGTAGAGGTCCCCCAAGGGGTTGATGGGCGGGGAATCGTCCCCGTGCCAGGTGTAGTAGCCAAAAAGGCGCTCCGTCTTGTTCCCCGTGCCCAGGGGCAGGGCCCGGTAGGCTTCGGACTTGTCAAAGAGGACGATCATCCGCGCCCGGGCCATGACGTTCCCCTTGCGGCGGGGGGTGAGGTCTGGGGTCTTTTCCGCGTACCCCTCCACCATGGGGGTGATGTCCACTACCTCCAGCTCCACCCCGAAGGTCTTTGCCGCCAGGCGGGCGTGCTCCAGGGAAAGGGGGCTGGAGTCCCGGTGGGGCAGGGCCAGGGCGTGGACGTTTTCCGGCCCTAAGGCCCGCACCGCCAGGGCCAGGGTGGTGGCAGAGTCCACCCCCCCGGAGACGGCCACGATGGCCTTCTGGTAGCCGCGCCAGGCCAGCTCCTCCCGGATGAAGCGGGTGAGGAAGTCCGCCACCAGGGGCAGGTTGAGGTCCAGGCTTTCCCGAAGGGGGGGGGCCTCGAGGATCCTCATGCTCGCCTCCCTAAAACCCGTGTGAGGTCGTCCAGCAGGAGGGGAAGGCCGGCCTCGAGGTCGGAGAGGAGGGGGCTGTCGTAGCGCACCGGCGGGATGCGCGCCGGGTCCAGGCCGAAGAGGAGGGCCGCCTCCTCAAAGAGGGGGGCCTCCCCCAGGATCCGCCCGTCCGGCCCCACCGCCAGGCTCCCCCCGCTCATCCCCTTCCCCCCCTCAAACCCCACCAGGCTGGAAAGGACCACGTAAAGCCCGTGCTCCGCGGCCACCGCCTGGGCCAGAATGCGCCAGCGCTCCACGTTCCAGGGCCTCTCCCCCTGGAAGCCCCTCGCCGGGCTTGCCGCGGGGACGTAGAGGACCTGGGCCCCGTCCAAGGCGGCAATGGTGGCGGTCACGGAGTGCCAGAAGTCCTCGCAGATGAGAAGGGCCGCCCGGCCAAAGCGGGTGTCAAAGGCCGCCACCCTCTGCCCCCGGGCAAGGTACCGCTCCTCGTCAAAAACCCCGTAGGTGGGGAGGAAGACCTTGCGGTGCACGTGGACCACCCGGTGGGGAAGCTCTAAGTAGGCGGCGCTGTTGTAGAAGGCCCCCCCGTCCCGCTCGTAGAAGCCCACCACCAGGTCCAGCATCCCCTCGTACCCCGCCCTTCGGTGGGCCTCGGAAAGGAGCTCCAAAAGCTCGTGGCGGGTGAGGGCGAGCTCCCTAACCCCTCCCTGGAGGAAGTAGCCCGTAAGGGCCGCCTCGGGCAGGACCACCACCTCCGGGGCGTGGGGCAGGAGGGCCTTAAGGTGCTCCGTAAGGCGCGCCAGGTTGGCCTGGATCTGCCCCTTTTCGGGGCGGAACTGGAGGACGGCGTGCCGGATCATAGGTAAAGCCTCGGGTCCGCGTCGGGGAAGGGGTTGTCCAGCTCCTCTAAGGCCTTTAGCTCCTCCTCGGAAACCCCCCTAAGAAGGCGGAAAAACCGCTCCCCGTGGGCCTGGTAGCGCTCCTTGGCGTACTCCGCCGCCTGGCCGGTGTCCATGAGGAAAGGCCAGTCGGAGGCCTCGAGGAGGAGAAGCTCCCGCATGGCCTGCCGGAGGACCCCAGGGGGGAGGATGCCCTGCCTTGCCGCCTCCCGCATGGCCCCTTCCGCCCGGTACACCAGCCGCCAGTAGTCCAGGGTCTTGGGGTTGAGCCACACCTCGTGCCCCCCACCCCGGCCCCAGGAACCCTCGGGCAAGGCGGTGCGCACCGCCGGCCCCTGCACCGCCTCCTTGGCCGTCACCGCCTCCACCCCTTCCGCCCGGGGGAGGAGGCGGAGGACCTCCTCCAAAAAGGCCACCCCCTCGTACCACCAGTGGCCGAAAAGCTCGGCGTCGTAGGGCGCCAGGATGACCCCTTGGGGGTGGCGGGCGGCGAGGCCTTCCACAAGCCCCACGAAGTGGGCCGCGTGCTCCTTGGCCTTGGCGAAGGCCAGCTCGGGGTCGTACGGGGCCTTGGCGGAGAGGTCCGCCTTGCGGTGGGTCACCCGCCAGTGGTGGAGGCCGGAAAGGGGGTCTTTGCGGTGGAACTCCCGGTAAAGCCCCTCCCCAGGGTAGCCGTAGTCCGCGCTCCAGACCTGGAGGGCGGTCTCCTGGTTGCGGGCCAGGACCCTTAGGCCGCTTGGGAGCTCGTGGACGTAGAAGGTGGCCTCACCGCTCTCCACGGGGCCCAGGTGGGCCTCCCCATAGGGGCTTAGGGGCGTTCCCCCCTGGACCAGATGGGCGTCCACGAAGGTGTAGCGCACCCCCGCGCGCATGAGGAGCTCGTCCACCCCTGCCCGCATCCCCTCCGGCGCCCCCTCCACGGGGGGCTTCCAAGCCCCCTTGGGCCGGTAGGCCATCTCGGGCAGCCAGTAGCCCGTGGCGTCCTTGGCGAAGTGGCGGCGGTAGGTGGCAAGGCCCGTCTTGATCTGGGCCCAAAGGGCCTCGTCGTAGCCCAAAAGGGGGCTATAGCCGTGGGTGGCGTGGGAGGCGATGAGCTCCACCTGCCCCCGTTCCTGGGCCCGGCGGAAGGCGGAGGGGAGATCCTCCCCAAGCCCGTGGAAGTGGTCCAGGGTGAGCTCCCAGAAGGCCACCTGGTGGCGGGCGCTTCCCTCCAGCTCCGTCCCCCGGTAGCGCAGGTAATCCCCTTGGGCCCGCTCCAGGCGGTCCTTGGCGTAGGCCCGGAAGCCCTCCTTCACCTTAAGGTCAGAAAGCTGCTCCGCCAGGATGGGGGTGATCCCCAGGGTGAACCGCGCCCCCACCCCCTCCTGCCAGAGCCGGTCCAGGGCCCGGAGGAGGGGGAGGTAGGTCTCGGCCATGGCCTCGTAGAGGGTTTCCTCCCCGAAGGGCCACATCCCGTGGGCCCGCACGTAGGGCAGGTGGGCGTGGAGGACCAGGGCGAGGCGCGCCATGGCCCTAGCGTACCACGGTGCCTTCTCCCGAAAGGGCGCGGCGGATGGGGGTTTTCACCCTTCCGTCCGCGAAGACCACCCGCCCCACCCCGCCCCGCACCGCCTCCACCGCCCCCATGACCTTGCGCTTCATCCGCCCCTGGGCCAGGGCCAGGTACTCGGGGTCCTCGAGGCGGGCGATGGGGATCTCCCGGACCAGGCTACCCTCGTCCGGGTAGCGGGCGAGGAGGCCGGGCACGTTGGAGAGGAAGACCAAGGCCTCGGCCCCGTAGGTGACAGCAAGAAGGGCCGCGATGCTGTCCCCGTCGGTGTTGATGGCCTCGCTCTCGTAGCTGATGGCCGGGGGGGTGAGGACGGGGAGGTACCCCGCGGAAAGGAGGAGGTCCAAAAGGGCCTTGTTCACCCGCTCCACCGTGCCCGTGTAGTCCCCCCGGTGGATCTTCACCTTGCCGTCTTCCACGTACTTCACTGCGGTCTTGCGGCGGCCTTCCAGAAGCCTCCCATCCAGCCCGGAAAGGCCAACCGCGTTCGCCCCAAAGCGCTGGAGGTGCTCCACCAGGCGCTTGTTGACCAGGCCGCAGTAGACCATCTCAAAGATCTCCAGGGTCTTCCGGTCCGTGAGGCGGCTCACCTGCCCCCCGGGGTGGGTGAGGAACCGGGGGGGGTGGCCCAGGGCCTCGGCGATGCGGTTGGTCTCGCTGCTTCCCCCATGGACCAGGATGAGCCTCTGGCCTTCCCGCCAAAGGGAGGCCGCGTCCTCGGCCACGGCCTCGTAGTCTATGCCCTCCGCGCCGCCCACCTTCACGACGATCACGGCCACCCCCTACGGATGGAGCCCCGGGAACTCCAGGCCCAGGGTCTCGGGCCAGCCCATGCGCAGGTTCAGGGCCTGGAGGGCGTGGCCCGCGGTGCCCTTCACCAGGTTGTCTATGGCCACCATGACCACCAGCCGCCCCGTGTCCTCCTCCAGCTCAAACCCGATGTCCGCGTAGTTGGTGCCCTGGACGAAGCGGGGGTCGGGGTAGCGGTGGATGCCCTTCTTCTGCTTGACGATGCGGACGAAGGGCTCCCCCCCGTAGGCCTCCCGGTAGGCCTGCCACACGTCCCGCTCGCTCCAGCCGTCGTGGAGGAAGGCCTGGGCGGTCATGAGGATGCCCCGCACCCGGTCGGTGGCGATGGCCGTGAGGTGGACCTCGGGGCGGCCCGGGAGGTTCTCCACCACCTCCGCGGTGTGGCGGTGGCCGGTGGGCTTGTAGACCCTAAAGGAGCCCGCCCGCTCGGGGTGGTGGCTTGCGGGGCTCGGCTCGGCCCCCGCGGCGGAGGTGGAGATGAGGAGGGTGACGAAGACCGGCTTGGGCTGGAGGAGCCCGGCCTTAAAGAGGGGGTAGAGGCCGAGGAGGGTGGCGGTGGCGTTGCACCCCGCCCCCGCCATCTGGTCCGCCCCCCTTAGGGCCTCCCGGTAGAGCTCGGGAAGGGCGTAGACGAAGCTGCCCAGGAGGTCGGGGCGGGGGTGCTCCCCGTAGTACTTGCGGTAGAGGTCGGGGTTTTTCAGGCGGAAGTCCGCGGAAAGGTCCAAGACCACCTTCCCCAAGGGCCGGTAGCGCTCGTACTCCTGGGCGAAGACCCCGTGGGGCAGGGCCAGGACCAGGATGTCCGCAGGCTCCAGCCTCTCCGGGGGGATGAACTTGAGGTTCGTTCTCCCCCGTAGGTTGGGGTGGACGAAGTGCACGGGCTCCCCGGCGAAGCGCCTCGAGGTCACCTGGGTCACCTCCAGGTGGGGGTGGAAAAGGGCCAGGCGCAGGAACTCCCCCCCCGCGTACCCCGACCCCCCCACGATGGCCACGGTCCTCCTATCCACGGGCCACCTCCCAGGCGTAGCGCAGGATCTCCCCGGGGATGTCCACCCCGGTGGTGTGCACGGAGTTCTTGAACTCCATGGTGTGGTTCACCTCGTTCACCAAAAGGCCCCGCTCGGACTCAAAGAGGTCGATGGCCACCACCCCGCCCCCCACCGCCCTTGCCGCCCGCACGGAAAGCTCGGCGATCTCCTCCGTGAGGGGGCAGTTCTCCGCCACCCCGCCCCGGGCGGTGTTGGTGATCCAGTGGTGGCTCCGGCGGTAGATGGCGGCGATGGCCCTATCCCCCACCACGAAGACCCGGATGTCCCGCCCGGGCTTCTTCACGTACTCCTGCAGGTAAAGGAGCTGGTGCTGGAAGCCCCCCAGGACCTCCTTGTGCTCCAGAAGGGCCTCCGCCGCCTCCCGGTCGGTGATCTTGGCGATGAGCCGCCCCCAGCTCCCGATGACGGGCTTCAGGACCACGGGGTAGCCCCACTCCTCCATGAGCTTAAGGGCCTCCTCGGTGTCGGTGAGGAGGGCGGTTTTGGGCTGGGGAAGGCCCGCCCTCTCTAGGGCCGCGCTCGTGGCCCACTTGTCCCCGCAGGTCTCGATCACCTGGGGGCGGTTCACCACGGGGATGCCCAGGGCCTCGAGGTAGCGGGCGGCCGCCAGGCCCCGGCTCTGGCTCACGCACCGCTCCAGGGCCACGGTGACCCCCTCTAGCTCCTCAGGGGGCTCCCCCAGGACCATCCGCAGGGCGGGGACGTAGACCTTTTTAAAGGGAATCCCCAGGGCCTCGGCCCGCTCAAAGAGCATCCTTTCGTCGGGCCGGATGCGGTCGTACAGGATGGCCAGCATGGGGATCTACTCGCCCCAGTCCTCCGCCTCCTCGGGGGCGGGCTCCAGGCGCAAGGGGTCTAGGGAGACCACCTCCAGCTCCGCCCCGCAGTCCTCGCAGACCAAAAGCTCGCCCAGCTCAGGGTTCTCCAGCCTAAGTTCCGCACCGCACTCCGGACAGGTGGCTACCATTCCTCGTCCTCCTCTTCCACTTCGCTCCAGTCGGGCACAAAGCTAAAGCCGCACTCGGGGCAGGAGACGGCCTGCCCCTCTTCCTCCTCGGAAACCTCAAAGGTGTAGCCGCACCGGGGGCAGTCCACGAAGAAGCCCTCCAGGCCCCCCTCGGTCACCTCCAGCTCCAAGGGGTCCAGGGACACCACCTCCAAAAACGCCCCGCAGGCCTCGCACTCCAGGACGTCCCCGGCCTCGAGGCCCTCCAGATCCTCGGCCAGCACCACGCTGACCTCGCCGCACACCGGACAGGTGATCTCCAGGTCCTCCATGACCCAAGTCTACTCCCCCGGGAAGCGCCCGTGCTTCTTGTAGTACTCCAGGAGGGACCCTTCCTTGAGCGCCTCCAGGAGGAAGGGGGGCGGGGGGCGGAGCTGAAACCGCTCCCCTCCCCGCTGGAGGACCCCCCGCTCCAGGTCCAGCTCCACCAGGTCGCCGTCTTCTAACGCATCCACCACCTCCTCCGATTCAAAGGGGACGATCCCCAGGTTCACCAGGTTGCGGAAGAAGATGCGGGCGTAGCTCTTGGCGATGACCACCCGGATCCCCAGCTTTTTCAGGGCCTCGGGGGCGTACTCGCGGCTGGAGCCCAGGCCCGTGTTCCGGCCGAAGACCAGGATGTCCCCGGGCCTGACCTCCTCCGAAAACCCCGGCCGCAGGTGGGCGAAGGCGTAGAGGTGAAACCGGTCCTCCCCCACCATGAAGGGGGCGTACTTGCCGGGCAGGATATCGTCGGTGTTGATCTGGTCGCCGAACTTAAAGACCCTAGGCATGGGCTTCCTCCAGTTCCTCCGGGGTGGTGAGGTAGCCGGCCACCGCGCTGGCCGCGGCCACCCGGGGGCTCGCCAGGTAGATCTCCGCGTCCGGGGCCCCCATCCGGCCGCGGAAGTTGCGGTTGGAGGTGGAGACGCACACCTCCCCCGGGGCCAACACCCCCATGTGCCGCCCCATGCAGGGGCCGCACCCCGGGGTGCCGATGGTGGCCCCGGCCTCGAGGAGGGTGAGGAGGGTGCCGTCCCTGGCCGCCTCCTCCAGGACCTGGCTGGAGGCGGGGATGACGAGGAGGCGCACCCCGGGGGCCACCTTCCTCCCCCTTAGGACCTCCGCCGCGGCCCTTAAGTCCTCTATGCGCCCGTTGGTGCAGGTGCCGATGAAGACCTGGTCCACCCGCTTCCCCTTCACCGCCGTCACCTCGTGGACGTTGTCCACATAGAAGGGCACGGAAACCCTGGGGGTGAGGGCGGAAAGGTCGATCTCCAGGGTCTTGGCGTAGCGGGCCTCAGGGTCCGGGAAGAGCCAAGGGGGCACTTCGTAGCGCGCTAAGACCTCCCCGGAGGGCACCACCAGCCCCGCCTTGGCCCCGGCCTCCACGGTGAGGTTGGCCAGGGTCATCCGCTCCCCCAAGGTAAGCCCCTCCGCCCCCTCCAGGAGGTGGATCTCCACCGCCATGTAGGTGGCCCCGTCCGCCCCGAGAAGGCGCACCATCTCTAAGGCGGCGTCCTTGGCGGTGACCCCTTTGGGAAGCCTCCCCCGGAAGACCACCTTCACCGTCTCCGGCACCCTAAGCCAGGTGCGGCCGCTGGCCGCGGCCAGGGCCACGTCCGTGGCCCCCATCCCCGTGCCGAAGGCGGCCACCGCCCCGTAGGTGGTGGAGTGGCTGTCCGAGCCCACCACAATCCAGCCGGGCTGGGCCAGGCCCTCCTCCATGAGGACCTGGTGGCACACCCCCCGGCCCACGTCAAACACCCTAACCCCGTGCCTCCCCGCCCATTCCCGGATCTCCTTCTGGGCCTTGGCCACCTCCAGGTTGGCCGCGGGGGCCACGTGGTCGATGACGATGGAGACCCGCTCGGGGTAACGGGGGCTCGCCTCCAGGTACTCCAGGCGGCGGATGAAGCTCCCGGCGATGGAGTCCACCACCATGACCTGGTCCACCTCCACCACCACGAGCTCCCCCGCCTCCACCCTTCGCCCGGCCTTCTGGGAAAGGATCTTCTCCGCTAAAGTCTGGCCCATGCCGCCCTCCTATAATGAAACCGCTGCCTCGCTACACCGCCATCCTCTACGAGGACCCGGACACCCCCGGGGTCTGGATCGCGGAGTTCCCCGCCCTCCCCCAGGCCCACTCCTTTGGGCGGACCCCAGAGGAAGCTCTAGCCCACGCCAAAGAAGCCCTGGAGCTGGTTCTGGCCTACCTTCGGGAGGAAGGTCTCCCCTTCCCCCCCGACATCCGGACCGCCGAGGTCGGGGTGGATGCCGCCTAGACCCGAGGAGGTGGCCCGCAAGCTTTGGCGCCTGGGGTTCGAGGAACGGGCGGGGCACCGGCTCTTCACCCACCCCGACGGACGGGTGGTGGGGATCCCCTTCCCTAGCGGCGAGCTGCCCCAGGGCACCTTCAAAAAAATCCTTAAGGCAGCGGGCCTGACGGAAGAGGAGTACCGCGCCCTCTAGCCTCATGCGGTGATCCACTCCCTCAGGATCCGGTCCAGCTCCTCCAAGGTGAGCTGCCCCCTATCCGCCAGGGCCTTGATGTGCTGGGTGATGCGGGCGAGCTCCTCCTCCCCGTAGTGCAGGCCGAGCTCCTCCGCCCGCGCCTTGATGGCGTGGCGGCCCGTGAGCTTGGAGGCGATGATGAGCTTGCGCCGCACGCCGAAGACCTCGGGGGGATAAGGCTCGTAGGACTCGGGATTCAGGTAGATGGCCTTGAGGTGCATCCCCGCCTTGTGGCTGAAGGCGGTCTCCCCGGTGATGTAGTTGTTGAAGGGAATCTCTATCCCCACCATCTTGGCCACCATGCGGTCCAGCTCCGGGAGCATCTCCAGCTTGTACTTCCTGCGCACGTACTCCGGCTGGAGGGTGAACATGCGGGCCAGGAAGCCCCCTAGGGGGGTGATGCCGTTCCGCTCCCCGATGCCCAGGATGGTGGTGTCCACGTGGGTGGCCCCGGCCTCTATGGCCTCGTAGGCGTTGGCGATGGCGCAGCCGGTGTCGTTGTGGCCGTGGAACTCGATGTCCACCCCGGGCCCCACCACCCGCCTCACCTCCCGCACCAGGGCGTAGACCTGGCGGGGGGTGGCGATGCCCACGGTGTCCGCCAGCCCCACCCGGTCCACGTAGGGGGCGATGGCCTCGTAGATCTGGAGGAGGTCGTGCTCCTCGGAGCGGAAGGTGTCCTCCGCGGAGAAGCGCACCTCCACGTGGGGGGCCTTTTCCCGGATGTAGGCGATGACCTCCCGGGCCTCCTCAATGATGCGCGGGATGTCCCGGCCGTGGGCCGCCCGCAGGTACTTGCTGGTGCCGAAGAGGAGGTCTATCCCCTGCACCCCCGTTTCCACCGCCACCTTGGCCGCGTCCAGGCGGGTCTGGATGTGGGTGACCACCTTGGCCTTGAGGCCCAAGGAGGCCAGGACCTCCGCGTCCTTGCGGGACTGGGGGGAGGCCATGGGGGTGGTGACCTCGATGTACTCAATCCCGAACTCGTCCAGGGCCTTGGCGATCTGGATCTTGTCCTCGGTGGAAAAGTTCGCCCGCTCAAACTGCTCGCCTTCCCGCAAGGTGGAGTCTATGATCTTCCATTCCCGCATGGGCCCCTCCCAAAAAGAAAACCGGCCCGCGCTCGGGCCGGGGGGTATAGCGCCTCCTTGGGGCTACCCTACCCCCCGGCGGCCGAGTTTTTTCTCGCGGGCCAGCATCTTGGGCGTAAGAATATACGAAAAAGCCTGGTTTGTCAACGGCCAAACCGGCGCTCCCGGGCCTGGTAGCTCCTCAGGGCGCGGAGAAAGTCTATCTTTCTGAACTCGGGCCAGAGCACGTCGGCGAAGTAGAACTCGGAGTAGGCGGACTGCCAGAGCAAAAACCCGGAAAGGCGGATCTCCCCCGAGGTGCGGACGATGAAGTCCGGATCGGGAAGGCCCGCGGTGTAGAGCCTTCCTGCGATGGCCTCCGGGGTTAGAGCTTCGGCCACCTCCTTAGGGGAAAGGCCCTTCTCGTGGGCCTCCAAGAGAAGCCTCTTCACCGCGTCCACGATCTCCTCCCGGCCCCCGTAGCCCATGGCGATGTTCAGCACCATCCCCTGGTGGTGCCGGGTGCGGGACTCCAGCCGCTCCAGGGCCTCCAACACCTCCTGCGAAAACCCCTCCCGCCGGCCGATGACCCGCACCTGGACCTGGTGGCGGTGGATGCGGTGGTCCTCGGCCATCCTCGAGGCCTCCTGGACGAAGAGGCGCATGAGCTCCTCCACCTCCTCGGGGCTCCGACGGAAGTTGTCCGTGGAGAAGACCCAGACCGTGACCGTGCGGATCCCCAGCTCCAAGCACCACTCCAGCACCTCGTAGGCCTTCTTCACCCCAAACTCGTGCCCCTTGGTGGGGGCCAGGCCCAGCATGCGGGCGTAGCGCCGGTTCCCGTCCAGGATGAGGCCCAGGTGGCGGGGCATGGGCCCCCCCTTCACCTCCTTCAGGAGGCGGCGCTCGTAGTACCAGTAAAGGGGCCGGGAAAGGGCAAGGAGGCGGCGCACCACGCCCTTTACCTTACCCTCTTCCGGTGAGAAAACCCTAGGAGCGGTAGAGCTCCCGGGCGATCACGTAGCGCTGGATCTCCGAGGTCCCCTCGTAGATCTCCGTGACCTTGGCGTCCCGGTAGTAGCGCTCCACCCGGTAGTCGCGGTGGTACCCGTACCCCCCCAGGACCTGGACCGCCTCCCGGGTCACCTCCACCGCCACCCCGCTGGCGAAGAGCTTGGCCGCGCTGGCCTCGAGGGTAAACCGCTCCCCCCGGTCCTTCTTCTCCGCGGCCTTCAGGGTGAGGGCCCGGGCCGCCTCCACCTTGGTGTACATGTCCGAAAGCTTAAAGGCGATGGCCTGGTGCTCCCGGAGCTTCTTCCCAAACTGCACCCGTTCGTCCGCGTAGGCCTTGGCCAGCTCAAAGGCCGCCCGGGCGATGCCCACCGCCTGGGCCGCCACCCCGATGCGCCCCGAGTCCAGCCCCGCCAGGGCGTAGGAAAGCCCCCGCCCCTCCTCCCCCAGGCGGTTCTCCTCGGGGACGAAGACGCCCTCCAGGCGCACCTCCGCGGTGTGGGCCGCGTGCAGGCCCATCTTCTCCTCGGGCTTGCCGAAGGAAAGCCCCTTGGCCCCCGCCTCCACCAAAAAGGCGCTGATCCCCGCCTCCGTGCGGGCCATGACCACGTAGAGCTGGGCCTGGCCCGCGGAGGTGATCCAGCTCTTCACCCCCCAAAGCTCGTACCCCCCCGGGACCCGCCGGGCCTCCGTGCGGATGGAGGCCGCGTCCGAGCCCGCGTGGGGCTCCGTGAGGCAGAAGGCCCCGATCCACTCCCCCCGGGCCAGGGGGACCAGGTAGCGCCTCCTCTGCGCCTCGGTGCCGAAGCGGAGGAGCATGTACTGGGGCAGGCCCGAGGTGACGGAGACGATGACCGCCACGCTGGGGTCCGCCCAGGCCATCTCCTCCAGGGCCAGGGCCCAGGTGACGGAGTCCAGCCCCACGCCCCCGTAGGCCTCGGGGGTGGTCATACCGAGGAAGCCCAGCTCCGCCAGGGCCTTGAGCTGGGGCCAGGGGTACTTGCCCTCCCGGTCGTACTCCGGGGCCAGGGGCCAGAGGACCTCCCGGGCCACCCTGCGCACCGTGTCCAGAACCAGCCGCTGTTCGGACGATAGGGTCATCCTCCCTATCGTATCAGAGCAAACCGGTAAAAAAGCGTCACTCGCCCCACCGGGGGGCCCGCTCCGCCCTTAGGCCCAGGTGGTCCAGGACCCGCTGGGTGATGAAGGCCAGGAGGTCTTCTATGGACCCGGGCCGGTGGTAGAAGCCCGGGCTTGCGGGGAGGACCACCGCCCCCGCCTCCGCCGCCTGGACCATGGCCCGGAGGGTGGGGAGGGGCAGGGGGGTTTCCCGGGGCACCAGGATGAGGGGCCGCCTTTCCTTAAGGTGCACGAAGGCCGCCCGGGTGAGGAGGGTGTCCGCCAGGCCGTGGGCCACCTTGGCCAAGGTGGTGGCCGAGCAGGGGATGACCACCATGCCCCGGGTGGGGAAGGAACCCGAGGCGATGGGGGCCCCCAGGTCCCCGTCCTTGTAGACCCGGAAGGCCAAGGGGTAGAGGTCCTTGGGGCTTAGGCCCATCTCCTCCCAAAGGACCCGCTTGGCCCCCTGGGAGAGGACGAGGTGCACCTCGGCCAGGCCCTGAAGGGTCTTTAGAAGATCCAGGGCGTAGGGCATGCCGCTGGCCCCCGAAAGCCCCACCACCACGCGGGGAAGGTCCATGCCCCTATGGTACCGGGGCCCCACCCTAAGCCTGGTTGCCTTCCCGTTTGGGGCCCAGGGCATATAAAAACCCCGGGCCCTTGGGGCCCGGGGGGCACCCCATGGGCGGGGGGTTACTTCAGCTCCACCACCGCGCCCACGGCCTCGAGCTTCTTCTTGATCTCCTCGGCCTCGGCCTTGGGGATGCCCTCCTTGATGGGGCCGCCCTTTTCGGCCAGGTCCTTGGCCTCCTTGAGGCCGAGCCCGGTGATGGCCCTAAGCTCCTTGATGACCTCGAGCTTCTTGGCCCCCGCGTCCTTGAGGATCACGTCAAACTCGGTCTTCTCCTCCACAGGGGCCGCGGCGGCCGCCGCCGCAGGGGCCGCGGCCACGGCCACGGGGGCCGCGGCGGTCACACCCCACGCCTCCTTGAGGACATCAATGAGCTGCTTGAGTTCCAAAACCGTAGCCTGGGAAAGCTCTTCCTTGATCCGTTCGATGTCCAGCGCCATCTCCTACCTCCTACGCCGCCTTCTTCTCCGCGTACGCTTCCAAGATGCCTACCAGCTCGCGGGCCACGCCGCCCAGAACGCCCACCAGCTCCGCCATGGGGGCCTGGAGCACGCCCACCAGCTCCGCCCGGAGCTCGTCCATGGTGGGAAGCTCCGCCAGGGCCGCCACGTCCTTGGCCGAAAGCACCTGGCCCTGCAGAAGGCCGCCCTTCGCCTCGGGAATGCCCTTGGGGTTCTTCTTGGAGAACTCCACCAGGGCCTTGGCCGCCGCCACCGGGTCCTGGTAGAAGACCACGGCGCTCGGCCCCTGAAGCCCATCCAGTTTGGGTAGGCCAAGCTCCT
>FWWL01003093.1_pt1 | contig 31614 bp, 23 predicted proteins | sample 2228331 | NCBI WGS metagenome assembly FWWL01 (sample SAMEA103939775, study PRJEB20133) | metagenome
TTGGTCATAGCGTTGTTCACCGCGATGACCGGGTAGAGGAGCACCCCCGCCTCGGCCATGGCCCGCAGGCGGATGACCCCGGTGGTGGTCTCCTCCGCCCCCGCCCAGACCTCCTTCGCCTGTTCCTTCCTCTCCGCGTGCAGCGTGGAGATGAGGTCCGCCCCGTCGTCCATGGTCACGTGGGGACGGGTGTCAAGGACGGCGTTGATGTGGGAATAGTAGGTCTCCTTGTCCTCCCCCCGGACGGCGAAGACCGGTATGCCGTGGTGTTTGACCAGGGAGGCGGCCACGTCGTCCTGAGTGGAAAGGGGATTGGAGGCGCACAGGGCCACCTCCGCCCCGCCCGCCTTGAGGGTGAGCATGAGGTTGGCGGTCTCCGTGGTCACGTGGAGGCAGGCCCCCACCCGCATCCCCTCCAGCGGCTTCTCGCGTTGGAAGCGCTCGCGGATGAGGCGCAGGACGGGCATGTCCCGCTCCGCCCATTCGATCCTCAACCTGCCCTCTTCCGCCAGGCCGATATCCGCGATGTGATAATCCATGTCCTCTCTCCCCTCGCTCCATACTTTCAAAAGCTCTCGCCGACCCGTTCCGCCCCGCCGCGCGGAGGCCCTGCGCCCAAAGGTCATCTGATGGCGGCGGACGTCGGTAACCCCTCGGGGCCGGCTGCCCGGACTTCACCTCCGGGAAAGCCTTAAGGTCCCCGTAGGGCGCTCTCCGGCCCTCATACCCTTTCCCGCCAGTAGTTCAGCGTGTCCTCCAGGGTCTTCTCCAGAGGTATCTCCGGCTTCCAGCCGGTGAGCGCACGGAACTTGCTGCAATCGCAGATGAGGAGCTCCACGTCCGAGGGACGCATGCGCTCCGGGACCGGCCGGATCTCGATATCCCGGTCGGTGAAGGATAGCAGGATGTCCAGCATCTCCCGGATGGTCACCGCCCTGCCGGAGCCGATGTTGTACACCTCTCCCGGCTCCCCCTTCTCCAGGGCCAGCCAGTAGGCCTTGACCATGTCCCTCACGTCGGTGAAATCGCGGCGGGCGTTCAGGTTGCCCACCTCGATGACCGGCTCCTTCTTCCCCTTCTCGATCTCCGCGATCTGCTTGGCGAAGTTGCTGGTCACGAAGACGTGGCCCCTCCGCGGCCCCTCGTGGTTGAAGGCCCGGGTGCGCACGGTGTATATCCCGTAGCTCCGGTGGTACTGGTAGGCCAGCATGTCCTGGGCCACCTTGCTCACCGCATAGGGAGAGAGCGGGCGCAGGGGGTTCTCCTCGGTTATGGGCGTCTCGTGCTCGTAGACCAGTCCGTACTCCTCGCTGGAGCCCGCCACCTGGATGCGGGAGGGCAGACCCAGGTCCCGGAGGGCCTCGAGGAGGTTCAGCTCGGAGATGATGTTGGTGATGAGGGTCTCCGCGGGCGCCTTCCAGGAGGTGGGAACGAAACTCTGCGCCGCCAGGTGGAAGATGTACTCCGGCCTCACTTCCTCCAGGGTCTTGCGGACCGCCACCGCGTCGCGGAGGTCGCAGTCCACCAGGACTACCCGGTCCGCTATCCCCTCTATGTTCTCCATACGCGACCTCCAGCGCACCGTCCCGAAGACCTCGACGTCACCGCGGGAGAGGGCGTATTCCGCAAGGTGGCTGCCCACGAAACCGGTGATGCCCGTGATCAGGATGCGCAACGTACTTCCTCCTCCTTCACCACTCCGTTCCTTCCCGTCCGTTCCAGCATTCCTGTCCATTCTGCAGGTATCCTCTACAGTAGCCCGGTACCTACTCCCGCCTCCGGGCCCCATCGGGCGCTCGATCCAGGCAAGGGCACCGTTTCTTCGCCGGAACCTGCCCTATTATAAGGCAACCGTCCGGCGGCCGCCCTTTCGCCTCCCCGGCGATCTTTCCCCTTACTCCACTCGACGAAGGATAGCCGGGGGCTGGAGGTCTTTTAATACCCCCTGGGGTACCAAATCTCAAGACCTGACCTCTTTAGAACTTCAGGGTTTCGGGGGGGATGTCCGCGCCGGGCCACACCCGGATGCCGCAGCGGAGGTCGTTGTCCGGGCCCACCCTCACCCCTTCTCCCAGCACGGCCTGGTCCGAGACGTGGACCCTCTCCCCCAGGACCACCTTCCGGGAGAGCACACAGCTCCGCAGGACGCTCTCCGCCCCCACCTCGCATCCCTCGTGCAGCACAGCCCCCTCCAGGTGGCAACCCTCCCCGATACGACAACCGGGACCCAGCACGCAGTTGCTGGAGACCGTGGCATGGGCCTCTATCCGGCATCCGGGTCCGATCACCGTAGGGCCGAACACCGAGGCCTCGGGGTGTATCTCCGTACCCTCCCCCACCCAGACCGAGGGCTTTATGCACTCCCCCTCGAACTCGAAGGGTATGCGCCGACGCAGGATATCGTAATGGGCCTGCAGGTACTTGGCCGGGGTGCCGATATCCATCCAGTAGGCGTCGCTGGGGAACCCGTACATGGGCACGCCATCCTCCAGTAGCTGGGGGAAGAGCTGCCTCTCGAAGGAATAGGGCTCTCCCTCCGGGACCCTCTCCAAAAGCTCCGGCTCCAGGACGTAGGTGCCGGCGTTGATGAGGTCGGTGGTCACCTGGTCCCAGCCGGGCTTTTCCAGGAACTCCACGATCCTTCCCCGGCGGTCCAGTGGGACCAGTCCGTAGGCCGTGGGGTCCTCCACCCGGGTGAGGTACAGTGTGGCCTTGCCGCCCCTCTCCCGGTGAAAATCGATCAGGGTGGTCAGGTCCAGGTCGGTGAGGACGTCCCCGTTGAAGACCAGGAAGGTCCCGGTGATGAACCTCTCCACGTTCTTCACCGCTCCGCAGGTGTCCAGGGGCTCCTCCTCGGTCACGTAGATGATCTTCACCCCCAGTCCACTGCCATCCCCGAAGTGGGACTGGAAGACCTCCGGCAGGTAGGCGGTGGAGAGGATGATCTCCCTCACCCCGTGCCTGCGGCAGAGGTTCACCTGGAACTCGAGAAAGGGACGGTTCATCATGGGCATCATGGGTTTGGGCGTGGTCAGGGTCAGCGGACGCAGCCGCGTCCCCTGTCCTCCCACCAGGATCACCGCCTGCATCTCCTACCTCCGTTCACGCGCCAAGTCATCCGCCGCCACCCACCCCGGAGGGCGGACCATGCCGACCGTGCCGTCACCTCCGCCACCGAACGCAGTCCCCGCCCCCTTGGGAGGATACCGACGAGGGAGGGCCGGGCCGACCGCGTCCGCATCCCCCGTTTCACCGGGGACATCCTCCCTTTCCGGGCCCCACATCCCGGAAGGCCGGCGCCCCAGGACGCGGAGGGAATCCGACGGCTCCGGGCTCTCACCCCGCCGCCTCCGAATCCGAGCGGGCCTCACCCGTGGCCGCTCCCACCCTTTCCCGACACCACCGGAGGAGGTCCTCCAGGGTCTTGTGCAGTGGGATGGAGGGTTCCCATCCGGTTAGCTCGCGCAGCTTCCGGTTGTCCCCGCGCAGGGCGGGGATATCCGCCCGGCGCAGCTTCCCGGGGTCCACCTCCACCCGCACCGGCACCCTGCTCATGGAGACCAAGAGGTCCAGGACCTCCCGCACCGGACGGTCGACTCCGCTGCACACGTTATACACCTCTCCCGGCCGCCCCCGGTTTACCAGGATCCAGAACACCTCCACCAGGTCCCTGACGTCGGAGAAATCCCGGCGGGCTTCCAGGTTTCCCACCCGGATGACCGGCTCCCGCAGCCCGGCCTCGATCTCCGCGATCTGGTGGGCGAAATCTGAGGCCACGAAATCCCTGGTCTGTCCGGGGCCGATGATGTTGAAGGCCCGGGTGATCACCACCCGCACCCCGTGCACGCGGTGGCAGAAAAGGGCGTGTTCCTCCTGGATGACCTTGCTCAAGGCATAGGGATTCGCCGGCCGCAGGGGCCGTTCCTCGGGGATGGGCAGCTCCCCCTCCCCCACCGGCCCGTACTCCTCCGCCGAGCAGGCCACGTGTATGAAGGGGTCCAGTCCCGCCTCCAGAACGGCCTGGAACACGTTGGCCTGTCCCTCGAGGGCCACCCGGTAGGTCAGCCACGGGTCTTCCCAGGAACGCTTCACCGAGCTCTGCGCCGCCAGGTGAAAAACGTAGTGAGGACGGAAATCGCGTACCAGAGAGAACACCCTCTCCCGGTCCAGCACGTCGCACACCTCGTAAACGCAGGCCTCCCAGGGCTCCGGCTCACGGGGGGGATGCAGCCCCATCCCCATCACCTCCACCCCCCGGTCCAGGAGGAACCGCGCCAGGTGCCGGCCGATGAAACCGTCCGCCCCGGTGATCAGCGCCCGCGGTGCCTCGCCGTTTCCCATGGCCTGTCTCCTCCGCTACTCCATCCGGGGCCTGAGCCCCGGGCCCTTTTCCCTCTTCCCCGCCGGCCGCGCCCCCGCGGGGACGCACGGCGCGCGTCCCACCGCAAACCCCGTCACCCTCGCCTTTCGGCCTTATGGACCTTCCGCGTCCACGCCTCCGTGCCCCCCCGCACGGGCTCATCGCGGACCTCGCCGCGGGACCAATGGTGCCGGCCAGCAAGCGGATGCCGGCCCGGCCCCCTCAGGTCAGGGCACCATCCAGGTAGCCCCTCTCCGCGAGCCAGCCGAGCAGCCGTTCCACGCTCTCCCGGGTGGTCTCCTTCAGGGTGTCCAGCACAACTTCCGGGTTCTCGGGCTCCTCGTAGGGATCGTTCACCCCGGTGAAATCCGGTATCTCCCCGGCCAGGGCCTTGGCATAAAGTCCCTTGGGGTCCCGACGGGCGCATTCCTCCACCGGACACTTCACATAGACTTCTATGAAGTCCTCTATCTCCCTCCTTATGGCCTGGCGAAAGGAGCGGTATGGGGAGATCAGGGCCACTATAACCGCCACCCCGTTGCGGGCCAGGAGCTTGCTCACGTAGGCCACCCGCATGGCGTGCTTCTCGCGGTCCTCCTTGCTGAAGCCGAGGTCGCGGCTCAATCCCCGTCTCACCTCATCGCCATCCATGACCTCCACTTTGAGGCCCCTTCCCCGCAGCTCCCGCTCCAGCTCCCGGGCGATGGTGGTCTTCCCGGAAGCCGGGAGCCCGGTAAGCCAGACCACGAAACCCTTTTCCATGGGACGTCATCCTCCTCGTGCCCCTGCCTCCACAAGGCCCTCCAGCCCGGGGCCGCTCACGGCCGCCTCCACGAGCCGTGTCTTATCCACACGCCATCCGCCACCCCGGTAGGCAAAGCGGGGCGTCCGCGGATCCCCGGATCCTACCCTCACGCTGAACCCCGCTCCCAGGATGCCCCTCCAGGCCTCCCTTCACCGGGCCAACCGAAAATTACACCGCAAGACCCATCATGTCCAGGAAGGCGGCGTAAAGGTCCCGGATCTCCGGCGCGGTCCCCTCCGCCGCGAGATGCCTCCGCACCCTCTCCCGCATGTCCATATGGGGATGATACAGGATGCCCACCCCGTTCCAGTCGTGCACGGCGTCATCCGGACCGGTGTCGTTCTCCCTCAGGTAGAGGGTGGGATGCCCGAGGGTCCCCGCCGCCCGCCAGCTGAGGTCGTCCAAAAAGACCATGAGGTCGCTGGCATCGCCCTCCACCCGGGAATAGACCTCCTCCGGTCTTACTACCAGGTTCTTCCATCTCTCACCTTCCGGGCCCCCTATCTCGCTCAGCTCGCCAGCCAGCCTGTCCAGCTCCTTCCCGTATCTCTCCGGCGGGATCAAGCCCTCCGGCTCCCTCCCTTTCAGGTTGAGGAAAACGCGGGCGTAATAGCCTCCCCAGGCCCAGGCCAGGGTGCGGGACCAGTCCACCTCGGCCTCCTCCATGCGGGTGCCCGGCTTCGGGTCCCCCTTCAGGCACAGGTATCCCCTCTCCGCCAGCCACTGGTTGATGCAGAAGGCGCCCTTCATACCCTTGGCTCCGTGGTCCGAGACCACGGCCACCGCCGTATCCTCACCGCACGCCTCCAGGATCTCCCCTATGCCCCGGTCCAGGAGGGCGTAGTAATCCTCCAGGGCGGAGGCCAGGGGGGAACCCGGTTCGTAGAGGTGGTGGGTCGGATCCTGGTACCTCCACAGGGCGTGCTGGGCTCGGTCCAGGCCTATCTCCACCATGACGAAAAGGTCCCACTCCCGGCTCCGGGCGAGATAGGCCGCTATTTCCAAGTGTCCGAGGGTCATCTCCCGCAGCTCCGCAAGGAGTCTCTCCTTGTCCTCCACCCGGAATTCCACGTCGGGGATATAGACCAGGCTCTGTTCCTCCAGCTCCACGGAGAGACCCCTCGGATGGGTGAAGGGGCGGTCCGTCCCCGGGGTCAGGAAACAGGAGACGAGGTCCCCTCGCACCGGGTAAGGAGGGTAGGAGGGAGGGACGGCGAAGAGGCAGCACCTCCCACCCTCCGCCATGACCAGGTCCCAGATGGCGGGCGGGCGCAGGGACCGGGAATCCACCACCCGCGTCCCGTTGTAACTCCCCGGGATACGGCTGCGAAAACCGTAGGCCCCCAGCTCGCCGGGCTCCTTTCCCGAGAACATCACCATCCATGCGGGGACGGTGATGGGCGGGATGCAGGAACGCACCTCTCCCCACCAGCCTTCCTCCCGTAGGCGGTTCAGGTTGGGTAGCCGGTGGGCATACCTTCGGAAAAGCAGCTCGGGCGCCGCGCAGTCCAGCCCGATCACCAGGAGCCTCGTCCTATTCACCCGCGCATCACTCCACAAAGGGGTCCTCTTCCGGGACAGCCCTCTTCCGTGGGGAAGCTTCCACTATTACCTTCACCCGCCCATCACTCCACAAAGGGGTCCTCGATGGAGAGGAGGACCTCGGCCACCTCGGGGCGGACGACCTCCGGGGGCGGCTTCTCGCCCGCCAGGATCATCTCCCGCAGGCGCGTCCCGGAGAACTCCACCTTGTCCTCCGGGCCGTGGGGGCATATCTTCTCGTTCACCACCCCTCCACAGCGACGGCAGTAAGAGAAGGTGTTGAAGAATACGGGCACGATGCCCAGGTCCGGGAATTCCCGGAATATCTCCTGGGCGGCGAATGGATGGTAGAATTTGCCAACACCGGCGTGGTCCCTCCCCACGATGAAATGGGTGCACCCGAAGTTCTTGCGCATGATGGCGTGATGCACCGCCTCCCGGGGACCGGCGTAGCGCATCTCGTACTGGAGGACGACCATCACCGCTCGCTCCCTGAGGTAATAGTTGTCCATCAGGGCCTGGTAGGTGGCCAGGATGGCCCGGTCGCTGAAGTCCCCCCTCTTCTTGCGCCCGATCACCGGGTTGATGAACAACCCGTCGGCGAAGGTGAGGGCCGTCTTCTGCACGTACTCGTGGCCCAGGTGAGGGACGTTGCGGGTCTGGAAGGCCACCACCTGCCTCCACCCCTTCTCCCTGAAGAGCACCCTGGTCTCCATGGGATGCAGGCGGTAGGCCTGAAAAGGAGACGAGGGCTCTCGGAGCAGCTCCACCGGCCCCCCGAGGAGGACCCCGCCCATGCCCATGGTCTTGGCCACCCCGGGATGGGAGGGGTCCTCCGTCCCGTAGACCTCACGGCTGTGCCGCAGGCGGCTCAGCGGGTATACCTCCTCCACCTCCATGACCGCCAGGGGGGCCTCGCCGTCCTCCCAGAGAGCGATGCGCCGCCCCTCCTCCACCCCGGATTCTTCCTCCGCGTCCAGCACGATGGGAAGGGTCCAGGGTATGTCCCCGGGAAGGCGCATGTACTCAAGGACGTGTTCGTATTCCTCCCGGCGCAGGAACCCCTCCAGGGGGCTGTAGACGCCGTGGGCGATGTTCTCCACCTCGCGGGCCTGCTCGTGCGTGATGCGCAGGGGCTTGAGGGCACGGGCCTCCCGCAACCGCTCCTCTCTCTCCGCCTCGGGCACCACCCTGTGCACCAGGCGGCCTCCATGCGGTGCCACCATGGCTCGTGCACCTCAGTCCAGATAGCCCAGGGAGCGAAGGCGCTCCTTCACCCTCTCCTCGTCCTCCTTGGAGAAGGCCTCCTCCTCCCCCGTGCTGTCCTCCGCCAGGATCTCCCGCAGCACGTAGACCACATAGCTGGACACGGAGGTGAAGCCCGTCCCCTCGATGCGCTTCTTGATCTTCTCGAAGAGCGGGGTGGGGATGGACACGGTGGTGAACTTGGGATCGCCTTCCTCTTTCCTTTTCCTTATCATGCGAGCATCACCGACCCTTTCCCTCCGGCTCCGCCGGCCCCTGGACCGGCAGGTAGCCTTCCTTCCCGCCGCGGAAAAACCCGCCGCGGAAAAACCGCTCGGATTAATTAAATATCATTATAGCCAAAAGCAGCCACGGGAAATGAGCTCCAGGTGATGGGGGAGAACAACCTCGGATTAATTAAATATCATTATAGCCAAAAGCAGCCGGGGGTTCCGCAGGGATACTTTTCCACGCGCTGCGCCCTCCCTCACAGCACCCTCTTTGCTTCAGCCTCAACGGGGATGCGCGGAAGAAGCTCGACATCCCGGCTGAGGCATTCCGTCATCATGTTCTTGACCTCGGCCTCGACGGGGATGCGCGGAAGAAACCGGACCCCGCGGCGGCAAGACGGGTGCCCAGGTCCGGAAACGTGGTGAACATGCTCTATATCTGCTTTGCAGTAAGGGAAACGGGGCAAGAAGGGGTGTCCGTGGAAGGCGGTAAGGTACCGGCACAACGGGTTGAAAACACGGACGCCTGATGATAAAAGGAGGGTTGCGGCCCTGTTGCCGGGGACCGCCTGCGAGGAGGAGGTCACCGGTTCCTGTGTCTGAGAGGCTGCTTTACGATCGCGGCCAGTTTGGCGGGTCGGTGGGGAAGAGGGACCTCCGGTGGACGGGCATGGTAAAGGTATGGTAGATATTGGAAGATGAGGTCCATCCGGGTATGTTTGCTGTGCCCTTCCGGCGGACCCCGGGTTCCGGCTCTGCGGACGCCTCTCCCGTACTGGCCATGACCGTGGACATTGAGCCGTGGTGGGCCTCGGACCTCCTCCAGGGATATCCCGGAAAAACGGACGAAGACCTGCCTCGTCAGGTGGGAGCCATCCTCGACCTTCTCGAAGAATGCGGGGGGAGGGCTACCTTTTTCGTTCTGGGAGAGGTAGCGGAAAAACTGCCCGGCATGGTGGAGGAGATCCACCGCCGGGGCCACGAGGTCGCCTCCCACGGCTACGACCACACCTCGCTACACCGCTTGAAGCCTCACGAGTTCCGGGAACGAGAGGAGAGAACGGCCGCAGTCCTCCGTTCCATTACCGGGGAGAGGCCCCTCGGGTTCCGAGCTCCCAACTATTCCCTGCGGCCGAAGACCTCCTGGCTTTATCCCATCCTTGAGGAGATGGGATATCTCTACAGCTCGAGCCTCTTCCCCATGCGCACCCCCCTCTACGGATGGCCGGGCGCGCCGCTCCGACCCTTCTTACCCGCGGGCAAGGAGCCCGAAACCGCGGTCCGGGATGGAGGCGGTCTCGTGGAGTTCCCGGTGGCCGTGTATTCCCGCCTGGGGATGAGGATCCCGGTCTGCGGGGGCGGCTACCTCCGTTATCAGCCGGCCTCCCTGGTGGGGGCCATGCTCAGGAGGGTGGCCAGGGAACGCCCGGCGGTGTTCTCCATTCACCCCCGGGACCTCTTCGCTCCTCCGGCACCCCGGGACATCGGCCTCCTCCCGAGGCTGGTGCTTTTCGGCTCCATCGGCGACACGGAGAAAAAGGTGCGCAAGCTCACCCGCTCCTTCAGACTACGCGCCCTGCAGGATTTCCTGCCCTGATGCGCTCATCCCCCGCGACCACGGGATCCGGGACCGGGGAAGCGGGACCACCGGGAGCGGGATTCGGGTAGAGGACACCACTGACCCCGTTATGAGCGGGGAAGGCTGTACTCGGTGGCCATCCTGCCTCGGGCACCGGGAGGTGTCCTTCTCGAGGAGCACTCACATCCACGAAAACCCGTCCAGGGGACCCAGCTGGCCCCAATGAAGTTCGCCTCCATCCGCAACGGCCCCGCCCACCCCTCGGGTGCCCGAAGGAAAGGCCTCCGGCACCACACTCCTGACGCGCCCCTTCCGCAAAGGGCCTTCCAGGAAGCCTCGCGGGTGAGGACCTCACAACCAGGGACGGCCGTCCAGGGGGCCTCCCTGCTCCAGGCCGAGGTATTTCAGGATGGTGGGCAGGAAATCGGTAACCTCCCACTCCCCGGAGGGGGAAGGGCGGATGCCCGGTCCCCGGAGCAGGTAGATGCCCTCCCGGCGGTGGTCGGCCCGGCGCATGGGGGCGAAGATGTCTCCCTCCCCATTCATATAGGCCTGCGAATTCCAGCCCTCCCTCATCTCCACCATCAGGTCGGGGGCCATCTCCAGGCGAGGCCCGCGGTAGAGCTCCTCCCGGAGATGCACCTTCTCCACCACCGGCTCGCCGCTCTCGGGGTCCCTGAGGGCCAGAAGCTCCTCGCGTATCTCTTCGGCCAGGGCTTCCCTCTCCGCGCCCAGCCCCACCGTGCCCCGGGGCCGGTCGGAGGTGTTGAGATATATCCCGTGGTTGGGGAAGGCCACGGCCAGTGTGGAGGACCACTCTACCTTCCCCCCCTCGATCAGGTCGACGATGCTCGCCTTGTCTCCCTCCTCCGCCCCCTCGGGCACAAGCCGCCGCAAACCGCGGGGGGCGTAGCGGAGAGCGGGGCTGAGCAGGCCGATGCGTTCAAGGAAACGTGCTACCCGCCTCTGGTTCAGCCTTCTCACACCGCCGACCGCCGCGGGCTTCAGCTTGAGGTAACCCTTCCTCTCCAACCAGGCGTTGAGGAGGAGGCCACGGCGGCAGGGGGCGAAACCGTGGTCGGAGACCAGCGCCAGCAGGGTCTCGTCCCCGCAGAACTCATCGACCAGCGCTCCGATGTATCCGTCCAGCTCCCGGAAAAACTCCGCCGTCATGCCGGCCAGCTCATCCTCCTCCGTGTTCAGAGGAAGGCCGGTACGGTTGAGCACCGAATGGCACACGCGGTCCGGGAGGTGGAAGACTCCCATGAAGACGTCGGTGGGCCTTTCCCCGAGCAGCCGCCGCATGGCCAGGTAGTGCTTGCGGGTCACCTCGACGCATTCCCGCACCGTCCTCTCCGGTCTCATCACCGAGAAACCCCTCACCTCGACGCGGTATCCGCCCGCCGCCTCATCCAGGAGGCCCCCTATCTCCGGCGGATGGGTGGCGAAATCCCTGTCCGGCGCCAGAAATCCCGGCACCATGTAACCCCGCAGCGGCCTTGGCCTGTCCACGACCGGGAGGTTGAAGACGCCGCAGCTGAGGCCGGCTTCACCGACCAGGTCCCAGAGCTCGGGGGGGCCTGTATCCCGATGGTAGGAATAGACCCGCAGTCCGTAGGAGCGGGGCTCCAGGTTGATGAAGCCGAAGTACCCGAGGAATCCGGGGTCCCTTCCGGTTACCAGGGAATTCCAGGCAGGACAGGTTATGTAAGGTACGGTGCTCCTCAAAACCCCTCTCCTGCCCTCCTCCATGATGCACCGCAGGCGAGGCATCCACCCCCCCGTGGCAAGCGGTTCCAGTACTTTCCAGCTACCGCCGTCTATGCCCAAGATGAGGACCCTGGGTGCCCTTCTCACCGTTCTCACCCCGCACTTGAATACCGATTCCGAACCCTTCGCTCCCGATGCTTCCTCCGCCGCCCGCTCCGCACCGGGAGACCGCTCCCGCTCCCGCGGCGCATCCTCCGCCGCCCCTTCCTTCAGGGATAGGGATCCGACGCGCCCTTCCTGAACACCACCATCCTGTTGCAACCCAGCTGAAAAAGCCGGTGTACGGCCACCTCCCCGTCCAGCCCCTCGAACAGCTCCCGCAACGAGGAGGCGTCGAACCTCCACAGATGGGCACGAGAAACCTCCGGGTTGACCAGGCGCGCGGCGGCCAGGACCCGGTGCACTAGCTCCCCCAAACGCGTGGGGACGGTGATCACCATGCTCCCCCCGGGAAGCAGAAGGTCGTGGCAGCGTCTGATCACCTCCCCGGGGTTACCAAGGTGTTCGAGCACCGCCAGCAGCAGCACGGTGTCGTATCTCTCTCCCAGGGCGGGAAAAACACCGTCCAGGTCGGCGACCACGAACCTGTGCCCGGGATGCCCGGCGCGGAGCTCGTCCACGAGCCCCGGTTCCCTCTCCACGCCGGTATAGAGCGTGGCTCGAGGGAGGTACCTGAGCATGGTCGCCCTCCCGCACCCCAGGTCCAGCACCTTTTTCCCCACATAGGGAAGGGCCTTGCGGTTCCTCCACCGCGAGAGCACATCTCCCAGACGCGCCGCAATGGACCCTCTGCTCATCCATTACCTCCGGCGGGGACCGGCATCCCCGTACCCGTGGGATCCCCTCTCCGGCGGGTCCGTCCTCCGAACGACCCACCCCCCTTCGCCGACCCGAAGGGGATGTTAAAATTACTCCCATCTCGGAGACGGGGACCGTCCGTCCGGGCGGACAAGGCAATTAAAGCATGAGCCGAACCGGGCTTTCAAACCGCGGGCTGAGGGTGGCCCTCGTGGACTGCCTCCTCGGAACGGGAAAGGAGGGAGGAGCGGACGTGGCCACCCGGGAACTGGCCAGGCACCTCCGGGTAGCGGGCCTGGAGGTGCGCATCTACACCTATGCCCAGGGAATAGCTCCGCCTCTTCCCCGGTTTTTCAAGTTCAAGCCCTTGATAAGGGAGGTCGGCTCCTTCCCCCTGGCGGGCAGGAAGGCCATGCGGAGAGCGGAGGAGGAGGGATGCCAGATAATCCACCTCAACTCCCTGGCCGCCGCCGCCCTTCACCGCCCCGGTATCCCGGTGGTGGTGACCCTCCACAACATCCAGGCCCAAAAGCTGCGGCGTTACGCGGAGGCGGGATTCCATCCCTGGCTTTTCAACCCTCTGACCTTACTCCCCTTCAGGCTCCTGGAGAGGGCGGCGGCCGCGAACATAGACCATTTCCTGCCCGTGAACCTTTCCATGGAGCGCTTTCTCATCGAGGACATGGAGGTGCATCCCTCGCGGGTCACCCGCATCCCCAACGGCGTGGACACCTCCCTCTTCCGCCCCTCCGAGCACCGGGGACGGAGGGTGATATTCGTGGGCCGTGCCACGAAGGCCAAGGGTTTTCCCACCCTGGTCAAGGCCGCCTCCATGATCGAGGCCCCGGTCCTGGCGGTGATCAGCAAGGGGTCGAGGGCCGCGATGCGCAGAGCCCGGGCGGCGGGGATCGAAATCCGACGCTCCCTGCCCCACGAGGAAGTGGCCAGGGAGATGTCCGCCTCCAGCCTCCTGGTCCTCCCCTCCCTCGACGAGGAACAGCCCCTGGTCGTCCTGGAGGCCATGGCCTGCGGGCTCCCCGTGGTCACCACGCCGGAAGGTGCTTCCGACCTGGTGGTCGACGGGATCAACGGCATCGTCGTCCCTCCCGGAGACCCGGAAGCCCTGGCCGCCGCCGCCAACCGGTTGCTCGAGGACCCCGATTTGGCCCTGCGCATGGGGCGTAACGGGCGGGCCCTGGTGGAGGAGAGGCACGCCTGGCCCAGGATCGCGGAGAGGATCACACGGGTCTATCTCTCGCTCCTCGAGGACCGCAGCGGCGTCACCGGTTGAGTCCGCGCGTATCGCATACGAACCTCTCCAGAAAACGGACGAGCCCTCGCGCGCGGATGAACATCCCTCCCGTGAAACCGGAGAGCATGAACAGGTCCTCCCTTTCCAGAGAGCGGGAGAGGACCACCAGGGCGAGGATGGCCGCCAGGTAGAGGGGGTAGAGGGCCATCGCCACCCAACCCCTTCCGCGCATGGCCCAGGAGGCCAGGGGGAAGGATGCCGTCCCCACAAGCCCGGCGAGCAACACGGGTTTGAGATACCGGCCGGAAAAGGGATGGATGCCCGAGAGACGATAAACCTGCAGGGTGCGCAGCACGTTGCCCAAGAGCAGGGCGAGGGAGCTGGCCAGGGCCGCCCCCTTCATCCCCCAGGCGGAGATGAACAGATAATTCAGGACCACGTTGCTGCCGGCGCATACGGCCCCGTCCAGGAGGACCAGCCTGGTCCTTCCCAGAGCCACCAGGGTCATGCCGTTGGGCCCGAGGAAGACGTGCCCCAGAAAACCCAGGGAGAGGATGGCGAGCACGACCCCCGCCTCACCGTACTTCTCCCCGGCGAAAAAGACGATTATCTCCCGCGGAAAGAGGAGGAAGAAAAGGAAAAGGGGCATGGTGAGCAGGAAGGTCCACTTGGTGACCGATCGGTACAGGACCCGGGCTTCCTCCCTCCGCCCCGCGGCCAGGGCCCGGGTGACCACCGGCAGAAAGATGTAGATGGCGGAGACCAGGAATATGGGGAGCAGGTTGGCGAAGGGCACCGCCGCGTTGTAGATCCCCACCTCGCCGCTCCCCCTCATGAGGCCCAGCATGAGGGTGTCCGTCCAGAAGACGGCCAGGTTCAGGAGGGATTCCAGGGCCAGCGGGAGGGAAAAGGCCAATAGCTCCGACCCCAGGGCGCGCGGTCTCTCCGGACCCAGCTGGGGGGGCAGAGCCCTCGAGGCGTAGAGGCAGAGTAGCGCGCCGGACACGAGGTAAGCGGCCAGGTAAGCGAGGGCTATCCCGGAGGTGCCCGCGCCGGCCCGCAGGGCGAGGACGACGGCCAGGACGGCGGAGCCGTAGAGGAGCAGGTCCTCGAAGAAGACCTTGACCCTCACCCGCTCGAAGCCCCTGAAGATGCCCACCAGGAGGTCCAGGAGTATGGAGAAAGGCACGGCGAAGGCGAGGAGGCGCAGAACGGGGGCCAGGGCGGGCTCCTCGAAGAGGTCCGAGAGGACTCCGGACAGGCTCCATATGAGCGCGGAGAGCACCAATCCCGAGGCGGAGCATATTCGGAGGGAGGCGCGCACCGTGCCCCTGACCCCTGACGCATCGCCGTGAGCCCTGAAGCGGGATATGAAGCGGGCCGAGCCCACGCCCATCCCCATGACCCCGAGCATGGCGGCGAACTCCATTATCACCAGCCCCAGGACGATCACCCCGTAATCCCGCTCCGTGAGGCCCCTTGCCAGGACCATCCGGGAGAGGAAGCGAAAGAGCGCGTTGGCGCACAGGCCGAGGAAGACCACCAGCGTTCCCCTGGCCACCGTGCCGAGGGAAGCGGGAAGCTCCTCCTCGAGCGCCGGGCTCTCCGCAGGCATAAGATGATCACCTACCAGGTCTTCTCGCCGGAGACCGCTCAGGCCGGCGGAAGGTTTCCGGCCAAAGGGATGAGGAGCGGCGGCGTTCCACGCGTTCCCGGGATTCCGCCCGAGGGGCATACCATGCGGGCCGGACTCCTTTCCCGGGCCTCCTCCCCGGTAAAAGGCGGGAGCCGGGAGACCCTCTCCGAGATCCCTTCGTGTGACCCAGGTCCCTTCGACACGGACTCCGGCGGAAGGGTTACCGTGCTCTTTCCCGGAGATGATCCGGCCTCAGACCAGTCCCCTGGCCCGCAGCTCCTTGATGCGCTGCCGGATCCTTTCTTCTTCAGACACACCTTCACCGTCCTCCACGCGGACGCCGCGACTTCCCCGCGACGCACTGTGATCCAGAGGGATGACCCTGTCCGCCAGGGACGACTCCATATGCGGGGGGACCGGGACGCCGTGAAAGCGCAGAAACATCCCCGCCAGGTCCTCGATGGACGCCTCGAGGCCCTCCGAGCAGGCCCCGCCTCCCGGCGGGCGCACCACGACGATACCCTCCATCGAGTGACCCGCCCTCCGGTTCGGAGAGAACATCCTTCCCTCCACGTCCAGGGTGGATCTCAGCTGATAATCTCCCTCCTCCACGACGATGAGATCTGGCGGGTCCAGAGGATGGGGGTCGCGGTAGGCCTCTTGCGGATCGAGCACCTTCATCCTCAACGGGCCTGCCGGACCCGCCATCTCGCCGAGGCCTTCGCGTATCGCCGACCGCACCGCCTCCGCCATGACCCCTTCCACCGTTCCCCGAGGTCGGTCCGTGCCGTTCAGATAAACCCCGTATCCGAGACTCAGGGCCTTGGTCCTTTCCCACGACAGGCCGCCTCGGGCGATGAGGTCATGGATGGGATATTCTCCCAGATTGGTCGCCCCCCGGGGGATCAGGCTTCTCCATCGCTCGGGCACCCATCGCATCGCCCACTCAAGCATCCCCAGACGTGAGAGGCGCCTGGCCAAGTCGCGCTGGGTCAGCCCCATCCTTTCCAGCCGCCCCGGCGGCCTCACCGCCAGAAGCCCGGCCTCAGCCAGGAACTGGTTGATATGAAAATTCCAGGAACGGGGCGCGAATCCGTGGTCGGACACCACCACCAGCAGGTCTTCATCCCGCGCCTTCTCCACTACCAACCCTATGCCCTCGTCCACCGTGCGGTACACGGCGGTTATGGCCTCCCATGCCTCCTCCTTCTCCTTTCCGGTCCCCATGAAGGCCCGGTTGAGGAAGCGGTGGCAGACGCGGTCGGTGGAGGTGAAGACTCCCAGGAAAAAATCGGTGGGGTGCTTCTCGAGGAGATAGGCAAGGGCGCGCACCCTTTTCCTGGCCACCCTCAGGCAGTCCTCCAGCATGGTCTGGTCATCCACCACGTTCATCCCCCACTGGTCCACCTCGTAACCCCCCACCGCCCGGTGGAGCTCCCCGAGCAGGTCGGCCGGCAGGGTTCGAAAGTCCCTCCGGGGGGTGAGAAAGCCGGGGACTACGTACCCCCTGAGTCCCCCGCGCGGATAAAGCAAAGGGTTGTTGACGATGCCGCAAGAAACCCCGTGCTCACCGAGAAGATCCCAGAAATCCGTCTGCCGGACCTCCGCATAGGTGTGAACGCACACCTCATTGGTCCCCGGGCGCAGGCTCCAGAAATCGTAGATACCCAGCCGAGAAGGTTTGAGGCCGGTGGAGAAGGTGAGCCAGGCAGGACAGGTCACGGGAGGCACCGTGCTGCGCAGAGTTCCCCATGATGATGTCCGGAGCAACGCCTCGAGGTTGGGGAGTTTCCGGGCCTCGAGCAGGGGCCGGATGACGTTCCAGGAACCGCCATCCAGCCCGACGACGAAACAACGCTTCTCCCTCATACCCTTTCCCCGGTAGCCAAAGAAAGCGATTTCGAAGAGAATGATACCACAGCCCTGGGACCGCGACGTGCCGGAGGTGTGTCTTGACTCAAGTAACCGGGCGGGACGGCTGCGGGGAATACCGCGTCTCCGCCATAGTCCTCAATTACAACACCCGGGAGCCGCTCGGAGAGTGCCTGCGTTCCCTGGCGGCCAACCACACGGCGTGCGACATGGAGATCATAGTGGTGGACAACCGCTCCGCGGACGGCTCAGCGGACATGGTGCGGCGCGATTTCCCCCACGTGGAGATGGTACGCATGCACGCGAACCTGGGTTTTGCCGCGGGTATGAACGCCGGGATACTCCGCTCCACGGGGGATCTCCTCCTGCTCCTCAACGCGGACACCGTCCTCCCGCCGGGAAGCGTGGACCGGCTGGTGAGCATCGTGCGCGAGCTACCTCAGGTGGGGATAGCCGGCCCACGGCTGGTGGACGTGGAGGGAGGGATTCAGGATACATGTCAATATTTTCCATTGATCACACCCCTTCGTTTCTGGCGCTTCCTGTTGAGGCTGATGGGAGCGGGTACCGGGATCGCCCGGGCGGCATGCAGGAAAGGGAGGCCTGAGTCCGTGGAATGGCTGCACGGGGCCTGCCTGCTGGTCCGAAGGGAGATGCTCGAGGAAGTGGGCCTCTTCGACGAGGGATATTTCATCTACGGCGAGGACATGGACCTCTGTTTCCGCGCCCGCGGCAGGGGATGGACGGTAGTCTATATCCCGGAAGTGGTGGTGGTGCATCTCGGCGGTCGTTCCGCGGTGCAGGTGTTGGGCGCGGAGGGCAGCTATCCCCTCCTCCGGGCGAGGATGAAGGCCCTCCATCGCTTCTGGTATCGCCACCTCGGTGCCCGGCGAGCGTTTGCTCTGTGCGCTCTGGCGGCCACGGGCTCCCTGGCCGCCGCGGCTTTCCTGCTCCCCGTATGGCTTTTCCCCCTGCGCGCAGCCCGCGGCTTGAGGAGAAGGTGTCTGGTGAACCTGAGGCTCGGGATCGCCGGCCTCTCTATCCTGGGCGAACATCCGCGGTCGGGGGTCGCTTCCGGTGCTCCGGAGAGGGGATGCTGCCCTGCGGTGCCGGCCTCAGCGGCCGACCTCCCCCCACGGCCCGGCGCGGAAAGGAGACCCTGGCCACCCCTCCTCGGCCCCGGCCCGCCGAGGGCGGGAAGCCGGCCCTGCGAGGCGGCGGGCCGCTCGGGAAACGGACCCGGTCCCGACCGCCTGGTGGTCGTCCTGGCCCACGACGAGGAGGCCAGCGTGGGCCAGGTGATAGAGGAGACCAGAGAGCACGTCGGAGCTCATATCGGAGCGCATATCATTGTCGTCGACGACGGATCCCGCGACCGCACCCGAGAACGTGCCTTGGCCGCGGGCGCGGAATGCCTCTCCCTGCCCCGCAACCAAGGCGTGGGGAACGCGGAAAGGACGGCGTTCCGGGAGGCCCTCCTGCGCGGCTTTGCCGCGGCCGCGCGCCTCGACGGCGACGGGCAACACGACCCCGCCTTCCTCCCCCTGCTCTTCCGGGTCCTCGAGGAAGAGGGCGCCGACCTGGTCATCGGGAGCCGGTACCGCGATGGCGGCGGGCCCAAGGGGATGTCCCCGAGACGGCTGGGAACACGGTTCTTCTCCTTTCTCGTGTCGCGCCTCCTGGGGGCCAGGCTGACCGACGCGACCTGCGGCATGCGGGCCTATTCCCGCCAGGCCATGCGCGTCCTGCTACAGTTCCAGCCCGACCATTACCCGGAGATAGCCGCTCTCCTCATCGCCGGGCGTTTCGGGTTGAGGATCGCGGAGGTCCCCTTGACCACGAGGGAGCGCTCCGCCGGCTCCTCGCACCTGAAACCCCTGACCATGGCGGGCTACGCTGTGGTTAACCTGGGGCGCATGCTGTATTATCGATGGGGACTCTATCCCGCCAAGAAGCCGAATATGAGTGGGGCCCCGTGAGCCCCACGGTCCTTCGTGCACCGCCGACGGGAACTGCGGATGAGGCAACCGGAGCGAGAACGACCCGCTCGGTCCACGGCGCGACGCCTTCTGCGACGCGCCTGCCTCAACCATCACCTCTGGGCCCCGGTCCTCCTGGTTCTGGCCTTGATGGCGGTCTACGCCTACGGTTTTTTCTCCCTCCACCTCCCCTTCCGCTCCAGCGGATACGACAGCTTCTCCCACGTGGGACTTCTGCGGCTCGCCCGCAGCCAACTGGGGCTGGGTCCGTCTCTCGACCCCGGGCTCTTCCCCGGCCTTTACCGTGGCAACGAAAGGCTGGGGATGAATTACGTGGTCATGGCCTTGCTGGCCCGTCTTCCCGGCTCCTCGGATCATGTCGCGCTCTTCCTGGCCGGACTGGTGGGGATCGCCCTCTTCTACGGAGGGATCCATTTCCTGGCTCGTGAGCTATCCGGGTCAAGGTGGGTGGGTATCCTGGCCGCCGTCCTCTCCCTCCTTCTCTGCGGTCACGAGCTCATACCCAGGGGTAATTCCTTCTCCCTCGTGGAGATACTCATCGACGCCCACTATGCCTCCGTGCTGGCCTTGGGGCTGCTCATGGTCGCCCTGGCCTTGCACATCCGGTACCTCCGCGAAGGGGGGCTCGGGGCTTACCTGGTGCAGCTCGCGCTGGCGGTCATGATCTTCAACATCCATATCCTGACCGGGGTGGAGTACTTCCTGGTCCTCCTCCTCCTGGTGGCCTCCCACGCCGCGGCGAGACGCCGGCTCACCCGACGTCACCTTCACCTGCTCCTCCTGATCCCCGCCGTCCTGGCTCTGGCCTCCGCCTGGCCGCTCTACCGCTGGTGGTCCATATTCGGCAAGAACCCCGTGAGCCTGGGGGGACGCGTGGGAAAGTTGATGTCCCTGGGCTCCTTCCTGGAAAGGAGCGTCCTCTACGCCATGGGCATCCCCTTTCTCCTGCGCCGGGAGTGGAAAAGGGTCTTCCTCCTCGCCTGGGCACTGGCCTTCGCCGCGGTCAGCCTGTCCTACGCACTCCCGGTCAGCGTGGCCTATTACTGGAGGTTCTCCATCCCCATGCGCATCCCCCTGGTCATCGGAATGGCCTGGGGACTGGGTGCGGACATATGGAGGCTGGGCAGGTGGAAGGCGGTCACCGTGCCCCTGGTCCTGGTCGCGGCCCTCTCCTTCCTGGGGGTGGCGGCCTGGAGGACCGTCCTCCGCTTCGATTTCGTTCTCTCCCGGAACGCCTTCCAGCAGGTGGAGGCCTTTGGTGAGGACGGGGAGAGCGGGGAGTGCCTGGTAGCCCACCCGGCACCGGGATACGACCTCATGGGCATGTCCTCCTTCCAGGTCATATCCGTCCTTCCCGGCCACGCTCCCCAGTCCATCGTAGGCCCGCGCAACGCCCTTCTCTACGAGGCCTTCTCCCTTCCCGACCCCGAGATATGGAAGGAACTGCTCACCGGGTTCGGGGCCCGCAAGGTCCTCGTTCCCCGCCTAGGGGGGTACCAGAACCTCTGCCTCCTCCTCAACGGCGTGCGGGTGAGGAGGAATCCCTACTACGAACTCTGGGAGGTGGACCCCGACGGCCTGGACACCGAGATAGTAAGCCGGCTCGCCGACCCCTCCCTGGAGGAATCCGATTCCGCCTACGGTAGGCTGCGCCTTCGCCGCTGGGCGGACCTGCAGGTCTCCGGGACCGAGGACCTTGCTCTCGGAGGGGGATACGAGCCCGCGGTGGGCGACTATATCTCCGTGGCCTGCGCATCGGAGCAGTCCAGGCTCCTTCTGGTGAACCGTGGATACCTCGCCCTGCAGCCAGGACGGCCCTACCGGCTCCGCATCCGCTATCGCTGCGCCGAGGGCTCGCCGGTCGTCCAACCGGTGCTCTTCATGTACGACGCGCCGGCTCCATTGAGGATGGTGGGGGCGCGTTCGTCTTCTCTCGATCCCACCGCGGGGGACTGGAGAGAGGCGGAACTGCTCGTCGGCCTCCCGGGCCTGCATCGTCCCCACCTCCCCCTCCTGCCGGAGGCGAAAATGGTCAAAGTAGGCCTCTTCCTCTTCGGGGATTCCACCGGGAGGGTGGACCTGGACGAGATAGACCTGCAGGCCGTGTCCCCCTGAATCGAAGAGCCCCGCCTTCACACACATCTTTCGGGCGTGCGTTCAGGTATAAGAGCGCCGGGTGCGTCACCAGCCGCTGCGCTTGGCGATCATGTCCGCTATGAGCCCCAACACCACGACCTGCAAGCCCCCCAGAAGGAGGACCACGGTGCTCGGGGCCAGATGCCAGTGGTACCTCGCTATATCCCAGAACATCTTCCCGAAACCGGTCATGAAAAGCAGCATGCCCAGGGGCAGGAAGACCTTGAGAGGGCTGAACCAGGTGATGGTCCGGAAGACGGTGAGAACGTATTTGGCGGTATCCCGCAGGGGGTGGAAGGTGGACCTCCCCTTGCGGGGGTAATACTCGATGGGCACGAACTTCACCGGGTGGGCGTTGGTCAACAGGGCCAGCGTGAGGGTGCTGACCCAGGAATGGCCGTGGGGGAGCAATCGCAAGTAAGGGAGCACCGCCTCGCGCCGCAAGGCCCTCATCCCCGAGTTCAGGTCGGGTATCTTCTGGCCGCTGATGAACTCGGCCAGTTTGCGGATGGCGAACTTGGCGGGTACCCTCAGGAATTTCAGGGTCCCTGCCTCGCGGACCCTCGCCCCCACCACCATGTCGTAACCGTCCATCTCCTCCACCAGCCGGGGTATGTCCTCGAGGGGGTAGGAACCGTCTCCGTCGGCGATGACCACCACCTCGCCCGTGGCCGCCCTTATCCCCGTGTTCCGTGCCGTGCCCCCTCCCAGGTTGCGGGGGTGCCGGATGACCTTGACCGCGGGGAACTCCTCAAGTATCCGCGGCGTTGCATCGGTGGAGGCGTCGTCCACAACAATGATCTCCCATTCGTAGGGACAGGATTCCAGGGCGGCGATGGCCCGCCTGAGGTCCTCGGCTATGGCCAGTTCCTCGTTGTACACGGGGATCACCACGCTTACCCTCATGATCACTCCTCATTCTTTACTCGTTTTCGCCCGGCCCGCGACCCGGACCGCGCCACCGGTCTGGAGTCCGCCTCCAAGCGTCCGGCGGGCTTCTCCTCACGCATCCCTTAAGAAACAAGTCTAAACGCCGGCCACCAACCTATCCAGTGCCTCCATGAGCTCCACGGAGAGCGCCGCCGGGGAGCAGCTCTGCTTGAAGAGGCGGTAACCGTTCTCGGCCAGCTCCTCCCGCTTCGCCTCGTCGCACGAGAGGGACTGGATGGCCTCCGCCAGGGCGAGAGGGTCTCCCCGCGGCACCAGAAGTGCGTGCACTCCCGGCTGTAGAAGCTCGCGGTTGGCCTTGGTGTCGCCGGCGACGACGGCTTTCCTGCTGGCCAGGAACTGGTATATCTTGCCAGGTATCACCCTGTCCGCCTTGGGCCGAAGGGAGAAGTGGCCACCCAGGCATATATCCGCGGAGGCCATGAGCTCGGCGAGCTCCTCCTCCCTCGCCCAGGGCCGCCAGTGGAGAACCCCCGCCGCGGCCATGCATTCCAGGCGCGAGCGGAAACGGGGCAGCTCTGGCCCGCTCCCCACCAGTTGAAAGCGAAACCCGCGGCCCCAGGAAAGCCTCTCCGCGGCGTCCAGCACCACCTCCACCCCGTGAAGGGGCTGGAAGGTGGCGTAATAGAAGACCGTCAGGGGGCCTTTCCTCCCCTCCCTCCCCACATCACGAGGACGATAAACCCCGTCGTCCGCGCCCACCCAGAGCCGCACGAACTTGTTCCGCGGCTGGCGGAAGGCGGTGGCGAAATGTTCCGCGTGAGCCCAGGTGTCCACCAGCACCATGTCCGCGGCATGGCAGGTCCAGGCATCCATACGGGCCAACAGCCGGGAGGCGACCCCCCCTTCCCTCACCCTCATCCGGTCCTCGCACAGGGTCTCGTACAGGGAGACGAAGGGGTCGAAGACCACGGGGCGACGGGTCAAGGGCCTCAGGAAAGGCATGATGGTATGCCCCAGGAACCCCACCAAGTAGACATCGGGCTCGCCCTTCCTCCTCACCCTTTCGCGGAGCAACCTCCAGGTGACCTCCGGGAGCCTGCGGGCATAGGTCCTCCCCTCCGAGGCTATGACCTCCAGCTCGCAGCCGGCGAGTTCGAGCGCCTTGCGGATCACCCGGTTACGGGGATAGTCCATCTCCCTGCCCACCACCATGAGCACCCTCATCTCTCTACTACCTCCCACGGGACCTTCAACCCCTTCAGGGCCACAAGCATACTCACTCGCCCTGCAAGTCGACCGTCCCTCAACATCCCCAAGGGTGATCCTGATCCGCACACGCTCACATCCTCACCCGGACCCTTCAGCTCGTCGGCAGCCACCCTTAAGCAAGGCTTACGGTTGAAAAACACCCATCCCGGATGCGCGTGCACCCCTCACTCAACGCTCTGCAACCGGTAAAGGCGGTAGGTCTCCAGCGGGTTCCTCCTCTCCCTCGGTCTGTGCTCGAAGCTCCTCTCCAGGGCGTACTCCCTGACGGGAAAGGAGAGGACCTCCACCGCCTCCACACCACGTGGGAGGTAAAGGCTCTCCCCGGATATGGAGGGCCTCCACAAAAGGTATGCCTCCCGTCGCGGGAAGCCCAGATCGGAGAGGAGCGCGCACAACCCTTCCGGGTCGAACATGGTCTCCTCCTTCAACCACATGTTCTCCACCCCGTGGAAATTGCGCAGGGGGGTCCCGAAGTGATCACCGCTGTGGTAGTCCATGAAGAGCACGGCCCCCGGGGGGACCCGCGAGGCCACCGTCTGCACGGCCTCCCACTGGTTGCCCCCCTCCTTCAATCCCCACAGGGGCATGGAGGCGTGGGCCATGTAGGCCACCAGGTAGAGGAAAGCGCCCGCCGCGGCCGCTCGCGCCGCCCATACCGCAGCGCTGACCATCCGCTTCCCGCGCCGCGAGCCCTTTTCCTCCCGCTGCTTCTCCCCGTCGGAATACCCTTTCTCGAGAGTGTCAGCCTTCACCGCTCCCTCCTCGGCCTGGACTGCTTCTCCCGGCGTCTCTCCCCTTGAAAGAGCCCGGGCCGGGTAGGGGAAGGGGGCGGCGGCCTCCTCCATCCCCCCATCCGCCGGCCCGAGGTCCCCGGGGCGCCAGTGCATGGCGCCCCGTCCGACGCCGACATACCCCGTGCAGGCCAGCCGCTTCAACGTCGCGGCGATCATCACCAGGCCCGCCGGCAAAATGACCGGCACCAGCCGCCGCATGATGAGGATGTGCAGGGGAAGGGCCCGCATGTTCACCGCGTAGAGGACGGTGAATGACAGTCCGCAGGCGGCCAGGAACAGCTCTCCCGGCTTTCGCCACCGGGAGAGGGCCAGGGCGTATCCGGCGAAGAGCGCCGCCAGGCCCAGGGGAGAGAGGTACCAGGCCCATCTCAGGAAATCCTGGCTGCGATAGCTCGGACCCTGCACCGCCTTTATGAAGCCGTAGCTCACCGTCCTGTCCGGCTGCAGCGGTCGTAGAAAGTACAGCCAGGCGAAGAGCAGGGCCACCAGGGCCCACAGCACGGCGGTCCATACCCCGCGATGTCGGAATGCCCTTCGGGCGAGGCGGCGGGCTCGCGCGGGAAAGAAAGCCGTCCAGACGAGGAGGAGGGCCAGGGCCGCACCGCCGGCCCCCAGCGTCCAGGACGACCCGCCGGTGAATCCTTTCCATATTCTGGATAAATAGAACCGGGAGAAGATCACCCCCGTGACCAACGCCAGGACCGCCCCCAGCGCGGTCGTCGCCAGGAGCACCCAGTCCGCTCCCCGAAGGCCCCTCAGCGCTCCCTTGAGGACCAGGAAGACGGCCAGAGGCACGAGCAGGAAGATGAAATCGACGCGGCACAGGAACCCCAGAGAAAAAAAGAACCCCGCAAGAGCAGCCGTCCCGTATACCCCGGCTGAGGCACCGGACGCGCCGGATCCCGGCTCCGCGGCTTCTCCCTCCTCCTGGAGGTGGACCCAGGCGCACAGGGCACCTCCCAGGAAGAGCAGGGCGTTCATCATCTCCGAGCTCGTGTACCTGCCGAAGTAGAGGGTCAGGGGGCACACCGCGGCCAGGACCACCACCACCCAGGCCCAACGCCCCCCCAGCGCCCGCCGGGAGAGGAGGAAAAGACCCGTGAGGACCAGCACGGACACCCAGGTGAGGGCCCAGAACATATCCCCCGTGCCCAGGAAGACGGCGAAGAAAGCCATGAGCGAAGGCCAGAGGTGGAAGAAGAGGGGCCATTCCCGCCCCCTGGAGAGGTCCTGGAAGGCGTAGAACTGGTTCTCGTGGTAAACGACCTCTCCGCTTCCCGTATCCACGGCGTGGAAGACCAGGTCCGCGTGGCTCGCCGGTATCTCCGCCGCGGTGCGGTTCTCCACCCACCACCTCCCCTCCCGCACCAGGTTGGCGGCCATGGCCGGATATATACCCACGTCGGAGAAGCCGGAGACTATCCTCCAGGGAGGAGCGAAGAGGGCCGTCCCCAGAACGGCGACCGCCAGAAGGGCCGGTAGCTCACCCCGCCCTCCGCGGAGCGCGCCCGACAACCTCTTATCACTTCTCTTTTTTCGACGCCCCACGAACAACGCCGTCCCGGCTAGGAGGACGGAGATCGACCCCACGGTGAGGAGGACGGAAAGGCGGCCGAAGAATGAAAAATATCCCAGAAACGACGCGCACAGGGAGGCCAGACCCGTCCCCGCCGCCAGGATGAGCCATATCCTCTCCCCTCGCCGCATCCCGGTCCCTGCGGCCAGGACGGAGACCAAGGCCCATCCCGGAAGGACGAGGAATAGGAAGAGGGCCACCACCTTCACCGCCAACAAAGCCCAGCCCCCCTCGGACCCCCGCTCACGCCGACCTCCCGCGGCGCCGACCGTCTCTGAGCACCCGGAGACACCATTTCTCCGCCCACCCCGTCCTCGCCCACCCGTGTCGGACCCTGCCATTCCCCTCGGAAAACCTCACAACGCGCCCATCGCGTCCCCTTCCGCCACCCCTTCCGGACGTCATACATGCCGAGCAGGCTGCCCCCGTTTCAAGCTGAATCCAGGCGACCTGAGGCCGCACAGGCCTCCGGGGCGCGATCACCCCGCAACCGGAAGGGAAGCTCGAGGCCCTGCGCCTAAGCCGTCCGCGCATACCGGTGCCTGAAACCCCTCAGCAGCCAGGTCAGGGAGAAACGTGCGGCCAGCCCGAGGAGGATGACCGGGGCCAGGAGCATCCCCAGCGGGCCGGGGTACCGCCTGCGGAAGAAGATGAACATGCTCCGGTGATGCTCGTAGAGCATGCGCGTGGACCGCTGGGAGCTGGTCCTTCCTATGTGGTGGACCAACCGGAATCCCGGATGGTAGACCACCCGGTACCCCGCCCTGCGCAGGCGCCAGCAGAGGTCCACGTCCTCCACGTACATGAAATAGGCCTCGTCGAAACCCCCCACCCTCTCCACCGCTTCCCGGCGCAGGAGCATGGCCGCCCCGGAGACCCAGTCCACCTCGCGCGGCACCTCGCCCTCCAGGTCCTTCATCTGGTAGGACCTGGTAAAGGGGTTGTCCGGCCATATCTCCCCCAGAAAACCGTGCACCACGTTCTCCACCATGGACGGAAAGCGGCGGCAGGACATCTGCCGCGTCCCGTCGCTGTTCAAGACCAGGGGTCCCAGCGCTCCCACCTCGGGGTGCGCGTCCATGTAAGCGACCAGGGCCTCGATCCCTCCCTCCACGAACTCCACGTCGCTGTTGAGGATGAACGGGTAAGGACGGTCTGAGGCCCGTATCCCGGCGTTGCAGGCCGAGGAGTACCCCGGGTTACCGGGGTTCTCCACCAGCCTCACCCAGGGGAACTCCTCCCGGACCATCTCCTGGCTGCCGTCGCTGGAACCGTTGTCCACCACCACCACGGGCAGCCTCCCCAGCCTCTCCTCCAGGGAAAGGAGGCAGCGCCGCAGGTCCTCCCGGGTGTTGTAGTTGATCACCACCGGTGAAACCCTGTCTTCCATCTCCAGCGCTCCGCTGCTGTCGTTTCCTCGGAACTTACCTGATCTTCGTGTGCCCGCCCGCCGCCCTTCACCCTCCGCCCTTCCCGGGTCACCGGGGATGCGTTCCGGTCGATCACCACCGGTGAAACCCTGTCTTCCATCTCCCGCGCTCCGTCACGGTCGTGTCCTCGGAACCCCTTGATTACGGCACCCGCAAGAGGCCCTTCATCCCCACCCCTGGTTATGGGGGAGGCGCCCCGCCGCCCTCCCCGAAACGCCTTTCACGGCGGAGGGGGGAGATCCCCCGCGACCCAGCTTACGCCCCTTCTCTCCCCCCGTTCTCGCCCACCGCCGGCCGCCCCTTCTCCCTCCTCCATCTCCTGCGCAGCCCGCACAGGTACCCGGCCATCTTGGCCACGTCCACCGCCGCAAGAAGCGCGGGCAGCGCAGCCGCCGCCGCGGCCTTCTCCACCCTCCTCCGGCCCTCGAAATAGGCGGGTATGCGCCTCCACCGCCTCCCCGCATAGAGCGCCCCCGCCCCCAGGGCCAGGGGCAGGAAGCGGCGCCCGCGTCGCGCGGAGAGGACCCAGAGGAGTCCCCCGTAAACGGCGAAGCGGATAAGGTGCCTCTCCGGATACATGCCGGATTCCCCGTCTCCCCGGGCGTAGCGGAAATACTGACGCAGAAGGGACGGGAGGTCGGGCCGCATGTGCCAGAGGACCTGGGCTTCCCGGCGCAGCACGTGCCTTATCCCCAGCTCCTTCCAGCGGTGGTTGAAATACATGTCCTCCCCGATCTCCAACCACTCGGGGTAGCCCCCCGCTCTCTCCCAGACCTCCCGGCGGAAGGCCACGGACCGCGAGGAGGGCATGAAGCGGTCCTCGCGCACCTCGCGGGGAAGGGGGAGGGTCGCGCAGGCGGAGAGCGCCTGGAACCAGTTCCGCGCCAGGGGCTGGTAGAAGCCGGCCACCAGCTGAACCCCGGGGTCCTCCCGGAAGGGAGCCACCAGCTTCTCCAGCCAATCCGGGGCCAGCACGCAGCCGGCGTCGGTGACCGCGATCACCGGGTGGGCGGCCAGGGATATGGCCCTGTTCCTCCCCTGGGCGATGTTTCCGCCCTCCAGGACCTCCACCCGCACCGGGAAGGGGGCTTCCGCGGCCATCTCGCGCAGCACGTCCGCCGTTCCGTCGCTTGACCCGCCGTCCACCACCACCACCTCGTCGGGTAGGCGCGACTGGGAGAGGATGCTCCGCCACCACCGGGCAAGCGTATCCGCCTCGTTGAGCACGGTGGCCACCAGGGACACGCGGAGGTCTTCCCCAGCTGCCGATCCCGGCCCTCTCACGGCGTCGAGTGGTGAGGGCGAGGCGCCGGGTCCGCCCGCCTTGGGTGGCCCCTCCACCGCCTTCCCGGGACGCTCCGGCATCATGCCCCCTCCCCCGGTGCCTTTCCGCGCCCTTGCGGAGGCTTTCCTCCCACGACGTCACCGCACCCGCGCCGGCGGAGAGCGAGGCCGAGACCCGCTCTCGCGGTGGAGGAAGCAGACCGTTCACCGTTCCCCGACAACCCGCGCATAGATATCCCTCACCTCGCGGGCGGCCTTCTCCCAGGTGAACGTACGGGCCCGCTCGCGCCCCCTCTCCACCAGGCGAGCGCGCAGGGACTCGTCTCCCAGCAGCAGTTCCACCTTGGAGGCGATCTCCTCCGGGTCCAGGGGGTCTTCCACGAGCAGGGCGGCGTCACCGACAACTTCGGGCAGGGAGGCGCGGTTGGAGGTCACCACCGGCACACCGCAGGCCATGGCCTCCAGCGGCGGGAGCCCGAAGCCCTCGTATATGGAAGGAAATACCAGAAGATCCGCCTGGACCAGCAGCGATTTCAGGCGCTCGTCGGGGACGTAACCGGTGAAGACCACCTCGTCCTCCAGACCCAGGTCCTCCACCCTGCGCATGAGCTTCCGGTACTCGGCGTTGTTCAGCCTCCCCAGCCCCCCACCCCCGATCACCGCCAGCTTGTGCTCCAATCCCCTCCCGCGCAGGAGGTTGAAGGCCTCCACCAGGGTGGCCAGGTTCTTGCGCGGGTGCAGGTTGCCTATGTAGGCCAGATAGGGCGGCTGCAGGCAGTAGGCGCGCAGGGCCAGCTCCATCTCCTCCGGGCTCGGCTCCCGGTAGAAAACGGGGTTGAGGCCGGGATAGACCACCGCCAGTTTCTCCTCGCCCAACCCGTAGACGTCCATGAGCTCCTCCGCGGTGAAACGGGAGTCGGTGAGCACCATCTTCGACCTCTCCAGCAGGTGGGGGAGCGACTGGATGAAGCGCTTGATGCCCTTGCTCTGCATCTCCGGGAAACGCACGAAGTTGATGTCGTGCACCGTGGAAACCAGCTCCGCCCTCCTCAGAGCGGGGGCCTGATAATTGGTGGCGTGGAAGACGTCGAAGTCCCCCACGAATGCCTCCGCCGGGAGAAGGTCGGTCCTCCTCCACCACCGGTAATAGAGGAAGTTGGCCGGGAGGTTGTACCCCTTTGCGCTCAACCCGGGGAGGTCGGGGGCCATGCGGCGGAGGCGGTGGCCCGCCCGCAGGGAGACGGCGAAAAGCCCGACCTCCAGGCCGGGGTCCGCTTCCAGGAGATGGGCGATGAGGTTTTCCGTGTAATGGCCTATTCCCGTCTTCTCCAGCAGAAAGGGGGTCCCGTCGAAGATGACCCTCATCCGTCACCCGCCTTTCCCGGAACCCTCCCTCATGGCGAGGGTCGGCTCCACTGCCCCCAGTTGATGAGGATGATCCCCGCGACGATGGCCGCCACCCCCAGCCAGTTGAGGGCGATGATCTCGCGCCCCTCGAAGAACCTGTCGTAGAACATGACCACGACGTAGGTGAGGCTGACGAAGGGATAGGCCACGCCCAGGGGGACGTCGGTCAGGACTATCAGCCAGAAAAGGGCGGAGGCCACGAAGAGGACCAGTCCCAGGATGACCATCCAGGTGGTGGCGATCTCCCTGATGAAGGTGACCGGCCTGCGCAGGAGCTCCCCGGCGTTCATCCCCGTGCGCTCCTTGACCTCGGTCATCCCCCTCCGCAGGCATATCTGGCCGCTTATGGCCAGGGCCACGCTGATCAGGATGATGAGATAGGACATGGGTCTGACCGCCTCTTCCATCACTCCTCCTCGTCTCTCCCGCCCGGCTTCGCATCGTGTCTTCACGTCGCCGACAGTTCGCCGGCGCAACCCTTTACTCCCGGACCTCATCCGGGGCCGGGACCGTCTGGCCGCGCTCGGAGCTTAAAGCTTAAAGTATTATAACAGCAGGGATGCCCCCTAACGGCGCAGGGCCCTCCATCCAGCCGCATGTAGTCCGTTCAAACACGAAGCGGCGGGTCGGCCATCACGCGATCCCGCCTGTCTGCCTCTCGAAAACCCTGTCGCGTCGGAGCGCCCTCCTCCGCTCGCTGTCATCTCGCCTCCACGAAGGCCGCCGGTCCCTCTATGGGAAACGGGGGTTGTTCCCCGTAACCCTCGAACACCGCCCACAGGGTGTAAGAGAGACTCAAGCCCTGGAGAGCACGGCGCATGGAGAACCGCAGTCGCACGGGGAGAAGGTGCTCCTCGCTTATCCACACCTCCACCCCCAGCACCTCGTCCAGCCACTTCGGGTCCAGCTCCCGGTAAACCTCCATGAGGGGAGAGCCTTCCCGGGCATGGAGCTCGAGGATATCCCGCCCGCTGAGCTCGAAGGCGATATGGGCGCAGCGCACCCCTTCCGCCTCCTCGAAGCCCAGCCACTGCTCCTCCCGGCCGGTGGCGGTGACCTTGTCCACCAGTTTAAGGTAGTCGAAGAAGCGGTTCTCCTCCTCCGGGGGGGTATAATGCACCCACCCCTCCACCCCTAGCCGCTCGGAAAGCCTCTCCCCCTTGACGTAAGCCGTCTTTCCGCCGTCCAGGGTGATATAGGAAAAGGAATTGGACCCGCTCCTCCCCTCCCCTATCCCGCTCCGCACCTCCTCCCAGTACTCGTATCTCTCCCGGTCCGGCAGGATGATCTCCCCCTCGGCGCGCAGGTTGCGCACCAGGTCTCCCCGCTCCGTCTGCAGCGTGCTCTCCATCTCCTGGCGGAAACGGAGATAGCCTCCGCTGTCGGCATACTCACGCGCCCTCCTGCCGCATTCCTGGAGCCACTCGGCAGGTGTCCTCTCTCTTCCGCACGCCGGCGCCAGGACGGCGAGGAGCAGGGCGACCGTCAACGCGACTCCCAGCCTCAACCCCCGAGCCAGACCTCCACTTTCGGTCCATTTCACGGGGAACCCGTGATCGAACTGCCCCCGGGGTCCAGGGCGGAGGACGTTCCCCGGCCGTGAAGCCCGTGATCCAGAGCGCGGGGCGCTCATCGCCCGTGAAAAGGAGGGACCCGGCGACCTCACCGTATCTCACCCGCTCGGCTCATGCCTCTTCCTGCCCGAAACATCAGTCCTTTTCCTTCCGCCAGGGTCGGC
>FWWL01003094.1_pt1 | contig 31611 bp, 23 predicted proteins | sample 2228331 | NCBI WGS metagenome assembly FWWL01 (sample SAMEA103939775, study PRJEB20133) | metagenome
CATGCCTTCCAGACCGCCACTGGAACCCCCTTGTCGTCAAAAGGAAACCGACCCGGCAGGTAGGGGGAGCAACTTGGGGCCACGGCGCCTTCCGGGGTCGCAACCTGATCGGGATCCGATTCCGGGTCGTGGCGCAGCAACATGTATGATTGCCGAGAGATGGCGGGGTGAGAGATGAGGCGTGCAAGGCGACAGGACTTTGAAATCTCTCGGGTTTTCGGGCGTCCCGGATGGCTCTTGTGGCCCGTGGTCACGACCGGCATCGGCGTCGTGGCCGGCCCGAGCGGAGCGGACGAACTCAAGGCGTCCTCCCCAACGAGGACGCAAGGACCCACACACGATGTCCGCCTGGGGCCGACCCTTCCGGCGAGATGGTCCATCGAGGCCCTGGACCGGACCACCCTCCCCGCCCTGTTCGAGGAAGTTGGGTTTTCTCCCCCGGTCGGGCTCAAGGCTTTGGTCGTGCGGGTCGTTCGGGCCAAGGATGGCCCGACTTACTTGTTCTACGACTTCTCGGGGACCTCGCTGGACCGGGACGACTGGTGGCCAGCCTCGACCGTGAAGGTCTTTGCGGCCGTGGCCGCACTCGAGCGCCTGAGGGGATGGGGGTTCAGCCCTTCTGCCACGGTCACCTTCCACGACAACAAGCAGGACGTGGAGCGCAGCGTGGAGTGGCTGGTCCGGCAGGCCATCACCCACAGCGACAACGCCGCCTTTGACATGCTCGTCGAGGTGGTCGGCGGCGACGAGATGAACCAGTGGCTGAGGGAGAAGGGGTTTCTTCACACGGTCCTCTTGCGCGGCTACTCGCGCCGCCACGTGGACCCCAAGACGAAGCGCGGCATCCTGCGAGTCTCCGTGCCCATCACCATCCGCGAGCCTGGACGCCCCACGCGACACCTCCCCACGCGCCACGGTCGGTTCCGGTCGGGGTGCCGAGACCAAGGCAATTGTACGACCCTTTGGGACCTGGCTGACTGCCTCCGCAGGGTCATGCTGCACGAGGACCTCGCCGAGGCCGAGCGGTTCGCCCTGGGGCGCGAGGAGGTACAACTGCTGCAGTCGGCCCTGTCCGCCCCACGCGAGCGTGGGCTCGGGGTCGTGTCGGGGATTAAGGCCGCGTTCCCTGAGGGGGGTGTCACCTGCTACCACAAGCCGGGCTTTGCACTCGACTGGTTCAGCGACCACGTGTTCGTCCGGGTCGGAGGCGCCGAGTGCCCGGACGCGGAGTGGCTCGTGGCCATGGCCGCTCCTGGCGGCCGCGACGCCCTCGACGAGGCGGCGAGGGTCGTGGGCCGGCTCCTGGCCTCGGGTCGCTTCGGCCCACGTCCTCGCCTGGCCCCATCACCCGCTTCAGGCCGATGCGGTAGGTCGGGGCGTCGTCCTCGCTGGGGGCCGTGACCCGTCCGGAGGACAGGGCCATCGTGCCGGCCTCCTCCTCGCCGACCTCCAGCACCGCCGTGTGGTAGTCAGGTTGCCGCGGTTGTGCGGGTCGTTCGGGCAGACGGGCCTCTGGGGCGAGGTCCCTGCCGCTCCCCGCCGCGGCGGGGAACGAGAACCACACGTGCAGGCTCGGCTTGCCCAACGCGATGATGTCCTTCGGTCCGACACAGACCTCGTCCGTTCCCGTGTCCTCGAACCGGTCCGTTCCGGCCCGACGCACATACACGCCTTTTGCCGTAGGGAGACACTGGACCCGCACCTCCGCGGGCGTCACATGGAGAATCGCATGGTGGCGCGAGACGAACGGGCTCGTGACCACGATGTCGTTCGTCGCGTCCCGGCCCAACGCGAAGCGCCCGGCAGCGAGTGGGACATCGCCTGGAAGACCGTGGAGGCCGTGGAGCGGGTGCAGGACCCGGATCGGAGGACCTCCGTGACCCGGCTCGGCCTCGTAGGACATCGCGCGCAGCCTCCGGGTCTTGAGCCACCCGATGAGGAGCCACACCGCAACCCACGTGACCACGAGCGTGCCGATGACCCAGACGACCGTCATGACCAAGACCCCGAACCGCCTCTTGCCTCCCATGTGGGATCGTAGATTGGGCCCCGCTCAGGGGTCAAGCCGGACTGGTCCCGCGCTCGCGCGCGTGTCACCCCATGCGGTTCTTCCTCGCGGCGAGCACTTGGGCGACCTGGTCCTTGCCCCCAAGCAGGCTCGCACACACCGGGAACGCCTGACGCGCCTCGGCGCACATGGCCGAGACCAGGGCGCGGATGTCCCACTGGGCGTGCGAGTCCTCGCGAAGGCGGCTCATGTGGTACAACTCCCGCAAGTTCAGGGTCAGCAGGACTCGGCGCCGGTGGGCATTGAGGCAGGCGTAGGCCGCGACCGGCGACCCATGCCCGCCCAGGTCCCTCCACAGCGTGTCCGCATCCCGAATCGCCTCCTCCGCGAGCCCCAAAAGCCCCGCCTCCTGAAACGACAAAGGGATGGTGATGCCCAGGTCCGGGTTGTAGGGACCCACGGTGAGGCTCGCCATCCGGTGCCGCTTCAGTTGCCCGAAGGCCGCGGCGGACAGGACGACCTCGAAGGTGAGCGTGGCATGCTCGAACTCGCGCGGCATCGCGTCGTGGACACCGAGGTGCTTGGTCGCGGCCTCGAACAGGCGCACCCGTCCGCCCTCTTCCAAGGCCCGCACCCGATGCAGGGCCGCTTCGCACGCCATCCCCGACGCGGACACGAGGAGCGCGGCCAGCACATGCACGTCCCCATCCGGCGTCGCGTGCAGGAGTCGCACGGCCCCTCGCGAACCTTCCCGGTCCGTGTCGTAGTCCGGCCACAAATCCCTGGCCGCCGCTGCGACCTCTCGTGCCCGCTCGGTCAGGTACGGGCCCGGCTCCACGAACAGGAGCAAGGACGGCGCCACCTCTTCCCCCAGCCGCCTGATCTCCACCCCGATCTCGCGGGCCTCGGCCAGGGGATGGGCGGCCAGGCGACGGACCATATACTCCAGGGTCCGCGCATTGGCCGTCATCCCGAGTTGCGCGCTCGCGGCGAGGGGCAGTAGGTAGCGCGCATCCTCCCCGGCCAGACGCTCGCCCCGGCCCGAGGCCCCGAGTGCGCGCAGCGCATCGCTGTATCGTTCGAAGCAGCGATGAACGTAGGCCGAGAATGCCTGCTCCGCCCCCGAACCCATGACCTCCGGGGGCACGACGAAGTCCTCTCCGAGTCGGATGTAGCGCTGGGACTTCTCTGTGAACGAGGCCAGCCGATGAGACTCTAGGGCCTCGACCACCAGGCGGGACACCCCGATGACATCGAAGTTGAACACGGCGTGCTCGGCCACGGAGTGGTGCCCGAACTCGAACACGATCCGCTGGTTCGAGGCGCGCGCGCGGGCCACGTCGGCCCGGGCCGCGGCCCGCAGTTCGTCCACGGGACGTGGGTCGCGCGAGATGCGGGCATACGCGGCGGACAGCGTCTCAGGCGTCACGGCCTGCCCCCGCTGACCGCCGCGCGCCAGGTCGTCCAGGACCGTCCGGTCCACGTTGAAACCGGCGAGGATCACTCTGGCCATTTCCCTGCTCCGTGTTCATGCGGACCCGATCGACCTGAACTCGGGGTCGCGAACTCGTAGATCATCACCAAGGATGAGGTCCCACGACGCACCCGCACCACGAGAACCCGCGCGTCCTGCAAGGCGCCGTATGCCGCGAAGGCATCCGAGATCGAGCGTAGTCGGAACCCGTTGACCTCGGTCACTAAATCAGCGACGCGCAGTCCGACTCGCTCGAAGAACCCTCCCGGGCGCAGCCAGGTGATGAAGAACCCTGTCTCCGGTAGCCCGAGGAGGTTGGGCCAGGCCGCGCCCTCCGAGACGAATGCCATGGGGTCTAGGCGCGCCAGGTCCCGTATGTCTTCCGATAGGCGATAGTAGTCCGGCGCGACCCGCACGACCGCGGCCGGGTCGTCGAGGACATGACGGGAAGGTGCGGCGGCCTCGGTGGTGACGATGGCCAGGCGCTCCGGGGCACGCAAAACCACGCGCACGAGCCTTTCGACAGGACTGGACGCCCCGCACGACCTCCCGCGAACACAGGCGAGACGCAGGGCCTTGTGCTCGCGTTTGAAGCGGACGCCTTCTTGCGAGGCGATGCGGTCCACGTGGGTCACGGCCACGGCCAGGGGAACCGGCGACGACGTGCTCACGGTCAGGGGCACGTCGCGCACCCCTGGCGCGCGAGTGGCCACAACCCCCATCAAGCAGGCGAGGGCTTCGGCGAGCGATACGGCTGAGCCGCCCTGGATGGCCAGCGACACCTGGTAATCTTTGGGCAGTGGAAGACAAGCCGGTGGCGTCTCGGCCCGTGCTGGCAGTGCCCCCCCGAGACCCGCTGCGGCCAGTGCTACCCATTTGAGGCATCTCACGGCGCGTCGGTCCCCATTGGCTCCCACGTCCGCATCGCGCCGCGCCATCTTAGCAGCCGAACCAGGGGTGGCCCGGAGGCCCCATAGACGATCTCGCAGTAGGTGAGGCGCCGAGTGGTCCCGAGGCTCTGAAGGTCCAGGCTGACCCTCTGGATCCACGTCCCGGTGTTGACGTACACCTTGTCGCGCGGGTGGCGGCGCATCGCGGCCTTGTGACTGTGGCCCACGACGAGGGCCTTGATGTCGTCCGCGGACCGCAGGAGCCGCGAGGCCCTGCGCTCCAGGTTGTTGTAAAGCGCGAGCTCCTCGGCCAGGATCTGAAAGGTCTTCAGGATGTCGAGTTCCCTCTCGTAGATCGAGCGCAGGCGCGTTTTCGCGAAGAATCGCACGATCCGCCACAGGATCTTCAGCGTGAACCGCAAATCGAAGACGAGCCCCCAGAGGATGAAGGATGAGAGAGGCTGGACGAGGTCAATGATAGGGCGCTCCAGCTTGGCCGGAGCCAAAACCTTTGCGAAGAAGAGGCTTCCCCACGGCAGGTTGACCCGCTCCCTGCCGTCCGGCCCTGGCCGGAGCGGCGTCCCACCATCGGTCCGGTTCATCTCCTCGAACTGGTGCCCGTGTGTCACCACCACCCCGCCAGGCAGGCGATAGAACTCCGTGTCGGTCAGGAATCGCAAGACGTCCGAACCCTCGGGGACACCGAGCCGCGCGCGGATCAGCCTCTGGACGCGCGAAAACGCGATGTCCAGGTCGTGGTTGCCGAGCAGGTACGTCACCCGGCACCTAGGACGGGCCACGAACTCGGCCAGGGCATCGAAGACGACCGGATGTCCACGCAGACAGCGCCGTACCTTCTCTAAGGCGACCTCCTCGGTGACGTCGGTGGGAAACTCCCCCCGGTACGGGACCTTCAGAAGGTCCAGGATGTCTCCATTGAGGATGATCTCGACCGACGCCCCGTCGGTCGCCATCCCTGCGTAGTGGCGAATGAGCTCCGCCAGGCGATCGTCTTCCTGGAAGTCCTCGAAGGGATTGACCTCGCCCGGCCGCGTCCCCGTGCCGAGGTGCAAATCCGACAGGACCACCTTGATCTCCTTCGGGGCCGTGGGCACGCTCATGACCTGCTCGCGCGCGCCGCTCGCCGTGGTCGCATGGTATCATCCGTTCGGGCTCTCGGGAAGGGCGCGAGTGATGGGCACGCGGCGGTGCCGCCACGATAGCCGAGTCGCAAGGGGGAGGCTGTTTTCTCTGGTCGCGGTGGCGGCGTGGCTTGCCGGGGACTGCAAGGAATCCGATTCGGGTCTCACTCGCCTCCTCAAGGGTCTTCAGTCCTGCGACTACGGGGAGGCCTGCGCCTCGTTTCTCGCGCAGGTTCGTGCCTTGCCTCCAGGGGTTGCGCAGAGTGCGGACGGGGTCGAGGCCCGGCGACTGGCCCTGCGGGTGGGTTTGGAGGCCCGAGCAGCCTTCCCCCCCATGGACCCTTCCCTCTTTCCGCAGATTCCGGCCCAGGACCTGGTCCAGGAGGCGGACGCCCTCGGCGAGCCTGATGCCGGCGCAATCGCATCTTTTTTGGCCCGCCCGACCTGTGCGGCCCTTCGAAGGGTCCTGGACACCGCCGAATCTGGCGGCCCCTGGTCGGGTGCGGCCTGGGCCGCGGCGACGAGCGCCCTAGCGGAGACACTGGCTGCCGCGACCCCCGAGCGGGCTACGAGCCTCGCCCTCGCGGCGAGGGACCTGGTCGGCTGCCTGCTCTCCGACCGTGCCTCTCTGACCACGGCTCTCGTCAAGACTCGCAATCTCTTGCACGACCTCGCCCACCGATGCCGGACCTCGCCTCGGGGCGACCCGGTGGAACGCGCTTCCTGCGAGGCGGTCTTGGACCTGCTCGCCAACCGGACGCTTCCGCTTCCCTGGCCGGACGCAAGCGGTGGGGACCTCCTGTACACCATGCCGCCCACGAGCCTGCGACAGGTTGGAGTGCACCTCACGCCGCCGTTCGCCCTGGTCCTGGCCGCTGGCCGCCTTGGCGTCTTTGATCAGCCCATCCTGGCCCCAGGAGTCCTCGCGACCCCGGAGACCCGCGTGGAGTGGGTCTTGGACTTGAGACAGCGCCATCGGCCGGACGACGTCGTCCTGGCTCTGAAGGCCGTCCTAGAGACCCGTAAGCCCGTCATCCTCGACTCGGTCCCTGTGGTCTTTTTCGTCGTGGACCGGGCGACTCCGACCGCCGAGGCATATGAGGTCCTGCTTGCGCTGACCGCCGTCTCGGACGCCGTGGGGGCCCTGGCCCTGACCGTACCGGGCCGACCCGACCCTGTGTTTCTACCCGTGAACTACTGGATTACGGACCGGATCCTGATGGACCCGACGGGACGGGGCAGGGCGTTTGGTCGGGATCCCGCCCTTGTGGTGCGCTTGGCGCCCTTCCGGGCGGAGGTTGCCTACCGGGACCGCACGGAAGTCGTGGAGTTATCCAACGGACAGGCCGTGGACCTGAGGTCGCTGTACCGTGCGGCCCTGGCCCTGGTCGGAGACGAGGTCTCCCCGTCCGCCCGGGTCGTGAGCGAAGGCCCGGTTCCGGTGAATCTTCTGGCCGGGGTCATCGAGGTCCTGTCGTTTCGCGTGCCAGATGCTGCCCTCGAGACCCCGGGCGCGTTCAGGGCCGTGGCCCCGTTGAGAGGCCGCGATGCACGCCCCACGCTACTGTGCTCGGTGGTCGTGGTGGCCCCGCCCGATTGACACCGTTCGGGCCCGGGGCCTACCATGCGGGCGGAGGGCCACATGGCCGACGAGGAACAGGGGACTTGCCCGCACTGCGAGGCCCAGGCGGGGCCGGTCGGTGCCCCGTGTCCCGAGTCGCTGTGTGCGCGCAAGGGCTATCGCTTCATCCCGAAACGGTGGTATCGGAGCGCCCGTGAGTACGCGGCGCGGCGCCAGCGTCCCCTGGACCCGCTCCTGGGCCGCCTCCTCGACAAGTACCTTTTGTGCGGCCTGCTCGGAGAGGGCGGCATGGGCGCCGTGTACCTGGCGCTCCAGATGCCCCTGCGCCGCGAGGTCGCCCTGAAGGTGATCTCGGGCCTGGACCTGACCGAGGCCGCGGTGGCCCGCTTCGAGCGCGAGGCCCGCGCGATCTCGGCCCTCGATCACCCGAACATCGTCAAGCTGTACGACTACGGCGTGGGGGAACTGGACTTTCCGGTCCCCTACATGGTGCTCGAGTATGTCCGCCATGGCCGGACCCTCGGCGAGGCCCTCGCTCGGGTACGCGAGGAACGCGGGGGCGTGGTCCCGATCCCGGTGATCCTGACCGTGTTTCGGCAAATCTTGCATGCCCTTGCCGCAGCCCACAAGGTCGGGATCGTCCACCGCGACATGAAGCCCGAGAACGTGATGATTGCCCCGGTCGAGGGCCAGCCGTACCTCGTCAAGGTCCTGGACTTCGGGCTTGCCAAGGCCGTGGCGGAGGTGACCACGCAGGATGGGGGGCTCGGGTCCGGCGGTCGCGTGTCCCGGACCGGGCAGATCCTCGGCACCCCGTACTACATGGCGCCCGAGCAGGCCCCGGTTCGGGGCCGTCCCCACGCGGACCGCCGCTCCGACCTATACGCAGTCGGGGTCATGCTGTTCGAGGTCTTCACCGGTGTGCGCGCCTACGACGGCCAGACGCCACTCGAGGTCCTGATGAAGAAGGGGGACACGGCCTATCGCCCCCTGGACCTCCCAGGGGCCCGCTCCCTCTCGCCAGGACTGCGGGCCTTTCTGGAGCGGGCCATGGCCGTGGACCCTGCGGGTCGCTTCGCAAGCGCAGAAGAGATGCTTCAAGCCCTCGAAAAGGTCCTGTCGGAACCCGGCGCGGTCGCGAGGGGACCCGTGCCCTCGGGCCTCTCGGCGGACAGGCCCCTGACCCCTGCGAGCCATGACTCGGCCACAAGGGCCTACCACGATGCGCTCGGGCCAAGCCCCTTTTCCGAGGCACCCACACTGTCGCCGGCACGATGGCCCCGGGCCGAGCACCCCGACGGGGTTTCTAGCCCGCCCGAACCCCATGAAGACGACACCCCGGTCGTGCCCGCGGTCCGCCCGCGGCGGCAGGTGTGGGTCGCTGTTCTGGGGGCCGCCATCGGAGTGGGTGCGGCCCTGTGGCTTGCGCTGGGAGGGGAAGGGGGGGCACCACCCGCGACCGATGTGTTGGGCCCCTCTTGGGAGGCCGTTCACGCGCAGGCCCCGGCCCTTCCGGACATCTTGCTGGGAACGGACCGGGTCGAGGTTTTGCCGGAGCCCAAGCCCGTCACCCGTTCTTTCGTGATCGAGACGACGCCGACGGGTGCGTTGGTGGAGGTCGAGGGCCTCTCTCTCGGGGCCGCGCCGGTCGTCTACGAGTTCACGGCCACGGGGGACGACTGGCGCGCCCGCGCGGTGCGGGTTCGTGCCTCGGGTCCCAACCTAGTCCCTGTGGACACGGTCGTCTCGCTCGTGCGCGCGGTCGAGGAGGGCCGAGTCGCGATCCGGCTCGAGCCCGTTCGCAAGGCGCGCAAGGACCGCCTGTCCGGGCCCCGGCGAGGTCTGGACGGGATCCTGGGCCCGGACGTCGAGGCGGGACGCGATCGCACGGCACCAAAGCTGCCCGACGCGCCATCCGCGCCAGAGCCGCCCGCGCCTGAGCCCGAACCTCGGCAGGAGCCGCCCCCGAAGAAACCCGCGATCCCGATGCTGTGAGGTCGGCCGGCGTCGCCGAGGTCTTGCGGCGCTGAAGACAGGCGGCGGGCACGCCGGGATTCGACGTCTCGCAATGTCGCTGAAAGGGAACTACCGATGTTTGAAGGTGGAATGGTGCGCAGGTCCGCCGATTCCGGTCACTTGCACCTGTTGAAGGCGTCGAGGTTGGCGGCCTTCAACTGGCAGTCCACCTTCGCCTTGGTGGTTCGGTCCTTCACGCACTGATCCGCGCAGGCCTGGAGCGCCTTCTCGGCGGCCTCCTTCGCCTCGGCCTCGGCCTTGGCCTTGGCCTCCTGCGCAGCCTGGACCGCCTGCTGCTTCTGCTGGGCCAGTTCCTGGAACCGCGGCTGGAACTGCTGCTGGATCTCCTGCTTCTTCTTGGAGATCTCCTCGTTCAGGGCCTGCTTCGCCGCGTCGTCCTTCGCCTCACTCAGCTTGGGCTGATACTGCTGATCCACGGCCTGCATGGCCTGGCCCATCTCCTTTGCCAGGTCCTGCATCTTCTGCTGGAACTCGGCCTCCACCTTCTGGACCGGGTCCTCGGCAGGCTGCGCGGGCTTCGTGAAGTCCGCCTTCTTCTGGCACGCCGCCTTGCACTCCGCCGGGGTCGCCTTCTTGGCGCAGGACGCACCGAACGCCACGGCGATCACGGCCACCAGAACGGTTCCGAACTTCCTCATGGCTCCTCCTTCGATGTTCAAGCCACCAATCCCGAACGGCCCCACCGACCCCAGGCGTGCACCCGGGGTCAGCCGTCCGGGGGCGGATACTGGCACCCTTCCAATCGTTTGTCAAGCCTTGCCATCGAAGGCAGGGGCTGATAGGCTTCCAGATGGCTTGCGGGGCCACGGGAAGGCCGTTGTTGGTCACGGTCTATCGCGGGGATTCGGAGGTGGGCTGATGGCCGGGGAGACTGACGTCGCAAGACCGGCGGAACTCGCCAAGGCGCATCCGGAGGTGGCCGAGCGGTACGAGCGCCTGAGCGCCCTGTTTTTTGAGGCGCGAGAGGCGCGTCGCCCCCTGGCGGATGCGGCCCGAGCCGAGGCGCAGGAGTTGCTGCGATGGGCGGATGCGCTCGCGGCAGAGTATCTTGGGGAGCCAGGGGCCAGGCAGACCCTGGTGGATCGCGACGAGGCGGCCTTCGCGCTCGCGCTCCGTCTCAAAGACGACGCCCTGGTCGTCCGACAGGTCCTTCAGGCTGCGGATGAGCTGCGTCTTATCTTGTGAACGCGGTTGAGCGACCCTAAAGGGCGGTCGCCTGTTGTAAGGAGGTGTGCCATGAAGACGATGCCGAAGAAGGTCTTTGTCGTCGCGTATCGCCAAAGTCGCTTCGGGAAACTGGGGGCGGTCACGGTCCCCGAGATCGTGCACCAGGCATTGACCGAGGTCTCGTCCCAGGGCGGCTTTTCGCTCGAGGCCGTGGACACGGCGGCGGTCGCTGGTTGCCTGACCCCCTTTCTCGGGGAGCAGGTCCTTTTGTCCGGCCTGGTCGCGTCCGAGCGGGGACTCGAGGGCAAGCCCATCGAGACGGTCGAGAACGCGTGCGCGAGCGGGGGGCAGGCGATCTTGAGCGTGGTCCACAGGCTCTTGGTCGGAGAGGGAGAGGTCGGGATCGCTTTGGGCCTCGAGAAGATGCGCGACAATGAGGGCAAGGCCGACGGCAAACTCATCGGGAAGGTCCTGGGCACGGCCTCGCACCCGGATGACAGGCCCGGCAAGGTCTTTGTCTTCCCCCACATCTTCGCGGAGGTCATGGCCCTCTACATGAAGGAGTGGGGTGTCACTGAGCGGGACCTGGCGCACGTGCCTGTCACCTTTTACGAGCACGCCCAGCACAATCCGTACGCCCAGATGCGGGGGGTCCAGATGACGGTCGAGAAGGTCTTGACCATCGAGGGCCCCAACCGCTACATCGCGGAGGGATTGCCGCTCAAGACCTACGAGTGCTCACAGATCAGCGACGGATGGGCTGCGCTTGTGCTCGCCACGGAGGAGGGGCTCAAGCGGCTCGGCGTGGACCGCGCGCGCACCGCGGAGCTGGTCGGCTTTGGGCAGGCCACGGACCCGCTCTCGACCAAGGGCCGCGACGTGCTACGGCCTGCCGGGGCGTATCGGGCCATGCGCATCGCATACGAGATGGCCGGGATCGGCCCGAAGGATGTGGACCTGGCCGAGGTCCACGACTGTTTTGGGATTATGGGGGCTCTGGCCGTGGAGATCCTCGGCCTGGCCCAACCTGGTCAGGGCGTGCGGTACTACGTGGATGGCAAGGCCCGCCTCGGGGGTGGGGCAACACCGATCAACACCTCCGGCGGGCTCATCGCGAAGGGCCACCCCATCAGCGCGACCGGTGTGGCCATGGTCGGCTGGAACTACTGGCAGTTGACCGGCCAGGCACCTCCGGAACTCCAGGCCAAGGCCCCGCGCTTCGCGGCGTCCTTCAACATCGGCGGACCCATCTGCGCGAGCGTCACCACGGTCCTCAAGGCCGTGGCGTGAGGCGCGCGCTCACTCATCCTCGTCGCCGACCCCGCCCGCGAAGGTCTCGCGGTTGCGACGACCCTGCGGGCAGCGGAAGCACGCCGAGCGCCGCCGCTCGAAGGCGTTGGCCTCCAAAAAGTCATCCAGGCATTTCTCGAGGGTCAGTTTCTTGCGGCGGGGGCGGCAGTAGAAGGTATCGCTCAACGTGAGGGGCTGCGCCTCGGAATAGGTGAATCTCATCTCCGTTTCCTTTTCGTGAGTGGGTTTCCAAACCATCTAGACTTTCAAGTCATCTTTACCCTAGTAAGTCGGACCGGATTTGTCAAGGTTTTTCGTGAGCCCCATCGTGGCAGAGACAACCCTTTGTTTTGATTGCTGTCTATGGCGTTGTCTTGCGAGGCATGGGTCCGGAGGCCCTGCGCGCGAACTCCTGCGCGATGAACGAGGCGACCATGGTCGGCGTGGTCCCTGGCCCGAAGCCGGCGTCGAACCCGAGTTCCAGGGCGACCTCGTGGTTGATGCGCGGCCCCCCGCAGATCATGAGCACCCTCTCCCGGATGCCCTCGGCTTCGACCATGTCCACGAGTTCCGCAAGGTTCGTCAGGTGCACGTCCTTCTGGGTCACGACCTGCGAGACGAGGATGGCGTCCGCCTGGAACTCGACCGCCCGCGCGAGGAGCACCTCGTTTTGGACCTGGCTGCCCAGATTCAAGGTCTCGAACATCGGGTAGCGCTCGAGGCCATACTCCCCCGCGTACCCCTTCATGTTCAGGATGGCGTCAATCCCGACCGTGTGGGCATCGTCCCCGGTGCATGCCCCCACGACGCGGAGAGGCCGCCCGATGTGCTCCCGGATAAACGCATTGATCTCCTCGAAGCCCATCCGGGGCGCGGTCACCTTCGGGACGACGACCCGCGTGTAGTCAACCGTGTGGCGACATTTGCCGTAAATGATATAAAAAGAGAAACCGTACCCCAGGTCGGCCTCGTGGTAAATCAGGATATCGTTCAACCCCATTTTCGCGGCGAGCCTGCGGGCTGTCTCTCGGGCCTCGTCGGTCAACGGCAAGGGCAGCGAGAAGGACAACTGCACGATGCCGTCATTCATCGTGTCGCCGTAAGGCCGGACCTGGTGCGGGTCCACCCCGCGGGGCAACGAGTCGTCACGTCGGGTCATGGCTCACCTGCCTGTGCAACCACTCCTCGACGGGGTTGAAGTAGCCCGGCTCCCGCAAGAACACCCCGGCAAGCCCTCGTCCCCCCTGCGGGGAGCGCGACACGTCCGCGAACCAGCCCTTCGCAATGGCCGAGAACAGCCCCTCCCGGGCCACCGAGTCGAGCATCTGCGCCGCCTCGGCAAGGACCTGACTGGCACGAGCCTGGATGCGGCCTTCCTCGCAAAACCGAATCTCGTCCCCGAAGTGCCTCGCGGCGGTCATGACCATCCGGGCCGCCTCCAGGGCCAGGTAGCGGTCGTGGATGTGGGGCGTGTGCATCGCCTCGGTCATCATCCCGACGAGGTGGATCCCCTGGCCTGTCATCACACTCGCTAGCGCGAACAGGGCATCCTGGACGTGCCCCCGGAAGATGTTGCCCGTCATGTGCTTCGTGGGCGGCATGTACTTGATCGGCGATTCCGGGAAGACCTCGCGCACCATCTGCGCCTGCGCGACCTCTAGGACGAACATATCCTCCATCCACGGGTCCATCTGCATCGCGTGACCGAGCCCGATCCGGCTCGGGGGCAGGCCGCAGCGGAGGGCGATGGCCTCGTTGATGAACTGGGAGGCGAGGACCGTGTGCGCGGCGCGCAGTGGGTCCGCAGTGGTCAGGTAGTTGTCCTCGCCCGTGTTGATGGTCAAGTCCCCCACCGCCGAGATCAGCCGCGAGAATGCCTGGTCCGTAAGGGTCCGCTGCATGTTGATATCGCGGAAGAGGATTCCGTAGAGGGCGTCGTTGAGCATCATGTCGAGGCGCTCCACGGCCCCGAGCGCGGCCATCTCGGGCATACACAGGCCCGAGGCGTAGTTGCACTGCCGCACGTAGCGTCCGAGTTCCGCGGAGGCCTCGTCCAGGGCAGCCCGCATGATGCGGAAGTTCTCCTGCGTGGCGTACGTCCCCCCGAATCCCTCGGTCGTGGCCCCTTCCGGGATGTAGTCGAGCAGGCTCTGGGCCGTCGAGCGGATCACAGCGACGACCTGCGCGCCCGCACGGGCCGCCACCTTGGCCTGGACCACGTCCTCGAAGATGTTCCCGGAGGCCACAATCACGTAGAGGAGCGGTCTCTCCCCCTCGCCAAGCCGCGCAATGGCCTCCTCCCGTGCCTGGCGCGCCCGCAAGATGCGTGCGCACCCCTGCTCGGTGCACGCCCAGGCCCTCTCCCGAGCCGCGTCCTCCTCGTGGGGCGCAGGCAAGGCCAGACGCAGACGGCCAGACGCGATCAGCCTCGCGGTCGTGGTCGCATCCTCTCCGCTCGCCACCATGGCCGCACCGAACGCGAGCGCAATCCCCCGGCCCAAAAGCCTTCTCGCAACCGCGGCCTCGACCACACGGTTCGGTAGCGGAACGCCTTCCTCATCCGCACCCTCCACGCCCATCAGACGCAAGACCGCGCGCTCGATGGACACGGTGGTCCGCTCCCGCGCGAACCGCATCACGAAGTCCGCGATAGATGCGGCCGAGCGACGACACTCGGCGATCACGCGCGGGTCCAGTTGCAATCTTGGCTTCATCTCACCTGCCCGAACCGGTCGAGTCCAGACCGCCCCGAGCCCCCCGGGCGCCCTCTGGCTCGCGGGTCACGATGGCCGGCACATCGGGTGCGAGCGCCTGGATCGCGTCCCGAAGCGGTCCCTCGGGCAACTCGGCCCCGAGCACGCTCGCCGGGTTGACCGCGATGGCCAAGAGCCGGACCGCGCGCAGCACCCTCACTTCCCCGCCCCGGGCCAGGAATCGGCGAAACACCGGTGGCGACGCGAAGAGGCGTGTGGGGTCGCTCAGGACGAGGCGGACGTGGCCGCTCCGTCTCCCCTGCAAGGCCCGCAGCAATCGGTCCGACACCGCGCCTGGCACGGCCACGACCGTGTCCCCGGAGCCCAGGGCGCGACGGACCTCCGGCTCGTCCACGCTCATGCCCGGATGGGCCAGGACCACGATCCGCCCGGAGGCGTCGCGGGTGGTGGGGCGTCCGTGGCGAAGCGCGTCCTCGAACAGCGAGCGGTCACCAGGGTCGTCCGTGGCCGGCAGTCGCAGGCGCTCCAGGACCTCGCGGGTGCGGTGGGCCACCTCGCGCACCGTGCGACCCAGGATCGCCCCGGTCGCAAGGACCACCCCGTCCGAGACCTCGGGGTCCGCGGCCATGAGGCGCTGATACGAGCCATCAATCAGCACGCGGACCGCCTGGTGCCTGAACATCGCCTCCACGAGCCGGCGCACGTCCGCCTTGTGCCGCACCCCGGCCAGGACGAGGAGCCCTTCCTCTTCGACGCGGGCGAGGACCAGTTCTCCGAGCGGGGTCAGGGCCCCGGTCCTCTGAAGGACCCTCACGCGGGCCGTGCCGCCCCGGATCAGGCGCTCGGCCGTGGCCACCAAATGGCCCGGCTGCACACGGATGCGGGGCTTTGGGACCCCGAGCCAGAAGTCGTGCTCCTCCCCGTCGATCCCGATGGAGAGGAGACCGCATGGGCCTAAAACGCCCGCCAGGATGTGGTTCAGGGCGGTGGTCTTGCCCGAATTCTTGGAGCACCCGACGATGGCCACGGTGCGCGCACCGGGAACCGAGACGACCTCCGCGAGGGACGCACCCATGAGACCGCTCCTCCCCCTGGTCCCAAGGGAACAATCCTACCGCCAGGACCGGCCCTCAGTCCATGACGGAGATCGAAAGACCTCTTCCACCTGGCAATCGGACCCCGCGGACCGAGGGCGAGGGGCCACCTCCCAGGAGGGCCTTGCCACACGCTTGGATCAGGGAGAAAAGCGAGGCTTGCGTTGCGGGGGCCTGCGAGGACGCGGGCCCCCACCGTTAGCGACTCACAGGACCGCCTTCAGCTTCGGGGCCGGCTTGAACCCGACCGTCTTCGAGGCCTTGATCGTGATCGTGTCGCCCGTGCGCGGGTTGCGACCCTTGCGGGGCTTGCGCTGCCGCACCGTGAAGGTGCCGAAGCCCGGGAAGGAGAACCGCTTGTCCTTCTTGATCGCGGTGCGGATCGCCTCAAACACGGCGCTCACCACCGCCTCGGTCTCCTTCTTGCTGAGCTCGACCCCCTTCGCGTTGCGAATCTCATCGATCAGCTCGGCCTTGGTCATGGCACAACTCCTTTGTTTGAACCAAAAAAACCCCCGACGGCCCCATGCCGCCGGGACCCCCATCGAGATTCCAACCGGCATCTCGATCAAGGCCTGAAACAAGTTCAGATCAATCTTGGGACAGGGACGAAAATCTTGTCAAGAGTTTTTTTTGAGGTATCCCGCCAGAAATGGCTTTCTGCGGGGTGTCTGTGATTGCAACTGCGCGGAATCTTTGAACGATTTTGCTTTAGAATTCCACACCGAGCCTGGCGGCCACCTCCATCGCCTCGTCCTTCTTGCGCAACTTTAGTTTCTTCAGGCGGGCAATCTCCATCTGCTCCTCCGGGGTCAGGTAAGGCCGCGCGGACAGGTCCCGGATCCGGTCGTCCATCTCGCGGTGCTCGCGCCGAAGAGTGGCGAGCCTTTGTTCGAGTTCCGCCCGCTCGTTGTTCCCGTCCATCATGCTTTTCCCTCTTTGTCAGGCCGACCTCGATTCTAGAGACGGTTCGAGACCGGGTCAAGGCGGCTAGGGCCCGCGCGGGTTCGGTGACGGTGCCATGTGGTATCCTCGGTCATGGAGGCACGGGGATGGTTCACGGGAAGGAACGACACTATCGTGGGGTTGCGGGACGGCGCACGGTTCGTCTGGAAGCGGTCTCTGGGTATCGGAGCACGACATATCTCGCTCCCGACAAGGCCGTCATGCGACTCGGGAGCGTCTAGGAGCGGACCGGACGATGAAGGGCGAGGTGTTCCTCGACCGGTACGAGGCCCTCGGAGAGGTCGGTCAAGGCGGGATGGCCGTGGTGTACCGAGGGGTGGACCGGCTCCTGGGCCGGCCCGTCGCGATCAAGGTCCTTCATTCCCATTTGGCCCAGAAGGCCGAGGCCCGCTTGCGTTTCCGCAGGGAGGCTCGTGTCATTGCCAGGCTCCGACACCCGAACGTCGTCGAGGTGTACGACTACTCGGGTGAGGAAAGCGAGCGCGCCTTCATCGTCCAGGAGTTCGTGTCGGGAGAGACGCTCGCCGCCTTTCTGGCGCGCCACGGGCCCTTGATTCCTGAAGTCGCGGCTATGGTCGCGGCGGTCATCGCTCGCGCCCTGGACCACGCCCATTCCCACGGCGTGATCCACCGGGACATCAAGCCCGAGAACCTGATGATCCGCCAGGACGGCGTGCTCAAGTTGATGGACTTCGGGATCGCGCATGTGGTGGACATGGAGCACCTGACCATGACCGGGGCGATCTTGGGCTCCCCGGCCCACATGTCCCCGGAGCAGGTGGACGGCAAGGCCCTGGACGCCCGGACCGACATCTTCTCGCTCGGGACCCTCTTGTTCCAGGCCGCGACAGGACGGCTTCCCTTTCAGAGCGATACGGCGGCTGGACTGCTCAGGGCCATCGCGGAGGCGAGGGTCCCGGATATCCGGACGCTGTGCCCGGCGTTTCCGGACGACCTCGCGCGCATTCTCTCGCGCATGATGGCACGCGACCCGAGGGACCGTCACCAGAGGGCCAAAGAGGTGGCCGACGCGCTGGAAGAGGCCACCCGTTCCCTTGGCCTGGAGCCCGCCGAGGTAGAGGTCCCGCGCTTCTTCCTACACCCCGAGGAACGCGAGGTGGCGATCCGGAACCTCGTGGTGGCCACCAGGCTTCGAAGGGCAAGGGCCCTGATCGAGGAGCGGCGATTCGCCCTGGCCATCCGGGAACTCGATGTGGCCATGGCCGGGGACCCTGGGAACGCGGAGGCGAGGGACCTCCTGCGCAGGGCCCGGATGGCCGCAAGGCGGTCGAGGACCCGGCGCAGGCTCGTGTCCGTCGCGGCGGCGGTGGGGGCCATCCTCTCCGTTACCGCGGTCGTGGCGTGGGTTTTTACGCCTCGCTCACCCGCGCCCGAGCCTCCACCACAGAGCGGCGAACCCGCGGTCTCGGACCCGGTCTTGCCCTTGAGGGTGGCGCTGGAGGCGGACCTCTCGGGGAGGCGCGATGCGGAGCGTGTCGCGGCCTGGGCCGTGCGCGCCGTGCCCCCGTTGCGCAAGACGGACCGCGCGACCGGGAAGCCGTCTGGGTCCGGGGAGTCCACCTCGGACCTCGTGCCCCTCGTCATTCACGCGAATCCGCCGGCCGTGCGGATCACTGTGGACAACCAGTACCTGGGGACCGGGAGTACCGGCCTTGTCCGGCTGGCCCCGGGACGCCACGTGGTCACTCTGTCTCATCCCAAGTGCGATGTCTGTCGGGACGCGACCTATGAGTTCACGCTCGACCCGGCGCACCCGCCCAAGGCGCCCCTGCGATTCTCCATCGGCTACCTGGACGCCGTGCTCGTGGTGCGAGGTCCCGAGGGGGCCCGCGTCCTTGTCAATGGCCTGCCGCGCGGGACGACGAATCGCCCGCTGCGAGTCCCCATGACCCGCCCAGACCCCATCGAGGTGCTGGTCCAGGTCGAGGTGGCAGGGGCGCGCCCCCGCGCGAGTCGGGCCGTTCTCTCGCCCGGGACGCAAGCCACGGTCTCGGTCGAGTGAGAAACGCGCTCATGGCGGCAGGGCGAGCCTTCCCCGTCGTAGGCGGTAATAGAAGGTCGAGCGCGGAAGCCCGCTTTTCGCGATCTGGTCGGCCCGGGTGTGACGCGGCTCGCGCTCGCCACACGCGGGCCGCAGGGGGGCCTCCTCACCGCTCAAGGCCTCACGGACCGCCCAGGCCGAAATCGGCCCCCCGAGTGTCAGTAGGGCCGCCCGGTGCAAGGCATTGCGCAGGGAGCGCACGTTTCCGCGCCAGTCCCACCCACGAAGGACCTCGATGGCATCGGGCTCCACCTTGGGGCCCATTGGGAGGCTCGATGCCAGGTCCGAGGCGAGGAGCGGGATATCCTCGGGGCGCTCTCGGAGAGGCGGCATGCGCACCACGACACAAGCGAGGCGTTCGTAGAGGTCCAGGCGGAAGCGGCCTGCGGCCACCTCCGACAAGAGGTCTCGATGGGTGGCGCACAGGAGCCTGGCTCGGACCGGGATTTCGGTCACGGAGCCGACGCGACAAATGGCCCTGGCCTCCACAGCCCTCAGGATCTTCGCCTGGATCGCGAGGGAGGTCTCGCCCACCTCGTCGAGAAACAGGCTGCCATCCCCTGCCGCCTCAAAGGCACCGGGGCGGGACTCCACCGCCCCGGTGAAGGCGCCCCGCACCCACCCGAACAACTGGGCCTCGGCCAGGTCATCGGGGATGGCACCCATGTTGATGGCCAAAAAGGGCGCGGAAACCTTGCGGCCGGTCGGCGCCCGGGCCGCGAGGTCGTGGATGGCATGCGCGATCAACTCCTTGCCGGTCCCGGACTCCCCGACGATCAGGACAGGGTCCTGCACCGTGGCAGCGAGCGCGGCCATGTAGAGGGCGCGAATCATTGCCTCGGACCGAGTGCGCAGGGTGGGCCCTAGCCCGAGCGTGGGGACCTCCCCGTCACGGCCTGGCTCGGCCCGAAGGCACACGGTCGCGAGGCCGCCAAGGGCCAGGACCCTCCCCGGCCCGAGGACGGTCTCCTCGCTGCAAAAGCGCAACCGGACCCCATCTGGGTCCGTGGCCGCGAGCACCTCCCTGGCCCACGGCACACTCCGGAAGACCTCTCCCGCAACAAACCAGCGGACCGATGCGCCGCGAACCGTCACGAGCGCGTGTTCCATCCTGCCGACCTCCCTCGTCCGCCCGATCTATCGAAAAAGGCCGCGAAGCGTTCCGCACCCGCGGCGGACCCACGAATTCCGTCGCGCTGCCGAAGTTGTGACGGTCGCCTCGGGGTCGGTGGGGCACTTGACATCGGCCCATCGCGCGCCAAGAATCCGCTCGACTCGATTCTGGGGCCAGCGGGTGGCGAGGCCGGTCCACAGGCAGGACGACTGGACCAGCGAGGAGCTCCGGCTCCTCGAGACCCTGACGACCCCTGCCCGCATCCAGGCCTTCCTCGATGACCTCCCGTACAGCGCAGACCCCATCTACCGCTCCCCGCGCAGCGTGATGCGCGACCGCAAGGCCCATTGTTTCGACGGGGCCCTGTTCGCGGCCGCGGCCCTGCGGCGACTCGGGTATCCCCCGCTTCTCGTGGACTTGAAGGCCCACCGCGACGACGACCACATCATCGCCATCTTCCGCCGGGACGGGCACATCGGCGCCGTGGCCAAGTCGAACTTCGTGGGGTTGCGCTTCCGCGAGCCGATCTTCCGCACCCTGCGCGAGCTCGCACTGTCGTATTTCCCCGCGTACTACAACCTGGACCGCGAGATGTCCCTGCGCGCGTACTCGGTCCCGCTGGACCTGCGGCGCCTCGATTCCCTGCGCTGGATGACCTGCGATGACCGCCTCGAGGAGATCGCGCTGCGACTGGACCGCATCCGGCACTATCCCCTTCTGACGGCCAGGATGATCGCGTCCCTGGCGCCCATTGACCAAAGGTCATTCGAGGCGGGGATGCTCGGGACGGACATGGCCGGGGTCTATGTCCCCTCCCGCGACCGCTGACGAGCAACCCGAGACCCCGGTCACCCGTCCACGTTGCCGATGGGCTCGAAGAGACCGGCGGCCAGGCGGTCGCGTAGGATGCGGGCGTGAGCACGAGCCTCCTCGGCCCAGCGGGGCTGTCCGGCCTGGTCCAGAAGGCATGCCACGTCGTCGAGGGCCGCCGCGGCCTCGCGCATCGCCTCTGGGACCACGAGGATGCTCTGGTTGCTCCGGTTGAACTGGGGCAGGAGGTAGCGCACGCCCACGCGGTCGGCGAGGCCCAGGGACGCGAAGGCGCGCACCTCGCGGAGGTTCGCGCGCAAAATGACCATGCTGTACGTGATTTCGCCGAGCAGGCGCCCCGTGCGGCGGGCCTCAAGCAGGGCATCCAAGTTGCGACGGATGCGCGACCACGGCAGACCCCGGTTGACCGCGAGGTAGGTCTCGGGGGTGGCGGCGTTCAGGCTCACGGTGACGGAGCGAAACGGCAGGCGTGGGAAGGAGTGGACCCACCGCGGGGTCAGGAAGGCCCCGTTCGTGACGACAGCCACGCGGGGAGGCCCGCCCTCGTCCGCGATACGCCGAAGCCACGCCCGGAACACCGGGGAAGCCAGGGGCTCCCCGCCGTTCGCGTCCACCTCGGCGCCCGCGTCCAGAAACCGCGCAAGCCCCTCCCAGAAGGCAAGGGGCTTCTGGTCCGCGAGGGTCCCGATCTGGCCGCATTCACACATCAGACAATCATAATTGCAAAATGACGTGACCGGCACGCAGAGGGAGGTGGGCATCCAGTCCGCGTCCAACCGGCGGTCCAGAAGGGCCTCGACCATGCGCAACTGGTTCTCGACCACGGGCTTTGGGCCACCGCGCAGGACCAGGCGCGCGGGGGGCTCGAGCCGGCCCGCCAGGACCGGACAGGACGTGCGGCAACCTCTTGGCCGCTCGCGGGTCAGCAACTCCGAGCGGTACCAGCGAAGCAAGTCCGACTGCCACAGGTCCAGGGGGCTCGCTCCCTCCGGCACAAAGTGGCGCCCGTTCATGTAGTCCGCGCAGCACGGCCCGTACGTGCCTCCGTCGTGGTACTCGAGGCGGGTCCAGGGCCGCGTGCACGGGATGTCGGGGAGGTCCTCCTCCAAGACCAGGCGGGTCACGGGGATGCGGACGTCGGGGTGGTCCACGAGGAGCCATCGCGCGCGGTCCTTCCACGAGGGGCTCCCACGCCCAGACAGGACAAAGGGCTTTAGTTCCCCCGACCCGAACCGCGCGAGGTAGGACGGGGACACGCCCCCGCAGCCTGCACGCGCGGCGCAAGATGCACAGGCCGGGGCATAGGCACCGGGACCAGACGGGTCCGCGTGGGCTCCTGGCAGCAGGGCCTGGGCTGCCACGTCCGGGAACAAGCAGGCGGGCCGCCCCGAGCGGCTGCGGACGCGCACGACCCCGGCGCCGAGCAGGCGTAAGGCCTCCGGCATCCGCGAGAAGAGGTCCGAGAATGACACAGCCCGGTCGGGAGGCGAGACGGCCTCGGGTGGCAACAGGTCCAGAACCACCCCGCCACGGTCGGGCAACAGCGCCTGTTCCACCGCCTCGGGTACCAAGGCATCCAGGTCTCCAAGCGAGAGGGCCGTGATGGGGACGACCTTCTCCCGAGCACCCGCCTGGAAGGGCCGCAAGGACTGAAGCCCGAAGCGCCGCGCGTAGGGGGCGGGCACGCCCAGACAGTGGGCGTCCGCGGCGCAGGTACGGCAGGCGCGGGCCTTGACCCACGGCCTCGACAAGTCCTCGTACCCCGTCTCGCCCGGCGAAACCAGGGGGCGGTTGCGCATCGAGGCCCGCTCCTCCGGGGACAAGAAGCACGGCGGGATTGAGGCGTGGGTGCTCGCCACGAGGGGGGACATGGGCACACCCGCGGCCCTGGCCTCGGCCACTGCGCGGCGCAGGTGGAGGACCAGGTCCTCGTAAGGGATGAGCCATTCCTCGGCCCTGGCACGGTGCGGAGGGCACATCAGGACCGAGACGTGGACCTCGGGCAGTGGCAGGCCGCGAAAGAGTGTGGGCACGCTGCGAACCAGGTCGGGCAGGTGCGCCGCGTTCGCCGAGCCGACCACGGCATTCAGGAGCACCCGGTGCCCGGCGCGCAAGAGGGCGCGCACCCCGCGAATCGCCCGATCGAACTGCCCACGCGAGCGCGTGACAAGGTCGTAGAGGTGCTCGTCCGTCGCGTGCAAGGAGACAAAGAACAGCAGGCGTGGGTCCGCGTCCGGCAGGGAGGTCCGGCCCCGCGCGAACACGACCGCGTTGGTCTGGACCTGGACCTGGCCGATGCCCAATGTCGCCAGGGCCTCGCGGACCAACTCCGACCAGCCCTGCCGAAGCGTTGGCTCACCCCCGGTCAGGGTGAACAGGCAGCCGGGATAGGTTTCTGCCGCAGCCTGAAGGCAGGCATAGAGGTCCTCGTCGGAAGGGTCGATCGCGAGAATCGGCGCACTGCAAAAAGGGCAGTCTTGGTTGCATCGCCCGGTCAGGCGCACGAGGACCTGGGCCTCGGCCCGGCCATCCGGACCTACGGCCCAATCCACGCTCGCGAACGGGAAGCGGCGGGCGAAGTCGCGGTCCAGGGAGAGGGCCTGGGCCCCCGGCACCGCTCGGGCGCGGACCTGGGGGGCGACCATCGCCGCGGCTATGCGGTCCTCCAGGCGAGCCAGGACCGCGATGGCCAGGTCCACCAGGCGCAGGAGGGCCGCGTCCTCCGGTCCCGCAGTCCGATAAAAAAACCCGTGGCGCGCGGTCGCCTTGTAGTAGCGCCCGTCCACATCGAGCGGCGCCATGAAGACCGTGGCCGCGAGCCCGCCCTGCCCGTCCCCGACCTCGACGATCACCCCTTCCGGTCCGGCCCGCACACCCTGGACCGGCACCCCGACCCGCCTCAACAGGCCGGCAACTTGCCCGGTCCAGGCCGGTCCTTTCGGGTCCGACGTCTCGCCCATCCCTGGTCCTGCCCAGCGGCGCCTCGTGCCTCTGCCATTTTAGAGTGCTCCAGGCGGACCCGCGACCCGAAACTCCTGGGTGGGCTTCCCGGGCCTAAAGCCTCTGCGCGAGGCGATAGCATGTGCTCAGGCGGTCAATTCTGGTTGGCCTTCAGGACCAAGCGGTCCATCCTCAGCGACTGCCCTTCCCCGTGCCTCATCCCCAGGCACCCTCCACGAACAAAACCGCGTTGTTAGAAAGTCCGCTCTTGGAGGCTCGCGAGCGACGGGGTTGGAACTTCTTTACCCCAGGTAGAGACGGCCTGAAGCGGTCCAAGGAGCGGCGAGACCGTCGGAAGGCGGATTTTCACCTCAACGCTTTCTGTACGAATAGATTCGGCGGTAACTCGATGATGCGACGCGGGATTGCGGGGCATGGTTGGATTGGAGACTTTGGGGAAGCCGTTTCGCGGCTGGATGGCGCCGGCAGGCGCCCATGGAGGGCGGTGGCTTCACACCGCCTTCCCTGAACAAGGCGCCGACGACCGGGCGCACTTGGAAGGCTCGCTTCGCTCGCCCGGGCCGCCTGTACGCCCCCCCAGCAGCGCGGTTTGCTCTCCACCTCCTCGGCCTTGTGCCTACTGGGGTGCAACAATATGGAGTAAGAAACTGCCGTGGAAGCCCCGCATGAGGCGGCGCCGCACGGACCGGGACAAAGCAGGGGCCACGCTGGGTCGGCGGTGCCTTCATCGTGGACGAAGTAGGGGCGTCTGGAAGCGCGGGTGTCTTCGCAGCGGGGTGGACGATGCGCAAGGCCTTCTTCGTGGCGGTGCTCGGGCTTGCTGGCTCGGCCACAGGACAGGCGAAGGAACCTTCGAGCCTCACCGTCAGCCGCCTCGGCGGGGAGGGGCCGGTCATCACCGGCCAGCGCGTTGAGTACCAGATCGAGATGCCGCAGTCCTTTCAGGACCCCTACGACGAGAGGGTCGTGCATGTCCGCGTCCAGTTTTGGAGGGAGGGGGACCCGGGGCCAACCTGGGTCGAGGCCTTTTGGCATGAGCCCTTCCGACGGGAGGCCCTGGCAGGGGGAGGTGAGGCCTGGATCCAGGACGGGGAGCCCGCCTTCCGCGCCCGCTTTCGCCCCTTGCGGCCCGGGGTCTACCAGGTCGCGGCGGAGGCCTTTGTCGCCGGAGAGGGGACCTCGTTGACGGACGCGGAGCCGCTGGTCGTAACCGGCCAGGAGGTGGACCCGTTCGTGCGCGTCGGATCGGTCGGGGGGCGCCCCTCGCTCGTGCGGGGCGGTCGTCCGTTCTTCCCGTTTGGCTTCAACGCCGGTTGGGCAGGCCCTGGTGGGACCGAGGACTTCCGGAGGTGGTTCGCGCGGTGCGCGGGCGGGGTCAGCCGCAAGTGGATGACCTCGTTCGATGGCACGGCCCTCGAGTGGCTCTCGGGCCAGGATGGCGGCTCCTATGAGGGGCTCGGGCGCTTCAACCAGAAGGCCGCCGCGCGTCTGGACCGCATCCTAGAACTAGCAGAAGAGGCGCAGGTCGCGCTCCTTTTGGTCCTTCAGCAGCACTCCCAGTTCGAGACCATGCACTGGTCCTCGTGGGACCAAAACCCCTGGAACGCAGCGAACGGGGGTCCCTGCAAGCGCTCGATGGAGTTCTTCACGAACCCCGAGGTTGTCGAGGGCTTTGACCGGAGGCTTCGCTACATCGTGGCCAGGTACGCGGACTCGCCTGCGGTTTTGGCTTGGGAACTGTGGAACGAGGTGGACCTCATCCGGGGCTACGACCCAGCGATTGTTTCCTCCTGGAGCCGCGCGCGGGTGGCGCGCATTTGGCAGTGGGACCCCTATGGCCACCTGGTGACGACCTCCTACGCCATGCCCGCCTTTGCGGACCAGGACTGGGAGTTCGAGGGCTATGACCTGGTGCAGTTGCATACCTACTTCCCGGACTATTGGTTCGCGCTTGAGAGCTTTGCACCGCCCCTTCTGGCCTTTGGTAAGCCCGTGCTCGTGTCGGAGTTCGGGATTGACTTTCTGGGGGAGGCCAACCTCGAGGACCAGGACGCAACGCACCTGGTCAACGCGACCCTGCTCGCCGCGATGCTGGGCTATGCCGGGGGTGTGATGTCGTGGTGGTGGGACTCGTGGCTCGAGAAGCCCGGCCCCCTCGAGGGGTGGAACCGCGGAGGGAGGGCGCTTGCGCGACTGGGCGTGGTCGGGGTGTCAGGCCCCTTCGAGGGTGTGCGCGTGCAGGGCGCCCCGGAGGGGTCGCTGTGGGCCAGGGCCGCGCGGGTCGAGGACGGCCTTCTTGTGTGGCTCCACGACCCCCTCTCCGAGTGGGACCGCGAGGAGCAGACGGCCTTTGAGGTGTTCTCGGGCGTCTCGGTCGAGGTCTCGTGGCCACTAGGCCCTTGCACGGACTTCCTCGCTGTGGCGGTATACGACCCAGACCTGCACCTGCACACCGGCACCGCAGAGGACAACGGCTCCGGGCAGTTCGTCCTCCTCGTCCCTGCCTTCTCCCGAGACCTCGTAGTCCGCCTTCGCTGCGAGGCTCAGCCGGCCACAGGAAGCGACGCCCCCCCGCGAGACCCCGCCCCCGAGGAGGCCGGCCCCGACCCCGAGGTGGTCCCGAGCCTCGAGGACCTCCCCCTGCCCCCGCGCCGCTCTGGCGGTTGCACGGCCAGGCGGTGAGCCTCACCCCGCCCCGCGCACGGCGCGCACCTTCAGGCGTGGCGCGCCCGAGCGCTCGTCCAGGGTCAAGGTGAAGGCCGCGTCCACGCGGTCCCCAGCACCCGGAACCGGACCATCCGCGCCTTCAAACCAGATCGCCCCGAACCGCGCCCCGTCGTGCTCCAGGACCATCTGGACATGCCGCTGCTCGCGCCCGACCAGGCGGACCTCCGCGACCGTCGCGCCGAGGAACGCAAAGACCGGCTCGGGGTTGCCGACCCCGTGCGGCTCGAGGCCGCGGAGGGACTCGACAAGGTCTTGCGTCACCTCCTGCCCGCTCGCCACTGCATCCACGCGCAGGCGGGGACGCAATGCCTCCTCCGGGACCTCGCGGTCCCCGAGGGCGCGCAGGGCTGCGACTACTTCCGACAGGTGTTCCTCCCTCACGGTCAACCCAGCGGCCAACGCGTGTCCCCCTGCGTGAATTGCGAGGTCCCCGAGCGACGTCACCGCCTGGCCGATGTCGTAGCCCAAGACGCTGCGGCACGAGCCCCGCGCCTCGCCCTCCGCGACCCCGAAGACCACAGCGGGGCGGTGGAAGAACTCGACCAGGCGCGCGGCCACGATCCCCACGACCCCCGGGTGCCAGCCCTCGCCGGCCACCACCAGGATGCGGTGCCTGTGGGCCTCGCCCTGAAGGGCCTGGCGGACCGCTTCTTCCAGGACTTCCGCCTCGACCCGGCGGCGGGCATCGTTCTCGCGGTCCAGGACCTGGGCGAGCCGCGTCGCCTCCTCCGCATCGCGGGCCACCAAGAGATCCAAAGCCACTTTGGGGTCGCCTAGCCGTCCGATGGCGTTCAGGCGCGGGCCGATCTGGAAGCCCAAGACCCCGGTCGTAACCGGGCGGTCCCCGACCCCGGCGACCGCGCGCAGGGCCGCGACCCCCGGGCTCGGCGTGGCGTGGATCCGGTTCAGCCCCGCGTGGACCAGGATGCGGTTGTCGTCGGTCAGGGGGACCACGTCCGCCACGGTCCCGATGGCAACCAGGTCCAGCAGGGCCCGGAGGTCGGCGTCCGCCTCGCCCAGGCGCCCCGCGCGGATGAGGGCCCTCCGCACGGCCCCGGCGAAGTAAAAAGCGAGGCCCACGGAAGCGAGGCCCTTGAATGGGAAGGGGCAGTCCGGGCGGTGCGGGTTGACCAGGGCCGCGACCTCGGGGAGCATTGCCCCCGGCTGATGGTGGTCCAGCACGATGAGGTCCGCCCCGCTCGCGCGCAGGGCGCGCGCCTCGTCCACGCTGCGCGTCCCGCAGTCCACCGCGATGAACAGCCTCGCCCCCTCGCTGCGCAGGTCCGCGAGCCTCTCCCCGTTCAGCCCATAGCCGTCCCTCCTGCGTTGGGGCAGGAAGGCGCGCACGGGGACCCCGACCTCCCGGAAGAAGCGCACCAGAAGGGCCGTGGCGGTCATCCCGTCCGCGTCGTAGTCGCCGTAGATGCAGATCGGCTCGGATGCCTCGATGGCGCGAAGCGTCCGCGTGACGGCCCGGTCCATGTCGCGAAGCAACCACGGGTCGCCAAGGTCCTGAAGCCTTGGGTTCAGGAAGGCGCGGGCGGACTCCGGATCGCGGGCCCCGCGCAGGACCAGGGCCGCCGCGCACAGCCTTGGGACGCCCGCCTTACGCGAGAGGGCCTCGACCACGCGACGGTCCGGCTCCAGAAACTCCCAGCGGGGAGGCGGCAGGGGGACGCGCGGGAGGTTCGCGGGCCAGGTCATCACGCCCTCGCTGCCGCACGCCTCCGGGCGAGCCGGTCCAGGTAGACGGTCATGGGGCTCGCGACGAAGATGGAGGAGTAGGTCCCGAGGATGACCCCGAGAAAGAGGACCATCGCGAAGTCCTTGATCGTCCCGCCTCCCAGCAGGATGATGGACAGGAGCACGATTTCCGTCGTCAGCGAGGTCAGGATCGTCCGGGAGAGGCTCTCGTTGATGCTGAGATTAACCACGTCCCGGAGGTTGCCTGCCCGGCCCTTCTGGAGGTTCTCGCGGATGCGGTCATAGACCACGATCGTGTCGTTGATGTCGTACCCGATGATGGCCAGCAGCGCGGCGACGATCGGGAGCGTGAACTTGATGTCCGCGACGATGATGAACGCGAGGACGACCACCACGTCGTGGACCAGACATAGGATGGCCCCAGGCGCGAACTTCACGTCGAAACGAAGAGCAATGTAAATCAGAATTCCAATGATCGCGTACAAAAGGGCCAGCATCCCGGTCTGGAACAACTCGTGCCCCACGGACGGGCTGACCGAGGCCGTGGACAAAACGTCCACGAAGGCGTCGCCGAAGTGGGCCCTCAAGGCCTCCGTCACCTGGTCCTTGACCGCCTGGACCTCGACCGTGAAGCGCTCGTCCCGCAGCGCCGCGATCTTCTTGCGGGCCTCTTCCTCGACGCGGAGGGCCTCGGCCCGGACCTCCTCGGCCTTGGCACCCAAGAGGAGGTCCTTCTCTCGGTACAGGTCGGTCAGGACCTGCTCCTCCTTGTCGGAGGTCATCGCGATGCTCGCGTAGCCGGCGGCCCCAAACACCTTGCGCATCTCCGCGCGGGCCGCATCGAGGGGCCACGCGACCGGCAGGCGCACGTAAAACTTGTCCCCGGCCTCGAACGGGGTCTCGACCACAGTGCCCTGGCCGAAGTGGCGCTCGATGGCGCGGGCCATTTCCAGTTTCTTGATCGGGGTCAATAGGCTCGGCAGTTCCGTGAAGACCTGGAACTTCACCGTGTCCTCCGACCCGCCTGCGCCCACATCGAAGTCCTGGACCTCGACCTGAGTCCCGACCAGCCCGGTTTGCCTGGTGACCAGGTCGTCCACGACCTGTTTGATCGCGGCTCGGTCCACGCCGGCCCCGGCGCGAAACGCCGCGATGACCTTCGTGCCGCCCTTGAAGTCAATCCCCGCGTCAAACCCCAGGGCCAGGACCACACCGAGGCTCACGAGGGTCAACCCCACCGAGAAGGGCACCCAGAACCGGGCTGCCCTCATGAAGTCCACGTTGGTCCCGGGACGGATCCATTCCATGGTCGCGCTCCTACTCTCGTCAAATCCCCACGCTCAGGCGCTCGGGGCGGAAGCGGTCGAGGTACCAGTCATAGAAAACGCGAGTGACCCAGACCTGCGTCAGGATCGTGCACACGATCCCAACGAGAAGCGTCACGGCGAAGCCATAGACCGGGCCGCTTGCGAAGTTCAGCAGGACCACGCCCGCGATGGCGGTGGTGAGATTGGCATCGAGGATGGCCGAGAACGCCTTGCCGTAACCTCCCTCCAGGCTCGCCCTCGGGCCCTTGCCCAGGCGCATCTCCTCGCGGATGCGTTCGCTGATGAGCACGTTCGCGTCCACGGCCATGCCGACCGTGAGCACGATCCCGGCGAGCCCCGGCATGGTCAGGGCCGCGTTGAAGCCGATCAGGATCGCCACAATGAAGAGGACGTTGAGGACAAGGCCCACATCCGCCACGAGCCCCGCGCCGCGGTAGTACACTAGCATGAACAAAAAGACCGCCGCGACCGCGACGATAAGCGCGATCACGCCGGCGCGGATGGTGTCGGTCCCGAGTGACGGCCCGACCACGAAGTCGTGGACCTTGTGGACCGGGGCCTTGTACGCCCCGTGCGTGAGCACGGTCACCAGGGATTGGGCCTCGCGCAGGACCTCGCGCGGGTGCCTCGCCCCGCCGAGCGTGATCTTGGCCCGCCCGCCCCCGATGCGCTCCTTGATGACCGGGGCCGAGTTGATCTCGTCGTCGAGCATGATGGCCATGTATTCGCCGACGTTCTGCTCGGTCACCTCCTCGAACTCGCGCGCACCGACCGCATCGAACTCAAGCGAGACGTACGGCTCGCCCTGCTGCTCGAACAAAACCATGGCCCGCGTCAGGTGGTCCCCGGTCACCCTCGCAGTCGCCCACACGATGTGGGTGCGCCAGTAGCGCTCCTGGACCACGGTCCCCTCGCGGCGTTCCACGAGTTCGTAGCCGACCATGTGGTCGTCCGACAGGCGGATGGTTTTCAAAAACGAGATCAAGGCGTTCTTGGCCAGGGCGTCCCCGACCCCGGGCCGGAGACCCGCGTCCGCGCGCACGTACCACTGGGTCGTGGTGGGGTCGCGCTCGATGCGCAGGAGCCGCCCCTTCTCCGGGAACTTTTCCTGGAAGGCGGCCAGGGCTTCCATCTGTCCCTTGAAGAAGTCCGCGGTCTCCGGGGAGCGGTCCACGATGCGAAAGGCCAGGCGCGCGGTCTGGCCGATGCGGTTGCGGACCTCCTCGAGCTGCTCCCCGCGCACGCCAGGCAACTGGATGTCAATGTCCGTGTCCCCGTTCTTGCGCACGTCGGGCTCGACGAGGCCGAAGGCCTCGATGCGCTTGCGGATGACCTCGAGGGTCTGGTTGACGACCTCGTCCCGGATGGCCGCGACGCGGACCTCGCTCAACTGGAGCAAGACCTCGCGTCCCGACGGAGGAAGGCGCACCAGGTCGGACCGCATCTCGTCCACGAGGTCCGCGGTCAGGACCTCCACGTCGTCCTCGTTCGTAAACGCGACCTTCAGGGTGTCGAAGTCCAGCCGCTCCACGTGGAAGCGGGCCTGGATAGCCTTCTTTTCCTCGTCTGTCAGTGCGTCCGGCTCCTTCCCGTCCTTGCGGGCCAGCGCGGCCACGAGGACCTCGATCAGGGCCTCTCGCGTGCGGAGCAGGTTTTCGCCGATGGCCTTCTTGTAGTCCACCGTGTAGCGCAACTCAAGGCCGCCCTGGAGGTCGAGCCCGAACGACAGGCGCTTGCTGAACGGGTACCACCCGGGGAGTGTCCCCTCGGGCACCAGGGTCGGCAGGACGTACAGGGCCGCCAGGACCGTCATTAGGACGACCAGGACCGGCCTCCACATCTTCCGCTTGCTCATGACGATTCCCTTGTTGCGATGGAGGGCTGGCCCCTCAAGAGGTCTTCGATTCTCCCTCCGCAAAGTGCCCGGCCACGTGCCCCTTGACCACCTGGATGCGGGTGTCCTTCGCCACCTCCAGGGTGACCACGTTACCAGAGATGGACACGATCCGCCCGATGACCCCGCCGGAGGTCAGCACCCTGTCCCCTGCCTTCAGCGCGGCCAAGAACTCCTCCTGCTTCTTGCGCTGCTTCTGCTGGGGCCGGATGATCAGCAGCCAGAACACGAGGATCATGACCCCGAAGAAGATCAAGGTCGTCCACACGCCGCCGCCTGTATCGGGGTGCGGGGCGGACTGGGGTGGGGGCGCCGGCGCGGTCGGAGCGGCGGGCATCGCGGTCGGGGCCGGGCCGGCAGCAGGCGCGGACTCGACGGCTGGGGCCGCGGGTGCCGGGGGCTGTCCGGGGGGCGTGCCCCCGGTGATCTGGGCCAGGATGAAGAGCGCACCGAGCAATGTGTTCACGGTCACCTCCTTCCCGTCCCCCGAGGAACGGGGCGAGCGTTGATAGCAGAAACCGCCCGAAAGGTCAAAGAAGATTTGCGCGCGCCGCCCAGACCTGCTACCGTGTGCGCCGGTCGCTGAAGCGAGGGGACTGACGATGGCGAACGAGATTCGGGGCGAG
>FWWL01002509.1_pt1 | contig 31594 bp, 24 predicted proteins | sample 2228331 | NCBI WGS metagenome assembly FWWL01 (sample SAMEA103939775, study PRJEB20133) | metagenome
CGAGCTAGGCGCTTGTGCTTCTCGTAACGACCGCGAGTCGCCCACACGACGAGTGTGAGAATGAGGGGCACAATCACTGCCGCCAACACCGTGTGGGTCAGGAGGATCGCTAGGTAGAGGCTCCTGATGAGGGGCGGGGCCTCGAAACGCGTCGAGCCGTGCACCGCGTGGTAAATGAGGTAACTCGTCAGGAAGAGGGTCGAAGTGAGGAGGGCTGCCACCATGAGGGCTATGTGCGCCTTTCGCACACCTCGGCGGATGGCGATCCAGGCCGCGGTCACCAGCACCGCCGATGTCGCATTGAGCAGGGCATTGAGGGAGGGCAGCTGCCGGATGAAGTCGTCGCTCATCGTCCTACCGGTTCCTTTCGTAATTTCACAATCGCCTGCCGCAAGACTTGCATCTCTTGCTCGTCGAGTCCATCAAAGTAGCCCCGAATACGCCCTTTGCGGTCGATGAGGACAAATTTGCTGCTGTGAATAATCGGTTCGTTTTCGGGAGCTGTTCCGGGCGCGGGTTGATCATCGAGGCCGAGCTTGAAGCCCTCGCGGATGAATCGGTAAATCGTCGCTTTATCCCCCGTGCAGAAGCTCCACCGCCACGGATCATAATCGTAACGCAAGGCGTACTCCTGCAACGTTGTCGTCGTGTCGTGTTCGGGATCGACGCTCAGCGAAAAGAGAAGGACGTCATCGATCTTCTGCTGAGTGAGCCAGCGTTGGAGATCGCGCATGGCCACTGTCATCCGCGGGCACTGCCCGCCGCAACGTGTGAAGATGAAGTCGGCCACCCAAATCGTGCCACCAAAGGTGCTGTTGGAAACGGGCTCGCCGCGCTCATTGGTGAAGGTGAAGGCAGGGACTTCGCCGTAAATGTCGAGCTCCGCTCCCTGCGGGCGCACGCGCTGCCAGATGCCGTAAGCAATCAATGCCGCGAGCACGAGGGCAGCCAATGCTAGGGTCAGCGGTCCAGAAAGAGGAACACGCGGTGGTGTCAATTGACTCGGATCCTTTTCTTCGGCCATGCCATCCTCCATGCGAAGATAATACATGCCGTCGCAAAAACACCCACGATTCCAAGCGCTTTTGTCGGCGATTCGGACGATGAGAAACCAGTGAGCCCCAGGAGTGCCGCATGGGCGTAATAAACCGGGTTGAGTTTCATGAGCACTTGAAGCACGGGTGCCGCCCCCGAGGCTGGAAACAAAGCGCCGGAAAGAAGCCAAAGGGGGAAAAGCACGAGATTCATGACCCCATGGAAGCCCTGAACGGAATCCATGCGCAGGGCAAATGCCACACCGAGGGCGCTGAGTGCACAGCTCGTGAGTGTCAGGGCCAGGAAAGCTGTCGGCAAATGGGTTGCACTCAGGGGAATTTTTGAGGCGGGGAGCAACACAATCATCACAAGCGCTTGCGCCAGCGACAGGAGCGACACTCCCAGAACTTTGCCCACCACCAAGGCTAGCCGGCTCACTGGCGCCACGAGGACACCTTGGAGAAATCCTTCCCGACGGTCCTCGATGAGAGAAATGGCCCCGAAAATCGATGAGAAGAGAACGACCATCAACACCGCGCCGGGGAAGAAATAACCCAGATAGCCGGCATTCGTTCCTCCGAGTCCATCCGGGCGGAACGAACTGCCGAGGCCACTTCCCAGCACAAGCCAGAAGAGCAGGGGGGTGCCGATCGCGGCAGCAATGCGGCTCGGTTGGCGCAGGAAGCGCACAATCTCGCGCTCGGCAAGGGCTCTCACCGCCCGAACGCTGCTACTCATGATCGTGCTCCTCGGCCGGGGGACTCGTGCTCAGGCGCCGCCCCGTGAGGTGAATGAAGACATCTTCAAGAGTTGGCTGCGCCAACGTAATGCTCGAGATGGCCCCGGGGTTTTGCTCGACGATCTCGACGAGCAGCTGCGAGGCCTTGCCATTGAACTGGGCGGGCAATTCCACGCGCAACTGGTTGTCAATGACTTGGGCCTCAAGCTGCCACTGCTGCCGCAGACGCTGGGCGAGCTCCCTGAGCCGAGACGTAGTGATCCACAGCACCTGCCCGCCAACATGCTCAATCAAATCGCGAGGAGTACCCCGTCCCACGATACGTCCTCCGTCCATAATGGCGACCTCGTCACACCATTCAGCCTCGTCGAGAAGGTGAGTGGTCAGAAGGACTGTCAGCTCCGTCGTGTCACGCAAGTAGCGCAGATAGTGCACGAGTTGGCGGCGTGAGCTCAAGTCGAGGCCAGTCGTTGGCTCGTCAAGCACCAGCAGGCGGGGGCGGTGGAGAAGCGCTTTGGCAATCTCAACGCGTCGCTGGAGGCCGCCAGAGAGAGTGCCCACCGCCTCGCGCGCGCGATCGGCCACCCCGGCAATCTCAAGGACCTCGTCGATGCGCCGGTGCAGCTGTGATCCGTGAAGGCCGTAAAGCCATCCTTGATAGCGGAGGTTTTCTCCAACGGTCAGTTTCTTGTCCAGGGCAGGCGATTGAAACACGACTCCGAGCAGGTGGCGGGCCGCGCGTGCAGCACGAATGGCGTCGTGGCCGAAAAGGGAAATCGCGCCAGCGTCGGGAGGGATGAGCGTGGCTACAAGGCGAAGCAGGGTAGATTTGCCGCTGCCGTTGGGTCCAACCAACGCAAAGAGTTTTCCGCGTTCAACCTCAAGATCCAGCCCGTGGAACACAGGGCGTCGGGGATAGGCAAAGCTCACATTTTCCACGCGCACCGCACTAGGCCGCTCCGTCGCCCTCTTTGCCTGGGGCAGCACGTCTCCTCGCGCCCCCGACACCTGAACCCTCGTGTCATCCCGTCGGATTGTCATGCGATCCGATCCACAAGCATCAGCGAAAAGAGCACCGCGTGATAGGCGAGCGAGCCAAAAAATACGCGATAGGCGCGACGCACCGTCGGCCTCATCATCCAAGCAAAGTTCAGGACTAAGAAAACCGTGCCCAGGATGATGGCGCATGCCACGTAGAGCGTCCCGCAGAGATTTGCCACGGCCGGGAGGATACTCGTCATAAACAGGGCTGCACCGTAAAGCAATGATTGGCGGGCCACAATATCGCCCCGCTCATCAAGCACCGTGAGCATCGGCATGCCAGCGCTCGCATAGTCCTCGCGGTAAATCCAGCCGATGGAGATAAAATGAGGAAGTTGCCAAAAAAACATGATGACGAAAAGGGCCACCCCTCCGAATGAGATGGTCCCTTCGGCTGCTGTCCAACCGATGAGCGCCGGCATGGCGCCCGGCACGGCCCCAATCACTGTGCTCAATGGCGTGAGGCGCTTGAGTGGGGTATAGACTCCCGCATAGAGGAAAATCGTCAGGGCGAGGAGGAGCACCGCCACGGCGTTGGTTGCAAGGCCCAGAATGGCCACTCCGAGAGCGGCAGTGCCCAAAGCAAAGCCCAAGGCCACCGCCGGCGCCATGCGTCCTGCGGGCAAAGGGCGGTGACGCGTCCGCTCCATCAGAGCGTCGACGTCGCGTTCCAGGTACTGATTGGCCGCACTTGCCCCCGCTGCACCAAGCATGCACCCGAGGAGCAAAAAGGCGAGTCTCAGGTAATCGACCTCCGCGGGTGAGGCCAAGACGAAGCCGACCCCTGCAGTGAAGGCTGTCAGCATGACGATCCGCAGCTTTGCGAGCTCAATGAAATCAGCAAGCGTACTGGGACGTGTCGCCAAGGTGTCCACAAGCCCGTCGCGATAGCTGACAGTGGAATTCTGCTTCATGATGACCGCTCCGAAAGAATCATTTGGGGGCGATGCTCACTGATGCGCCGTACAGCCAGAGTCAGGAGCACGACGATGGAGAGTATCGTAGCTCCGATGGCCACATGGCCCACACTAAAAACGACGTGATGAAAGCGAGCGACTTCGGGCTCGGGGCGGGCGATATTGGCAAACACCGCACCCGTCCCCAAAAGCATCTGCAAGACTACCAGGACGCTCAAAGCCACCATTCCGTTGCGAACGAAAGCTAAAGTCGTGAAATGCGCCAACGCCCGAATCGTGAGGAAGAAGATGAAGCCGGCCACGGCCACAGCCCACGCAATGTGAAGCACGAGGTGAGCGGTGAAGCCTGTGGGTGAGTGGCGCAGTCCGGCGCCGAGCAAGAGCTGTATGAATGTCAGGACGATCAGGGCGGTCATCTGCCGGCGTAACCCTCGGATGCCCTCGACTGAGACTGCGTCCGGAGCGTTCGCCCACCAGCGACTCGTCACCAAGGCCAGCCCCATCATGGTGGCGAGGTAGGTCTGGCCGACAACGCCGTGAAAGACGGAAATCCACGGACTCCGGATCGACAAGATGACGAGCCCGCCGAGTCCCGCCTGCGCCAAAACGAGCAGGACGGCAAACCAGGCAAACTTTTTGATGCGGCGGCTCAGGTGCGAGCGCGAGAGAGCGATGGCCTGAGCAAGCGTCGCCAAAGCAGTCAGTCCCGCGAGGATGCGGTGAGAATCCTCAAAAATGAGGCCGCCGATAAACGTTTCGCGAGTCGGAAAGGGGCGACCCACGAACGTCGGCCACGTCGGATCAGAGAGCGCTGCTTTCATGCTCGTAACAAGCGCCCCTGCAACGAGCAGGCTAAAGGTGAGCAACGCGGTTGTTTTCGTGAGTCTACGAAGCCATGGGGGGGTCTCCCTTACGGAACGGTCACCTCCCCCTTTCGCGTGGGAAAAGCAAGGAATCCTTGATTCGGCCAAAATCACTGACTGTGTGACCATTTTCGTACTTCCCGGCGCTGCGTCCATCGTTTTTTCCATTTGCGCTTTCGGTGACTTGCTTGCGTTGTCGGGGAACTTTGCAGCGCTGGAGTTGGCTAGGTGTTGAGCCCCGGAGGCGTCGCAACGCATCAGTTTCAGAAAATTGCTACACTTCGAGAGAGGAATTTTTCGGTACTCTTTTTAGCTTTCAGCTGTTTTTTGCGGACTTTTTGCACTTTTTCTGACGTGGGCACGAGTCGCCTCCCCCCAACAATTCATGCGACATTCTCATCTATGGTGACTTAGAAGCCCAAAACCAAGGATGGTGGACCGATCCAAATTTTCTTGATTTTGCCAACTCCTCCGTGCTGGACTCTTGGCCGTCAAGCTGGGTGAGAAAGCCACTGGGCAAGTCTGGGCCGCGACGGGATCCCTTGCTTTTTGACAATGTGAGGGAACACGCGCTCCCCCACCTAGCGCATCGCTCAACAAGAGGAGCCGTTCGATGAATAACCATCTCCACACGCTCGTCTGGCGAAACTTTCCCCGGGTGTCAGCCTCCGTGGCGCGTCTCTGGCCCACGGCAACGCGTCGCCTCCTGTGGAGGGCGGCTGCCCTGGCGGGTCTTGGGATTTCTACTGTTGCCGCGGCACCAGTCCAGACGAGCTACCTGTGGCATCTTCACCAGCCGATCTACTGGCCGGATCAGCGCGACTACGGGCCGGATCACTACGAAGTGGCGTGGGACAGCATTGTCAAGCAAGACGGCGGTCGGCCCCATCCCGCGGAGAATCTGCGCTCGATTTTCGGTCTCGATGATCGCGTGGCTGCCTACCAGTTTCGCCCTCGCGACAGCATCCAGACGGTGCTGGGTCTGCCGAATGCGGGCGCTCAGGTCAATTATTCTGGCGCCCTGATCGAGAACGTCAATTCTCTCAGTGGTAACCTTGGCGGTTACTTTAGCGGGTGGCAGAACAGTTTTATCCAGGCTCACGGTTGGACGACGAGCGCCGGCAAACCCCGCATGGACATTGTCAACTTTACGTTTCACCACGCGTTGGCACCGCTCATGACCACGCGCACCGTGCAGATGGAAATCATGCTCCACCAGTACGCGGTGCAACAGCGTTTTGGTTTCACGCTTTCGAAGGGGTATTTCCCGACGGAGATGGCTTTTAGCCAGCGGCTGATCCCAGTGCTCAAGTCCTTGGGCATTGAGTGGGCTATCGTCTCAGGCAATCATCTCTCTCGGGCTTGCGCCGATTTCCCCCTTGTCCTAGGGAGTGGGGGGGAAAACTGCGAGCCGCCGAATCGTGCCGACGTCCGCAATCCCGCCCAGACGAATTATTTCCGCGCGAGCATTGACCGCGGCTGCTCGCCGTGCAATGCGGTGCCTTTTGCCTACACGCCGCACCGCGCGCGCTACGTCGACCCTTACACGGGCCAGGTCCACAAGATCATCGTCGTGCCCAGCGCAATGGAGTACAGCTGGTGGGATGGCTACCGCAATCTGGGCGCCAACGAATTAGCCCCAATTGCGAGCCTGAACAACCCATCGCGCCCCATGCTTGTGCTGCTGGCCCATGATGGCGACAATGCCTACGGCGGCGGCTACAGCTACTACATGGAGAGCGTGCAGAATTTCTGCAACGGCGCGGCGGCGCTCGGCTACAATCCCACAACGGTCGAGCAATACCTGGCGCAGTTCCCCGTGCCGGAGGATGACATCGTCCACGTGGAGGATGGCGCGTGGGTCAATGCCGATAGCGACTTTGGCTCGCCGACGTTCATCAATTGGAACTATCCCCTGCTCAACGCCTCCGGTCAGCCTGACCCCGTCAATGGCTGGCACGAAAAGCCTCGCGAGTACGCCATCTATATCGCCACCGAAAACCGCCTTCGAACGGCTGAGGCGGTTTTGGGGGCACCGGTGCGCATTTGGGAGGTCTACAATCCCTCGAGCTCGGCCACGAACGTGGAACGCGCCTGGCACTTCTATCTAGGGAGCCTCGACAGCGGCCAGGTCTACTACGGCACGCCGGGCGACGTCGAGGTGCGCGCCACGCTGGCGTGCAATCGGGCCGTCGAGCGGGCTGATACCGTGCTCAGCGGCTCGTTCAATGACACCGTAGGACCCACGATCTGGATCCCACAGCGCTGGCCCTACAATCCAGGCTCGGTCAATTTCGGCGTGGCCACCGGCTACCAGCAAAAGGTGCTTGGGCCGGATTTCACGGTGTGGACGTTCGTCTATGACGTGAGCGGCTTGGCGTCGGTGACGCTCAAGTGGCGCATCGATAACGATGGCGAGATCCCGCTCACCAGCACCGAGAACGAAACGTACGCGGGCGGTCCAGGCGTGGGACCCTGGCAGTCGCTGCCGATGAATGGGCGCCCCTTCCCCGCCAACAACATCTATAACAAGCCGGGGATCGATTACTATGTTCTGCCCCAATATATCGCCTACCACTACAGCGCCACGATTACGGGCCAGATGAATAAGCTCATCGACTACTACGTCGAGGCCGTCGACGTCCATGGCAACGTCGAGCGCACGCCCATCCAACACGTCTGGGTGGGCGATATGACGGGCGGCGGGGGCAGTGGCTCCGACCGCGTGACCCTCAACCCGGCCACGCCAACGGCCGGCCAGCCGGTGGGTATCCAGTACAACCCTGTGGGCGGGCCGCTCCAGGGCGCCGCGACCGTCATCCTCCATTGGGGCATCAACAACTGGAGTCCGGTGCAACCCGACGTCACCATGACGTGGAATGCGGGCGCCCAGCGCTGGGAGACAACGGTGACCCTGCCCCTGACGGCGACGCAGCTCGACATGGTATTCCACAATGGCGCGGGCACGTGGGATAACAATAGCGGCCAGGATTGGCACTTCCCTGTGCAGGCAGGAAGCGGTCCTCGCTGGACGATTGACGGCAACCCCGAGAGCGAGGCACTCGTGCGCGCTGAGACGCCCGGCGGGCTCAAGCTGTGGGTCGACCGCGACGGCGACACGCTCTATGTGGCTACGCAAGGGGCGGGCAGTGGTCGTGATCATTTTATCTTCATTACAAAAGCGCTTGCTAACACGCGCAGCGCCCCCTGGGGCAAAGCCGGAACGGCCGTGAGATGGGATGCGATGCTGGCGAATGAGGCCGACAACAATTGGGCCGGCTGGTTCGACGCCAACGAGGCACAAACCCTGGGAGGCTTCACTCAGGTCGCTTCCGGGGGAGCGAGCGGTGTGCTGGAGGGGACGATTGATCTTGCCCAACTCTACCCCGCTTCAGGGGGATTCATCGGAACTGCCGAGGCACCTTCGACGCTTTACATCGCCGCTGTCGAGTATGGCACGGCGAACGGGGCAAGTCTGGTGGCCAGCACGCAGGTGCCCGTCACGGCGAATGGCGACGGCAACGTTGATGCCGGCGAATTTTACGTCTTTGGGCCTGCGGCCCGAGTGGCGGATTGGAGCCTCTTCGACAAGTAACACGGCATCTGCTGGGATCGGGTGGCAGCAAAGACTTTTGGGGATCGGGGGGCTGGCGACGCCTCGAGGCGACGGCGCCAGCCTCGCTCGCTGCTGTTTTTCAGGCACGTAAGCCGGCGTCGAATGGATCACAAATGGCCGTGCTATGAGTGGCGATTAGCTGCGCGGCGTTCTCCTCACCGTCTCTCCTTGTGCGAGCGGGCGTTCGTGAGGCGCTTTCAGCTCCTCCGTGGCCCTTTTTCACCTGGTGCGGTTGAGTCAGTATGCAGGGAGCACCGGCGGGCGCCCCATGCGGCGCCTTGGCGTCGTCGCCGCCCGACGAGTCGCTACACCTGCGGTCTGGCTTGGCGCTCCTAGCGGATCGCGCGCGGGAGGAGCGTAGCCGTAGCCTCGCCTTGCGATTGATTTTTGCCCGCTGGGGGTAGAATCGCAAGAAATGAAGCTCTATCGTCTAGAAGCTCGCCAACTCATCCGCGCGCCCCTCGAGGCTGTGTGGGATTTTTTCTCAAGCCCAGCCAACCTAAAGATCATCACGCCCCCCTACATGGGCTTTGATATCCTCAGTGACGTGCCGGCGAAAATGCAACCGGGGCTTATCATTGTTTACCGCGTGCGGCCGCTCTTTGGCTGGCCCGTGCACTGGGTGACCGAAATCACGCACGTCGACGAGCTGCGTTTCTTTGTCGATGAACAGCGCTTCGGCCCTTATCGGTTTTGGCACCATCGCCATGTGTTTCTTCCCACGGCCGATGGCATCGAGATGACCGACCTCGTCCACTACAGTCTGCCCGCTCCGCTGCTCGATTCCGTCGTCAATGCTTTCCTCGTGGCGCCGCGGCTGCTCGAAATTTTCACCTATCGCCAAAAGAAAATCATCGAGCTTTTCCAGGATGCCCCGCCCCTCAGGCCGCCACAAATTCGTGTGATCGGATGAGAAGCAAAGCGGCGTCCTTCTCCCCGCGGCTCCGCTCAGCGCGCCCTACCGCGCGCGTGGGTCGCCGTTCCAGGGGCATGACTGTGAGATTGAGGCGTCGTTGTTTCCGCCGTGCCTGACGTGGGAGTCACATCCACGAGCAGGGCGCGCCACCGACGCTCTGCCTCCCGAAATGTCCGTTCGGGATCCTCATCGAATAGCAGCGACTGGTCCGGCAGGCTTTCGAGCCGATCAAGGATGGCGAGGAGATCTCGGGGAGTGATCTTTTCCGGGATGCGGTAGACTATGCGTATAGCCCACTCGGCAGCCTCGTCGCCACGGTTTTGTGCCAGCACGGAAATGGCCTCGGCGAATCGGCGCACAGCGAGCGGGGTCAACGTGCGTCGCCGCTCCAGGGCCGACCGGTTCACAAGCAAGGCTCGGTTTCGATAGACAGACGCATCATAGCAGCGCGCCAAGGCCAATGCCAAATCAGCCTCGTCGACGTCGGGGATGGAATCGTTGTCCACCGTTTCCAGCCATCCGGGCACATCGAAGCACGTTCCCGTGAGCAACGCCATTTGGGTTTGGAGCCGGAGAGATTTCAGAAGGGGGTGTGGCTCGTTTTCGGGCAGTCGCCTCCATGAGTCGCCCCACTCCAGCTCGGGCAATGGCATGGCGGCAAGGAAAGCTCCCTGCTCGCGGAGGTCGGGATCATCGGAGGTCAGCAGCTTTTGGAGAAAGGCTGCCGGCGAGGCTTGGAGCTCCTGACTTTCAGCATCAGACAGAACAGCCTTCCATTCGGCTAGAGCATCGTCGTGCGAATACGCTATCGGCCATCCACGTCGCCAAAGGGTCACGCTGACGATGGTTTGCTGAACCCTGCCCGAGCCCAAGCTTTTGGGCGGGGACACCGTCACTAGGGCGCGAAAAACCTTTGCTTTCACCAGCAGCTCTTCAAGCACCCCCGCCACCGACGTCTCGTTGCAGTCAAGGCTGACGAAGACGTCCGCCCAGTGAAAACCTCGGGGAGGCCTGCATACAGACGAGCAAAACTTGATATCTTTTTGACTCGCATTCACATCATCCAGACGTGCACTGAGCGCGCGCCCAACGGTTTTCTGAACAAGGGGCGCGGTCGACGGGACCGTGAGCGCCATGACGTCCTGGCATCGTTGCGTCTGAAAGACGAAGATGGACTGCCGCTGACCACCCACGTAGCCCGAATGTTCCTTCACTCCGGAAGCAAACTGCTCGAAGATTTGCTCAATGGTTCCCGTCGAAATTTTGTTGGGCGGGCCGATGTTCTGTTCGGCTTCTTTGACGTAGACGAGCGGCACGGGTGCCGTTGCAAGACTCATTTCGAGGCTCGTCTCACTTGTTTGCCAGGAGGGCTGGGCCATGGCTCTTGGCACTAGATCCAGACTCAACACGAAGGCGCAAACTGCGACGAGTTTTCTCATCTCAATTCTCCTTCTCCCAAGAGATGGGCGTTACTCGCATCGCACGAGTGTTGGTGTGGTCACCATGTCGAGGTAAGCAGTTGTTCTCGTGATAGTTTGGCCAGTGCGCGTGAAAGTGCTCACCATGTCTTGCGTAAAGACGTTCCCCCGTCGCGGCTGATCTGAATCCACTTCACAGGAACTCCGAAAAGTCTGGCGTTCGATCATCGTGCACGTGTTGCCAAGCTCTTGGCATATCGTTGTCATCCTATCGAGGACATAATCGTAGAAACCGTACCGGCACCTGCTTGTTGAGGTCAATTCATCCCCCGCCGTATTGAATTTGAGAAGACCGCCAGGAAAGCACGTGTTGTTCATGCGCTCGACCGCTTCGCTCAATTTGCAGCGGCGCTTATCGGCCAAATCCACGCAAACCTCGAAACACGAAACGAGCTCACCCAGCACGGGGGAATAACGCGCATTGGCAGGGTGAGGGTTACCGGAGGATCGATGAAGCCCTCGGCGTCAGACTCGTCGCAGAAAAGCCAGAAATTCTCGACCACCCACTCAGCGTACCACCACTTGTCCTCGACCATAAGCACGATGTTCTGAACCCCTGACGTGTAGGGATCAGGGAGCTGGAGCACGTCCAATATCAATTCCAATTCCACAGAGCTGAGGCACCCACTTATGGTCGTCACCTCCTGCCACGAGCTGCAGCTGCAAGTTTGCTGGTTCCACTGGCCGTGCGTGGCTAAAAAGAGGTCGTCGTCAGGAGTGATGTAGACGTCGTAAGCGCTTGTGACGGCCTGGATGAGACGAGCCTTTAGCTGGTCAGTCGTGATGCCGTACGCATCCCGCAGGTCAAGAACAGGGACGGGGGTCGTCGTTGTAGGGTCTTTGGACTCAGCCACAAGACTAAACGGAGGGCCCCCCAAACAACTGTAAGTCGTTTCGCAAGTCCCGGAGCAAGGTAGTGGCGTCGGTGTCGGTGTGGCTTGTGGCAGGTCCAAGGCCACCTCGAAAGATTTCTTCGCAACCCATGGACGAGGGGCAGGGGGCCCGCTTGCCTCACCCAATTCCAATGATGGTCGCTCAAGTGGTGCAGGTTTAGGTTTGACGCTGGGAGCGAAATCACGTGCCACCAGTGCGGTCGCCGCGATTGCCGCCAGGACAAGAAATGTTGCATGATGGATCAGATTCATTTTTAGCCTCCTTCCCTAGAGCGCGCGAGGAAATCAGCCACCATCGGGCTCGTGGGAAAATCGCGCTCGAGGATATCGTGGGCTTCCGGGGCTTTGCGGGTCTCGCCTAGCGCTGACGCAGCAAAGTGGATATAAAGGAGGGCTGCAGGGCGCATGTCCCCTCTTTCATCGCCCCAGACCACACGGCCCGAGCGGCGCAGGGAATCAAAGCATTTCTCGGCTGCGTCGAGACACTCGCGGTAGCGATGCTGGTAAGCGTAGAACTGCATCATGTAGGAGCGGGCAGTGGCAATTTCGTCCTGGCACTCGGGGTAGCGATCGAATGCATCGATGAGCGCTTGGCAGATTGCGAGCGCGGCGTCGGAGGCCACTTGGAGCTTTATCGTTTCGGCGTGCATGAGGCCGATGCGTGCGGTGGTCCATCGCGTCTGGCGTGCTTTGGCATCGGTTTTGTCGGCAAAGCGCCGCTGGAGAGCCATCGCTAACTCGAATTGCTCGGTGAGCCAGGCGTCAAACTCCGGGTAGGAGAGTCCGTAGTCGCGCACAAGCTCAAAGGCTGCAGCGCACATTTCCATGCGAGCTAAGGCCAGCGTGGCGGAGCGTTCGGCGGGTTCGGCCTCGCGGGCGATCTGGCGCCAGGCGCGCACAGCGGCCACGCCGTCGCGCTGGTAGTAGTGGATGTAGCGCACGTAGAACTTGCGAGCAGTCCAGCGATCTTCGTCCGTGGCGGCGATATCGCCATCGGCGACGGCCAGCAGCTCGCGCGCCAGCGGCGTCATGCTGAGCGTGATCGGCTTGTAGGGGTTATTCTGACGGATGTAGCGGCGAGCAAATTCCACAGTGGCGCGAGCGCGCATGGGCTCGGTGGCGAGCAGCTTCGTCACGAAATCGACCATTTTCGTGAGAGCGCCCGGTGCCGTCGTGGGGGTGTTGAGCAGCTCCGTGTAGCCTTCCCGCTCGGCTGGCATGAGAGCTTCGAGCGTTGCCGTCGTGGCTGGCGCTTTGAGCGCTGCGCGGAAATAGGCTGGGATCGTCGTCTCGTAAATCGTACGCACGAGAGTCGTCGTGTCCAGTTCCGACCAGGCACGAATGAGAGGCTTGGATGCTGTCGGAAGAGTGCGGGCGTAGGCCTCAGCATCTTCTCTCGTGGGGAAACGGCCCACCACAAGGCGGTGATAAGTTGTCGTGCCCGTCTTGAATGTGACGACGGTGACGTCGGGTGCGTCAGCCAAGGCTGCGGCTGCTGCCTGCGCTTCGCTCTCTGTGGAGAAGGCCGCCACTTGCACGCCGAAGCTTGAGGGGGGCGCAGCGAGAGGGGACGAAGCTGCTGCGATGAGCAGGCCCGAGGAAAACGCGCTGAAGAGACGTGGGAATGATGCTTTTTTATGAACAGTCTCCATACTTGGAAAGATAATGAAGGGTGAAAAGTCGCGTGCAGCTGGGTGCGCTTTGTTTGGCTTGTGGCGCGCGGTGCAATGAGATGAGTCTGCGGAGACGTGGCTGAGCGCTGGCAATAGAATGGCGCAGCTTGTGACTCCACCTCGACCTTTCACACGTGCAATCAAAACAAAAAAACAAAAACACAAAAAGAACAAAAAACAAAGTGTCGTCAAAATAAAAAAGCAGCAGGCGAACAAAGTAGGGCGGTGGCGAGATTTCGGCGGGGGGAGTCGTGGCGAACGAATCTGATTGTGAGACGACAATTCTCCCCGGCGGCCTGGATCGGTTTTACTCGCGGACCACCCAAGAAGTGTTCGCCAGGGCATTCCACGGACGCCTCGCACAGCTCTCCGGCGGAGAGCGTCCCGCCAGCGACATTCGTTTCCAAGAACATGGCGGCGGCCAGAGGCGAGTTTGTCCCCCGAGCGGAAGAGAAGTGTCCGCTGCGGCATACCACGGATGCCTCGCTCACCTTTTCGACCGGGCGCGCCTCGCCAGCAATCCTTGTTTCCGTGGGTGGGCATGGTTCTCTTCCTCTGCGGTCACGCGTCTTCTGACTGAGGGGCACTGGGGTCGCAGCCGATGGCCTCGTCTTCGAGGGTGGGGGGGTGCCTTGCATTCGTTGCCCCCGCGCTTCTAAGGCGGGCGAGACGCTCGCCCTCCCAAAGTTGCGGCCGCGGCGGCCTGGATGAGGGAGCCCGAGGGTTGAGGATAGGGTAGCGGAGATCCGTGCTGCCACGGCCACACGGTTTGTGTTCCATCAGCTCGGGGGACGGCGTGGATTCCTGTTGAGCGGCTGCGGCCATCTCGCTCTGGCCTTGCGGCTGTTGCGTTGCGGGAGCCGGCGGCGCCCCCCTTGCGCGAAGCTCGTGCCGTTCGCGGCAGTGCGGCCGTTTCCATTCACCTGTGTCGGGCTTCTCTTGCTTGGGAGGGCGGGCGTCTCCCCCGCCGTGCTGGCGGCATGGCTCCCCGGCGGGCTTCTGATAGTCCGCCCCATCGGCTTCTGTTTCACGGGGGCTCACGTGCGCAGGGGGCCACAGCAGCCCACTCCACGCCGCCGCTGCTTCCCCTGACGCTGGCGGATTGATACTTCTGGGAGACGTGGGGGCACTGCATTCCTGAAAGCCATCCGCCGGCAGCGCCTGCTCCGCACGGCATCGGACCGCAGTGGCCTTTGCGGCGCCGCGCCTTGTGCTCCATCGCGCCCCCAGGGGATCGGCAGCCGACGCGTCGCACCAGCAAAATGCCGCCGTGGGCTGAGCGAATGGGCACGCGCGCGGCCTGCCCGCCGCTCGCAACGACGTGGCGGTGGAGGGGGCGGACCCCATCGAATCGAGAATTGACAGGAGACTTCGCCCCCACGCACAAAGAAGATTCTTGATTTGCAAAAGATTTGACGCTTTCTCTTCGCGCTAACGATGCTTGGTTTTTCGCGCTCATTCGGTTATCTTATTAAAGCGCTCAGCTGCGTCCCTGATCCTGGGAATCCGCCTGTGCGGGTGGGCGATATTGCTAAGGCCACGGGGATTCCGCGGCCGTATCTGGCGAAGCTCGTCCACGTTCTGGGGAAAAGCGGCGCATTGGAGACGCTGCGCGGCCGGCGCGGGGGCATTCGGCTCGCCAAGCCTGCCAGCGAGTGGACCCTTCACGAGCTGATCGAGCTTTTTGAGGGGGCGGACGTTTTCGAGCGCTGCTTGCTCGGTCTGACGACGTGCGACGACAAGGAGGCGTGCCCGAGTCACGAGTTTTGGAAGGCGATGCGCGAGACCATCTCCCAACGTCTGCGCGAGATTACCCTCGACGATGTCCGGCACTTCCAGCGCTTTGCTGAGGCGCGCGTGGGGGAGCCGCTCAGTCTCGAGGAGCTGCTCGATGGGGGAATAGCCGCCAAGTGTTCGAAGAAGAAGTCTTCGGCCTGCTGACCGCGCCTACGCCCAAGGGGGGCGTGCGCCTCGCATTTGGGGCGCGGCCCTTTGAGCGTTGGGCGCTGCTTGTGCGAGCGCAGGCGCTCGCGGGCACGTGGGCGACCGCCGCCTGCACGTCCTTGCTTGCAAAACGGTTTTTCTCCTCGGCGCATTCTTGAGACACATCGCAATGAAACGACGGCACGTCCTGACAGTCTTTTGCGTTTTCCTGGCGCTCTACGTGGCTACGAGCGGCGGGCACTTGTACTCACCCGACGAAGAGATCATGTTTCGAGTTACAGAGTCGCTGGCGCGGCGCGGCTCGTTGGCGATCGAGCCGATGATCGATGCGCAAGGCCACAGCTTCGCAAGCCGGCGAGGCGTTGATGGGCGCGAATATGCGCAGTATGGACTGGGCAACTCGCTGCTCGCTGTTCCCCTCTACTGGCTCGGGGATGCGGCCGCGCGGCTCATTGCGCCCGATGCCGCCGAACGCCTCCTGGGATTCAACACGGTCATGTACGTGCCCGAGAGCGAGCCGCACGCGGGCCCCGCGCTGGTGCGCCGTTTTGCGGTGTCGTTTTGGGGAAGTCTCGTGGGGGCAGCGACGTGCGCGCTTCTGTGGGCATTCGTCTATCGGCTGCGCGAACGCGAGTTACACGGGGCGCAGGGCCAAGGCGCGTGCATGCGACCTTGCCAAGACTCGCCCGAAGAGAGCGCCTTCCACCAACGTGACAGCGCTGGCTCTGGCGCCTTAGGGGGAGAGGCGTCGTTAGGTACGGGCACGACGCTTGGACCGCGAGCCGTCGCTTGGCTAGTGGCGCTCGCCTACGGGGGCGGAACGATGGCGCTTCCGCATGCGCGAACGTTTTTCTCTGAGCCCTTGGCCACGCTCACGGCGCTTGCGGCTTTTTACGCACTGGCTGTGCCGCAGCCCTTGCGGTGGTGTCACGCTTTGGTGGCGGGAGGGTGGTATGGGCTCTCGCTTCTGACGCGGCTCGATTCAGCCGTGATCGCCCCAGCGCTTGGCCTGTTTTTGCTCCTGCGTATTATCGAAACGCGTTGGCCTGATCGCACCGTGGGCCAACTCAAGGCGGTGGAGTTAGCGGCGCTCCTCAAGCAAGTCCCTATTTGGGCAGGAGTCGGGGCTTTTTGCGTGGGACCGCTTCTCTATGCGCTTTTTTACGCCACGCTGAACTGGCTTCATTTTGGGAACCCACTCACGAGTGCGTACGCCGATCAAACGGAGGGGATCCAATTCCGAACGCCTCTTTTGGCGGGGCTCTACGGCTACTTCATGAGCATCGGCAAGAGTGTTTTCCTTTTTTCGCCGGCGATTGTTTTCGGGCTGGTGGGCTGGCGCCGTTTCGCCCAGCGCCACCTCACGCTGAGCTTCGCGCTGGGGCTGGCGGTGGCCTTGCTCCTCATTTTTCATGCCCGGTGGCAGAATTGGGCGGGGGGCTGGTGCTGGGGGCCGCGACACATTTTCATGGCCCATGCACTCGTCATGGTGCCCGCTGTGGGATTTTTCGCCGAGTGGTCGCGCTGGAAGCGCTTTTTCTGGGCCGTCGTCATGCCCGTCGCGTTCGGCGTGCAGCTTTATGGCGCTTCCCAGAACTTCATCGACTTCTACATTCTTTACTATCGCACGCCCGAGACTCCGCCAAACGCCTACGTGATGTATTCCACGGAGGACCTTCGGCCTGTACGGGCCATCGCCCCCATCAACGACAGCATTTACGTGCCCCAGAATTCGCAATGGTATCGTTATGCCGAGATGTGGCAGATGGGCTACTGCGATAATTTGTGGATTCGGCTGTGGCAGCGGACTCGGGGCGTCGAGCCGCCACTGCGATGAAGGCTGGGCGTGGCCGGCGTCAGAGCGGCGGGGCCTATAGGCGCTGGACAGAGCAGCGTCGCATGAAATAAACTCCGCCTATAGGCGCGAGACAACGGGATGAGGCAGTGATAGACTAGCGACAATCATGGTAGGCAAAGGACGCTTTTCCAAACTCGAAACGCCGGGCGCGGTATCTCTGGGCGCGGAGGCCAAGCGCGTCGCGGAAACGCAAGCGGCGCAGGAGGAACTCGTCTATGATGCGCGCTATTACTGCGCGCAAGCCGAAGAGGCGTTTTTTGCGGGCGACTACCGCCGGGCGCTTCAGCTCTATTCGCGGGCGGTGCAGCGCGAGGCCGCCAGTCTGGAAGGGTGGACGGGCCAGATTTTCGCCCTCCTCGCTCTCGGCGAAAAGCGCGAGGCTTTGGCGTGGATCAATCGCGGGCTAACGATTCTCCCCGAGCAGCCGCGGATTATTTCCCTTCAGGGGCTCGTCTTCGCCCACATGGGGAGCACAAACCGCGGGCTTCAGTGCAGCGACTACGCCATGGCTCAAGGGGCGGCGGACCCGTACGTGTGGCTCTGCCGCGGGGAGATCCTGACGCTGGCGTCGAACCCAAACGCCCTCTTCTGCATGGAAAAGGCCATGGAATGCCGCCATGCCGGGGAGTGGCAGATTCCCGCCCACATTGGTCTTTTCTACCTCGATCAGCGCACGTGGCCGCTTGCCGAAAAATACCTGGCGCAAGCGGTGGCCGAGATGAGCACCTTTGCCCCCTTGTGGTACCGGCTGGGCGTGGCCCAGCTGCGCATGGCCAAGACGGAGGCGGCTCGCCAAAGCCTCGAGACGGCCTTGCGGCTGCAACCGAATTTGCGCGGCGCACGCGATGAGCTCGAAGCTCTGACCCGTTCGCCGTGGCTGGCCCGTGTCCTCGCTTGGTTTACGGCCAAGAAGAAGTAAACGTTTTCGGGGGAGAGGCACGCCTGCCAGTTCTGTGGTGGCGGCCTTTCACGTTGCTCACCCAGCCGTGTAAAATGGAAACAATTGGCGCTGGCAGCGCGACAGAGTGTCACAGACCGCCGCGCAGGCGGCACATGTGCTCGAGGGGGGTTTTTGTGGCGAATGGCGGAATTTCCAAGAACTGAACCAGTCAGCCAACCGGCCGTTTTCTCTCAGGACGAAGTGCAACGGATGGGAACAAATCCTGCTACGAACATAGGAAGTAGCGTAGCTGCTTTTTTGTTTTGCAAAACAAACCTAGGAACCGAAAGCGAGGCGCTATGATTGAAGTTGAAAACCTGACCAAAAGTTATGGCTCCACGCAGGCGTTGCGCGGAGTCTCGTTTTCGGTACAAAAAGGAGAGATCGTCGGGTTTCTGGGGCCGAACGGCGCCGGCAAGACCACGACGATGAAAATCCTCACGTGTTTCATTCCAGCGGATAGTGGCCGCGCGGTGGTAGCGGGCTACGACGTGTTCGACCAATCGCTCGAGGTCCGCAAGCGCGTCGGTTACTTGCCGGAAAACACGCCCCTCTACTACGAGATGGAGGTTGTGGATTTCCTGACCTTCGTGGCTGGTGTGCGCGGCATCCCGAAAGCGCATCTTAATGAGCGCATCGGCGAGGTCATTGTGCGCACCGGTCTGCAGGGCGCTGTCGGCAAGCCCATTGGGGCGCTCTCGAAGGGATACCGTCAGCGGGTCGGGCTGGCTCAGGCGCTCATCCACGAGCCGGATATCCTCATCCTGGACGAGCCGACCAGCGGCCTTGACCCCAACCAGATCAAGGAGATCCGTGACCTCATTCGCCAAATTGGAAAGGAGAAGACGGTCATCCTTTCCACGCACATCCTGCCCGAAGTGACGGCGACGTGCGACCGCGCCATCATCATCCACAACGGGCAGGTGGTGGCGAGCGGCACGCCGGACGAGCTCATGCGAATGGGCTCTGGCGGCGACTCGGTGGTTGTGCGCGTGCGCGGGCCGCGAGCCGAGGTCCAGCAGGCTTTTAGCCGCGTGGAAGGCGTGCGCGAAGTCAAATTGCTCGAAGCGGAGAATGGGTGCTCGCGTTTCCGAGTCTTTGGCGCCAATCCGCCTGACCTTGCTGAGCGACTTTTCGAAACAGCGGCCAAGAATCACTGGGTGCTGAGCGAGCTTAAGCCCGAAACCGCGACGCTGGAAGACGTCTTTGCGCGGCTCACCAAAAACGATTGAAGGAGCGAAAGCCATGGGGCGTAACGTCGTGACGCAGCTCATGATCCTTACGGGTGTCGCCATGCTGGCCATGGCGTGCCAGCGCCATGAGGTGACGACGCCGCGGCCTGGAGTTGAGCAAGCAGATGAGGCAACGCCTGCCAGCGTGAAGAGCCCCCGTCAGACGCCTCTGGCGGCCCCATCGGTAGAATCCTCGCTCCCGGCTCCACCGGCGTCGGCCACAGAATCGGCGACGTCGCCGACCGAGGAAAAGGGCACTGAGTGAGCTGGCCCTGCAGCGAAACACCTAACCAAGAGGGAGACTTATGAGGAACGTTTGGAGGATTTTTCTGAAAGAAGTGCGCGGCTACCTGGACTCGCCCTCCGCGTACATCTTTCTCATTATTTTTCACATCCTGGCCACGTCGATGTTCTTTTTCGTGAGCCAGTTCTTCCGCAATCAGCTGGCGAATTTGGGCGGGTTCTTCGTTTTCATGCCGTGGCTGCTTCTCTTCTTTGTGCCTGCCATTGCCATGCGCGTGTGGGCCGAAGAAAAGAAGGCCGGCACGGATGAGCTTCTCCTGACGCTCCCCTTGCGAGATTGGGAGGTTGTCGTGGGTAAGTATCTCGCCTCCTTTTTGCTTCTCGTGGTGGCCCTCGTCCTGACCTTTCCGCTCATCCTTGTGGTGAAGTACTTTGCGGACCCCAACACTCCTATCGACTGGGGGCCGATCTGGTGTGGCTACCTTGGGACGCTTCTCATGGGAGCCACGCTGTTGGCGTTGGGAGCGTGGGCCTCAAGCTTGACGCGTAACCAGATCATTGCCTTCATCATTGCCTGCGCGCTGGGGTTTGTGCTCATTCTCTTGGGCTTCCCCTTCATTTATCAGATGGTGCCGGGAGGGGAGCTCCTTGCGCGCTTTAGCCCCTATCAACATTTCGTGAGCCTTTACCGCGGGGTCCTCGATCTCGCGGACATTGTCTACTACCTCACAGCGATCGCGTTTTTCCTGTTTCTCAATATCCGAAGCATTGAAAGCAGAAAGTGGGCATGAGCTATGACGACGAACGCTAGCAATCGAGCTTTCAAATACGGGACGAACGTCGTAGTCGGCACGATCCTCTTTCTGTGCGTGCTGCTGGCGATCAATTTCTTCGCGGTGAAGAGCCGCGCCCGGGTCGATCTGACGCGCAACAAGCAGTACACAGTGAGCGATGCCACGCGGCGCATCCTGACGTCGCTGAAGGATCGCGTCAATGTGACGGTGTACGCCACCATGCGCGAAACGCCACCCGACTGGACGGAGCAACGCAACCAGCTGATCGACCTTCTGCAGGAGTATCGCCTTGTTTCGAAAGGGCGCGTCTATTTCACGATCAAGGACCCAAGCGCGGATCCGAAGATTGCGGACGAAGCGCAGCGCAAAGGAGTCCGCGAGCAGACTATGCAAAAGGTTGGCGCCGACGAGCTGAGCCTCAAAGCCGGTTTTCTGGGATTTGTCGTCGACTACAAGGGCCAGACCGAGACGGTCGGCGCTCTGCGCCCCGATCAATCCGTGGAATATCAGCTCACGCGGGCGATCAACAAGGTCGCGCAGGTCAACACGCCGACGATCGGCATCATGGCCCCAGCGGGGAATCCCTTCTTCGGCGAGCCGGGCAAGTATGATCTCGTACCGCGCTATCTCGAAGAAGAAGGCTATAAGACACGCTCCATCGACAGCTCGAAGGTCGACCTCAAGGACGTCGACTTGCTCATGGTGTTCGAGCCCGATGAGCTCTCCGAGGAAGCTCTCTTCCGCATCGACCAGTACGTCATGGGCGGAGGAAAACTTTTCGTGGCCGCCAGTGGCGTGAACGTCAACCCGCAGCGGGGCCAGGCCACAACCAAGATCCCCAACATCAACTCGATCCTCGAGTTTTACGGATTGCGCATCAACGGCGACCTTGTCGAGGACTGGGGCAAGGGGATTCCGCGCCTCTATCCCACGCAGCGCGGCTTTGTGCGAGCGGTCGATCCCTTCTTCTTTGCCGTTACGGATCTCAACACGACTTCTGTCATCACGAAGGACCTCACCGCCTTGCTGGCTCTTTATGCCTCGAGCGTGTCGCCGAGCGCTCATGGCACGAGCGCATCGCTCGACGTGTTGGCGCGAACATCGCCGCTGTCCAAGCGCCAGGAATCCTTCTTTATGCTCGAGCGCGACAAGCTGAAGAGGCCGCCGAAGGGTGAGTGCGAAGCCCTGAACGTGGCCATGATGGTGCAGGGCGTCCTCGACAGCCGATTTGCGACGGTGGAGCCACCTGTCCTGACGAACGACGACGGGACCACGCGCGCGGTGCTAGCTAGCGAGGTGAAGCGCCAAAGCGACCCCAAGGCCACGGTTATCGTCTATGGCTCACCGCTGTCGTTCCACAATGAGGTCATCTCGCCCACGAGCGATGGGCTCATCAATGCGATCTTCTTGCTCAACGTGGCCGATGGGCTGACGCGTGGCGGCGATATGATCGCGCTTCGCTCCAAACAGGCGCTCATTGCCACGCTGAAACCCGACATTCCGGAGTCGGAAAAGACTCTGTCCGAAGTGCTTGTGATTGGCGGCGTGCCAGCCGTCCTGATTCTCCTAGGGCTCGCGCGACTCTTCTATAACAAGGTCAAGCGCATGCGCTATCGCGAGACCTACGGGAGTCTGTAAATCGATGCGGATCGGCTTGCGGCGGGCAGGCTGGTGCGGCCGCCCATCGCCGCGGGGCCGACAGTGAAGGACGACAACGACACGAGCAAGAGCGAAGGTGGAACTATGAGCACGAAACACACACTGACGTTACTGATTTTGGCTATCGTTCTCGGAGTTGCGGCATGGTGGATGTCGCGAAGCGAGGAGAAGATGCTCGAGGCGGCGGCGCCGGTCACGCGCCCTGTCTTCTCGGGGATCACCTCAGCAACCGTGGAGCGAATCGAAATCAAGGTGCCGGAGTCGCCGCAAGTCACGCTTAGTAAGGTCGACGATGTATGGTACACCAACGTGGAAAAAAAGCACAAGGCCGACTCCAGCCTGTTAGGCAGCCTCTTTGCCACACTCGAGAAAGAAGTGACGGGCGAAGTCGTGAGCGATACGCCCGACAACTATTCCGACTACCAGGTCAATGAGACAAGTGCCACGCACGTGCGTATCCTGGGCCGCGACAATAAGGTCCTGCTCGATCTTTACGTGGGCAAAGCGGGCTCGAACTTCTTCTCGACCTTCGTGCGCAAAGCAGGCGAGAAGGAGGTCCTCAGCGCGAACGCGAGCCTGACTTACGTTTTCAATAAGCCCGAGGGATGGCGTGAAAAACGCCTCTTTGATTTCGACCAGGAGGCCATTGTCGAGGTCTCGGGAGAATTGACTTCGGGTTCGCTCATCGTACGCAAGGAGGCCGGGTTGTGGAAACTTTACGAGCCGATCAAGGCCGACGTCAATGTCTCGAAGCTCAATCCTTTCCTCTCGAGCATTGCGAATTTGCGTGCCACGGCGTTCGTCGATCTCGACAGCAGCCACACACTGGCCGACTATGGCCTCGACCCGCCGCAGAGCAAGCTGACCGTGAAATACGAGGACAAGCACAGCAGCCCGCCTTCAGTGAAAACGGTGACGTTGCTGCTCAGCGCTCCGAAGGAAGAGAACAGCGTAACAAATTATTACGCCAAGCGGGCGGACGCTCCGGATGTTGTCAAATTGACGAAATATCAAGGCGACATGTTGACATCAGATCCTCACGGCTACGCGCAGCCTGAGAGCACGCCATCGCCAACCGCCTCGGCCCAAACGGATGAAACCACGGCGACTCAGCAAGACGCTGAGCTGACGAGGATCTCCGAAACGCAAGAGACGACATCGAGTGTCGTGGAGAAAACTGAGGCGGCCAAGGACGAGAAGGAGTCAGCTCAAGAGTCGCCCCTGGCGAAAGAGAGCCTGACCACGTCCCCTGAGCCCAACGCGAAGGAAACCACATCGCCAGGCGCCTAGTTCAAGTGGCTGGACGCTGGCTGCTCTGCGATGCAGCCACGGTTCGAGATGCGGCTGGGAAAGGCGAGTAAGAGGCTCCGCCCGTCATAAAAACGTTTTGTGACAACAGGACAGCAGGAAGGGCGCTTGTTGCAACCTTTCCTGCTGAATCGTTTGGGTGGGGAAGAGCTCTTCCGAGTGGCGGCAAGAATCCTCGCTCAGCACTGGGAAAAGTTTGTCTTGCAATACCGGCAAGAGTTCTGTAGCCGCGTAGTTTTGCATGCGCCGCGACGGCGCAAAAGTGCGTTGCCGAAAATTGATGGGCAGGGCCCTAGGTTCGGAAGGTGGTGAGATATGATCAAGATTGATATTGCAAGAGAGATCGCCGACCGCCTTGGCGTGCAAGAACGCGACGCGGTGCGCATCGTCGATGACATCTGCGATGCGATTCGTCAGATTGTCGCTGAGAAGGGGCGGCTCGAAATCCGCGACTTTGGTGTCTTCCGTGCTAAGGTCCGTAAGCCGCGCATTGGGCGGAATCCGAAGAAAAGCGAGGACGAATACCCCATCCCGGAACGCCGCGTCGTGACGTTCAAGATGGGGAAGGAAGTAAAGCTTGCCCTCCTCTCGGGACCGCAACGCGAGGAATCATCCGCGAACGAGTAGCTATCCGAGCCCACAGCAAGTTGCTCAAGGCCGAGATGAAGCAAGGCCGGGGGATGACGCTTGCCCACAGCAGCTGAGCCGTCAAGCCTGCTGCGAGCGCAAGGCGCCCTGCGGTTTCGATAGGAGGTCAAGCACGGGAAAAGATTTGCCCAACACGAGGGAGCTCTGCGTGTCGAGCCACTTCTCGAGCACCGTGGCGTAGACACTGCGGAAATCCGTGGTGAAACGCAGGTCACCATTATCAAGGTCTGTAAGCGATGGGCGTTTGCCGGTGAGGCCAGGGCGCACGTGCTTGCCCACGAGAAAGAGGGGTTGCGCTGTGCCGTGGTCGGTACCAGCACTTCCGTTTTCAGCCACGCGCCTGCCGAACTCGCTGAAGGTCATTGTCAAGACCCTGTCCGCCAGCCCGAGCGCGTCTAAATCGCGTTGGAAAGCAGCGAGTCCCTCAGCAAACTGTTTGAGAAGACGTTCTTGAGTGGGGGACTGGTTAGCGTGAGTGTCGAACCCCCCTAGGGCCACATAGTAGATACGTGTTGGCAGATTTGCCGCGATGAGGCGAGCTACCGTGGCCAGGGCCTGCGAGAACTGATCCTGAGGGTAGCTCGCGGCATTTTTGGCTTTGCCCCACGCCGAGCCAATCCGATCGGCACTCACCACCGCATTGGTGGCGACCATGCGCAAGAATTGAAGATTCGGATTGGGGGCCGGGGCGCCAGCGTCGGGCGCGTTGAGGGCACGGAATGCCTTGTGGGCCTCTTCTTGTGCGGGGCCATGCCAGCCGTAGGAAGTCGGGTCGCTCACCGCCACCCCCAGCCCGAGGCGTCCCGTGAATGCTTGCGGGCGATCTTGCCCTACGGCAATCGCAGCAACGGGATCAGGCCGACCGCTGCACGTGGCATCGAGATAGCGTCCGATCCAGCCCTGCGTGAGGAATTCATTGGCGTCGCTGGCCGTATGCCAAATTTCCATCGAACGAAAGTGGGAGCGATCAGGATTGGGATAGCCGACCCCTTCGATGATGCAAAGCTTTTGCTTCTGAAGGAGTTCGTTTAAGGGCACAAGCACAGGGTGAAAGCCGACATGCTCATCCACACGCACGACCTGAGTGCGTGCGATCGCCAAGGTCGGCCGAGCGCGGTAGTAGGCATCATCGGCATAAGGCACCAGCGTATTGAGCCCGTCGTTGCCTCCGGAAAGTTGCACCACAACCAAAATGCGCTCCTTGCCGAGGGCGACAGTCCCTTCATTCTCTGCCCAGGCCAGATCATAGAGAAAGCGTGGCAGAACCGATCCTGCAGCAAGGACGGAAATGCACCGGAGGAATTCGCGGCGCGTTGTCATCGATTGCGGACACATCGGAGTCTCTCCCTTGTGGCAAACTTAGCATAATTGGTACTCGGCGCAACTGAGCAGAAGCTGAAGAACGGCGCGCAGGCGGTCTTCGGGAATCGAGGCGATGCGTAGTGAAACTTTGTGATTTTGTTGAGGCGATAACATATTGACGATAACTTGTCGTTGCTTTGGCGTCAAGGGGGTTGCCAGCAAGTAACTCTCCAAGCTGGCGACAATCTCCGGGGGTGTACGCCCGTCGAGTTTGGCAAAGAATGCCCGGACATCGCGGAGGGGAGGCGGCAGTTCGAGGTCGGCCCCCCTTCCACGTCGTCGTTGGGCAAGGAGAGCTTCGCGGAAGGTGCGCTGGGGGTTATCGGGAGCCATGGCATCCTGGCCCGCTGGCCGTTGCGCTTCGAGTTTGGCCGCTGCCGCGTCGGTTGTCATGGCTGGGGGCTCGGTGCGCATGGCCAGCTGATCCTCTGCCATGGGCATCTCGCCTCCGCCAGACCGTGAGGCCGTGCTGGCTAGCGCAATAAAGTCGCGTCGACGTAAGGGGCGCCCCCCGAATTCTGGCATTCCCCCGCGCACAAGATAACTGGCAAAGTTCATGCGTGTCAGCAGGGTATTGGTGTTGATCCATGCTTGCCCGCCATCCCAACCTTTGACATTTGGGGGCACGAAGAGCTCTTGGCCCATAGCCCGCGTCGCCAGCTGCAGGAGCGGGGGGGTCGTGGGAAGTTCCACGTTGAGCTGGCCCATGAGCTCGATGACGTACTGCACGGGGCTCTTGATTTGGGCGCCCATTGCCCGCTCGCTGTAGAAGGCTCGCGAGGAAAACATCTGCGTCAGCACGGGACCGAACTCGTAGTTAGCGTTGCGCACTGTGGCGGCAAGCCCCTTGACAATGTCAGGCTCGGGGTCTTCGTAGGCAAAGAATCGCCACAGTTTCGCGCAAATGAATTCAGCGCATTCCGGACGCATGAGTGTGAGCTCGATGACGTCATCTCCGTCAAAGCGCCCGGCTCGCCCAAAAATTGTTTTGAGCCCGTCATCGTGCTGGCGAGCCGCATAGAAAAACTCTCCCCGGCGGACTGTCCATCCCGTGAACGCGCGGGCTGCCTCGCGGATGTCTTTTTCTGTGTAGTGGCCGTGGCCGAGCGTGAAGAGTTCGAAAAACTCTCGCGCCCAGTTTTCGTTGATGCGTCCGCGGAAATTCTGCCTGTTGTCGAGGTAGATGAGCATGGCGGGGCTGGTGGCCACGGCTCGCAGGAGATTGCCGAAGCTCCCCTTGGCGTGGTCGCGTAGGCGACAGTTGAGATCATAGTTGAGCACGGCCTCTTTCACTTTCTGGGCCGACACCGCAAAATGGCCATGCCAGAAAAGCGTAAGTTTCTCCTCCAGCGGGCGTTGGGTGCGGCGCATGCGTTCAAGCCACCACCCTTGGAGGGCCAGCAACTCCTGGCGCTCCTGCTGTGCGCGTTGTCGTCGCAGCGCCTCCCGTTCCTGGCCACTGAGGTTTTGCTGTTGGCGCCGCACTTCTTGAGGATCCGCCGGCGGGGAAAGACTTGGCGGAGAGACATCCGGCGCAGGAAAACGTTCGTACTCCACAAAGCTACGCACAGCTTCTTCAGGCTTCATGGCGGCAAGGCGCTCCACTGCTGCCGGAGGCACCCCAAAACCAGCGCGCTCTAGGAGATGCCTCGCCTTGCGCCTATCCCACCGGAACGACCGATCCGTGAACGCATTGTCAAGTGCTGTGCTCATCGTCTGCTTCCTCGTTTCCTCAGGACTTCTCTAAGCCACCAAAACCTTGGACCATGTCTTGGCGGGAGCAAGCGCTGGACCATGATGGGTCGAGAGAAAATGAGGAGATAAGTCGCGAAATGAAAGTCAAGTTCGGCTTTTCGAGGGCGACGGAGCAGTTGGGGGGTGTACGTTATGGTACGAGAACGCTCCCATTTCGTCCCGCGACGGGGATGGCTCAGTTCTCTGGATCAGGCACAATGTCGGTGCGAAGCGCGCTCAGGCTGACGTCAAAACCATCTCGCGTGCGAGCGGGCTCTCCTCGTACTCGTCGAGGCGCAGGCTTACGATGCGGCTCACTCCCTCCTCTTCCATGGTCACGCCATAGATCGTGTTGGCGAGGGTCATGGTGAGCTTCGAGTGGGTGATAATGATAAACTGGGTGTCGGTGGCGAAGTCGCGCACCAGGTCCTTGAAGCGTTCGATGTTCTTGTCATCAAGCGGTGCGTCGATTTCGTCAAGGATGCAGACGGGGCTAGGCCGGTGCATGAAAATGCCGAAGAGCAAGGCGATCGCTGTCAGAGCCTTTTCTCCGCCTGAAAGCAACGAAATGTGGGTAGGTTTTTTTCCTGGCGGTTGGGCGATGATGTCGATGCCGGCATCGAGCACATTGCTCTCTTCGGTCAGCACCAAATCGGCGCGCCCGCCGCCGAAGAGCCTCCGGAACATCTCCTGGAAGTTTTCGCGAATTTGGGCAAACGACTCCTGGAACATCCGTGTGGTCGTCTCATCGATGCTGCGAATGGCTTCCGTCAACTGGGCTTTGGCCGTTTGGAGGTCCTTCTCCTCGCGGGTGAGGAACTCGTAGCGGTTCATGAGCTCCAGGTACTCGTCGATGGCTCCCACGTGAACCTGGCCGAGGCTGTCGATCTTTTCGCGGAGCGTCCCGATGCGCTGGAGAATTTCCTCCTCACTGCGCTCTTCGCCAAGCACGGGCGTTTCGTTTGCCACCGCAGCGCCGTCTTCTTCGGCTTCCACGACGGTGGGTTTCGCGATCTCTTCGACGGTCACCTTCCACTGCTCGGTGAGCTGGGCGACGATCTCGTCGAGCGTGCAATGGAATTTCTGCTGAGCTTGCAGCTCATAATTGTGCAGGCGTTCGGTGAGCTTCGCCAGGCGCAACTCTTCTTCGTGGAGTTCGTTTTCGGCGCTGTTGAGGTCGCGCCGCACAAGTTGCATCTCCTCGCCGAGCTTGCTGAGGTGAAGGAGGATAGTCTCGCGGCGGCTCGTTTCGAACTTTAGCTTTTCGGAGAGATCTCGCTGGCGTTGCCGAAGGGACTCCATCTGGGCCTCGAGAGCAGCAATCTCGCGGCGCGCTTCTTCCTCCTGCAGCTGTTCGCGCTCGCGTTCGCTTCGGCGATTTGTTTCATCCGCCACGAAGCGCAAGCGTTCGCGCTCGCGGCTGGCGATTTGATCCTCCAGGCTCTTGAGGCGCTCGCGCGCTGTGCTCATGCGCACGACGAGTTCGTTGAGCTCTTGGCCGCGCGCTGCCAGTTCCTGCATGCGGCTGCTCGTCTGGGCTTCGAGCGTCCCCACCTTCGCTTCGATGTGCTTAATCTCTTCCGCGATCTCCATGGCCTCGGCCAGCGCCTTCTCCTGGCGCTCGCGATGGCGTTGTCGTTCTTGCTCGAGCTGTGTCCGCCGGCGCTCCAGGGTCTCTTGCGTGAGGCGTTTTTCCCGCAACTTTTGCTCGGTCACTTGAAAATCCTTTTCAGCGCCCGCCGCTTCGATGGCCTGCTGCTGCGCTGATCGCACAAGTTTTTCCAGCAACTGGCGCGATTCGTCGAGCTGGCGCGCCACGTCTTCCGTGCGGGCTGCGAGCTCGCCTCCGCGTTGCTGGATGTGCTTGAGTTCTTCGGCGAGCTTGCGGATTTCGCGGGTGCGGTGGAGGAGCCCCTGGCTTTTCACGCTGCCGCCGGTCATGGCGCCTTGCGGCACAACGAGCTCGCCTTCGAGCGTGACGAAGCGCGCGCGGAAGCCTTCGCGCTTGAGCGCCACCGCCGTGTCGAGATCGCGGCAGACGACAACGCCGCCGAGCAGATAACTCACCGCGCGCGCAAGCCGAGGGTCGTAGCGGACGAGCTCCGAGGCCAGGCCGATGACGCCAGCGCGCCGACGCATTTCCTCCCAGCGCGCGGGCACTTCACGAGGTTCGATGAGATCCAGCGGCAGGAAGGTGGCGCGCCCCCGACCGCTGCGTTTGAGCCACTCGATGGCCTCCTTCGCGTGATCGGCCGTCTCCACGATGATGTCCTGGGCCTGACTGCCGAGAGCCACCTCGATCGCCAGTTCGTGTTCGTCTGCGGCTTCGAGAAGTGTCGAAACGGCTCCGATGACGCCTCGCAGCTCGCCGGCCTTGGCGCGCAGCATCACCTCGCGCACGCCGCCATAATATCCCTCAAAGTTTTCCTGCAGCTCGACGAGCGCATCGTGGCGGGAGCGGCACACTTGCTCCTCACGCTGGAGCGTGGCCAATTCACGGCGCAGCGTTTCCAGCTCTTTCTCGCAGGCCTCCACTTCGCGCTGCTTGGCTGCTTGGTCCGAGCGCAAGGCATCGAGCAACTGCTGAGCTTCCTCGTAAGCACTCTGGCGCTCGTCGCGCTCGATGGCAAGCGCCTCAATCTGTTGGCTCAGTGCCCCCAGCTCGGCTTCGCAATGTTCGAGTTCGGCGCGCAGTTTTTGCTCCATGGCATGAGCCACCTGCCGCTCGCTATCGAGCTGGGAGCGCCGTGCTTGGAGGTCGGTCATTCGTTGGCGCAACTGGGCCACTTCGGTGCCGGCCGCGTCGCACTGCGCCTTCAATGCCTCGTGCTCCGCTTTGCGCGCGCGGTACTCCGCTTCGAGCTCGGCGCAAATGTTCTGCTGGGTATCTTTCTGCTGACGCAACTGGGCAAGCTCTTGCTCCAGTTCCTGCAATCGCCGCCGCAGCTCCTCAAGCTCGTGGGCGAGGGAGTCGCGCCGCTTCTGAGCGTCTGCGATGCGCTGCTCCAGAAGATTGATGCGGCCTTGGAGCTCAGTGAGCTGATGGCTAACCGCGTAGGACTCCGATTGCGCCCTCTCGCACTCCTCGTGGATGGAGTCGCGCTGCTGTTGGGCGACGTCCTGTTGCTCCTCCAGAGTGGCGATTCGCTCGCGCAGGCGCTCCACTAGCTGGGTCAGCGCGGTGCAGCGCTCTTCAACGGCGCTCTTTTCCTGGGTCAGCGAGCGGAACTGCCTTGCCAGGAGCTCTTTTTCGAGGAGCACGAGTTCGGCCGAAAGCTTCTTATAGCGTTCTGCTTTCGAGGCCTGGCGCTTGAGGGAATTCGCCTGGCGGCGCACTTCGGCAATGATGTCGGCAAGGCGGGTGAGACTCTCCTCCGTGCGGGCAAGCTTCGACAGCGCCTCCTCCTTCTGGCTTTTGTACCGCGAGATGCCAGCCGCTTCGTCGAAAATGACACGCCGCTCCAAGGGTTTCGCATTGATGATGGCATCCACGCGCCCCTGCTCCAGCACCGAATAGCTGTTCTTGCCAACGCCGGTGTCCATGAGCAGTGTGGAGATATCCTTGAGGCGGCACGGTGTACGGTTGAGGAGGTATTCGCTTTCGCCCGTGCGATAGAGGTGGCGCGCCAGACTCACCTCGTCGAAATCGAGACTCAAGTGGCGGGAACTATTGTTGAGCACTAGCTCGACCTTGGCCATGCCCATGGCTTTGAGTGAGGCCGAACCATTAAAGATGACATCGCCCATGCACGTCCCGCGCAGGCTCTTCGCGCTCTGTTCGCCCAACACCCAGCGGATGGCGTCGAAGATATTCGATTTGCCGCTACCGTTGGGACCCACGATGACCGTGACGCCCGGAAGGAAATCGATGACGGTTTTCGTGGCAAAGCTTTTGAAGCCCTGAAGCTCAAGGCGCTTGAAAAACTGCATGGTGATTCATCGACCTTTCCGTTGTCAGGTGTGGGCGTTTGCCCCTGGCGTTGTAAAGCTCCGCAGATTTCTCAGAGCTTGCTCGTGCGCCATTGTCGATCGCGTATGCTCGTACAAACCGGTCCGAAGCCGCAAGGATAAATTTGCGGGTCGCGGGCGTTATGTACAATATCTTGCACTTTTGCTTTCACCGATGCCCTTGATATAGCGTGCGGTGGTGGGGGCGCCTTGACCGCTCCCCGGAGAACCTTCGCCGTGGGCGCGAGCCGATGGTGGCGGAGAGCTCGGCAATAAGGGCAAGTTCGAACGGTGCCGCCCGCGGCTCAGTGTGCTTTGCTGCCACCATCGTCATGGCAAGGCTGCGGCATCCTAAGGCAAGGGAGGGCCCCTAGCCCGTTTGTTCTCTGCTCTTTCTGGCTTCTACCAGGTTAGGGTGCAGCCGAGACGGGCGATCCAACGGGCATTGCGCAGGGAAGCATCGGCAGGTTTCGGCAATTCCCACCCCCGCGCAACCTATAAGGAACGCAATAGGTGCGCGCGCTGGCCATGCCGACGGCTCGCGCGCCGCGGCCGGTTATCCCCTGCGTTGGTCGCGGCGCGGCGGCAGGTAATCCAACCCGAGTTCGTCGTGCTGGCGCCGTTTGGCCTCAGCAATAAAGCGCTCCACGCTCTCGCGCGTAATGCGCGTGTTGCGTGGGCTCAACTTGAGCGATTCGAGGCGCCCCTGCTGAATCAACTGATAAACGCGCTTTTTTGAAACGTCCAGAAATT
>FWWL01003098.1_pt1 | contig 31569 bp, 29 predicted proteins | sample 2228331 | NCBI WGS metagenome assembly FWWL01 (sample SAMEA103939775, study PRJEB20133) | metagenome
CGACGCCGCGCTGCCGGACGAGCCGGCGATCGCGATGGGACCGCCGTCCGAGGGGCGACCGATCCACGCGCCGCTGCCGGAAGTTCAGGAACTGCCCGCCGATCTCGACCAGCCGCTGGCAGCGTTTGACCCCTATGCCATTCCGGCGGTGCCGATGGTTCCGCCGCCGCCGGTCCGTCCGCTGCGCCGCCGCGCCGCGCGCGCGCCGATCTATGATGCGAGCGAGCGGTTCGAGACGTTCGAACTGACCCCTGCGGTGCGCGCCACGCCCGAGTCCGTCGTGCCGCCCGAACCCTTGCCGGAGATGGGGCCGCCGATCGCGGCGCCCCAGACCGAGGCAAGCGTGCAGGCATTGCTCGAGCGACTGGAAAAGGGCCTGGGCAAGTTCGCGCCGCCTCCGCCCGAACCTGCCCCCGACCCCCGGCGCAAGCTGGAGGACACGCTGTCCGAACTGCGCCGGATGGCGATGCGGGCTTAGCGATCGTCTGATCCTCTCCCCCGTTGCCTTCGGCGCCACTCCCCCCCGGACGGGGGAGGATTGAGTTAGCGCTCCTCCACCGTCAGCACGCCGATCCCCATCTCGACGCGATCGCCAATGCGGGTGTGCGACTCCACCGTCAGGTCCGCCACCAAATGCCCGCGAAGCGCAAACTCCGCGTCGGGCAGGTCGGCGATCCAAGCGTCGATTGCGGGGGAGGTCGCAGCGGCGAGGAGCAGCTCGTGGCGCGCACCGGCAAAGGTGGCGCTGGCCCAGCGAGTCCAGCCGGCCGAGACGATCGTCAGGTCGATCCCTTGCTGAATGGCGTGGCGGAGCAGGGCGCGTTCGAGCAGCACGCCGGCATCGGGGCCGCGGCTCATCGCGCATCTCCCCGGGTGGCCAAGGCCGGCGGTCGCGCCAGTTGCGCCTCGATCCGCGCGCACAGTTCCGGGCCGGGATCGCGGCCGTTGCGCAGATCGTCCACCAACCGCGGATCGTTGACCGCCAGCCGCCCGAATTTGGTGCGCGGCATGCCGGTTTGCCGCAGATACCGCTCGATCCTTCCCAAAATTGCCATTGCCCTTCCTCGACTCGCGGGGCCGCTCCCCGACTCATGTGTTCTTTAGATGTTCTCATTTCCAACTTGTCTAGGAAAAATCCTGCGACTATGGATGAAGCATGGAATCGGATGAGCAGCGGCGCGCATTGGCGCAGGCGGCGGCGGCGCGGGGGGCGTCGCTGGCGGAGCTGTCGCGGCTGATCGGGCGCAACGCGGCGTATCTCCAGCAGTTCGTGACGCGCGGCAGCCCGCGGGTTCTGGCTGAGGGCGATCGGCGGCGGCTGGCGCGCTATCTGGGCTTGAGCGACGCGGCGCTGGGCGGGCCGCTGGTCGAGGGATTGGTGGCAGTGGCGCGGGTCGATGCCGGGGCGGCGGCGGGGCGCGGCCGGGTGGTCGAGAGCGAGCGGACAAGCCCGCTGCTGCTCGACCCGGCATTATTGCGGCGGCTGGGGGTGCGCGCGGACATGGCGTCGACGATCCGGGTGGAGGGCGCGTCGATGGAGCCGACCCTATGCGATGGCGACGAGATCCTGGTCGATGGTGCGCGGCGGGTGCCGGGGCCGCGCGCGGCGATCCATGTGTTCCGCCGCGACGGATTGCTGGCGGTCAAGCGGCTGCGCGTGATGGGCAGCGAGATCGAGCTGGCGAGCGACAATCCCGATTACGGGCGCGAGATCGTGCCCGCCCGCGCGATCGAGATCGTCGGCCGCGTGGTGTGGATGCATCGCGCACTGGTGTAAGCGCGCGGGTTCAGTCGTTTTCCCAGCGAAAGCGATAGAAGAGGCGGCTCTTGATCGGCTTGCCGTCCTTATCCTCGGCGGCGGAGAATTTGCCGCGCTGCTGGATCATCAGACAGGTCTGGGCATCGATCGTGGCCACGCCGCTGTCCTGTTCGACCACGCAGTCCTTGATCGCGCCCGTTTCGTCGATCAGCAGCGAAACGCTGGTTGCCCCTTCGCGCCCTTCGCGCATGGCCTGATCGGGATAATCGGCCGGCTTGACGAGTCGCACGGGCGAGACAAGCGCGATAGGCCGGGTGACGATCCGTGCCTTCCCCGCTTCGTCCGCGTTCCACTCGGCGCGCAGGTCTTCGTTGCACTGGTTCATCGCGGTGATCGCCGCCGGGAAGCCCTGGGTCGAGACGGCCAGATTCAGCCCACGGCCCTTGATCGCCAGCATCGCGCCGCTGGCGACGCGGTCGAAATCGGCGCGCGGAATGTTGATCCAGAAGATCTCGGCGCCCGAGCCTTTTGGGGTGAACGCGAGCGCGGTGGTCTTCACGTCGCCGACCGTCACGTCGAAATGCGCTGGGCTTTGATATGGCCCCTTGCGCGAGATCATCAGGCGGATGACGTCGCCGTTGATCGACGGTTTCAACCCGACGGTGACCGGCTTGCTCGCATCGCGATAGTTGCGCAGCGCGATGCAGTTGGTGTCGCCCCAGTCGACCGTCCATTTGCCGATGGCGGGGAGCGCGGGGCTTTGGGCGGGTGCGGCAGCGCCGGCTGCAGCGGCAAGCATCAGTAAATCGAGCATTTTTACAGCGTTGCACGCCGTGCCGGCGCCCGCAAGTCTCAGCGGCTGGCGCGCACCCGGTCGATCAGCGCGACGATGATGAGCAGCGCGATGCCGATGCCGAGCCCGGCGAGGAAGCCGATCGAGGGCTGGCCCTGACGCACCCCGACGACGGTGCCGACGACCAGCGACAGGGCAAGCAGCGCGCCGCCCGCAATCGGCGCAGGTTTGGATGAACGGTTCATGCGCCCGCCATGCCACGTCCCGTGCCGGGACGCCACTGTCCCGTCGCGAAACGCGTGGCACGGGCAAAACGCCTATGGTTTCCAGCAATTTACCCTCGCATCCCGCAGTGCGGTGCGATTCCGCGCAAGCTGGCACGCGCGGTGCGTGCAGGCGCGCGAGACTGTGCAAGGATTATCGATGTCGCCCATCCCCTATCTCGCCGACCGTGCCCATGTGTTCGACGCTGCGGACCTGATCCGCGCTTTCGGCGCCGATGCGGGGCTGGAGGCGGCGGCGCGCGCGGACAAGTTCCGCGACCTGGGCAACCACATCAATTTCTGCCGCTGGCGCCAGATCGAGCGGTTGATTGTCCTGATGAGCGTCAACCGCGCCGTGGGCACGGTCCATTGAGATAATGGTCGCCAACATGGCGAGGTGACGCAACCCGGTCGTTCCAGTCGCGTTATGTGCGGATGGGGGCCAGATGACGTTACCGCAAATCCTGTCGATTGCCGTGCTCGTGGGCATGATGGCGCTCTTCCTGTGGGGGCGCTTTCGCTATGATGTGGTCGCGGTCATGGCGCTGCTGGCGGCAGTGGCGGCAGGCATTGTCGCGCCGGAGAATGCGTTTTCGGGCTTTTCCGACGACATCGTGATCATCGTCGGGTCGGCGCTGGTGCTGTCGGGCGCGGTGCAGCGGTCGGGCGTGATCGAGCAGTTGATGCGCCTGTTGCAGAAACGGGTGACGCGGGTGCGCTCGCAATTGCTGTTGCTGTCCGCCAGCGTTGGCTTCGGTTCGGCGCTGGTCAAGAATATCGGCGCGCTGGCGATGATGATGCCGGCCGCGTTCCAGATGGCGAAGAAATCGAACAGCTCGCCCAGCGTGTTCCTGATGCCGATGGCGTTTGCCTCGCTGCTCGGCGGGCTGATCACGCTGATCGGCACCTCGCCCAACATCATCGTCAGCCGCGTGCGCGAGGAGATGACCGGGCAGCCGTTCGGCATGTTCGATTACGCGCCGGTCGGACTGGGGCTGACGCTGGTCGGGCTGATCTTCCTGCGCTTCGGCTATCGCCTGTTGCCGGCGGACCGCCGCGCCGCGCCGACGATGGGCGAAGCGCTCGACATCCATGACTATGCGACCGAGGCCAAGATCGTCGAGCAATCGGCGGCGAAGGACGAGCGGGTGGCCGATTTCCTGGAGCGGCACGACCATGAGGTCGCGATCACCATGTTCCTGCGCAACGGCGTGCGCGCGACGCCCTGGCCCGACATGCTGCTGCGCGAGGGCGATATCCTGATCCTGGGCGGCACGCCGGACAGCCTGGAGCGGGCGATTGCGCGCGACCGCCTCGATTTCGTCGGCACCAGCGAGGCGCCGGAATCGGGCGAGGGCGACGAGATCGGGGTGATCGAGGCGGTGGTTGGGCCCGGGTCGCCGCTGGTCGGCGGGACTGCGGGATCGCTGATGCTGCGGCAGCGCTATGGCATCAACCTGATCGCGGTGTCGCGGCGGGGCGAGCGGATCGTGCGGCGCATGCCGAACGTCGTGTTCCGCGCGGGCGATGTAGTCGTGCTGCAGGGGCCGTTGGGCGCGCTTCCGGGGACATTGAACGAGCTGGGCGCGCTGCCGCTGGCCGAGCGCGAGCTGCGGCTGGGCAGCGTGCGCAAGGGGCTATTGCCGATTGCGGTGCTGGCGGTGGCGATGGCAGCGACCGCGACGGGCGCGGTGCCTGTGACGATCGCCTTCTTCGCGGCGGCGGCGGCGGTGGTCCTGCTCGGCGCGCTCCCCCTGCGCGAAGCCTATGACCATGTGGAGTGGCCGATCCTGATCATGCTCGGCGCGCTGATCCCGGTCAGTGACACGCTGCGCAGCACCGGCGTGACCGAGATTATCGGCACCTGGCTGTCGGCGACCGCGTCGGGCCTGCCGCCCTGGGGCGCGGTGGCGCTGATCATGGCGGCGGCGATGGCGGTGACGCCGTTCCTCAACAATGCCGCGACGGTGCTGGTGATGGCGCCGATCGCCGCGACATTCGCGGGCGATCTGGGATTGCGGCCCGAGGCGTTCTTGATGGCGACGGCGGTTGGCGCGGGGTGCGATTTCCTGACGCCGATCGGGCACCAGTGCAACACGCTGGTTATGGGGCCGGGCGGGTACCGGTTCAGCGACTATGCCCGGCTGGGGGCGCCGCTGTCGCTAATCGTGCTGGTGGTGGGCACGCCGCTGATCCTGTGGGTCTGGCCGGTCGCCTAGTTGCGCAGGCCGCGAGGCGTTCCTAGCTGTCCATTGAACCAACAAGAGGAGAGATCATGCGTACCCCCGAAGCCGTTGCCGGAATGCTGTGCCCCGTGTGCAAGGTGGGCCTCCATATGAGCGACCGGCAGGGGATCGAGATCGATTACTGCCCGCAATGCCGCGGCATTTGGCTCGATCGCGGCGAGCTCGACAAGATCATCGAGCGTAGCGGCGCCGGTGAGGCACCCGCCGCTCCGCAGGCGCCGCAGCCCCCGATGCCGCCCCAGCCGCCGATGCCGCCACAGGGTAGCCCGTGGCCACAGCCGGGCGGCTATCCGCAGCAGCAGGGCTATAGCGGGGGATATGGCCATCAGGGCCACGACCCGCGCTATTACAAGCAGAAGCGCAAGAAGAGCTTTCTCGAAGAGCTGTTCGACTGATTAAATCCTCCCCGGAACGGGGAGGTGGCAGCGCGCAGCGCTGACGGAGGGGGCCCTCCTCGAAGCAATGCCCTTGCCTCGGGCCCCCTCCACCATCCTTCGGATGGTCCCCCTCCCCGTTCCGGGGAGGAGCTTTTAGTCACGCCAGCGCGCCGACCATCGCCTTCACTTCCATGAACTCCGCCAGCCCGTATTTGCCGTGCTCGCGGCCATTGCCGCTCTGCTTGTAGCCGCCGAAGGGCAGGTCGGGGTTGGGCTGGCCGCCATTGATATAGACCATGCCGGCGCGCAGGCGCGGTGCGACGCGCTTGACCGCTTCGGGGCTGCCGAACACCACCGCCGACAGGCCGTAATCGGTGTCGTTGGCGATGCGGACGGCGTCGTCCTCGCTGTCATAGGGGATAATCGTGACGACCGGGCCAAAGATCTCCTCGCGCGCGATCGTCATGTCGTTGCGCACGCCGGAGAAGAGGGTGGGCTTGACGAAATAGCCGGTGTCGATGCCGTCGGGACGGCCGGGGCCGCCGGTTTCCAGCGTCGCGCCTTCCTCCAGCCCCTTGCGGATCAGGCCCTGGATCTTCTCCCACTGGGTCTTGTTGACGACCGGACCGATATGGCGACCCTCTTCGGACGGGTTGCCGCACGTCGTCGCCTTCATCACATCGGCGGCGGCAGCGGCGGCTTCCTTTTCCAGCGCGGCGGGGACGAGCAGGCGGGCGGGGGCGATGCAGCTCTGGCCCGAATTGAGCAGGACGCTGAACAACGTGCCCTTCACCGCAGCCGCGACATCCGCGCCCTCCAGCATCAGCGAGGGCGACTTGCCGCCCAGTTCCTGATGCACGCGCTTGACCGTCTCGGCGGCGTTCTTGGCGACCGCGATGCCGGCGCGGGTCGATCCGGTGAAGCTCACCATGTCGACGTCCTTGTGGCGCGACAGCGCGGTGCCGACGCCGGGGCCGTCGCCGTTGACGAGATTGAACACGCCAGCAGGCACGCCCGCCGCGTCCATCACTTCGGCAAAGATCGCAGCGCAGCTCGGCGCTTCCTCGCTGGGTTTGAGGATCATGGTGCAGCCTGCGGCGAGCGCTGGGGCGACCTTCGACACGATCTGGTTGAGCGGCCAGTTCCAAGGCGTGATCATTGCGACGACGCCGATCGGTTCGTGGACGACCAGGCTGTTGCCGACGGTTTCCTCAAACGCGAACTCCTTGAGCGCGCGCGCGGCGGACATCAAATGGCCGATGCCCGATCCGACCTGCGCGGTCTTGGCGAGGCTGAGCGGCGCGCCCATCTCGGCGCTGATCGCGTGCGCCATGTCGTCCATGCGCGCCTTGTATTCGGCGATGACGCGCTCGATCAGCGCAAGGCGATCCTCGACGCTGGTGCGGCTGAAGCTTTCGAACGCGGCCTTGGCGGCGGCGACGGCCTTGTCGACATCGGCCTGCGACCCCAGAGTGATTTCGGTGGTGGCAGCTTCGGTTGCGGGATCGATCACTTCATGGCGCGTGCCGCCCTCGCTTTCGACCCATTGGCCGCCGATATAGTGCTTGAGATAGCTGCGCATCCTGGTCTCCGAAAAATTTGAGGTTCGGGTATGGAGGCTTATGTGGCGAGCGGGGGCATTGGTTGCAACCTGAAACTGGAGATGAGGCGATGGCGCGGCAGGCAGTGATCCGGACGACCGGCGGGCCGGAGGTGATCGAATGGGTCGCGGTCGATCTGCCCCCGCCCGGACCCGGCGAGGTGCGCGTGCGGCATGAAGCGGTCGGGCTGAACTTCATTGACACCTATCACCGTTCAGGCCTGTATCCGGTGCCGCTGCCCAGCGGCCTGGGCAGCGAGGCGGCCGGGGTGGTCGAGGCAGTGGGGGAGGGCGTCACCGCCGTCGCGGTGGGCGATCGCGTGACGACCTATGGCCCCGCGCTCGGCGCCTATGCCAGCGCGCGCAATGTCGCGGCGGATGCGCTGTTGCCGATCCCCGAGGGCATCGGGTTCGATGTCGCGGCGGCGGTGACGTTGAAGGGCTGCACGGCGGAGTATCTGATCGAACGCTGCGCGCGGGTGCAGCCGGGGCAGACGGTGCTGGTCCACGCCGCCGCCGGGGCGACCGGGCAGCTGATCGTCCAATGGCTCAAGCATATCGGCGCAACGGTGATCGGCACGGCCGGGTCGACGGACAAGGCCGAGCGCGCGCGGGCGATCGGTGCGGATCATGTGATCGAATATAAGCATGAGGATATCGCCGCGCGGGTGCGCGACATCACCGGGGGTGAAGGCGTGCCGGTGGTGCTCGACGGGGTCGGCGGATCGACCTGGGAGGCTTCGCTCAAGTCCGCCGCGCGGCGGGGGATGATCGTCAGCTTCGGCAATGCCGGTGGGCCGGTGACGGGCATCAATCTGGGGACGCTAAGCCAGCATGGCTCGCTGTTCGTGACGCGGCCGACGCTCTATCACTATTATGCGACGCCGGAGGAGCGCGCGGCGGGTGTGGCGCGGGTGTTCGATCTGGTCGCGCGCGGCGTGCTGCAGGTCGAGATCGGGCGGCGTTATGCGCTGGCGGACGCAGCCGAAGCGCATCGCGCCATCGCCGCCGGGGAGACGATGGGCGCGACATTGCTGATCCCGTGAGCCTCAGCCTTCGCCGGGATAGGGCTTGGCCTTGAGCAGTCCGGCCAAGTGTGCGGCGTTGCCAGCGACCATCGCGGCGGTCTCGGTGACCTTTTTCGGCGTCTTGTCGAGATCCTGAAAGTCGGTCGAGCCCATCGCTTCGCCGACCCAGTAACAGGCGGCGATGGCGGGGATGGTGTAGCCGACATCGTTCAGCGCCTGGAACAGCTGGGCCGAGCTGAAATGCGCGCCATCCTCGTTGCCGACGATCGCGGCGACCGCGACCTTCGAATAGGAGGGCATCCGGCCCTGATCGTCGGTTTCGGAGATGAAGGCGTCCATCCGCTCGAGCACGCGCTTGGCGATGCTCGAAATCTGACCCATCCAGATCGGGCCGCCGAAGATCAGAATATCGGCGGCGAGGATCTTCTCGCGCAGCGCGGGCCACGCGTCGCCATCGCCCTCGTCCGATGACACGCCGGGCTTGATGTCGAGCGCGGCGACGCGGACGGTATCGGCGATGGTGACGTCGTGCTTGGCGAAGGCGTCGCCAAGGACCGCGATCATCGCATCGGTGGAGGAGCGCTCGGACTCATCGGCCTTGAGCGTGCAGTTGAGGGCTAGGGCGTTCAGCATCCCCGCATGACGCGCGGGGATGCTAAAGCGTTCCGTCAGTTGCGCTTTTCGCGGCTCAATCGGGTGATGAAGGCGGCGCTGCGCAGCGCCTGGAGCGGGATGGATTTGAGATCGACCCATTCGCCCTCGGCATGCGCGTTGCCGCCCGCGACGCCGAGGCCCGCCAGCGTATCGACGTCGGCCGCGACGAAGGCGCTGTCGGCGGCACCGCGCCGGGCAGGGTCCATCTCGGCCATTTCGGGGAGCTTCAGGTCGCGGTTGACCGCGTTGAGCTTGGCCAGCAGCGCACGGTTGCCGTCGGTCGGTGCCATCGACGGATAGCCCTCCTGAAAGTCGAGGCCGGCGGTGGTGCCGGGCAGGTTCTTTGCCACGATCGCCTGCATCGCCGCGCGGGTCTTTGCCTCCTGCTCCGGGGTCAGCGCGCGCAGGTCGCCGCGGGCGACGGCTTGCGCGGCGACGATGTTGGTCTTGCCGCCCGCGCTGACCTGATAGTTGTTGTCGGCGAGCGTCGCGGGGGTGCCGGCGGCCATCACGCCGACGTTGAAGGTCAAATTCTGCTCGGGGAGAGTGCGGCGGAATTCGTCGAGGATGCGCGCCAGCTCATACGCCGCGCCATAGCCGAGCGAGGCGCCGAACACGCCGCTGCTGTGCCCGGTCTTGCCGGTGGTGCGCAGCGTCCAGTTGGTCGAGCTGCGGCGCGCGACCGTGCCGGTGTCCTTGCCATCCTCCCGTGCGAGATTTTCATATTCCAGCGCGACATCAGCCCATTTTCCCGCCGCGATCAGGTCGCGGCGCGCGATGGCGAGCGGGGCGCCGGTACGTTCTTCGTCGCCGGTCAGCACGATCTTGATATCGGCATGTTTGAGCGTCCCCGCCGCCTGCATCGCGCGCATCGCGGCGATGATGACGACGATCCCGCCCTTGTCGTCGCCGATGCCGGGGCCGGTCGCGCGGTCGCCGTCACGGACGAATTTCTGGAAGGGGCTTTCGGGTTCGAACACGGTGTCGAGATGCGCGATCAGCAGGATGCGCTTGCCCTTGCCATTGCCCTTGTGCGTCGCGACCAGATGCCCGGCGCGGCCGGTTTCCTTCATGTCGATCCACTCGACCGCGAAGCCCAATGGCTCCAGCTCGGCGCGCACCATTGCGCCGACCTTGGTCACGCCATCGATGTTGAGCGAGCCGGAGTTCTGGTTGACCAGCTTCTCCAGCAGCGCGACGTGCCGGTCGCTTTCGGCGGCGATGGTCGATGCCATCTTCTGTTCGGCGGGGGACTGCGCGGCGGCGGGGGCGGCGAGGAGCAGGGCGAGCGGGGCGAGGGCGCGGAACATCTTGCCAGTAAAGCCGCTTGGGCTGCGCACGGCAAGGCCGGGCCACTACTTCATTTTGGATGAAATTGCCTCCAAACAGGATGGTAACTGCCCGCGCGCGCGCTAGATCGGTGCGCGGGGGTGCCGATGTTTCGATGGTTTGGGCCGAAGCTGCCGATCGACCGCGATGAGTTCGAATGGCTGCTCGCCACCTTTGCCTGGCTGATCCAGACGGTCGATCGCGACAAGGCGTATCGGGAGGCGGTGCTGATCCTGCCGTCGCGCGACTTCTTTCCGCCCAGCGCGGCTGAGGGGCACGACCGCGCGATCGAGCTGTTTGAGCAGGTCCGCGCGCATGCCGGCATGGCGGAATGGGATTGCGCGCTGGTGCCCGGCGAGGGGGAGCGCGAGACCTGGGTCGCGCCGGGCCATGCGCTGAAGCACGACTACAGCCCGCCGGGCGGGACGTTCGGCCATGATGGCGAGCGGGTGGTCATCACCTACAACCCCTCGGCGCTCGCGCGACCGGCCGATCTCGTCGCGACCTTCGCGCATGAGCTGTCGCACTATCTGATCCATGCCGATGGCAGCATGCCGCCGGGCGGCGCGGCGCTGGAGGAACATGCCACCGATGTCGCGGCGGTGTTCCTGGGCTTTGGCGTGTTCATGGCCAATGGCGCGAAGAATTTCGCGCAGTTTCACCGGGATGGCGAGCAGGGCTGGGAAATGCGGCGGCAGGGCTATCTGAGCGAGGAGGCGTTGACGGCGGCGCTGGCCATTTTTGTGCGGATGGCGGGGGCCGAGGCGGCGGATGCCGAAGCCGAGCTGAAAGACTATTTGCGCGGGGTATTCCGCAAGACGCTTGCGGTGATCGACCATGATTATCCGGCGCTGCGGGCAACGCTCGAGACGGCGGACCTGAGCGACTGGACAACGGAGTAGGATTTGGCCGCGCGACCCGAAGGCGCGCGCGGCCGTAACCTTATTGGATTCCCAACGCCGCCTTGATGTCCGCCCAGGCGACATATTTGAAGTTCTGGGCCTTGGGCGGGTTGTAGCCGTCCTGCGCCACGAACAGGCCGCCGGGATAGTTGGGACCGAAATCGCCGGGAGCGAAGTCGATCCCATCGGTTTCTTCCGTAGCGCCAATGGTGCTGCCCGCGGCGATCCGGAAGCGACCGACATAGGAGTCGTCGGACAGGCGATAGACGGTGTAGGCGTGGTCGCCCTGGCTGGAGACGATCACATAGCCGCCATTGCCGGTGCCTTCCGGCGCTAGGGTCACGCCCTCGACATCGATCACCAGCTTTTGTCCGTCGGCGGGGGCGATCAGCGTGCCTGCGACGGGGCCATCGGCGCGGGCGTCGAAGCGCCACAGGCCGACATTTTCCTCGCCGACATAGAGCCGCTGGGTGCGCGCGTCGGCGGCGCAGCCTTCGGACTGGGTGGCGAGCTTCATCGTGCGGACGATGGTGCCGGTGGGGGCCGCGCCTGACAGGTCGAGCGCGACTTGGCGGATCGTGCCGTCTTTGATCACGTTGAACGCGTGCAGCGTGCCGCCGCTGGCCATCAGGCAGACGCCATAGGCTTCGCCTGCGCCGACCGGGACGGTGCCGAGCGGGATGAGCTTCACCGCTGCGGTGTCGAGGCGGAACAGCGCGAGTTTGGCGTTCTTGCGGTCGTTGCGGTCGCTTGCCGCGACGATGATGCCGAGCGGCCCCATGTCCTTGAGGTCGACATTGTTGACCTGACCCGCGTCGATGAAGAACCGGTCCTTGCCGGTCAGGTCATAGACGTGAAGGCCGGCCTTCTTGTCGGTGCCGACGATCAGGCTGGCGGCGGGGTCCGCCGGGTTGCGCCAGATTGCGGGATCGTCCGCCGCATCGGCATTGGACGTGCCGACCGCATCGGTCTCTCCGCGCGCCTGCACGCTGGCGGCGGGGGTGGTGGGGACCACCGGGAGTTCACGCCCGGTGGTTGCACAGCCTGCTGCCAGCAGCGGCAGCAAGGCGAGGGTGAGGTGCTTGATCATGATCAGAAGGCCAGACGTGCCATGACTTGGAAGACGGGACCAGCGGTCTCGCGCTCCAGTTCATATTCGTCGAAATTGCGGTCGATCTGGTCCTGCGTCGTGTTGAACTTGTTGAAGCTCTCCGCCTTGGCCCCGTCGAGCAGGTTGGACCCGACCGCGCGGATGGTGAAGCGCTTGCCGAAGCGTTTTTCGACGAAGATTTCGAGGTCCGCGCCATAGGTGGTGCGCACTTCTTCGGCGACGAAGCGGTCATAGGCCGCACCCTGCTTGCGATAGGTCGCACCGAACGCCGCGCCGAAGCTGGGGATGTCCTGGATGAAGCCGAAATTATACACGATGTTCGACTGGCCGTTGAAGCGGCGCTCGCCCAGCTCGTCGGTGATGTCGCTTTCGAGCAGCGAGAGGTTACCGAACACGCCGGTGTCGGGGAGGCCGAGGAAGCCGAGGCTGGTTGAAACGTCGAATTCGACGCCATAGACCGTGCCGTCGCCGGTGTTGCGCGGCTGATAGACCCAGGTGCGGTCGCCCGTGGGATCGTCGGCAGCGCCGGGGACGCCGGTGTTGGCCAGCTCGATCAGGTCGCTGATACTGCGGTAGAAGAGGTTGACGCCGATCACGCCGGTGCGGCCGAGGCGATGCTCATAGCCCAGGTCCGCGCCCCACGCCGATTCCGGCTTGAGCAGCGGATTGCCGAGGAAGTCGTTGTCGCCCAGTTCTTCCTCAAGTAGGACCGGCGACGCGTCATCGAAGCGCGGACGGCGCACGGTGCGCGCGCCCGAGATGGTCACGCGACCATCGCCCAGCTCGATCTTGGCCGAGGCGCTGGGCAGGAGATGGTTGTAGTCGGTGTCGATGCTGGCGCCGCCCGGCGTCAGGTCGCGGATCGCGACATTGGTGTTTTCCCAACGCACGCCGACTTCCCACTTGATCGCGCCCGACTTGCCCTCGACCAGCGCGAACAGGTCCTTGCGCTGTTCCTCGATCGTGCTGAAGCCGCCGAGGACGGGTGCGAAGCCGGTGAACTCACCGACGAAGCTCTCGGGGCTGCCCGAGAACTGGCTGTAGCCGGTGTGGAGCGAGGTGGCCATGTTGAAGTGCTGAAGAGTCGCCTCGACGATCCGCGTGTCGCGGTCCTTGTCCTGATAATAGCCGCCGAACACGACATCGAAGCCTTCACCGGCGGGCACCTTGTGCTCCAGCCCGAACGACAGCTCCTTGTCGACGATGCGCGTGTCGAAGCGGTCGCCGGTGAAGCGCGGGGCCGAACGGTCGAACTCGATCTCGTTTTCGGTTTCCCACTGATCATCGATGAACTTGGCGAAGCCGGCCTTCAGCTTGGTTTCGCCCGCCGCCCATTCGTGGCTGAGCTTGGCGGCGAGGCTATAATTATACTGCAGGATGTTGTTGATGTTGGAGTTGTCGGCCTGCAGATTGCCGCCCGCGCCGTTGCGGACCGATCCGCGCGCGCCGGTTTCGGTGCTGTAATCGAACGACCGCTCGGTCTCGAGCCGGTCGGTATGGACCCAGAAGCCCGACAGTTCGAAATCGGTGGTTTCGGTGTCGATCGAATAGCTGGCATTGAGCGCATAGTCGGTGCCGTTGCGGACGTCCGACTGGTCCTGGCGATTGTCGAATTCGTTGGTCGCGTAGTTCGGATCATTCTCGGGCGAGGCGCCGTAGCGCAGGCTGAACTTCTTCTTGGGGTTGTAGCGGCCCTGAAGGTTCGCGCCGATCAGCAGGCGGCCCGGGCCGACTTCGGTGCCGAACACTGCGCCGATGCTCGGCTTGACCTTGCCGTCGTCGAAGTAGAGCGCGCCGCCGCGGATGTAACCACCGTCGAGCTGATAGCCGTCACGCAGCACGATGTTGAGCGTGCCCGCGACCGCGTCGCCGGTGCGGCGGGCGGAGGAGGAGCGGACGATCTCGACCTGCTTGACCAGCTCGGCCGGGATGCGGTCGAGGAAGAAGCTGCGGTCGGCGTTGGTGCCGGGCACCTTTTCGCCGTTGATCAGGATCTGGGTATAGCCGGGGTCGAGGCCGCGCAGGCGGGCGCCGTCGCTCTCGATCACGTCGGACAGGAAGGTCACGCTGGGCACGCGCTTGAGCGCGTCGCCGGCGGTCAGCGGTTCGAAGCGCTGGAAGAAGTCCTGGTCATAGACCAGCTCGGGCTCGGCGCCTTCGCTGCGGTTGCGATAGGCGATGGTGCCCTTGACCACGATTTCCTCGGCGGTCTCGATGCCTTCGTCAGCGGCGGGGGCGTCCTGCGCCAGCGCGGGCGCTGCCGTCGCGAGCGCGATGGTGGCGATGCTGGCACCCGCCAGCGACGTGAGAATCGATTTCATTGTGTCCCCCGAGATGAGTCGAGGGCGCGCCTAGGTGACGGGCGTGTCAGTTCCGCGTGATTTGCGTTTCAGGACGGTGGCGTAACGATGACTCTTTCGTGACGTTGCGCAGAGGTAACGCGGCAAGAAGCGTTGGCGACCGCTTTGGTGGTCGGCATGCCGTCAGCGCTTGGGTCCCTTTGGCGTCTTGGGATTCGGACTTGGGGTGGCCGCAGGAGTGGCGGGCCCGCCGAGGGCGTTGACCTCTACCCGCACGTGACCCTCCGCGTCGGGGGTGAAATATGTCGTCTCAATCCCCATCGTGCGGAAGGACACCGCGATACTGGGCTGCATCGTGAAGCTCGCGGCCTCAATCGCAGTTTGATGTGCGGATTGAGCGGCGACATCGGCCAGCGCGTGCGGCTGGATGCCGGGGATGTCGTTCGGAACCTGTGTGTTGATCCCGGCAAGCGCGTCGGGGAGCGGCGGGATTGGCAGCTTCGGATCTGACATCATCGTCTCCAACTTGAGCGGGCGGGCATCGCGCCCCTCCTTTGGATCGATCATGCTGCAAATGATCGTCATGCGAAACGAAATTCGGCGGGTCGTCCCGCGTCACCACGAAAAACGCCCGGGCCTTTCGACCCGGGCGTTGCTGTCCGGCGCCGCCTCCCCCGAAGCGGCGACGAAGATCGGCGCTTAGGCCGAGTAGTACATGTCGTATTCGACCGGCGACGGCGTCATTTCCCAGCGGGCGACGTCGGCGCGCTTCAGCTCGATATAGGCTTCGATCTGATCCTTGCTGAACACGTCGCCCTTGAGCAGGAAGTCCATGTCCGCCTCGAGGCTGTCGAGCGCTTCGCGCAGCGAGCCGCACACGGTGGGGACGAGGCTCAGCTCTTCCGGCGGCAGATCGTAGAGGTTCTTGTCCATCGGGTCGCCCGGATGAATCTTGTTCTGGATGCCGTCGAGGCCGGCCATCAGCAGCGCCGCATAGCAAAGGTACGGGTTGGCCAGCGCGTCCGGGAAGCGGAATTCGACGCGCTTTGCCTTGCTGCCCGCGCCGTAGGGGATGCGGCACGAGGCCGAGCGGTTGCGGCTCGAATAAGCGAGCAGCACCGGGGCTTCGTAACCCGGCACCAGGCGCTTGTAGCTGTTGGTGGTCGGGTTGGTGAAGGCGTTCAGGGCCTTGGCATGCTTGATCACGCCGCCGATGAAGTAGAGGCACATGTCGCTGAGGCCGGCATAGCCATTGCCCGCGAACAGCGGCGTGCCCTTGTCCCAGATCGACATATGGGTGTGCATGCCCGAGCCGTTATCTTCCTTGATCGGCTTGGGCATGAAGGTCGCGGTCTTGCCATAGGCATGGGCGACCTGATGCACGACGTACTTGTAGATCTGCATGCGGTCGGCGGTCTGCACCAGTGTGCCGAAGGTCAGGCCGAGTTCGTGCTGCGCCGCAGCGACTTCATGGTGATGCTTGTCGCAGGGCAGGCCCATTTCGAGCATGGTCGAAACCATCTCGCCACGGATGTCGACCGCGCTGTCGACCGGCGCGACGGGGAAGTAACCGCCCTTGGCACGCGGACGGTGGCCGAGGTTGCCGCTTTCATATTCCTTGCCCGAATTGCCGGGCAGTTCGACATCGTCGATCGCATAATAGCTGGTCGAATAGCTGTTTTCGAACCGGACATCGTCGAACATGAAGAATTCGGCTTCCGGGCCGACATAGACGGTGTCGCCGATGCCGAGCGACTGGAGATACGCCTCCGAGCGCTTGGCGGTCGAGCGCGGGTCGCGGGCGTAGAGCTCACCGGTCGAGGGTTCGACGATGTCGCACACCAGGATCAGCATCGGGGTGGCCGAGAACGGATCGGTCCACACCGCGTCCAGATCGGGCTTCAGGATCATGTCGGATTCGTTGATCGCCTTCCAGCCTTCGATCGACGAACCGTCGAACATCAGGCCGTCGGTCAGCTCATCCTCGCCCAGCACGCTGGCGACCATGGTGAGGTGCTGCCACTTGCCCTTGGGGTCGGTGAAGCGCAGGTCGATCCATTCGATCTCCTGATCCTTGACCATCTTCAGAATGTCGGCGGCGGTATTAGCCATGGAACCAAGCCCTTTCTGTTTGTCCCGATCCGCCCCGGTTCAGACCCGGGTGCGGAGAATCATATTGCGCTGCGGCGCAGCTTCGTGAAATTTTTGCAGTGCGTCAATTCGGCGCGCTGCGGAGCGATCAAATCGCGTTCTCGTCGCGCTCGCCAGTGCGGATGCGCAGCGCGGTTTCGATGGCGGTGACGAAGATCTTGCCATCGCCGATCCGGCCGGTCTGCGCGGCATTGGCGATCGCCTCGACCACGCGCTCGGCAAGGGCGTCTTCGACCACGACCTCGAGCTTCACCTTGGGCAGGAAGTCGACGACATATTCCGCGCCACGATACAGCTCGGTATGCCCCTTTTGGCGGCCGAAGCCCTTGGCCTCGGTCACGGTGATGCCTGAGACGCCCACTTCGTGAAGCGCTTCCTTCACCTCATCCAGCTTGAACGGCTTGATGATGGCTTCGATCTTTTTCACGGTTTCTTCCCTCTGTGACGTGGTGCGAGTCCCGATCGGTCCGGTTCCGCGGCCAGGGTGGCCGTGGAATGGTTCACGATCAAGTGGAACGCCCCTGTCGCGCGACTTTGCATAGGGCGTGCCAGTTTGCTGGATCGCGCAAATGCTAAGGGCGGACGCGAGCGCGGGTTAACAACTGCCTAACAAATGGGCAATCGCGCGGGTCGGTTGCGCGATTGCGGTGCAACCTTGCGCGCGCGACGGGCGGGTGTAATGTCCGGATATTACACCTAATCGCCAAGGATGTCCGATGCGCGCTGTTCCGCTTGTTCTCGCCGCCCTCCTCGCGGGCGTATCCGCCCTCCCAGCCGCCGCGCAGCAGCAGCCCGCCCCGGAGGCACTGCCCGGCGAAGGGGTGGAGGATGCGAAGCTCAAGGCGCTGTTCCATGCCAGCGACGAGGCGTCGCTCAAGCGCCAGCCGCTGATGGCGCTGTTCCGCGGCGACTTGCGCTATGCCGACCAGCTCGGTGAATACTACACGGACGCCTTCATCGCGGCGGAGAAGGCGGCGAACGCCGCGGACCTGGCGGCGCTGCGCACGATCGACCGGGCGAAGCTGACCAAGGTCAACAGAATCGCCTATGACGTGTTCGAGGCCGATCAGCTGCGCACGCAGAAGGGGTTCGATGACAAGATTTTGGCGGTGAGCAAATATCTGCCGATCGACCATTTCACCGGCTTCCAGGCATTCTATCCCAGTTTCGCGTCGGGCGAGGGCGCGGCTCCGTTCAAGACGGTTGCGGATTACGAGAATAACCTGAAGCGCAACGCCCAATATGCCGCGACCTATGACCGGGTGATCGGCCTGTTCCGTGAGGGGATGCAGCGCGGGATCGTCCAGCCCAAGCTGGTCGTCACCAACATGATCGGTCAGTTCGACAATCTGATCGCGCAGGGAGTGGAGGAATCGGTCTTCTATGGCCCGGTCAAGAAATTCCCCGAAGGCATTTCGGCGGCAGACCAGGCACGGCTCAAGGCGGCCTATGCCACCCAAGTCCGCGACGTGATCCTGCCCGCGCACAAGAAGATCCGCGATTTCCTGGCGAATGAATATCTGCCCGCCGCGCGCGACAGCGTCGGCACCTCGGCGCTGCCGGGTGGTGCGGCGCTCTATGCCTATGCGATCGAGAGCAACACGACGCTGCCGCTGACCGCCGATTATGTGCACGATCTGGGGCTGTCGGAGGTCAAGCGCATCCTGTCGGAGATGGAGGCGCAGAAGGCCAAGGTCGGGTTCAAGGGAACGTTGCAGGAGTTCTTCACGCACCTGCGCACCGACAAGCGGTTTCAGCCGGAAAGCGCCGACGCGCTGCGTGCCGGATATGAGGCGATCGGCAAGCGTGTCGATGCGCGGATCGCCGAGCAATTCTCGCTGATCCCCAAGACCCCGCTCGAGATCCGCCCGGTCCCCGCCTATCGCGAAAAGACCGATGCGGCGGGCAGCTATTCGTCCGGAACGCCGGACGGATCGCGGCCGGGGGTGTTCTACTTCAACACCTACGACCTGCCCACGCGCTACACCTGGGGCATGGAGACGCTGTACCTGCACGAAGGCGCGCCGGGGCATCATTTCCAGATCAGCCTGGCGCAGGAGAATGCGGCGCTACCCGCCTTCATGCGCTTCGGCGGCAACACCGCCTATGCCGAGGGTTGGGCGCTCTACGCCGAGACGCTCTACACCGAGCTGGGCGTCGCGGTGGAGCCGTATCAGCGCATGGGCGGCCTGAACGACGAGATGCTGCGCGCGATGCGGCTGGTGGTCGATAGCGGGCTGCACGCCAAGGGGTGGAGCCGGGAGAAGGCGATCGATTACATGGTCACCAACTCGCCCATGTCGCGCACCGACGCGGTGGCCGAGGTCGAGCGTTACATCGCAATGCCGGGCCAGGCACTGGCCTACAAGATCGGCCAGCTCACCATCCTGAAGGCCAAGGCCAAGGCGAAAGCAGCGCTGGGCGCGAAGTTCGATCCACGCGGCTTCCATGCGGCCGTGCTGGACACCGGCGCGCTGCCGATGCCGGTGCTGGAGAAGAAGATCGACGATTGGGTGGCGGGGGTGAAGTGAACCGGAGCTAGCGGCTCGCCTTCCACGCCGCCTCGACCATTAGCCGGGCGGCTTGCCGACGGCGATTGGCCCGCGCGGTATCGGACGGTGCAACGCTGGCTGCGTCGTCAAGGAAACGGCTTGACGTGCGTGCGGCGAGCGCGGCGCGGGCGGGGGGCAGGGCGTCGCCAGCGCGACCAGCGCGGAGCAGTGCGCGCGCGAAGGGATCGGCGACCTCCAGCGATTGCGGCGTGGCTGCACCATAGGAGGCGACCGTTCGCGACCACAGCGCGGCATAAAGCGCGAAGGCTTCGCTCTTGTGTTGAAGTGCGAGATTGTGCGCCAGCGCGAGCGTCGCGGTCCGGATTGCCGATTCATCGACGGTGGTGCCGGCTGACGCGGCGACGGCGTCGCGTTGTTGGCGGCGGATGGGCTCTGCTGCCTCAGCCCGTCCGGTCGTCTCCAGCAGGTCGGCCAGCTGTCGCCTGGCGTTCTCGCCGTGATAGGTCCAATGGGGTTCGATGCGCTGGAGCGCGGCGGGGGCGAGCGCGATTGCCCGGCGTAAGGTCGCTTCAGCGCGCGCGGGCTCGCCAGCCGCCACCAAGGCGCGCGCGAGCAGAAGGAATCGGTTGATTGGCCGGAAGTCGTTCAGATCGTCGGCGACGGGGCGTTCGACCAGTTCCGCCGCATAATCGACCGCCGCCTGTGCCCGCCCGCGCGCGATCAGCACGCGGACCATTGCGTCATCAAGCGGGTCGGCGAACATCTTGTCGCACGGTCCCGCTGCGCAGCCTGCCAGCAACCGGCGATAGAGGAGCTCGGCTTCCTCTGGCCGTGCGAGCGCTTCGAGTGCAAGGCCAAGCAGGAAGGCCGGTCTCCAGCCCGGCGCCGAGATTGCTTCGTTCTGCATGTGCGGATCGGCCAAGGCGCGCAGATGCGGCTCTGCCTCGCCCGCATAGCCCTCATTAAGAAGCGCCGTTGCCAGCATGAGCCGCACGGTGGGCGCCGAGATGACGATCAGGCCGCGCCGCCCGAGCAGACCGCCGAAATCCTTATATCCGGGGTGCGTCATTGCGTCGTAGGCAATGCGGTAGATCGCGATCGGTGGGCGGTCGTGACCAAGATCAACCGACGCGATATCGAGCAGCATGGCGATCGCGGCTGGCGCAAGCGGTGCGTTGGCGGGCTGACCGGTCGCCTGCCTGATGGCCTGTAGGGCGCGTTCGGTGTCGCCGCGATCGAACCAGGTGGCGATTTGAAGATCGCTCGGCTGGGTGATGTCGACAGGCGCCCCGCGACCGATCGAGCCTCCGCCTTTCTGGGCGAATGCCGGGGACGCTGCTGCCGTCAGCAGCGCAAGGGTTAGCATGCGGCGGGTCGTGAGCGGGATCACCCGCCGGCCCCGCTCGCCTTCCACGCCGCTTCGACCATCAGCCTTGCGGCTTCGGTGCGTTTGCGGGCTAGCGCGAGGTCGCTGAGGTTGGCGCGGGCGGCGTCGCCGGTGAAGCGGGCGGAGGTGCGGGCGGCGAGCGCGATGCGGGCGGGGGTGAGGGCGGCGCCGGGGCGGCCGGACTGGAGCAGCGCGCGGGCGAAGGGTTCGGCGACGTCCAATAGCTGCGGACTGTCGGTGCCGTAGATGCGGGTGGCGGCGGCGATACGCTCGGCGAACAGCTTTGCGCCTTCCTCCTTGCCCTGCAGCGTCAGGTTGGCGGCGAGTGCGCGCAGGGCTTCGGTGCGGTATTCGCCTTCCCACGGGATCATGTCGTTGCCTTCGATCTTCGCCAGCAACAGGCGGCGGATCGGCTCGGCCTGCGCGGCGCGACCCTGGCGTTCGAGGAGATGGGCGAGGCGGGCGCGGGCGAAGACGTTCGGATCGTCGAACATCGCGGCAATGTTCATCTTGTCGTCGCTGTCGCCCAGCGCCAGCGCCTCGCGCGCATGCGCCTCGGCCTCGGCGAGCGCACCGGATGCCTCGAGCGCGTCGGCGCGGGCGAGCAGGTAGAACATGCGCCGCCATTCGTTGACGTCTTTCGCCGCGCGGACGCGGGCAATGCCATCGGCGGTGAAGGCGAGTGCGTCGGCAACCAGCCCGCGCGCGAGCAGGGTGCGGGTGATCCCGGCGAACGCCTCACGCGAGTCATCGCCCTCGAAATTGTCGTAGCGCAGCGAGAGCGCCCAGATGCGGCGGTAGAGGAGTTCGGCCTCGGCCATGCGGTTCTGGGCCTCGACCGCGCCGGCAAGTTCGATGACATAGCCCAATGCGCCGTTTGACTCCGGGCCCCAGCGTTTCTCGGCGCTGGCGAGCAGGCTGGTCAGGATCGGTTCGGCCTTGGCCGGGTCGCCGGTTTCAACATAGAGGTTGGCGAGGATCGATCCGGCATTTTGCAGCGCGAGGTCGTCGAATTTGAGCAGGCGCAGATAGACCGGCCAGACGCGCTCGTAGATCGCGATGGTGGCGGCATTGCCGCTGCCGGTTTGCCCGGCGACCTCGATCAGCCGGTCGGCGGCGCGGCGGGTTAGGGCGCTGCCGGGGCTGTCGCCGACCAGTTGCTGCACGGCGCGGATACCGGCGTCGACTTCGCCCATTGCGAACATCAATGCGAGTTCGGCGTCGGCGGGCGGGTTGCCGGGCTTGCGCGCCTTGGCAAAAGCGGCGCGGGCTCCGGCAAAGTCTCCGGCGGTGCGCAGGATCACGCCCTGCACGCGGTAGAGGTCGCGCACCGGATCGGGCGCGCGGGCGGCGGGGCGGTCGAACGCGGCGATGGCGAAGGCGACGAGGCGCGCGGCGCGGGGCTTGTCCTGCCCACCCCAATTCTGGACGCTGACCGCACGCTGCGCCATGTCCTTGGCGAAGGCGGTTTCGAATGCCGGGTCGGATGCGGCGAGGAACGGGGCGATGAAGGCGCGGGCGCGGGCTTCTTCTCCGGCGAGGACGAGGCCGTAGGTCATGTAGAACAGGTCATCGATATCGTCGGGTTTGACCGCGCCGCTCTCCCCGGTTCGCTCCGCCGCGCGCAGCAGATTATAGGCGCTGGTCCGCCACGCCCAACCGGAAAAGGTCGCGAAGTCGCGCGTCTTCATCGCCGCGCTACGAGCTTCGAGCCAGCGCGAGTAGACGTCGAACTGGGTCATGTCCTGAAGCAGGGCGACATCGGCGGCGGGGCCGGCAAGGGCGATGGCTTCGCGGATCAGCGGCGCGGCGTCGGCGCGGCGGCCGGCGATGAGATGTTCGGTTGCCTGGATAAGCAGGGTGTCGGCGCGGGCCTGAGTTTCGGGTGGGACGGCGGGGAGCTGGACTGCGGGCGGGGCAGGGGCATCCTGCGCCTGCGCGGGCAAGGCGACGAGCAGGCCGACGGCCAGAACGGTGGTACGCATGCGATCCTCCCGCGCGGCGTTGTGGCAGCGGGTGGCGGAGGCGGCAACGGTCGAAATCGGGCGGGGCTTCCGCTTTTCAATCCTGCCCCGCAAGGGGGAGGATTGATCGAGACTTATACCGCCATTCCCGCAGCCCAGCCGCTCGACCAGGCCCATTGGAAATTATAGCCGCCGAGCCAGCCGGTGACGTCGACCGCTTCGCCGATCGCGTAGAGGCCGGGGACGGTGCGGGCTTCCATGGTTTGCGACGATAGGTCGGCGGTGCTGATGCCGCCGATCGTCACTTCGGCCTTGGCATAGCCTTCGGTGCCGTTGGGGTGGAAGGTCCAGGCGGCCAGCTGGCACTCGGCTTCGGCTAGGCGCTTGTCGGCCGTGTTCTGGAGTTCACCGTCGAGCGCGAGTTGGTCGGCGAGCGTGTCGGCGAGGCGGTTGGGGAGGGCGTCGCCGAGCAGCTTGCGCAGCGTCGTGCGCGGGGCGGCGCGCTTGGCGTTGGTCAGCCAGCCGGGCGCGCGGTCAGGGAGGAAGTCGATTCCGACGGGCTGGCCGTGGCGCCAATAGGAGCTGATCTGGAGGATCGCGGGGCCGGACAGGCCGCGATGGGTGAACAAAGCGGCTTCGCGGAAGCTGGTTTTGCCGGCGCTGGCGGCAACCGGGGCGGCGACGCCGGAGAGTTCGCGGAACAGCACTTCGTCGCCGCCGAGCGTGAGCGGGACGAGCGCGGGGCGCGGCTCGACCACTTTGAGCCCGAACTTGCGGGCGAGGTCATAGGCGAAGCCGGTCGCGCCCATCTTGGGGATCGACGGCCCGCCGGTGGCGATCACCAAATCGGGGGCGGTAGCCGTGCGGTCGCCCGAGGTGACGGTGTAGCCGCCGTCGGCGTGGGTGACGTCGCGGATCGCGTGGCCGAGGGCGATTTCGACGCTGCCCTTGTCGCACTCGTCCAGCAGCATCGCGACGATCTGCCTGGCGCTGCCGTCGCAGAAGAGCTGGCCGAGCGTCTTTTCGTGCCAGGCGATGCCGTGGCGATCGACCAGCTCGATAAAGTCATGCTGGGTATAGCGGCGCAGCGCGGACTTGGCGAAATGCGGGTTGGCGGAGAGGTACCGGTCGGGCGCGATGCCGAGATTGGTGAAGTTGCAGCGCCCGCCGCCGGAGATGAGGATCTTTTTCCCGACCTGATCGGCATGGTCGATCAGCAGCACGCGCCGCCCGCGCTGGCCCGCGGTGAGCGCGCACATCAGGCCGGCTGCGCCTGCGCCGAGGATGATGGCGTCGTAGGAGGTGGAACCCTGATTCACCGTTCGCCCTGAGCTTGTCGAAGGGCAGTCCTTCTACTGGACCGCGCGGAAAGAAGAACGGTGCTTCGACAGGCTCAGCACGAGCGTGGGTGGGTTAACGCAACTTCGCGATCGACAGGCCGTCTTCCTTGGCGCGGTCTTTCACCGATTCCTCGCTGCGGGTCAGCGCCTTGGCGATGGCTTTGAGCGCCATGCCCTTCTTGGCGAGCGTGTGCAGCTTCTGGATCTCGTCCTGCCGCCACGGCTGGCGGTGGCGTTCGAACTTGCCGTCGGCCATGTCAGGCGTAGGGCGGGTTGTGGCGGCCCGTCGCCGACTGGGTGAAAATCTCGCAGCCGGTCTCGGTGATGCCGATCGAATGTTCGAACTGGGCCGAGAGCGAGCGGTCGCGGGTGACGGCCGTCCAGCCATCGTCGAGCAGCTTCACGTCCGGGCGGCCGATGTTGATCATCGGTTCGATCGTGAAGAACATGCCGGGTTTGAGCTCCGGCCCGGTGCCGGGGCGGCCGACATGGACGACTTCGGGCGCGTCATGGAACACGCGACCGAGGCCATGGCCGCAGAAGTCGCGGACGACGCCGTAGCGGTGCTTCTCCGCATGGCGCTGAATCGCGTGGCCGATATCGCCCATCGTATTGCCGGGCTTGGCCATTTCGATGCCGATCATCAGGCATTCATAGGTGACATCGACCAGCCGCTTGGCCTTGAGCGGGACATCGCCGACCAGATACATGCGGCTGGTATCGCCGTGCCAGCCGTCGAGCAGGGGCGTCACGTCGATATTGACGATGTCGCCGTCCTTCAGCGTCTTGTTGCCGGGAATGCCGTGGCAGACGACATGGTTGATGCTGATGCAGCAGCTGTGCGTATAGCCGCGATAGCCGAGCGTCGCCGGGACCGCGCCACCGTCGAGCGTCATGCGGCGGACGATATCGTCCAGCTCCGCCGTGGTCACGCCGGGCACGACATGCGGGACGAGCGCGTCGAGAATCTCGGCGGCGAGCTTGCCTGCGGCGCGCATGCCAGCGAACCCGTCGGGGCCGTAGAGTTTGATCGCCCCGTCGCGGGCGAAATTGGTGTCGGCGGTTACGGCAACATATTCAGTCATGCGCGCCATATAGGGCCTAAAGGGCAACTTTGCGAGCGCGGAGACGCACGCTATGGCGGGTTTATGAGCGAGCGCATCTGGACCGCCGGGCTGGTCATCATCGGGGACGAGATCCTGTCGGGTCGCACCCAGGACAAGAATGTCGCGCAGATCGCGATCTGGCTGAACGTGCAGGGCATTCGCCTGTCCGAAGTGCGCGTGGTTCCGGACGTGCAGGAGCGGATCATCGAGGCGGTGGACGCGGTGCGCACCCGCTACGACTATTGCTTTACCACCGGCGGGATCGGGCCGACGCATGACGACATCACGGTCGATGCGATCGCGGCGGCGCTGGGCGTGCCGGTCGTCATCCACCCGGAGGCGCGTGCGGTGCTGGAGCGCTATTACGAGACGCGCGGCGGGTTGACCGAGGCGCGGTTGCGGATGGCGCGGGTGCCGGAAGGGGCGGACCTGATCCCCAACCGCATGTCGGGCGCGCCGGGCATCCGGGTCGGCAATATCTTCATCATGGCGGGGGTGCCGCACATCACGGCGGGGATGCTCGACGCGCTGACCGGCACGCTGGAGGGCGGCAAGCCGGTGGTGAGCGGGACGATTGGCTGCTGGGTGGCCGAGAGCGAGGTCGCCGAGATCCTGCGCGCGACCGAGAAGGCGCATGAAGGCGTGGCGATCGGCAGCTACCCGTTCTTCCGCGAGGGGCGGGTGGGCGCGAATTTCGTCGTCCGCGCGACCGATGATGCGGTGGTCGCGGCGTGCCTGGCCGACCTGACTGCGCAACTGGAGGCGACGGGGCGCGAAGTCACGCAGGGCGGGATCTGACGCCGGCGTCGGCGTGGCGGCACCGAAAGCGACTGATCGACGTTCGTTGCGGCTGTGATACAGACATCGGATGCGATGCATTCTTGTTCTCGCCATGCTGAGCAGCATCGCCATGCCGGCGGTAGCGGGTCAGGCGCTCGCGCTGACGGATGGGGAGGAGCGGCGCCTCGACGCATTCCGGGCGGAGAAGACGGCACGTCGACTTGCTGCGCAAAAGGCTGCCAAGGAGGCCGATTTTCGCACCGCCCAGCGGATCTGGGAGGAGATCGCCGCCGACTGTGAAGCCGTGCTGGCGGATGTGAAGCCGTGCAGTGAGTTTTATGGCGCTCTGATGACCGCTGCCAGCCGGACGGGCGACACGGTCATGGAGCGCTATGCCGAATCCAAATGGCGCGTCGGCGTGTTCGTGGCGAGCGCTCCGGTCCCCGCGACAGCGACGGAAGCCGAGCGCCGGGTCGGCCTGCGGGACAAGACTCTCGATGTCGTCGCGGCGGAGACGGTGCTCCGGCAGGCCATCGCCCGTTCTGCCGGGACTGATCCCGCCGTGCACGGGGAGCAGAGCGATTTCCATTTGGCGCTGGTGCGAATTTACCTGGCGCGGCGTGACATGGCGAAGGTTGCAACCCACGCCATCCAGGCCGCCGAGATGGCCGAACGGGCGGATACGCTGATGGCGGCGATCAAACCTGGCGAGGTGCGGCAAAGCGACGATTCACGCTGGTTCTGGTCCCGCAGGATCTCCGCGCAATTGGCCGATGAGTTCGAGAAAGCGGGGCAACATGCAGCGGCGGAAACCGTGTTCCGCGCCTTGTTGGCCTATGAACCCGAACGCCGTCGCTGGCTCGTGCTGGGCCGGCTTGCCCGCGTGATCCATCTGCAGGGACGCGCGGCTGAGGCGGCGAGTCTGTCGTTGCAGGCGCTGGATCAGCAGCGGCGCTATCATGTCGCGACCCATCCCGGCCTGATCGCGACCTATGGCTATGTTGCCCGCGACTATGCGGGACTGCCCGACGGTGCGGCGACGTCGCGCACGCTGTTGCGGCTGCAGGACCAGGCGTTGCGGGCACGCATCGCGGCCTATCCAAGTTTCGACGCCGCGGCGCAGCGCGAAATGGCGCGCGCCGGGCGCGATTACCGGTTGGCGGTCGAGATCAACTGGCAGCTTGCGCACCGCTGACGCGCGCGTCGGCCGCCCTGTTCGTGGCGAGCGGGCTTTCGCCATGCCGTCGTTCGTCTTCGACGAACGCCTCTTGTCCTCGCGCGCTGTGCTGATAGGCTAACACAGCTGCCGAGTCACAGGGGATTTCCATGACGATGAAACAATGGGTTACCGCGCTTGCGCTGGCCGGGGCGGCGCTGCCGCTCGGGCTGGCGGCGACGCCAGCCGCAGCGCAGACTGCGCCGGCCAAGCTGCAGGTCGAGATGCAGTATTTCACCCTGCCCAATGGCCTGCGCGTGGTGTTGGCCAAGGATACGCTGAGCCCGACGGTGACGGTCGGCGTTTATTACGGCATCGGATTCCGCATCGAGCCGCGCGAGCGCACCGGCTTCGCGCATCTGTTCGAGCATCTGCTGTTCCAGGGGTCAAAGAACGCGCCCAAGGGCGTGCATATCAGCACGATCAGCAATGCCGGCGGGATCCTGAACGGGTCGACCCGCTACGACTTCACCAACTATTTCGAGGTGGTGCCGTCCAACGCGCTGGAGCGAATGCTGTGGCTCGAGGCCGACCGGATGTCCGCCCCGGTGATCAACGACGAGGTGCTGAAGAATCAGCAGGGCGTCGTCGGCAACGAGGTCAAGGTCAACGTCCTCAACCAGCCCTACAGCACCTGGCCGTGGATCGACCTGCCGATGCTGGCGAATACCAACTGGTACAATAGCCACAATTTCTACGGCGAGCTGAAGGAGATCGAGGCGGCGACCGTCGCGGACGCCAAGCAGTTCTTCGACAGCTTCTACAAGCCGTCCAACGCCGTGCTCGTGGTCGCGGGCGACATCGATTATGCCGCGACCAAGGCGATGGTCGAGAAATATTATGGCTGGATGCCCAAGGCGCCGCCGGTCAAGCTGCCCGACATCAGCGAGCCGCGCCAGACGGAGGAGAAGTTCCGCGCGCGCACCGACGCTCTGGCGCCCAAGCCCGGCTGGGCAGCGGGATACCATGTCCCCGCGCGCGGCACGCCCGAATGGTATGCGATGGGCCTGATCGACCAGATGCTGGTCAAGGGCAATGACAGCCGACTGTATCGCAAGCTGGTCGCCGAGACGGGGATTGCGGGCGAGGTTGGCGGCGGGATCAACTTCCCGCTGGGCAACATGTTCAACTATCAGGGGCCGATGCTGTGGAGCTTCAACTTCACGCATGACGCCAACCGCAGCCGCGACGAGATCAAGGCGGCGGTGGACGCGGTGATCGAGGAGCTGCGGACCAAGAAGGTGACGCCGGAGGAACTGGCGCGGGCGCGGACCAAGATGCGCTCGTCGCTTTATTCGACGATCGACGGGACCGGGCGAATCGGCCTCATCGACCTGCTCGCCGTCTATGCGCTGTTCGACAATGATCCCAGCAAGGTCAACACGCTGGAAGACGGGTTCGCCAAGGTGACCCCCGAGCTGATCCAGAAAACCGCGCAGGAATATCTGCGCCCGACCAACCGCTCGATCTATGTCATCGATCCCGGCGCGGCCCAGCCCGCCGCACCCGCTCAGCAAGGAGGCAAGTGAGATGCGCCGCATGATCGCCAGCCTGACGGCTGCTGCCCTGCTCGCCGCGCCGATGGGTGTCGCCGCGCAGGAGCTTCCCTCGACCCCGCCGCCGATCCCGGCGCCCAAGCCGTTCAAGGTGCCGGCGAGCGAAACCTATGTCCTGGCCAACGGGATGAAGGTGACGCTGATCCCCTATGGCGTCGTACCCAAGGCGGTGGTGTCGCTGCAAACCTATACCGGGTCGATCAACGAGGGGCCGGATACCTGGCTTGCCGGCCTGACGCTCGACATGATGCGTGAGGGTGCTGCGGGGATGACCGCGGCGCAGACCGCGCAAAAGGCCGCCGAGATGGGCGGCGGGATCGGGACCGGGGCGAGCTCGACCACCTCCGGCGTGTCGATCAACGTGCTGTCTGAGCGCATCACGGACGCGATCGGCCTGGTCGCCGACGTTGCGCAGCGGCCGAGCTTCCCAGAGACCGAATTGACGCGGGTCAAGGCCAACTGGAATCGCCGCCTCGCCATCGCGCTGACCCAGCCGGGCACGCTGGCCAATGCGGCGGTTACGCGGGCCTATTATGGCACCGACCACCCCTATGGCCGGGTGCTGCCGACCCCGGCGCAGTTCAACGCCTATGATGCGGCCAAGCTGAAGGCGTGGCATGCTGCGAACTTTGGGGCCAAGCGGTCGCACCTCTACATCGCCGGGCGCTTCGATGCAGCGGCGGTGAAGGCGGCGGTGGAGAAGGCGTTCGGCGGCTGGGCCGCTGGGCCGGAGCGGGCGCTGATCCCGGTGAACCCCAAGCAGGGGCCGCAGGTGCTGCTGATCGACCGTCCGGGTGCGCCGCAATCGACGATCAACCTGGTCTTCCCCGCGCCCGACGCCGGGACCCCGGGCGATATCCCGACGCGGGTGATGAATGCGCTGCTGGGCGGATCGTTCAGCTCGCGCATCACGCGCAATATCCGCGAGAATAAGGGCTATACCTATTCGCCGGGGTCGGGGGTGTCGTTGCTGCCGACCAATGCGGTGTGGACGTTCAACGCCGATGTCACGACGACCGCCACGGGTCCGTCGCTGACCGAGGTGTTCAAGGAAATTCGCGAGCTGCAGGCGACCCCGCCGGGCGACGAGGAAGCGAACGGGATGCGCCAATATATGGCCGGTCTGTTCGCGATCCAGAATTCGACTCCGGGGGCGCTGGTCAACACGTTGGCGACGCGCGATGCGCTCGGCCTGCCGCGCGACTGGCTCGACAATTATGTCCCGGCGACGCTGAGTGTCACCAATGCGCAGATCAGCGAGGCGGCGAAGCGCTTCCCGCTCGACAAGTTGACTTTGGTCGTCGTTGGCGACCTCAAGGTTGTCACGCCACAGCTTCAGGCTTTGCCGGAACTAAAGGGCATAGAATTCAAGACGGTGACCGTTCCCTGAACAAATGTTCAGGTTATTGAACAACTAGTCACGGGGGCGGCGCAAGTCGTCCCCGTTTTCGTTCGAGTAAAGCGGAATCGTCAACTGGGCGATGTCCGACAACAACTCGCCGCAATTTTGAGGGCTATGTGCGACGAATTGCGGGTTCCACTTGTTGACCCCCCGTTATGACCCACACACCACATCATGCGCGACCCGCGCTTCGCCGAGCAGTGGCGCTGCTTTTCGCCGCCGCCGCTCTCCCCGCAACCGCGCTGGCACAGGAGACGGTGACGCCGCCGACGGTGCTGGTGCCCGCGACGCCGGCCCCGGCTCCTGCGCCGCAGCCGGTCACGCCGCCGCCGGTCCAGGCTCCGGTCGCGCAAACCCCGCCTTCGGGTGAGTCGCGCACGACCATCGCCCCAGGCGTGGTCGAGCAGGCGCAGCAGGAGGCGCGTGAGCGTGCCGCTGCCCGCCAGGCCGAAGCGCGTCCAGCACGTCCGACCCGCGCGGTCGAAACGCCGCAGCGTGCCGCTCCGGCAGCTCCGGTGGCCGCTGAACCCGACCCGGTGACCGAACGCGCACCGACGCCCGTCGAGCCGGTTGCTGAGACGCCGCCTCCCGTCACTGAGCCCGTCGCCGATCCGGTCGCAGCCCCAGTCGAGACTACTGGCGAGGGCGGCACCATGTGGCTGATCCTGGCCGCGCTGGGCGGTGTCGCCGCGCTGATCGCGGGTGCGATGCTGTTGCGCCGTCGTCGCGAAGATGCGCCGCTGATTGAGGAAGAGGTCGCCATCGCGGCACCGGTCGAGCCGGTCCCCACGCCCGTGGCGACGCCGCGCGCTGCAGATCCGGTCATCGCGCGCCCGGTTGCCAATCCGGTCGCTGCTGCCCCGGCGTTCATCGCGCCGCGTCGCGAGCCGGAACTGGGTGAGCGGATCGCACCGGTTGCAAAGCCCAAGGCGAAAGCTGCGAAGGTGTCGGCGCTGAAGCCGGCACTCGAAAATGCCGAGCTTTCCGATGCGGATCCGGCGGATGTCGCCGCCGTGCTGGGCGGCGCGCGCCCGGCCGGCAGCCGTCCGCAGCTGGAACTCGCGATCCGTCCGACCCGTGCGGGGATGAGCCGCCGCGGTGCCAAGGTCGGGTTCGAACTGACCGTTGCCAACGCAGGCGGTGCGCCTGCTCAGGATGTGCGGATCGGTGCCTTCATGCTGGGCGAGCATAGCGCGCAGCAGAGCGAGATCGAGCGGATGCTGACCAATCCGCCGAAGGATTCGAGCCTGTCGGCGGAGACCATCGCGCCGGGTGACGGCGCGACTCTTGAAGCGATGCTGACCATGCCGCGCGACAAGGTCGATGCGATTGCCGGTGACGATGACGGCTTCACGCCGGTGCTGGTCGCCGATGCGCGCTACCGCCTGCCCGACGGGCGGGAAGGGCGCACGGCCGCCGCGTTCCGCATCGGACGTAGCAATGGCGGGATGCAGCTGGAGCCGATCGCGATCCAGGACGACCCGTCGATGTATGACGATGTCGAGGCCGAACTGGTCGGGGTTCCGGCTAAGGTCTGATGGCGAACTTGAACCCCCGCCCCGGTTTGCGTCGGGGCGGGTCGCTTTTCGGGCGGGCCCGCGCATTTTTTGGTGCGCGGGTTCGCCTTGTCCATGCTAGGCGCGGCGCGTGACTGCGACGCCCCTTCGCGCGACCACCGCGCTGACCATGATCCTGCTGCTTGCGAGCCCGGCTGCTGCCCAGAATGGCCAGCAGCCGACGGTGATCACCCCGCCGATCTGCAACTTCGACATCAACCCGAATCCAACGCCGC
>FWWL01003099.1_pt1 | contig 31557 bp, 33 predicted proteins | sample 2228331 | NCBI WGS metagenome assembly FWWL01 (sample SAMEA103939775, study PRJEB20133) | metagenome
AAAAAGCGCATCTTTTTGAGTTTAATCCGTCTATTTAGCAACGCGAGCGAAAAAAAGCGCAGCTTTTTGAGCTTGTAATCTGCTATTAATCTAAACCATCGTGACCTTTATCATGAAAGGAGAATATATTATATGAGAAAATTAGTTATCAATGCGTAGCAAAGGCTATCGCATTATTAATATAAAATAATCAGAATTAGCCTTTGCCCAATCTTAAAATTCATCATATTTTAGGAGGAGCAAAATGAGCTATATCAAAGCAGAGATGGTTCTGCCAAAAGAAATTTTAATGCTGGTTCAGGAGTATGCTGACGGGCAATATCTTTATATCCCTAAGAAGGAAGATAATAAAAAAGGCTGGGGAGATAATACGGATTCAAAACAGCAGTTGAAGCTGCGTGACTCCGAAATCTATTGCAAATATAGAAGCGGAATGAGTTCAGCCAAATTAGCGGAGGATTATTATCTTTCCCTGAAAAGTATCCAGCGCATCTTATTAAAAGAGAAAAATAATGAATAATGAAATAATACAATTAGGAAAATGGAACGAAAGTAAACTCTACAATGTTTACCTTCGTTCCATTTTTATTTCTTAAATTACTTCCTTTATCAATTTTGCTCCTCTTCAACATATAACACTATGTATTTTCTTGTACCTTCTCTTCTATTACTAACTGTGATGACTTAACTGATAGATCCAACTACCTCACAATCTTTTCAGAACTAAGAATAAGGTGTTTTCTATTCGTATCCTATGCTAAGCTATGAGCATAAAAACAAGGAGGATATTTTATATGACTACACCTGATCATAACTAATTTTAAAAATGAATATCATGACTGATCCATCCACATGAGCAAGCTCAAATTCCTGCATGATTCATCCATAATTCTAGGAATCAGGGCTTCTTATCATGCATTTTAAAATTAGTGTGAGCTGTATAGAAGTATAAAATATCATTAACTGATAAGCCTACCATAGAAAGCAGGCTTTTAAACTTTGGTCTGATAAAGCTAGAATCCGCCTTATCTATAGAATAGTGATTCTAAGAATAGTTCTATACAGCTCCAAAAAGGAGCGTATAGATATGCAAAACACATATACCTGGAAGGTAAATCCTTCTACCGAACCGACGGTAATCCGCAATTGTCCAAAATGCGGTTGTCAAAGTGAATACGAAAGCACCGGATGCTTTCGTGTCAACGCAAATTCAAATCATATCGATATATGGCTGATTTATCAATGCCGTAAATGTAAAAGCACCTGGAACTTGGAAATCCTTTCAAGAGTTCATCCGCATACAATCAACAAAGAATTATATAACGATTTTTTAAATAACGATCCTGTTCTAGCCAAACGGTATGCCTTTGATAGTGCTACGCATAGCAGGAATAAATCTGTTGTTAACTTTGATCAGATTGATTTTGAGATATCTGGACCCGAACTTATTCCGACTGATTTCAGTGTTGGCATCCAATTGGAACTCATCACTGATTACCCCATGGACCTCCGACTGGATAGGCTACTCAGCAGGCAGCTCGGTATCTCTAGGGAGCAGGTAAAAAGTCTTTCCCGTTCCGGGAAAATAACCGGAGATGGAATTAAAGATATCGGGAAAGCAAAATTGCGAAATGGCATGCTGTTGACAATATCTCTATAAAAATAGAAAAAGAGCATCGTTTTCAATCTGAATCGTGAATGTCAAACGACTGTACGTCAGTGACAGATCCAAAAACGATGCTCTTTTGTGTATCATGAATTTTCACTCTAGTAAGGTTCTAAGAAGTCCAATTCTGCAATTCCTCCGTCGTAGCCAGTACATAATGCTGTCCTCCAACGTGCTGTTGAATCCCTTTATGATAATCGATGCCGCTGGTTACATAATCATAGCTGATTGATATTCTCTGCTTTTCAACAATTGGATTCGGTTGAGGAATTGCTGACAGCAAGGATTTCGTATAAGGATGAATCGGATTATTAAAGATTTCATCCTTCGTGCCTGTTTCCACCATATGTCCCAGATGAAGAACTCCAATACGGTCCGATATGTATTTTACCATTGATAAGTCATGGGCAATAAAAAGGTAAGCTGTATTCGTCTTTGCTTGTATATCCTTCATAAGATTTACAACCTGTGCTTGAATTGAAACGTCCAAAGCGCTGATTGCTTCATCAGCAATGATCAAATCCGGATTCATGATTAATGCCCTTGCAATACCGATACGCTGTCTTTGACCACCTGAAAACTGATGAGGATAACGCCCAGCATGTTCGTGAGAAAGTCCTACCATATCAAGGATCTGATATACTTTCTTCTTTCTCTCCTCCAAGGAAGTATATTGATGGTGAATATCAAGACCCTGCGCAATAATATCCAATACTTTTTTTCTCGGATTTAAACAAGCCATAGGATCCTGGAATATCATCTGCATCTTTGTTCTAAGATGCTTTGTATCTTTCTCGGATAACTTACCGGATATCTTCTTACCATTAAAAACAACATCTCCTGCGGTTGGTTCATACAACCTTATGATAGAACGGCCAATCGTAGATTTGCCACTTCCGGATTCACCAACCAAACCATAGGTTTCGCCCGGATAAATCACAAAGCTGACACCATCAACTGCTCTCACTGTGAATCTGCGGTTTATTCTGAAATATTGTTTCAGACCTTTTACTTCCAAAAGAGGCTTATTATTTTCCATGTTCACATGCCTCCTTAACTGTTGAAAGCGTTGCTACACCTATATTAGGAGGCATTGACTCCTCTTTACACTGAAGCGTTGCTACACCTATATTAGGAGGCATTGACTCCTTAACTGTTGGAGACTTTGCTTCCGCTAGGATATGATCGATTCTATTACGCAATTCCACCGGCATGTCAACCTTGGGGGCATTTTCATGAAGTAACCAGGTTGCTGCATAATGGGTTGGTGATATCTGAAACATCGGCGGTTCTTTCTTCAAATCTATATTTAGAGCATAAATATTGCGAGGCGCATATGCATCTCCCTCTACCTGATGTAATAAATTCGGAGGACTGCCGGGAATCGTATATAAACGGTCATCCATAGTACCCAGGTCAGGCATGGCAGATAATAATCCCCAGGTGTAAGGGTGTCTTGGATCATAAAAGATCTCCTCAGTAGTGCCCTTTTCTACAACCTTCCCTGCGTACATTACTTCCACATAATCAGCAACCTTTGCTACAACACCTAAATCATGCGTAATATAGATTACTGATATTCCAGTTTTGCGTTGAATACTCTTTATCAGCTCCAGTATTTTTGCCTGAATGGTAACATCCAACGCTGTAGTCGGTTCATCACATATCAGCAGATCGGGATCGCAAGCGAGCGCAATGGCAATTACAACTCTCTGACGCATTCCGCCGGATAACTGATGGGGGTAATTCTTCATACGCTTTTCAGGATCCGCTATGCCAACAAGTTCGAGAAGTTGAACTGCTTTATCATATGCTTCCTTCTTTGGTGTTTTATAATGATATCGCATACCTTCCATGATTTGAGCACCAACAGTCATCGTTGGATTTAACGAAGTCATTGGATCTTGGAATACCATTGCTATTCTTTTGCCGTTTATCTGTTTCCTCATTTCACTTTTGGTGAGCTTTAATAAATCCTGTTTCACTTCCTGATCATCTTTTTCATAGGTAAAATGTATGGAACCACTGTTAATCTTGCCGTTATTACTCAGAATACCCATGATTGCTTTCACGGTAACAGACTTTCCACTTCCGCTTTCTCCAACGATAGCAACGGTTTCCCCTTTGTATAAGGTCAGATTCATACCGCGGATTACATTTACTACTCCAGCAGATGTCTGGAAGGAAATTGACAGGTCTTTGATTGATAGTATTTTCTTCTTTTCCATACTGACCTCCTACATTTCTTTCATCTTGGGATCAAATGCATCCCTTAGACCATCTGCCAATAGATTAAAGCTTAACATAATTACTGCTAGTACAATAACCGGAAATATAATCATATATGGATGCGTGGTAAAGGATTTGAACGCGTCGCTGATCAAAGATCCAAGGGAAGCCAACGGTGCCGGAACCCCAAGGCCGATAAATGCTAAGAAAGCTTCTGTAAAAATCGCATTCGGAATAGAAAACATGGACATGACAATAAGCTGTCCAAAGATATTCGGAAGGATTTCTTTAAATATAATAAAGAAATCTTTCGCTCCCAGCGTTTTTGAAGCAAGTATAAATTCCTGCTCTTTCAGCTTTAATACCTGAGCTCTGGCTATCCTGCTCATTCCTATCCATCCGGTGATTGCTAATGCTAAAGTAATGGTTACCAAGCCTGGTTTGAAAACCAAAATCAACAAAGTAACGATAACTAAGGTAGGTATTCCATTTAGTATTTCCGCAAGCCTCTGAAGAATCATGTCTACTCGGCCACCAAAATATCCGGAAACCAAACCGTAAATCATTCCAAAACACATATCAACCACAACCGCAACAAGCGCAATATATAATGATATTCTTGTTCCTACCCATGTTCTTGTAAAAATATCACGTCCAAGAACATCAGTACCAAACCAATAATAGATGTTTTCTAGTCCGGTCTTAACAGCGGGATCTTCAGAAATATATTTATTTAATGTTACACTCCCCTGTGATGTATGCATTTTTTCTGTTCCGTTAAAAATATTCAGTTTTTCTAGTCCCTGAACTCTTGGTGCAAGGTTCTGATGGGTTATTATCTGGGCTTCATAGGTGCGGCCCGATACCATCGGCCCGACAATCGCTAGGATAATGACCACTAATATGCAGAAAAATCCGACGACAGCACCTTTATTCTTCGTGAATCTCGATAAAATATCACTCCAATAAGATTTACTGTTATAGGTCTCATCAACATAAGATATTTTATCTGCACCGATTAAATTAAAATCATCAGGTGAAAAATCATACTCTGAATTATACATGATGAGCCCCCTTTGCCAGTCTGATTCGAGGATCGATTATTCCATAAAGAATATCAACCACGAGCATTATTCCTATATACATAACGCTATAGATAAAGGATAATGCTACAACCACATTATAATCATTCGATTGGATTGCGGAAACCAGCAGACTTCCAATACCCGGAATGGAAAACAGCTTTTCAATAACCAAACTTCCGGTCATCAGACCTACAACCAACGGTGCCAATACTGTTATTACTGGTATTAAAGCATTTCGCAATGCATGTTTAAATATCAGATGAAAACTGTTAACTCCTTTACTTTCTGCTAACAACATATAATCCGACCCGAGTACCTCAAGCATCTCGGTTCTTGTAAAACGAGAAACTGTTGCAATGGTAAACATACATAGGGATACTGTTGGAAGTACCGAGGAGTAAAGTGGTTCCTCCATCTTATAGAGCAGCGGGAACCATTTTAACTCAAAGCCCATGAAGTAAATTAAAATCATTGCGAATACATAGGAAGGAAGGCTGACACCAAGAACAGAAATAACCGTTGTAATTGTATCATAAATTGTGTTGTGCTTGATTGCTGCCAAAATTCCTAACACTAAACCAATTGCTGTACCAACCAAGATAGCCTGACCGCCGATTCTTAAGGAAATAGGCAACCTGGTCTCTAATAACGCCGTGATGGGTGTATTTTTTGAAATGGTATAGGATACACCAAAGTCTCCGGTTAGCATGGACTTTATATAATTGATGAATCTAATAAACACGGGCTGATCCAGACCATATTTCGCATTAATTATTGCTCTTTGTGATTCATTCAGCTTTTCATCATTAAATGGTGAACCTGGCATTAATTCCAGCATCAAAAATAACACCAACAAGATTACCATCAGTGTAATTACGGATATCAAAACTCTCTTTAGAATATACTTTCTCACGAATTCACGCTCCTTACCATATAATATAAGATTGTTTAGGCCCAATCAGCCTGATCACTTATCATGAAGAAAGACGCTGTCATTGGTGTGTCACACGCTTGACAGCGTCACTACTTCATCTATATGGTTAATCTTAATTAGTTCTTCTTTGCATTCTTATATATTCTGTTGATACCAACGGAGTGGAATTCGATGCCTTCTACACCAGTCTTAATCATAAGAGCATCACCCTTCTGATATACAGGTAAGATAACAGCTTCATCCATAACCATTTTCTCTGCTTCCTTTAATGCTTCCCATCTTGCTGCAAGATCAAGTGCTAATTCACCCTTCTTAGCAGATTCAATGACTGCATCATATTCTGCATTGGACCAGAAGCCATAGTTATTAGGGCTGCCGGTAATCCACATATCGAGATAAGTCATAGGATCAGCATAGTCTGGGCCCCAACGTGTTAATGCAAGTTGGAATTCACCCTGCTGCATTCTTTCTACACGATTTTTCTTCGGCATTGTCTCTATAACTACTGTGATGCCAGGAAGTGTTGTTTGGATTTCTGACTGAATAAACTGGGCAACATTTATCGCTGATTCTGTATCCTCCACGATAATCGTATATTCCAACGTACTAACACCTAGTTCCTCTTTTGCTTTATTCCAGAATTCTAAAGCCTGTGCTTTATCAGTTAATAAGTAAGTTCCTGTTGTTTCGCGGAAATCTTTACCATCCGGACCGGTTGCCAGTTTTGTAGGAACTGCAAAGTCTGCCACAATGGAACCATCCTTCAGGATGTTGTTAGCAACAGCAGCTTTATCATAAGAAAGTGCCAAAGCCTTACGTAAGTTCACGTTCTCAAGTCCTGCTACAGTCTGGTTCGGTGATATGTACCATAAATATCCGGCCATAGTGTTTTGGAATTCCGGATCAGCTTTAAACTGCTCTACCTGTTCACCGGATAAAGTAGCAACATCTAAATCACCGTTCTGGTAGGAAAGAATTGCTTGCTGTGAATCTTTAATAACCTGATACTGGATTCCATCCAGAGCAACTTTAGCAGCGTCCCAATAGGTAGTGCTCTTTGCTAAGGAAATGGTTGTTGCTGCCGGTTCATAAGCAGTAATCATAAAAGGTCCATTGCTGAGGACTGTCTCAGGTGATGTACCAAAGGTATCTCCTTTTTCCGTAAAGAAAGCTTCATTTACAGGTAAAAAGGACGGGAATGCCATTAATGACTCAAAGAACGGTACCGGAACAGAAAGATTTACCGTTAATGTTTTTTCATCCACTGCTGTTACACCCAACTGATCAACTGCTACTTCACCACTGGTAATAGCTCCTGCATTTACAATAGCAGCGATATCTGCGATGAAAGAATACTCACTTGCCACTGCGGGGTCAACCAGACGTCTCCAGGCAAATACAAAATCATTTGCAGTAACCGGTGTCCCATTGGACCAATTTGCATCTTTCAATTTAAAGGTATAAGATAATCCATCTGCACTTTTCTCTACAGATTCTGCAATTGCAAGTATTGGAGTACCCGCAGCATCAATAGAATATAAACCTTCTGTGATTGCAGCCAATACCTCAAATGATGTACCGTCTGTTGCAATCTGTGGATCAAGAGAAGCCACCTCGACATCAAATTGTACTCTCAGGACACTTTCTCCTGCTGTTGCTGTTTCGTCTGTTGCTGTGTTTTCTGTTGTTGATTCTGATGATGTATCCTCAGCAGAATCATTGCCAGCCTTGCTACCACAGGCAGCCAAAGATAAGGTCAGCAATACAGTTAGCATCAGAGCTAATAACTTACTAATTCTTCTCATAATTTTCCTCCTTTTTTTACTTCATAAGACATTTTTTGCATATATAAAAAAATGTGCCCAAAATAGCTTTGACCACATTGTCTTATGCTTGAATTATGAAGTAATTATATCCAGAAGAATCCTTCTTTGTCAATTTATTTTTTTATTTATAAATTCTGGAAATTGTGATTTATCCCTTAAAAAAGCTCTGATCAAAATTTCTGATCAGAGCTTTACCATCTTCAAAAATGTAAATCAATATTCTTCTCTTTCGCCAAATTCTGCAGACTCAACCCATTCTTCCGGTCTGGTCAGCATGATAACCAGATCTTCAAACAGATTAAGGTGCTCCTTCTCCTGTTTGATCAGAAACTTATATAATTCTTTATTCTCAGGTACTACTGTTCTGGTAAGCAGATCCTGATATAACTCAATACTTTTTTGTTCCTGTGCGGATGCCATCCGGTAGACATCCAATTGTTTTTCCCTATGTTCCCTGCGGAAGTTTTTCAATTCCTTATATACCTTTTTAATGTCCGGCCTGACAAAATTATCCAACACGATATTCTCATGTTCTTTTCGTTTCTTTAATAATTCTTTATGTGCTCTTTCTGATTCTGCAAGGATCAAAAATACCGTAAAGAGTTCATTGTTCCTATTCAGATCTGCCTGTTCTTCGTAATACTTTTGTCCTTCTCGTTCCATATTGATTGCAAATTCAATGGTTTTCATTACTGATTTCCTCCTTATCGATAATGTTATTTATGGTATGGCTGGTTGTTGCTAATCCGATATGCACGGTAAATCTGTTCCAGTAAAATCATACGCATTAACTGATGAGGAAATGTCATTTTTGAAAAACTGAGTTTAAAATCTGCTTTATTAAGAACTTCCTCCGATAATCCTAAGGATCCACCAATGATGAAACTGATATGACTGTTGCCTGTTACTCCCAGGTAATCTATCTTCTTCGCCAATTCCTCAGAGGATAGCATTTGTCCTTCAATGGCTAATGCGATGCAATATGAATCATCCTTCAAGACTTTCAGTATCCGTTCTCCCTCTTTTGTCCTTATAATGTCTTCCATGGCCTGCGAAGCATTATCCGGAGTTTTCTCATCCTGCAGTTCGACGAGTTCTAAAGTACAATATCTGCTTAAGCGCTTTGTATATTCCTCCACGCCCTGCGACAGATATTTTTCCTTCAGTTTACCCACACAAATCAGCGTTATCCTCATTTACTAATACTTCCTTCTGTTCTTCTTCTCTGGTATATTCGTATAATACACCGTTTTTCACGAGCTTAAGTTTCTCACCCGAAAACTCGCGTTTTCTCAATTCCTTCTGGAAATTATAAATCATGAATCCATGGAAAACGATCAGAATATTATCCTTCGTCCAGTCAATCTGATCCAAGAAATCATTGATTCTCCTCTTCGTTTGTTTCACGTTTTCAGGCTGACTCTTTGATTTGAAATACCAGGCCAGTCTTCCGCAGATATGCCATACTTCAAAAGGAAGCTTGAGGCGTTCCGTATGAATAAAAGGCGCATTGTCAACTTCACGAAGTAATTTATCGATCATAAGATTTCCGCTATATACTTCCTTAGCCGTAGTTATTGCTCTTGGTAAGTCACTGACATAACAGATATCCCATTCAATTCCATACATTTCAACCTTTTTCTTTATCACCTTAGATACTTCATATTTTTCTGACCATTCACGAAACTCTTCTGAAGTCATCATTTTTTTATGTGGGCAGTTCACTTTAAAGTGCCGTAATAATCCAATACGCATTGTTATCTCCCGTTTGTATGTCCTAAGCCATTACCCCTAATCTTAAAGTCATCTTCTTCTACGGTAAATGGGTAACAGTTGCTCTATTTTATTGTACTACTTTTTAAAGTTATTTCAAGTAAAAGGTACTGGAATCCCGCCACTAATTTTGCCCACATTTTCCCAACATAAGAGTTTTTTGACTTTGCCATAAATATGTACCAGTTTGTTAACAAAATGTATATATTTTATCCATAATTTAATCATATCTGCAATTTATACTAATAATCAGAAAGTGATATATTCACTCTCCTCCTCCCTACATTATAAATATATAAAGAGGGTGTCTCAGAGCCAAGTGCGATGGGCACTCTCTTTTATACTGTTTTTTCATTTAAACTTGTTCTGAAATTTTTAATTATTTCAAAAAAATTTATGTTTTTCATGTTTATTTTATAAATTATTCACATGATGTACACATTTGAAAGCTATACTATTTTACATAGACAGTGATTAACACTTTCTACTCCCACCCTATTATACGCTATGGTTATGCAGCTCCCCTGCTGTATACCAAAAAAAGAACCCATTCACCGAATGGGTTCTTTTTTCGTTAACTTTTCAGACTTTATGATTAATCATTCGCATCAGAATGTTCATTCTCTTCCTTCTTCTCGGGATTCTTTGTGATACGAACCTGATGGGTCATCTTATTTCGAGTTTCCAATACGTCAAACCGATAACCCTGGTATTCTAAGATTGCCTGCTCTCCATCTGCCGGGATTCTGTCCATTAAGGAGATGAGTAAACCGTTCAAGGTGTCATAGTCCTCATTATGAAGAGTAATATCCAGTTCATCCTCTAGTTCTTCCAGACTGATAGAGCCTTTTACCGTGACACTGTCTTCTTCCACAGTAAGTATCATGCTCTCCTCCACATCATATTCATCCTGGATATTGCCTACTATTTCTTCTATAAAATCCTCCAATGCAACTAAACCGTCAGTTTGTCCATATTCATCGATTACGATGGCCATATGAATATTTTTAGCCTGCATATCATGGAACAGAATATTAATGTTCATGGTATCGGGAACGAAATAGGGCTCCCTGGCTATTTCACTAATCGGCTTGTTCTTTAATTCATCGGATATGTAGGCACTGATCATGTCCTTCATGTGTAAGATTCCAATGATATTATCACGGTTACCTTCATACATGGGATATCTGGAATACTTCTCTGACAGCATGAAATGTAATGCTTCGTCTAAAGGCATCTCAGAATTTACGGCTATAATTTTCTTCTTAGGAGTCATAATGTCCTGAGCTTCCTTATCACCAAGCTCCATGATGTTAGATATCATCTCTACTTCACCTGCATTAAGAACTCCTTGCTCCTGACCTTCATTCACCATGGAAATAATTTCTTCTTCCGTTACATTATCCGTTAGATCAAAAGGTTTAATCCCAACGATACGCAGCAGGATATTCAACAGCTTCTCTAACAACCATGCCAGGGGGTAAAAAACAATTCCAAGGAACCTTATGATTCCTATCATCTTGTAAGCAAGTACTTCTGCGTGCTTTGTTGCAAATCTTCTTGGAATGATGATGCCAAACAGCACAGTGATATATACGAGCAATATGGTAAACAGTACATAATAGATCGGTCTGATGATGTTCATGTTTGCATTCAGACCACTGTTCACAGTAGCAGCTTCGATTGTCGGTAGGAAGTAGGAAAAGAAGGCCATACCGATCACTACACCGATAAAACTTTGTAGAAGCTCCATCACATTGATATACCTACTGGGCTTATCTACAATCCTAAGAAGTTTCCTGGCACTTTTCTGCCCGCTCTCCGCTTTTCTCTTTACTGTGTTTTCATTCACATTACTAATTGCATTCTTTGCACTTACAATGATTGCATTAAAAAGTATCAAAAGTAAAATAATAACCATTCCCGATATGGGATTGCCATCTTCCATTGTATGATATTTTCTCCTTTTTCTTTTCGTATTTATCTAAAATATGTATCTAAAGAAAAACTGATAATAAGAGCCTTATCAATTTTCTTTAATACATCCCTGTCCAAATGACAAACTTTTTCCTTCAATCTAGATTTGTCAATTGTTCTGACCTGTTCTAATAAAATTACGGAATCCTTGACTATTCCGTATTTCTCAGCGTCCAGTTCCACATGGGTAGGAAGCTTCGCCTTATTCATTTTTGATGTAATGGCCGCACATATTACGGTAGGACTATGTTTGTTACCAGTATCATTCTGAACAATCAGAACCGGCCTGACACCACCTTGTTCGGATCCGACCACTGGTCTCAAATCCGCATAGAAGATATCTCCTCTTTTAATAACCACTTTATTCACACTCCAATATTAGGCTTAACCTTATTATTGCCAATTTCTTCGTGTGTATTCCATAAAGTGATAGACTTATTCTTTTTCCGGTTGGAGGTACACTCTAGGAATTCGCTTACCAACCGTACAGACAAGTTCATAAGCAAAGGAATGAGACCACTGTGCAAGTTCCTCAGCAGAGATGTATGCATCCCCGTCTCTTCCTAAAAGAGTTACTATATCACCCTGCTTCACATCTCCAATATCAGTGACATCAACCATGAACTGATCCATACAGATTCGTCCAACAATCGGAGCATACTGTCCATGGATGATGACCTTACCATGATTTGAGAGATTTCTGGAATAGCCGTCTGCATAGCCTACGGGTATGGTAGCAATCCTTCTCTTTCCGTCCGTAACATAGGTCGCACCATAACTAATTCCTACTCCTGCTTCCACATCCTTTACAAAAATCACTCGGGTTTTTAACTCCATTGCAGGAGTGAGCTTAAATTCCTCCTTATTAACCTCCTCGGAAGGATAAATTCCATAGGTTGCTATTCCACAACGCACCATATTAAAATATGCATTCGGAAATTCAATAAATCCGGCGCTATTTGCCATATGTTTCACCGGGATAAAGATATTCTCCTTTTCCAATAAATCAATGAACTTTATGTATCGGTCCAATTGGTTAATCGTACTGGATCTATCCGTCTCATCGGCTCTTGCAAAATGAGAGAACAGACCTTCAATCTCAATATTCGGCAATCCAACGATTCTCTTGATCTCTTGAATACTCTCGAGAGAATCCGTGTAACCAATTCTACTCATACCGGTGTCAATCTTGATATGGATTTTAGCCGTTTTTCCCTGGCGTAATGCCTCCACAGAGAGAGCCTCGGCCATCTCATACTGGAATACTGTCTGGGCAACATCATAAGCAACTACAAGCTCATACTGTTCCTTCGGTGTATACCCAAGAATCAGCATCGGTTTCTTTATTCCGGCTTCTCTGAGTTCAACTGCTTCTTCAATGATAGCCACTCCATAAGCATCAATTTTACCGCTGTCTCCAATAGCCTTTGCCAGAGGTACCGCTCCGTGTCCATAAGCATCTGCTTTAATGATAACCATAAGCTTCGTATCCTTGTTCAGCTTACTTCTTACCTCAAGAAGATTATGCCTGATTGCATTCAGGTCAACATTTGCCTGTACTCTATAGTAACGTTCCTTATTCTGCATACCTTGTTCCAAACTCATACTAATACCGCTAACCTTTCCTTGTATCTGTAAATGTCTGTTACCGTCTCTATTCTTCTTTTCTTAACCACTATCTTCATTCAACTGCATTTTGTAATACTAGCTCAAGAGAATTTACAATATCACCAGCCATCATAGAATAAACACCCTTTTCCTTAGCGGCAGCATCTCCTGCCAATCCATGAATGTATACACCAAGACATGCCGCTTCATATGGTCGCATTCCCTGTGCTATAAGTGCCGCCATTACACCGGTGAGTACATCCCCGCTACCACCGGTAGCCATGCCATTATTACCGGATACGTTAAGGTAACTTAATGCACCTTGTGTTACTATGGACCGTGCATCCTTGATGACGTATATCAACTTATTATTATAAGAACATTGACGGGCAGTGTCAATCAGATTATTAGCTATCTCCGTGACCGGAATGGCAAGCAGACGTGATAATTCCATCAAATGTGGAGTAAGAATCGTATCTTCTGGTAGCAAACCGGATAGGTAATCCAGACGTGCTCCGATTCCCTTCCCGTTAAGATGAGCATGGTCCGCCTTCCCAGATACATAAGTAATCGCATCTGCATCAAGAATAATAGGAACCTTTGCCTTCCTTATCACTGTCTCTACTAATTCTTGTGTTGTCTTAGATTGACCTAATCCCGGACCCACCACGATAACCGATGCCCAGCATAATTCCTCTAAGAGTCTCTGAAATCTATCATCCGCATCCAAACCTTCTACATCATATGCAGAAAATAATGCTTCCGGCAGAGAAGTCTGAATAATAATCCTGTTTTCTTCTGAAGTAAGCACTTTAACAAGTCCGGCACCAGTACGGTAAGCAGCTTTTGCAGATAAATAGGCAGCTCCACTCATTCCCTTACTTCCGGCAATCACCAGAACCTTACCATAAGTTCCCTTGTGACTGTAATTCTTTCTTTGCGGCAGTCTTAAGAAATCCTCTGTTTCATAATAATAAGTATCTGGCTTTACCTGTTCCGTAGCCTCTCTGGGGAATCCGATATCTGCAACTGTAATAATTCCTGCATACTCTACACCGGGATATAATAATAGCCCAAGTTTCTGGTGTCCAAAGGTAACCGTATAGTCTGCTCGGACCGCTGTGTTCATCACTTTTCCACTGTCAGTTGAGATTCCGGAAGGGATATCCACAGCATATACGGTTTTATTACTATGATTGATCAAATGAATGATGTCTTCATATTCACCGGTAACCTCACGGGAGAGCCCTACACCAAAAAGTGCATCAATTATTATATTATATTCATTCAACCTGTCCCTGTCTTCTATTGGAATACCCAATTTATTTGCCATTTCCAGTTGAGCCTTCATGGAGGCAGAGACAGTTCCTTCTTCTCCAATTAAAAGAATAGCAACATGATAGCCCTGTAAATACAGTATTCTACCTGCTGCAACTCCATCACCACCATTATTCCCGGGACCGCATACCGCCAATATCTTGTCTGCCTTGTCTATCCGTTGTTTCATAACAGCTACCACTTCCGCCGCTGCCCGTTCCATCAATTCTAATGCAGGTATCCTGCATACCTGCACAGTATAATTATCTATATTTTTCATTTCCTCAGAATTAACAGCATATTTCATGCTTAAGCCTCCCCTACAACAAATGCGTTGGCGTAATCCTTCGTATTTGATATTGATACATGGATATTGCTTACTCCCTGGGCTTTCGCAAGCTCCGCTGCTGCACCATATAAATTAACATAAGGTTTTCCTTCTGAATTGCGAAGCACCTCAATATCGATTGGAAAGAAAGTTCGAAAACCAGTACCAAGCATCTTAGAAACCGCCTCTTTAACTGCAAAATTATCTGCAGCTTTTTTAAGGTCCTGGCGAATTAGCTCTATTTCCAGTGCTGTAAAATAACGTTTCTGAAAGGTTTCCTTCCGGTAGGCCTGCACAACCCGGTTAATCTCTATTAAATCCACTCCAATTCCGGTAATCACATTGACCTCCTATTACAACTATCTTAATATTTTCGTTCCCGATCAAATAACTCCATCATTTCAGCGCCAAGTATGTCATGCATATAGGTATAAATCATGTTATTCTTTATCTCAAGATCCTGCTTCAGTAGAATTTTATGTTTTAATTCCTCTCTGATACCATTAATCCAGTCAGCAACTTCCTTCAGTTCCTGTTTATTCTTGTCAAGTCGGCCATAAAAGATATTGACGCTTTCCGCCATCAATTCTTCATTTACCTCCTTAATCTGATAAGGCAGGTCACCCAATTCATCCATAGCCGTATCAATTTTCCCATTAATATCATTGATCAGCTGTTTATTCTTACCTAGTTTTTTATCCTTCTCTTTCGCATTGTCCGTACTGACTTCCATATTACTCATAATATCCTTGAGCAAACTACTCTTCAGCTTCTTCATATCCTTGATATCATTTACCAGTTTGCCTTGTTTTTTCAGAAGATTGTTAACCTTCTGCTCTAACTCCTTAATTTCAGGGGTCTTCTGATCTTCTGTAAATAATTCATGCCAACGGCTGTCCAAAGTCAGAATTGGTAATTTTCTATCTTTTACAATATTACGAAAAGCTACTTTCTTCTCTTTTTTAGCCATAGGTTAACATCCGAACCTTTCAAACACATTATCTACAGTTTCATATCCTCTTTACCGGATAAGCGGTAAGAAAGCTTCATCAGGCTGTCAGCCAGGTGTACATTTTCTACCGTTACATCCTTGGGCAAATTAAGGTCTGTCGGTGCAAAATTCCAGATACCTTTAACGCCCCATTTTACAAGCTCAGCAGCAATACCAGGGGCTTTCGCTTTGGGTACTGTTACAGCAGCTATGTCAACTTTGTTATTTAAAATATAAGTCTCGATATCATCGTTGGATTTAACCGGAATTCCACGGATCTCTGTTCCTATTAACTTCGGATTAATATCAAAGATGCATTTTACAAAAAAGCCTCTTCGTTCAAAATCTACATAGTTTGCCAGTGCCTGTCCCAAATTACCGGCTCCGATAATGACTACATTGTATTTCGTATCCAGTCCTAGAATTTTACCAATTTCAGAGTGGAGGTACTCCACATTGTAGCCGTAACCCTGCTGGCCGAACCCGCCAAAATTATTCAGATCCTGTCTAATCTGAGAAGCAGTCACCTTCATCTTCTCACTAAGTTCCTTAGATGAGATACGTACTACATCTTTTTCCAGTAAATCTCCTAAGTAACGATAGTATCTCGGTAATCTATTAATAACTGCTTTCGAAATTTCTTTCTTGTACAATTTAACTCCTCCTTATCATCTTACACTATACCAATAATTATATTGAATTGTTAAGAATAAGTCAATCTTTTCTAATGGATGCTATGGTATGCACATTGCTAATGCGCAAATAAACAGACTGACCGGTTCATCAATCTGTTATTACTAATTTATCATATTATTCCAGATTTGTATATCATTTGAGCTGATAATTAATAATTATTCTTTTCAATAATTCAATCTAACAACTTCTATCCTTTCTTTACTTGTTTGTATTCCTATGATAAAATATACAACAGTGACTATAAAACAAGATTATTACAGGCGTCTTTGTTCTTTTTTATATGGAATATTATGAACATGGACCATGCCTGTTATGAATAAATGAGGGAATTTAATATGATACTTGCGTGTAAAACTATCAGTAAGGCTTTCGGTACGAACCAGATTCTTAAGGCTGTCTCCTTTCATGTTAACGAGAAGGAAAAGGCAGCCATCGTCGGCATTAACGGTGCCGGAAAGTCCACTTTATTAAAAATAATAATGAAAGAAATGACTGCTGATGAAGGTGAGGTCATCTTAGCCAAAGGAAGCACCATCGGATATCTTGCCCAGCACCAAAATCTCTCCTCAGAGAACACCATCTATGAAGAGATGCTTACGGTTAAGCAGGACATCATAGATTTGGATGCTAATATCCGTGCTCTGGAACAGGATATGAAGCATGCTGAGGGTGACAAGCTTAATCAGATGCTCAGTGCCTATACCCGTCTGACTCATGAGTTTGAAATAAAGAACGGATATGCTTATCAAAGTGAGGTTACCGGTATCCTCAAAGGTCTCGGTTTTTCAGAAGAAGATTTCAGCAAAAAAGTAAATACCTTATCCGGAGGTCAGAAGACACGTATTGCTCTAGGAAAGCTTCTACTCTCCAAGCCTGATATCATCCTGCTTGATGAGCCTACCAACCACCTGGATCTGCTCTCCATCGCTTGGTTGGAAACCTTTCTATTGAATTATAACGGTGCCGTAATCGTTGTAGCCCATGACCGCTACTTCCTAGATAAAGTAGTGTCAAAAGTCGTAGAACTGGATAATTCCAAGTGCCAGACCTACGAAGGCAACTATTCTGCATATGCACAGAAGAAGTCCATGCTGCAGAACGCAATGCTGAAACAATATTTAAACCAGCAGCAGGAAATCAAGCATCAAGAGGAAGTCATTGCAAAGCTTCGTTCCTTCAACAGAGAGAAATCGATTAAGCGTGCAGAAAGCCGTGAAAAGATGCTGGACAAGATTGATCGGGTTGATCGCCCAATGGACCATACTCAGATGCATTTTAACTTAGAACCCAGAATTATGAGTGGTAATGATGTCCTGACTATCATCGGGCTTTCGAAATCATATGATCAACTTACTTTATTTACGAATTTGAGTTTTGATGTTAAGCGCGGAGAAAAAGTTGCTATTATAGGCAATAACGGAACCGGTAAAACTACAATATTAAAGATCATCAACGGTCAGGTTGATTCAGACGAAGGTCAGATAAAACTTGGAAGTAAGGTTCATGTAGGCTATTACGATCAGGAGCATCAGATACTTGATCCGGATAAAACCTTATTTGATGAATTGCAGGACGCTTACCCTAACCTGGATAATACAACGATACGTAATATTCTCGCTGCATTTCTCTTTACGGAAGATGATGTATTTAAACGCATTAAGGATATCAGTGGTGGTGAACGTGGTCGTGTTTCTTTGGCGAAGCTTATGCTTTCTGAAGCGAACCTTTTAATCCTCGACGAGCCGACCAACCATCTGGATATTGCTTCCAAGGAAATCCTTGAGAATGCGATCACCCACTACAGTGGCACCGTATTATATGTATCCCATGATAGATATTTCATCAACAAGACAGCAACCAGAATTCTGGATCTGACAGAACAAACCCTACTTAATTATATTGGAAATTATGATTACTACTTAGAGAAGAAGCCAGAGCTTGAGGCTGCTTATTTGGGAAAAACAACCACGAATAACATACCGGTATCTACAAAGCCCGGTTTCTTCCCTACTGCCGCATTCCAGTCCGGTACCGGTTCTACTGCAGTGGACAACGATAGTGAGAATAAACAGAACTGGCAGCAACAGAAGGAAGAGCAGGCCAGAAACCGAAAAAGAAAGAATGATCTAAAAAAGACAGAAGACGAAATCCATCAGTTAGAAACCCGTAATGAGGAAATTGAAGTCTTACTTACAACTTCAGAAGTCTATACTAATGTCCAGAAGCTGATTGTTCTGAACAATGAGAAAAAATCAATCGAAGAACGTTTGTTGGAACTCATGGAATTGTGGGAGCAGCTGGCAGCGGAAGAATAAAAGAGAAAGGACGTGTAAGTATGCGTCCTTTCTCTTTTACTCCATTTAACCTAGATTATCATCATCAATTCTTCTGTCAATAATCTTATGATAGAACCATTCTCCTACTCCTATAGCTACACCTGCTACCACTGCACTTAGGAAGGGGATAGTGTCTCTGACCCAGAAGAAATTAAATAAGTAGATAGTTACCAGAGATAATCCCATATCAGCAATTGTAGCGACGATATTGTTAGTCGCCCCCAGAATAATCATATCTCCAATCAGATATCCTATTGCCGTTACGGCTAGTGCTATTAATAAGATACCGCTAAAACTGGCATCACTGAGTAGTAATAATACAATCTCAAGTATAACAGCAGTCATTACAAACTTAACCAATATGGCTGATATATGTTTCAATCGGTTCGTCTCCTTTCAATGTTAGTTATCGTAACAAGCAGAATTATCTCCTACTTTCTGATATCTTTCACTAAAGCTATCCCATTTATACATGAATAAGTAATCATAGCTGCATAATCCTAGCAAAAATATATCTCTCCCTATTTAGCAATGGTCATAATCCTAACTATGTAATTAAAAAGAGCCCTCCGGTTCTTAGCCGAAGAGCTCTGTCAGATACTTATTATAATCCCTGTTCGCTTATGTTTTTTATGGAATTCATGATATGTTCGTGTGCTAATTCCTCAGCAAGATCTCCATCCCTCTTTCTGATTGCATCAAGGATTGCTGCATGCTCCAGACTTGACTTGGCAGCACGGTCAGGTATCGCTAAGGTAATCTTTCGTACCCGTTCCACATAATGATGAAAATCTGAAAGCACATGATTCAGTATCTTGCTGCCTGAAGCCTTATAAATCAGGTCATGGAATTTATTGTCAAGTTCTACCAGTTGATCATTATGACTACGTCTCGCATGAAAATCGGATAAATAAAGTACTTCATCCAAGGCTTCAATCTGAGTTTCTGAAATATGTTCACATGCCCACCTGGCACATAAACCTTCCAGATAAGAACGTATCATATAGATATCATGGATATCCTTCGATGTTATGCCGGTAACATAGGCTCCTTTATTTGGTATCATCGTTACCAATCCCTCCAGTTCAAGCTGTCGTAATGCTTCTCTGACAGGAGTACGGCTGACACCGAGTTCAAGGCCTATGGTATTTTCTTTCAGTTCCTCATTTTCATGGAAAGCGCCTGATAAAATATCCTCTCTCAGCTTATTAAACACACGGCCTCTTAAGGAATATTTATCAGCCACCTCTTTTTGAAGATTAAAATCTTCCAAGGAATTACCTCCTATTCGTACTTCAGGCTGTTATATATACTTTTGTCATTATTACATCAATTCGATTGTCTCCATCAGATAATCAGCAAATTGAGCTCCTGTGGCACCCGTATCACGGCCTGTGGTAACCAGCTTCTTTTCCGTCACAGTACAGATATCAAGGGCACGATAAAGCTGATCTGCTTCCTTCGTATAACCGATATGAGCCAGTAACATAGCTCCTGCACGGATCATGCTGCAAGGATCAGCATAGATATCTCTGCCTTCCTGTACCATACGCGGCGCAGAACCATGAATTGCTTCAAACATCGAATATTTCTTACCTATATTAGCGCTTCCTGCAGTACCCACACCACCCTGGAACTCTGCGGCTTCGTCGGTAAGGATATCACCATACAGATTCGGAAGAACAACAACCTGGAAGTCCTTTCTTCTCTTCTCATCCACAAGCTTCGCAGTCATAATATCGATATACCAGTCATCGGAGGTAATCTCAGGATATTCCTTAGAAATCTCATTGAAGATATCAAGGAATTTGCCATCTGTTGTCTTAATGATATTTGCCTTCGTTACAGCGGTAACTCTGGTTTTGTTGTTAGCCTTCGCAAAATCAAAGGCTGCGCGGATAATTCTCTCCGTACCCTGAGTCGTTGCAATTGTAAAATCAACACCCAGATCCTCAGTTACATGGACACCTTTGCTGCCGACTGCGTAAGCACCCTCAGTATTCTCACGATAGAAGGTCCAATCAATACCCTGTTCCGGAATACGAACGGGTCTCACGTTGGCAAATAGATCCAACTCTTTTCTCATTGCTACATTAGCACTTTCAACATTCGGCCATGGATCACCTTTTCTTGGAGTTGTGGTAGGTCCTTTTAAGATTACATGGCATTTTTTAATCTCTTCCAATACTGCGGTTGGAATCGCTGCATTCTCAGCAGCTCTTCTCTCAATTGTTAATCCTTCTATCATACGGAATTCAATTTTACCGGATTTGATATCGTCCTTTAACAGATATTCCAAGATTCTCTGAGCTTGGGATGTAATTGCAGGTCCGATTCCATCACCACCACAGACACCAATAATTATCTTGTCTAGGGCTTTATAATTTACAAAATCCCCCTGAGTCTTCATATCCTCTACTCTTTGTAATTGTTCCTTTAATAACTGGCCAAATCTTTCCTTGGCCGCCTCTATTCTCTCTGTAGATATCATATTAACCTCCAAATATATTACCTATTGTTTAGGCATTCTTCGTCTGCTACGCTTTTACCACATATAATTGTATTCTGCAAAACGGGTCTTGTCAATCTATTGTGCTTGATTCATAAGGCTGATTCCGAGTTCTTCTTCTGCCTTCTTAATAACTTCAATCAACTCGTCATCAGTGATTACTGTAACACGACCGTCCTCATATTCCTCATCAACCCATTCTTTAATCTTATGTACAACCGAGTTCGCTTTATCAACTGCATTATTACCCTTTAATTTATAATAGGAATTAATCCAGTGTGCAATACCGGCAAGACCGGAGGTATTGGATACCGCAACAAGTACGGGACGGTTTAGGAACTTTTCGGTATCGAAGATGTTATAGATCTCCTCGTTCTTTAACAGTCCATCCGCATGGATCCCCGCACGGGTAACATTGAAGTTCTTTCCTACAAAAGGTGTTCTGGAAGGAACACGATATCCAATTTCTTTCTCATAATATTCTGCTAATTCGGTAATAACCGTGGTATCCATACCGTCTAAGGTTCCCTTTAACTGAGCATATTCGAATACCATGGCTTCCAGTGGAGTATTACCGGTTCTTTCACCGATACCGAATAAGGAACAGTTTACAGCGCTTGCTCCATATAACCAGGCAGTGGTTGAGTTAGAAACAGCTTTATAAAAGTCATTGTGTCCATGCCATTCTAACCAGGCAGATGGAACACCGGCATGAGTCATAATTCCATAGATGATACCCTGAACGGATCTTGGGATTACTGCACCGGCAAAATTCACACCATATCCCATGGTGTCACAGGCTCTGATCTTAACCGGAATATTATACTCTTTGCTCAGCTTCATCAGTTCACCACAGAAAGGAATTACAAATCCGTGGATATCGGAACGGGTGATATCCTCAAGATGACATCTTGCAGCGATACCGGTCTCAAGACATTCCCTTACAACACTGAGATAATGGTTCATTGCTTCTTTTCTGGTCATCTTCATCTTATAGAAGATATGATAGTCGGAGCAGCTTACCAAGATGCCAGTTTCAGGCATACCGAGGTCTTTCACCAATTGGAAATCTGCTTTGCTCGCTCTAATCCAGGAAGTAACTTCAGGGAATTGATAGCCTCTTTCCATACATTTGTAAACAGCATCTCGATCTTTCTTACTGTATAGGAAGAATTCACTCTGTCGGATTAAGCCATTCGGACCACCCAAACGATGGAAGTAATCAAACATAGTTACTATCTGTTCTGTTGTATAAGGCGCTCTGGACTGCTGTCCATCACGGAAGGTTGTATCCGTTATGAATATATCATCCGGAAGATTATGAGGAACGATTCGGTCATTGAAGGCAATCTTTGGCACCTCGCTGTATGGAAACAGATTGCGGAAGGTATTGGGTTGATCCACATCTACAAGCTGATAAATCGGCTCCTCAAGCTTAAGTAAATTATTGTGGGGGTTAATATACACTTTTCTCTCATCCATATGTTCGTTCAACCTTTCTTTCAAGTTTTTAAATTTGTTTTATTGTATACAATTATACGTGTATTGTCAATCATGATTTTATCTTTTTCTGGAATCTTGAATTAAGAGACAAAGCGATGTACCAAACCCCAAGGAAACGGCGGCTGATGTCCTCAAATCAAAGGTCTGCTGAGCCCTTGGCAGCTCCGGCTTACATATCCCAATGAGTAAAATAACGATCAAAACCATTGCTATAATCATAGCTTTTATAATACTAGTTACTTTTCTAAAATATATCCTCATGACACCAAACCTCCAATAATTTACATATTTTAACATTCATTATACTGGTCAGGATGTTGGTGTCAATATTCATGTTCCATATATTTACAATTAGTTCGAAATATGCTCGCGCAATCCGCCAAAAAGCATGAAAAAAGGACTTTCCTGCGAGAAAAGTCCTGGGGTTAATCACAGATTTAAGTTCTTATTCATTACGTTTTTAATATCCATTATAACCCTATCTAAATTATTTATTATGTTGCCATTTGTTTTTTTCCTTTATTCTGTTTTTAATATTAATTATTATGGAACAAGTAATTGCAAAACCTGTAAATGTTATGAAAACTCCCTGATAAGCTCCCGGGCTTAATTCATCCCAAAAACTAGTTATCCAAACATATAAAAATACTATGCTCATCGAAATTACATAAGATAATAAATTGGCCAAAAAATTTCTTTTTAATTGCAGCTTATCAAACAAGGTAATGGTAATTACTCCAATTAAAATCACTACCGCCCGATTAATAATATGATAGTTGGAATCTGCTATTTGACCTTGGAATAGCTGCCATATGTTGTCTGCCAATGTTATTACTGTAAATATTACGCAATATAATATTGCTGAGTTCTTAATAGTTGATACTATATTTGATTTCATTGTTTTTCAACTCCTATCTATTAAATAAACTTTACCTATAATAAGTGAGCCCACAGAAAACAATACGTCCTTAAGTCTGGTAATCAAAAGCTTATCATGAAAATACCATCATAAAAAGTATCACGAATAATGTTATAGTCGGTTTATATAACTATGTAATTATTGAACTACATTTCGCAAAGTCCTGCGAAGTTTCAACTTATCTTAAAGTAGTTTCAAGATGAATTCGTATGCAACGGGAATCAGTACTGCAGGAAGAAGGTTACCGCATTTAATTTTCTTCCCGAAGATCATGTTAATACCGATACCTAAGATTAAGATATTGCCGATAAAGGAGATATTGGAGATCAACTGATCATTTAAATATGGTTCTATATATTTTGCGGACAAGGTAATAAATCCCTGATAAATGCCTAACGGAATGATGGAAAAGAAAACACCGATTCCTAAGGTGGAGGCAAAGAAGATAGCACAGGTTCCATCGATAATCCCTTTCGTAAGCAGCATGGAAGGGTCTGCGGATAAACCGTCATTCAGCGAACCGATAATTGCCATAGCACCAACACAGAATAACAAGGAACTGGTGACAAACCCTTCTACAAAGTTCTGTCCCTTCTCACCCTTCACCTTTAGTGAGGTCTTAATAAGTTCTCCCATCCGTTCAAGTTTATCTTCAATATTAATCAGTTCTCCAAGGAACGAACCTATCGCAAGTGACACAATCATCAGCATAATATTGGCTGTATCAAGGCGGCCATCCTTAACTATATATATTCCTTGAAGAGCGCCACTGATGCCGATAAACATAACACCCAGACCAAGTGCATTCATGACGGTATCCTGAAATCTTTTGTTCAGTCCTCCCTTAATGATTAACCCAATAGTGGATCCGATTATAATTAACACTATATTTCCTAACGTACCTAATCCTATCATCTTTATCTCCCGTTCTAATCTATATAAATTGTTTGTTTCCTCGATATAAGTTGTTTCATTTAACGTAAAAGTTGTATTATTTAAATGTTATTAAACAAGTCCCGTCGTCTGCTCGACATCCCGTAACGCTACAATTGTTCTCAGCAATAAATCCTCCAAATCCCAACCAAGCATCAGAGCTCCATTTTCAATAACTTCTCTGGAACATCCGGCGGCAAACTTCGGTGTCTTGAATTTCTTCTTGACAGAAGATAATTCAAGATCCATGGTACTCTTCGAGGGTCTCATGATAGCAACCGCTCCGATTAAACCGGTTAATTCATCAACTGCATATAGAACCTTCTCCATCTCATGCTCCGGCTTGATATCAACGGTCAGTCCGTAACCATGGCTTGCTGTCGCCCGCACGATTCTCTCATCAATTCCTCTCTCCCGCATGATTTCCTGGCTCTTCTTACAATGCTCCTCAGGATACATCCCAAAATCAAGATCATGTAGTAAACCTACGATACCCCAGAAATCTTCCTCACTGCCGTGACCTAATTCCTTTGCAAAATATCTCATAACACCTTCTACGATCCTTGCATGCTTCAGATGGAATTCTTCTTTATTAAATTCGTTTAGCAGAATCCATGCTTCCTCTCTAGTCGGTATACTACTCATGTTCTTCTTCCTTTCCGTTATCCTGATTTCAACTTTATAATGTTTAAATATACATCAAACGTTTCTGTAATTCAAGCGCGTATAAGAAAAATAGAAAATATAAAAATTGAAAATAGAAAAATTGAGTATACAAAATAGAGAATACAAAAATAGAGAATACAAAATAGAGAATACAAAATAGAGAATACAAAATAGAGAATACAAAATAGAGAATACAAAATAGAGAATACAAAAAAATCACAGGAGATATATAATCATCCTGTGATAAGTCATTTCTTAAAAACTTATTGTATTACAGTGTCAGAATTTATTTTCATTACAAGATAATTCAGATTATCGATTTATCATTCCGTTTTATCTTACTCCACTTAAATCCTTGATTACTTCGCCTGCCAAGATAAGTCCTGCTACCGCCGGAACAAAAGAATTACTTCCTGGGATCTGTCGTTTCATGGTACATTTACTCTCAGCACCCGGTGGACAGATACAGTTTGTCTTGCAGCTTGCTGACATGTCCTCCAGTGGCTTCTTCGGAAGCTCCTGTGTATAAACAACTTTCAGTTTCTTAACTCCGCGAACCTTCAGTTCCTTACGCATTACCTTTGCTAATGGGCAAACGGAGGTCTTATAGATATCCGCAACTTCTAATTTGGTAGGGTCCAGTTTATTACCGGCACCCATACAACATATAATCGGGACCTTTTTCTCCTGTGCTCTCATGACCATCTCTATCTTAGCTGAAACGGTATCGATAGCGTCTACGATATAATCATACTGGGAAAAGTCAAATTGATCCGCAGTTTCCGCAGAATAAAAGGTTTGATAAGCCGTAACAACAGCCTTCGGATTTATCTCAAGAATCCGCTCCTTCATTACCTCAACCTTATATTTTCCTACAGTTTTTCTGGTAGCTATAATCTGACGGTTAATATTCGTTAGGCATACTTTATCATCATCAATGATATCAATACTGCCAATCCCGCCTCTAGCAAGTGCTTCCACGGTATAACCGCCAACACCGCCGATGCCAAAGACTGCAACTCTGGCATTCTTTAATTTCTCCATGCCATCCTTACCGAACATTAGCTCCGTTCTTGAAAACTGGTTTAACATACTACTTCTCCCTTTTTGTCATAATCATCTAGAAAATTATATTGCTTCTCTTTGTCATGGTAACCGATAATTGTACTTAAGTTAATGTCATGTATACTTCGGAATATATTCATATCAATACTTGAATTGGTCTGTCTGAACTTCTTGATTAAAGCCTTCATCTCTTGACGTTTGCTACCTCCGCCTCCATTGTCACATAGGGTGCAGTTCTCTGTAAGACGACAGGCACATTGGATAAATTGAAGATCATGATACTGCTTCCACGCAAGGATATCCGCTTCCTTCACCAGATACATGGGTCTTATTAATTGCATTCCCGGATGATTTGTGCTGTGCAGCTTAGGCATCATGGTCTGTATCTGACCACCATACATCATTCCCATGAGGATTGTCTCAATTACATCATCAAAATGATGACCCAATGCAATTTTATTACATCCATATGATTGTGCTTGTTTATACAGATAACCTCTTCTCATTCTGGCACATAGATAGCAGGGAGACTCGTCCACTCCAGCAACTATATCAAAAATCTGAGTGTCAAATATGGTAATCGGAATATCTAGCAGCTTCGCATTGTTAACAATCGTTTGGCGGTTTATCTCATTATAACCCGGGTCCATCACCAAAAATACCAATTCAAAGGGTATCTTCCCATGTCTCTGAACCTCCTGCATCAGCTTTGCTAATAACATGGAGTCCTTGCCGCCGGAGATACATACGGCAATCTTGTCCCCTGCTTCAATCAGCTTATAATCATTCACACCGTTAATAAATTTCTTCCATAAAGGTTTACGGAATTTTGTTATAATACTTCTTTCTATCATTTGAAAACGTTCCATTTCATTATACCACTTTCTATCGTTCTATTAATTGTTATATATCATCAAGTTTCCTGATAAGGCCTTATATCCTATTCGTTTGCCAATTTCTCATAACACCTGTGAAAAGCTTCCAAAAACCCATCCAGTTCCTCCTGAGTTGTCAAATGGCTTAAACTGATGCGCCAGGAACACATGGCATTCTTCTTATCCTTCGAAACAGCATATACAGGTCGGGAGGGCGAACCGGGTACGGAACAGGCTGATTTCACAGAGACACAGATGCCTTCTTCCCCAAGTGCTTCTTGGAATTGCCCACCTTTCACACCCTGAACGCTGAGGTTAAGAATATGAGGAACCGAATTGTCCGAGCTGTTAAATCTTACTTTCTTATAGGAAAGAAGTTTTTTCTTCAGATATTCGTTCTTCTCTTTAACCTGCTGATATCGTTCCTCCAAATCACCCAAGGATAACTCAAGAGCTTTGTCGATGGAAGCAATCAGGCCCAAAGCAGGTGTCCCACTACGGTAAATGGTTGTGCTGGAACCGCCATGAATCAACGGAGCTAGAACGATCTCCTCCTTCTTGATCAGAACACCACAGCCATTCAATCCGAAGAATTTATGTGGTGCAAAGGTGATGCAATCCGCATACTGCATTGTTACCGGAATCTTACCGATGGCTTGCGTTGCATCTGTGTGGAAGTAACAATTCGGATAACTTGAAAGTAACGTGGCTATCTCCTCCACGGGCTGCCTAACACCTAATTCACTATCAACACTGCAGATAGATACCAGTACTGTATCCTTCCGCATTAATTCCTTCAGATGATCCAGATCCACTTTTCCATCCGACCTAATATCAACCAGATCTATCTCATAGCCCAAGGTCTGCAGATAGGTTAATGCCCCACTGACCGAAGGGTGCTCCAGACAGGTTGAGATAATGTGTTTTCCATTGTGCTTATAAGCACCCACCAAGCCTTTAATGGCAAGGTTATTCGCCTCACTTGCTCCAGAGGTATAGATAATCTCACAAGCCTTTACTCCCAATCTATTTGCTATATGTTCCGTGATATTATTAAGCCTTTCCTTCGCTTCACTTCCAAGGAAGTGAGTTGAATTCGGATTGGCAATATATCGGTTGTTTACATCAATAAAGCAGCTCATAACCTCATTGTCCACCGGGGTATTCGCTGCATAATCAAGATATATCATAAGTCACCTCATAAAATCCTTTACCATGGCAATAGTAATATCATAATTCCTATTCCCTAGTATGTCAATGGATTTTCTATCATGGCAAGCATCATGTAAGGACATAACGAAGAGTCTGCCACGGCAGACTCTCGCGCCGAGCGCGGCCAGCTTAGCTAGCAAAATTCAATACGCGCGAGTGTGCATCCTTGCGGAGCATTTTTTATCTCATAGGACGAACCTTCCTATGAGATAAAAAAAACTGTCTCATCAAGCCCCTTACAGAGCTATTGATGAGACAGTCACATAGACATCCTTAAACTGCTTCGAAGCTGTCCTTACCAACGCCACATACAGGACAAACCCAATCTTCCGGAACATCTTCCCATTTGGTTCCAGGTGCAATGCCACCATCCGGATCGCCTAATGCTTCATCATAAATATAGCCACAAGCTGTGCATTCAAATTTTTTCATATAACAACCTCCATCATTTAAAGTGTGTATTTTTGTCGTTACTAATATAGGTATACCATAAATTGAAATAAATCTCAATATCTATACGTAAATTTATCCATTACAAACTCGGAATTATATGCTATAATAATACTGCAGGCAGAAATTACTATTTTGCTCGCACCCATCATCAGCCGTAAATGGCAGATGAATTAGAATGGAGGTTTTGCACTATGAAAGCATATGTTGAACGAAATGGTTGTATTGGCTGTGGGCTATGTTCAGATACCTGCCCGGCAGTATTCCGTATGGACGATGAAGGATTAGCGGTGGTTTATACAACCCCCATCCCTGACAGCGAAGTTAAAGCAGCAAAAGAAGCTGAAGAAAACTGCCCAGTAGCAGTGATTACTATTGAGTAAATGTTACATAATATAACCAAAGAAAGGATGGTACATCATGTTAAATCAAGAAGTTGTAAAATTACTAAATGAACAGATTACGAAAGAATTATATTCTGCATATCTCTATATGGATATGGCGAACTATTATGCTGATCAAAGTTTAAACGGTTTTGAACATTGGTTCTTTGTTCAGATGCAGGAGGAAAGAGATCATGCTCTGTTATTCCGCCAATATATCTTAAATAACGGTAACCCTGTAAAGTTAAATGAAATCGCAGCACCGGATAAGGTATATTCGAATTTCCGTGATCCTCTGGTACTTTCGTTTGAGCATGAACAGTTCGTAACAGCGTCCATCAACAACATCTATGAAGCCGCATCTAAAGTGAAGGATTTCCGCACGATGCAGTTCCTTGACTGGTTCATTAAAGAACAGGGTGAGGAAGAGAAAAATGCTGATGAAAATGTAAAGAAATATGATTTGTTTGCTGGTGATCCGAAGGGCTTATATATGCTTGATAATGAAATGAAAGCTAGAATATACAGTCCGCCGTCCTTGGTACTCTAAGCATAACAACGGAAACCATCATGACTTAGTAAATACTTTATATGGTATTGCATTATATTAAAAGAAGCTGCTGCTCCTGTCTGTATCAATTTGATACAGAGAAGAGCTGGCAGCTTTTATTTATCATTCTACTTTCTTATACTACTATTCGCAAAGCTTATTTCGTCTCTAAAATATATTGATTTAAAATACTTTCTAACATTTCCTGTCTGCCGGAGGTGTTCGAAGTAGTACCGTTCTTAAGTGCATAAGCCTCTAACTCCTTGAACCCTACTTTACCTTCTACGATATCTTTACCGATGCCGGTCTTATAGCTTGCATAGCGTTCTGCCTTGAAGTTCTCGAATACACCATCCTCAAGAAGCTTTGCTGCTACCTTTAGACCCTTTGCAAAGGCATCCATACCTGCAATATAGGAATAGAATAAATCATCATCCTGGAAAGAAGCACGACGAACCTTGGAGTCAAAGTTCAAACCACCTTTTGTAAAACCTCCATCCAAAAGAATTTCATACATAGCCATGGTTGTATCATAAAGGTTGGTCGGGAATTGATCTGTATCCCATCCAAGCATCGGATCACCGGTGTTAGCATCTACACTGCCGAGAGCACCATTAATTCTGCTCATGTTTAATTCATGCTGGAAGGTGTGCTGAGCTAAGGTTGCATGGTTTGCTTCGATGTTCAGCTTGAAGTAATCCTGTAAATTGTATCTTCTAAGGAAGGACAGCACAGTTGCTGCATCAAAGTCATACTGATGTTTTGTTGGCTCCTTCGGCTTTGGCTCAATTAATAACTGGCCGGTAAAACCGATTTCCTTCGCATAATCCACTGCCATCTGTAACAATCTTGCAAGATTGTCTAGTTCTAATCCGGTATCCGTGTTGAGTAAGGTCTCATAACCTTCACGTCCACCCCAGAATACATAGTTAACGCCGCCTAATTCCTTAGTGATTTCCATCGCTTTCTTGATCTGAGCCGCTGCATATGCGAATACGGTTGCGTTGCAGGAGGTTGATGCACCATGAACAAATCTGTCATCACTAAAGGCATTGGTGGTACCCCATAAGCATTTGATGCCGGTGCGAGCCATCTCTTCCTTAATTACTGCTACGATTTCATCCAATCTCTGATTTGTCTCTTCCAGTGTTGCTGCTCTCGGAGCAACATCCTGATCATGGAAGCAGAAGAACGGAATCTGCATCTTTTCCATCAATTCAAAAGCTGCATGAACTCTCTCTTTTGCCTTTGCCATTGCATCTGCAGTGTTATCCCAATCACGGTGCATGGTAGCCCCACCAAAAGGATCATTACCCATATAGGTTAAGGTATGCCAATATGACATGGCAAAGCGAAGCTGTTCCTTCATGGTTTTTCCCATAACTACTTCATCTGGATTATAGTGCTTGAATGCAAGAAAATTCTTGCTCTGTGGTCCTTCGTACTTGATTTTTCCAACGTTAAAATATGACATTTATTTGTCCTCCTTACTATTTTTAAATACTTATCTCATTCTTTTTCTTATAGATTTATTTCCATCTCTTATTATAATTGCTTTTCCAAAAGAATTCAATATTAATTTGTAAATTTAATAAACTAATTACCTTTTAATTTATTTAATTTGAAAATGTTATTTCTATAAGTCAAAAATTATAAAAAGGATAAGACAAAAAAAAATCAAAAGTAATATAAATTTAAGTTTTAAACATCATAAATTCATTGTATA
>FWWL01003102.1_pt1 | contig 31542 bp, 29 predicted proteins | sample 2228331 | NCBI WGS metagenome assembly FWWL01 (sample SAMEA103939775, study PRJEB20133) | metagenome
GAGATCCAGCATTGTCCGGGTTTTAACCGTATATCAATTATTTAGTTGCGGACTTTCTCGGATATTGTGCCTTATTGTCCGGAGATGTCGGGCAAATCTTAGATTAAATTCTTGCTCTCGCAAATGGGGTAAATCACCAACTCCGTCAGACTCATAAGGCAAATGACCTCGACCAAACTGTCCAGAAACCCGCGTCACCGTTTCCGTGTCTAAAGCCTGCATCTGTTGCCGGTTTGTCACCACCGTATAACCCGCAGACTCGGCGGCTTTCGGGGACATCCCCGCACCGCCACCCCCAAAAAGTACCTCTGGACGGGTGGTATTGAGATATTGTTGGGCGATTTCCGCTTGTTGACTGCGACCCTCTTGATGGGCAGCAAAAGCCGCTGGAGTGGCATGAGTCATTTCCGTAGTCGTAACTAACCCAGTGCTTTTGCCCGCTGCTTGGTATTTTTCTAGGACTGTTTTCAATGGTTGACCATCCCCAGGAATGGCCATACTAATCACCCCATTGTTCACTTTTACCCCAGTGGCGATCGCTGTACCGCCCGCTGCCGAATCGGTGACTGGGTTATCTGCCGAGTAAGTCATTATTTCCCCTTGGTGGGGAAATTGCTCAAACGAAAGCTTCCCAGGGGTGCCATGAGCGTACATTCCCGCTGCTTTCACTTGTTCTGGCCCCATGCCATCACCGATCAACAGAATCACGTTTTTTGGTGCTTTGTCCGGATCGCTACTTGTCCAGGTTCGGCCCTGTGCTATGGTTGTCCCAGTGGAAGACGATGTAACACAAGCAGCACAACCTAGGGAAAGGATGGTAAAAAAAGCGATGCGATCGGGTTTATTACGTTTTAAGGATTTCATCATTATTGTTTCCGAGGTGTTTGATACTTTTTAGCAAATTTTGGCGAAATAAAATCACCAAATGTAATAGACTTTTACATTATAGCGTTTAATTTTTTATTAAGGTTTGTGGGTTAGATTGTATGCAAGTGTTTGCTCTGCGGTTAAAACCGCATGAAGATTTAAAAAAAAGTTTAACCGATTTTGTGAACAAAACTCAGCTATCCGGTTTTATTTTGACAGCGGTTGGCAGTTTACAACAAGTCACGATTCGGTTTGCTGGACATCCTTATGGTCAAGCCTTTAAAAGTTTATTTGAGATTATATCTTTAGGAGGAACTTTATCTCCCAATGGTCTGCACCTACATCTAGCTGTCGCCGATGCCAGCGGGAAAATTATTGGCGGTCATCTGATGAATGGTTGCATTATTTACACCACGGCAGAAATTATTATTGGCAGCAGTGAAGATTTGAAATTTATCAGAAGTTTCGACCGAGAAACCGGCTACAATGAATTAGAAGTAATTGAAAGAAATGGCTTTTTCTAGGTTGGGTTTCATACCTCAACCCAACGGAATCCTCTATCCTCCTTCCTCGAAATCGTGCGAAATCGTGCTTGATACAATGCTGTAGGGGCGCGGTGTCCAAGCGCCCTTGATGTATTGTATCAATTACACTCGAAATAACTATACGAACTCTTAATTGTGGGAATAATTTTCAAGATTTGTCTCAGGGAAAACTTCAGTATTTCAATATTTCATTATGTTCTGACTGCCGAAAAAATCCCAAATAATTATTGACAAATCCATTTCCACAGGGGATGAGATTTTCCTTGTTGCCGAATCCGCAAAACCTGTCTTTCCAGGCGATTTCTTTCTTGAGCGGGCATTCCAAATAGGATATTTCGACTTTGCCAAACTAAGACCGATGTGGTTATTCCAATACAAAAAAATAATCCCATGGTGGGCAAAGGAGAGTAGTATAAGCTGAGGGTATAGCGCAAGCTTGCCCAGGTGAATTTTGCCAACATGAGCGAAATATCCGCTCGCAAAGCCCATAAACTAGGCAGACCGACAAACAACCAAATTAAGCTAACTAAAGCCCAACGTCCGTAAACGGTCAGACGATGTAACCTTTCTACCTGGGCGGTAAAAATTGGGTCTTGGTTCGGTTCTGAGTTGCTTGTCTCTGGTTGACTAGGATCCGTGGCTGGCATGGTTTTTTAGGGAAGAAAAGAACAAAAAATATTGAGAATAGGCGATTATTGGCAATTATATTTTGCTGAAAATTTCCGCCAAATTTGGTGAATGGCGGAAAAGGCGGAAAAGGCGGAAAATTTGGCTTAAATGGTGGTATGTAATCGGCTGTAATCGGCTTTGATTTAATAATTATTTGATGATTTAATATTTGATTTAATATTTGATTTAATTAATGGTATTTAATCGGATTTAATTGGCTGGGTAAAAATTAAGCTGACTGACAAAATTTTCTAGAGGTGAACGCCAGCGGCGCCAAGTGGTTTTCCCCTCTCTTCTTTAGGGAGAAAGGGGAGTAAATTATTTTTTTAGACTTCAGAATCAGACTCATTGGACTCAAAAGATGAGTCTGAAGGTGATAAGCCTTCGACCGATGCGGTCATGGGTTGCGGCCAGCGCTTCTCGCGCCACCAAGCCAGCATGGTACTAGCCACAAAGATACTAGAATAAGCACCAGCAGTAAACCCAATAATCAGTGCCAAGGCAAAATATTTCAGGGTTTCACCCCCAAACAAGAAAATCGCCAACAATGGTAAAATTGTGGTTAAGCTAGTGTTAATTGATCGCGTCAAAGTTTGATTAACCGCATCGTTGACACTTTGATTGATATCTTGATGCGGTTGTTGCTTCAAAATTTCCCGGATGCGATCGTAAATCACCACCGTATCATTCACAGAAAAACCGATAATCGTCAACAGTGCCACAATAAATAGACTATCGACTTCGACACCAGCGACTAAGCCCAAAATAGAAAACACCCCGACCGTGACCAAAACATCATGGAGCAGAGCAACGATCGCAAAGAGAGCGTAGTCAAATTGGAAGCGAATACTTAGATAAGCAATAATCCCGAACAACGCAACCAGTAAAGCCAACAGTCCAGAGGTAAAAAGTTGCCGTCCAATGGTCGGACCAACGGTATCAATCTGAGTTTTTAGGGGATCAAACTTGCCAATGGCTGCGGCTAAAGTGTTTTCTAAGGCAGTACGTCGCTCGACATCAAGTTTAGATGTCCGAATGGACAGGGCGTGTTTTTGTTCGCCGACAATTTGAATACTACTGTTGCCTAATCCTTGAGCATCGATCACTTGTCGCACTGTGCCGAGTTCAATGGGGCGATCGCAAGAACCGGGTTGACTACAGTCGAGTTCTAACTGCAATCGTGTCCCACCGACAAAATCCAAACTAGGGCGCAAGGGCGCCCCAATTTGTTGCCACGAAATCAACATTGAAAGCAAACCAACAACAATGGCGGTTCCCGAAATGAACCACCACAAGGTTCGCCGTTTAATCACATTTAATTTCATCACTGCATCTCGGCTTCAGATTTCGTTACAGGGGACAAGTTCGGGCAGAACAATTCTGGTTTGCGTAATTCATTAAAGGTGATGGCCGTAAACATCAGGGTACGACTACAAGTAATGGCCGTAAACATACTTACCAGCACCCCGATCCCGAGAGTCAACGCAAAACCTTTCACCAAACCTGCCCCTAACCAAAATAGTGCCCCGCAGGCAATCAGGGTGGTGACATTGCTATCCAAAATACTAGAAAAGGCACGATAGAATCCAGACTCTACCGACCGATACAAGCTTTTACCGGCTCGCAATTCTTCTCTAGTCCGCTCAAAAATGAGTACATTCGCATCCACTGCCATGCCAATACTGAGGATAAATCCCGCAATTCCCGGTAAGGTCAAGGTGACTTCGAGTAAAGCAAAACTGGCTAAAGTCAGCAGAGCATAAAGCACCAAAGCCACATCTGCAATTAACCCGGGCAGCCGATAATAAACCACCATGAAAACCAAGACCAACAACAAGCCAACCACACCAGCATAAATACTGCGTTGAACACTGTCTCGACCCAAGGTTGCGCCCACGGTGCGGTTTTCCACAATTTCCACCGGCACGGGCAAAGCTCCACCGCGCAACTGCACCGCTAGGTCATTGGCAGTTTCCACGGTAAAATTACCGGTAATTTCCGCTGCTCCCCCGGAAATCCCGGTGGTTGCGTATTGGGCATCAACCACGGGGGCACTCAGGAGGCGATCGTCTAGGAAAATACCCAGGCGCCTACCGGTTCCCGCGATATTTTTGGTCAGTTCCGCAAACAGCCTGCCACCTTCAGCATCAAAGCGAATCGCCACACCCCAACCACCCTGGCTAGTTGGTTGTGGATCGGCATTTTTCAGGTTTTTCCCGGTTAGACCAGTGCGTCGAAACAGTTGCTCGATTAACTCATCGACCTGTGCTTGCTTCTCTTTAACTTTTGCCTCTAAGAGTTGCTTTTCCTCCTCCGAAGCATTCTGACTCGCTACAGCCTGTTCTAGCAACAATTGCTGTAACTCTTGCTGTCTGACCTCAAGTTGAGCAGTCACTTCAGGATTGCGAGTTTCCTCCCGAAAGTCTAGTTGGGCTGTCCCACCAAGTACCCGTTCCGCTTGGGCTGAATCGCTGACCCCAGGCAACTGCACCAAGATTTGATCGGTGCCGATGGTTTGCACGAGAGGTTCGGAGACTCCTAAAGCATCCACCCGGTTTCTGACCACACTGAGAACCGCTTCTGTTTCTCTGAGGGTAATTTCGGGGATATCTTCGGAGGGTTGCAACTGGATAGTTAGCTGGGCGCCCCCTTGGAGATCCAATCCCAATCGGATAGGGTCTTTTACCAGCACCGTCACAGCAGCGATCGCCAAAACCAAAATTAACAGTAATAAAGAACGCTGCTTTTGCATAGTTTTACCTGCATAGTTTTACCTGGATTAAACCTGCAAACCAACCATTTTTCTAACAGCTTCAACAATTTGCGGGGGTTGGACGATGGTCAGTCTTTCTAGAGTGCCATTATAAGGAGTCGGCACGTCCACAGAGGACAACCGCACTACTGGGGCATCTAACTCATCAAAAAAGTGATCGTTAATGGATGCAATTAATTCCGCCGCAATGCCTCCAGTTTTCATGCACTCTTCCACAATAATCACCCGATGGGTTTTGCAGATCGATTTGCCAATGGTTTCCATGTCCAAAGGCTTCAAGGAAATTAAGTCAATGACTTCTGGTTGTATTCCTTCTTTAATTAGAGTCGGCACCGCTTGCATGACATGATGACGCATCCGAGAGTAGGTCAAAATGGTCACATCAGCCCCTTTATGAACCATTTCCGCTTTATCCAGAGGTAGGAGATATTCTTCCGAGGGCAGCTTTTCTTTTAGATTGTAAAGCAGCACGTGCTCAAAGAATAGGACGGGGTTGTCATCCCGGATGGCACTTTTCAGTAAACCCTTGCCGTTGTAAGGGGTCGAACAAGCAACAATTTTTAGACCGGGCACCGCTTGGAAATAGGCCTCCAGACGTTGGGAATGTTCTGCTCCTAACTGTCTGCCCACCCCACCGGGGCCACGAATCACCATGGGAATTTTATAGTTTCCACCGGAAGTGTAGCGTAACATCCCCGCGTTGTTGGCAATTTGGTTAAACGCCAACAGTAAAAAGCCCATGTTCATGCCTTCTACTATGGGACGCAACCCTGTGAGGGCGGATCCTACTGCCATCCCCGTAAAACTATTTTCCGCGATCGGCGTATCCAGGACTCGCAGATCGCCATATTTTTTGTAGAGGTCTTTCGTTACTTTATAGGAGCCACCGTAGTGACCCACATCTTCACCAAGAACATACACTGAGGGGTCACGAGCCATCTCTTCATCAATAGCTTCCCGAAGTGCGTTAAAAAAGAGCGTTTCTGCCATTGTCAAAGCTTATATGGGTCAAACAACAATATTACCTGAGATAATTCAGATTTGGGCAGGAAGTAGAAATTATTTTTAACTTATTTGTTATTTGTTTTTGTTATTGATTATTGGTTGATTGGTAGTTGGTGGTTGGTGGTTGGTGGTTGGTGGTTGGTGGTTGGTGGTTGGTGGTTGGTGGTTGGTGGTTGGTGGTTGGTGGTTGGTGGTTGGTGGTTGGTGGTTGGTGGTTGGTGGTTGGTGGTTGGTGGTTGGTGGTTGGTTGTCCCGAGATCTCCCCACACCCTACACTCCAAATAACAAGGGGATTGGACTAAGCCAATCCCTTTGTAAAACGATTATGTGAAAATTCTGATGAGTCAAATTTCACTTATGTGAAAGGAACTTCAACTATTTTTAACTTGATACTAAATAGCTGCTAAATTTTAGCTGTTAGATTACAGGCTGGCGCTCACCTGTAGGTGTCATCACCTCCTTAACCTAGGTCTAATCCTGAACCTGCATCTTGTATCCCCTTTGAGGAGTAGTTTCCGACATTACCGGAAATTACCGGATTTTATGCCAGAGCTTAGTTGAAGTAGTCGGCCTCGGCTTCCAGTAGACGAATTAATTGTTGATCGCCTTTGCTCCGGGCAACTTCTAGCCGGTGCTGTAAGTTTTTTTGGATGTTCTCACGATGCACGGCGGCGGTTTGCTTGGCAATTTTATGACGTTCTTGGTTCATGGTTGGCTTTTTTACTAATTTTCAAGTATGTCTTACATTTCTAAGATATCACTTTTGTGGGAAATGTGTAGCAAAATTTACTAAACTTTAAATAAATCTGTAGGGTGGGCTTTTAGGCCAGCCCCACCTCATCACCTATGTGTTATTGCCAATATGCAACAAAATTCTTTGGTGACGCTTTTAACGGATTTTGGTGACAGTGATGTTTATGTTGGTGTGATGAAGGGGGTGATCGCGCAAATTAATCCCCATATTCAGGTGATTGACCTAACTCACCATATTCCGCCGCAAGATGTGGCAGCGGGTCGGTTTTGTCTGATGAGTGCTTATCCTTATTTTCCCCAGGGTACGGTGCATATAGCAGTGGTGGATCCAGGGGTGGGTAGTCGGCGCCGAGCGATCGCGCTTCAATTAGATCGTGGTTTTCTGGTCGGGCCTGATAATGGATTATTCAGTGGGCTGAGTATTTCGACGGTTTTAGCGGCAGTGGAGTTGACAAACCGAGAATATTGGCGGACTGCCGAACCGAGTGCGACGTTTCACGGTCGAGATATTTTTGCCCCAGTAGGCGCACATTTAGCTTCTGGGGTGCCGCTGGCCCATCTAGGAAAAACCATCGATCCAGCCACTCTCGTGCAATTAGAGATCGCCCCTTATACTCACACCCCCGAAGGAATCATCGGTTGTGTTCAATATTGCGATCGCTTTGGCAACCTAGTCACCAATATTCCCGGTGATGCGATCCCAGGGAAAAATTTTGCGGTGGCGATCGGTGATATCACCATAAAATCCGGTAATACCTATAGTGATGTTTCTCCGGGAAGCGCGATCGCCTTGGTGGGCAGTCATGGGTGGGTAGAAATTGCCGTCAACGGTGGCAATGCGGCAGCCAAATTTAACTTAAATGTCGGCACAACCGTAAAAATGATTTAATTTGGTTATTTGTTGTTGGTTATTTATTTTTAATTATTTGTTATGTGTGATTTTTTGGTGATTTGTTATTGGTTATTTATTATTAAATACTTGTTATTTATTTGCTGTTAGTTATTCGCTATTAACTTCTAATCACAAACAACCAAAGAACCCCTAGCCAAAGAATCCCTATCCAACAACAACCAACAAACAACCAACAACCAACAACTAAACTCGATAATTTTCAAACCAAGTTACATAATCATCAATTAACTCATAATTAGCAGTGATAGGTTCAGCTTCTTCTAACTGGTATAAAGGGAGAATAAAAATTTTTTGATCGCTTAATCGTTCAACTTCTGCCATAATCCCTTGAGATTCAGAAATTTCTTTAACCAGATTGAGCAGTTTAAATCGCTCGATGTATGAAGCTTTAGTTTGGCGCTCTTTTTGGTGCTGTTTTTTGGTGCCGGGGCCAAAAATATAATATTTTTCCCACTCAAATTCTTGATTGCCAGTAAGAATACAAGGCTTCTGGATTGATTTATTTAAATAAGCTAAATATCTTTGTAAATTCAGCCAATTTACTTGAATATTTTTGGAACCCAAAATAGAAATTATTTTGGCTTCTAATTCGCCAAAGTTTACATTTTCATAGTCGTAGTCCTCTCCATCCCAATCTTCGTCTTGCTCTATAACCATTCTAAAGTCTTCAAGTTTCTGGAGGAACTTCTGTAACTCATGTTCGCTCATCTCTGGCGAGATTCTCTCAGCAATTCGACCGCCAAAGATCCCCTCATCAAGTTGAATTAAACAAGGGAGGTCAGGTTGAGAGAGATTTTTTTGATCTGGTTGATTAGATTTGGACATCGATCATTCCTCGGTGCTGACTGTGATAAGACATAAGTGGGATCGGGTTCTCAGGATCCTTGTAGTTAAGAGATGAGATAAAACTATGACAAACCATGACAAGTTCCAGGCTGAACCTGAAATTTACCAGGGACAGTTTGGTGAATTTATAATTACGCCCAGCGATCGCCTAGGAGTGAAAATCTACCGCAGTGGCTTGATAGTGGCAGCAGTTTGTTTTGCCATTTGTACCACTTTGGTGGTATGGCCAAACACCACAGCAGAAGGATTCATGCCCCTCCTACCTCCCCTTTATACTTGTTTTTGCCTAGGTTTAGGCGTGAGTTTGGTGATGATTCATATCTACCTTGCCATCCTACATCGTCTATTGCAACTATTTTGGTTGATTGGTGCAGGGGCGGCAGTGTGGATCTCCTTGACCAGCAGCGACCCCTTGGCGATCGCCGTGTACAACGACCCGATCGCATTATTCGGCATTGGATTTACCTTTGCCAGTTTAACCGGGATCTATTTTAAGGAAGCGTTTTGTTTTAATCGCTTAGAGACCAAAATATTAACCCCTCTTGTCCCCGTCTTAATTTTGGGACATTTGTTTAATTTGCTATCCCCTTATGCGGAAAAGCTCATGCTGGTCATTTGGGCGACCCTGTTCCTGGTCTTTGCTGTCCGCAAAGTATTTCAAGCCATTCCCGATGACATTGGAGATAAAAGTGTCTTTGCTTATTTGAAACAGAAGCGTTCAGCCCAAGCTTAAGGGTTGCCTTCTCTCAGTCCTGAGCAATCAAGGGAACAGGGAACGGGGTGTAGGGTGTAGGGTGTAGGGGAAGAGGTGCAGGGGTGCTTTTGGTGCAGGGGGGATGAGGGGCAGAGGAGAAAAGAGGAAATCTGCTCCGAAAGCTCCTCTGCTCCGAAAGCCCCGAAAGCCCCGAAAGCCCTCCTGCACCCAAAGCACCCCTGCACCCAAAGCACTCCCACCGTCCGTTGGTTGATTGCTTGAAAATAACGCTTTTTTCGCTTAAATTGGTGTTGAATTAAATTAATTTTCGGGGATTATGTCAAATTTATCAGGAAATGAGCCGCTAGAAACGTTATTGAATCAGTCGGAAACCAGTAATACTGAAGCGGAAATTGTCAAACCGCGATCGCTCATAGAAAAAACTTTAAAAATTTACACCGTAAAAATTGCCAATTTTCTGGCCAAATATGACTGGATTACGCCCAATCGGATTTCTATCCTGTCTGCCTTACTGGGCGGCCCATTAGCCTGCTGGTTAATTCTAGCAAATTATTATTTAAGCGCCGTTGCGGTGATTATTATTAGTGGAATTTTGGATGATTTAGATGGAGACTTAGCTAGAGCAAAAGGTGTCGCATCTAAAGAAGGGGCAATTCTAGATAGTGTATTAGATAGATATGTTGATTTTTTTATCATCACCGCCCTAATTTTGCTAGACCCTAGTCAACATTTAATTCCCGGTTTATTGGCCATGTTTGGCGGCATGATGGTTCCCTATATTCGCGCTAGAAGTGAAGCGGAAGGGAAAAGCGTAGTAGCAGCGGCAATTGGCAATCGTACTGCCCGATTTATTTTGATTATTTTGGGAATTTCCACTCAACAGTTTTTCCCGTTACTAATCCTTTTAACCTTAACTGCTAATATTGCCGCATTCCAGAGATTATTTTATGTCTTAAAACCTTTCCTTAATCACTAATATTAGTTAGTTATTTTTGGGAGGATTTGTACTTATCTATTGGTTGTTTATTCCGGGGTTTTGTTAAGAGGATTATTTGGCGTTATTTTCCAGCATAAATCAATCAAAAATCACAAAAAAAAACACCAAAAAACTGGAAAAAACTTCCCCTCACCAATAATAACTAACATAATTACTCGGATTTTTCCGACTCTGATAACGGAGGCAATCGCCAAATTTTAAGAGTTTTATCTGGACTGCCAGTGACAATTCTTTGATACTGGGGACTCAAGGCAAACACGCTAATAAATTGTTCATGTCCCGATAACACTTTTTCCAGTTTGCCGGTATTTAAATTCCAAATATTGAGGTTTTTGCCACTGGTTGCTAATAGCTGACCATCAGGTGCGATCGCCACGGAACGAACCCAACTACTATCCCCAGTTAATTGGTATTTTTGTTGGCCTGTTTTCAGCTCCCAAACAATCACCGTATTATCACGACTGCCACTGGCCAATAACTTGCCATCAGGGCTAAATGCCACGGATAAAACGGCATTTCCGTGACCTTGTAGCCTTTGTACTCTTGTCCCGGTCATCGCATCCCAAATTTGAATTGTTCTGTCAGAACTGCCACTAGCAATTAATCGGCCATTAGGACTCCAGGCGATCGCATTCACCGCATCTTGATGGCCGGAAATTGTCCGCAAACGCACCCCATTGCTTAAATTCCAAAGTCTAATCGTTCTGTCCGCCGAACCACTAGCCAAAATCTGACCATTGGGACTAATAGCTAAAGCATTCACCGGGCCGGAATGAGCCGGAATAGACTGAAGTAGTTCCCCGGTTTGAAAATTCAAAATCCGGATCGTCGTATCTTCGCTACCACTAGCTAAAATCTGAGCATTCGGGCTAATTGCTAAAGCGTTAACCCAGGATCTATGGGCATCTAACTCTCTGACCTGCACTCCAGTCTGAAGATTCCAAATGCGGATTTTCCCATAACTACCACTAGCAAACATAGGAATTCTCGACTCCGGCCCCATCGCCACAGACAGATCGGATCCCACACCTGTCAAGCTTTTTTGTAAATAAAAACTACTCGGTAAACGCGCAATCAAAGAGATAGGATTAGACGGAAAAAAACCATAGCGCCAATACCCATAGACCTGGGCTCCCAATAGACTCAAAATCAAAAACGTAAACATCAGTCCCCAAGGGATTTTCTTGGGAGGTCGATATGGCGTATATGGTTGAATCCGAGAAGGTTGTTTGATCTTGGAGGAAGAAGTCCGAGAATCCGCAGAAGAAGCTGATGTTGGTGTATTTCTGGTATGGCTCATCTTCGTCGGATTTTTCCCCGTATTCCGATTGAATCCTCCCGTGTTCTTTTGACTGACTACCGATTTTTCCGAAGCATCGGCTTCATTAGTAGATCCAGCTTGTTGCAGTTCGTCCAAACAACGGATGATCGCCTGAGCATTTTGAGGCCGTTTTCCCGGAAAACTGGCCATCAAATAATCAATCACATCAGCAAATCCATCTGAAATATGGGGGGCGCTTTGGCGCCAAACCAACTTGCCCGTGCGAGGATGTTCAGAAAAAGAGGTGGGAGATTTCCCTGTAACTAAAAAGACAAAAGTCCGACCCAGAGAATAAAAATCCGATTGCGGCACCGCTTTACCATTCGCTTGTTCTGGTGCAGTATATCCCGGTGAGACAATCCCAGTAATATTCTGCCCTTGTCCCACTTTGGCAAAATAGGTGTTGGTGACCTCTCTCGCTGCGCCAAAATCAATCAGTACCAGTTGCCCATCCCGCTTGATCATAATGTTCAAGGGCTTGATATCTCGGTGGAAAAATTGCTCCTGGTGAACAACACCTAAAATTTCCGAGAGTTGCCTCAACCAATCAATCGCCAACTCCTCGGTGATCGGTTTATTGCGGCGCTTTTTCATCCACTCCCGCAGGTTCAATCCGTTGATTTTCTCCATCACGATCGCGTGCAATGGATCTTGCCCATCCGGGAGGGGAATCTCAAAATATCCATCGGGCTGAACTTTGGGAATACCCGGGCAGTCCAGCCGCATCATCACATCGGCTTCTTGCTTAAACAGTTTGACTGCTTTTTCGTGATTTTGCAGCAAAACCTTGAGGACTCTGGGTGTCCCCCGATCATCTACTTCATAAGTTTTACCAAAGCCACCACTGCCGATCTCTCTACAGATGCGATAGCGACCTTGGATCAGCACCTCCGTACCACAGTGAACACAGTGGGTCTGGTTTTGGTTGGCTGGATCATCGGGCTGGGGACACTTGGGATTAACGCAATAATTCACGATCAAGAACTCAACTACATTGCTGCGGTTCCATCAACACTATAACTTGTCAGCATCCGCTTTCGCTGAAGGGTGATGGCAATTTTACTAAAAATAGTTGGAAAGTTGGAAATTTGGAAATTTGGAAATTTGGAAAGTTGTCAGTTATTTGTTATTCGTTGTTCGGTAATTGAATATTTCTTAACAAATAACAAATAACCAACAATAAATAGCTAAATAAAATCAAAATTTCTAAATTTTAGTTTACATATCAATTTTTTTTGATATGATCTAGCCATCAGTGGATTCTCAACGGTAAAAAATTGAGTATGGACTCCAATACGACCTCGGAAAACCAACCTCGTCCCGTCCAAGCGGGGGGACAACTGAGTTTTTTTGAAAAATATCTCACGGTTTGGGTGTTTTTCTGTATTCTCATCGGTATTGGGCTGGGCAAAGCTTTTCCTAATGTGGCAGCGACCTTAGACGCGATGAGTGTCTACCAAGTTTCTATTCCGATCGCTATTTGCTTATTTTTTATGATGTATCCCATCATGGTGAAAATTGATTTCACCCAGGCAACGAAAGCGATGCGAACCCCTAAGCCAGTATTCTTGACTTTAGTAGTCAATTGGCTGATTAAACCCTTCACAATGGTCGCCTTTGCCCAGATATTTTTAGGCTGGCTGTTTCGCCCTTTACTCAGTGGCACTGAAGTGCTGCGAGGAATGGAAGTAGAACTAGCTAATTCTTATATTGCCGGAACGATTTTGTTGGGCATTGCCCCTTGTACCGCAATGGTGTTGATGTGGGGCTATCTTTCTTATAGCAATCAAGGCCATACTTTGGTGATGGTGGCGATAAATTCCCTGACGATGTTATTTCTCTATGCACCCCTGGGGAGATGGTTATTGGCGGCCAATGATTTGGTGGTTCCTTGGCAAACCATTGTGTTATCAGTGTTGATTTATGTGGGTTTACCTTTGGCGGCAGGAATGTATAGCCGTTATTGGATTTTTAAGTACAAAGGAGAAGACTGGTTTAAAGAGAAATTTCTCCACTACTTAAGTCCCGTGGCCACTTCAGCGCTGTTAATTACTCTGATTTTATTGTTTGCCTTTAAAGGTGAATTGATTGTGCAAAATCCGCTGCACATTTTATTGATTGCAGTGCCGCTATTTATTCAGACTAATTTTATTTTTCTGATTGGTTATGTGGCGGCTTTAAAGATGGATTTAGCCTATGAAGATGCGGCACCTGCTGCGTTGATTGGGGCAAGTAATCACTTTGAGGTAGCGATCGCCACGGCGGTGATGTTGTTTGGCTTAAATTCTGGGGCAGCTTTAGCCACCGTGGTGGGGGTTTTAATCGAAGTGCCGGTGATGTTAATGTTGGTGGAATTTTGCAAGAAAACCGCTTTTTGGTTTCGCCGCGAACCGGAAAAAGCTACTTTGCGCGATCGTCGCTGTTTTCCCGCAGGCAATTAGCCAAGGTTAACCAAAAACTTAACCAAAAACTTTCTCATTTCTATCCCAAAAAAATACTATGAAAAGCGTCATGTTTGTGTGTAAAAGAAACTCTTGCCGTTCTCAAATGGCCGAAGGATTTGCTAGGCACTTGGGGAAAGGCAAAATCGCCGTCACCAGTTCGGGTTTAGAACCCAGTCGAGTGCATCCCACTGCGATTCAAGTGATGTCAGAAATTGGCATTGATATTACAGATCAAACCTCTAATGCCTTGAGTGAATTTCAGCCAGAAAATTATGATGCGGTGATTTCTCTTTGTGGCTGTGGGGTGAATTTGCCAGAAGATTGGGTGACGAGAGAAGTGTTTGAAGATTGGCAAATAGATGACCCAGATGGTCAACCCATTGAAACCTTTTACCGCGTCCGAGATGAGATTAAAGCACGGGTGGAAAAACTGATTGCGTCTTTGGCAGATTAAAGCTCTATTGTTCAAAAAAATGTCGGCGAAAAAACCGGTTTACCAAAAACCGGGTTTTTTTGACTTAATTTTTTGACTTAATGATTTCGCTAATTTTGTGTGGCATGAACAGCTTCAGGACTTAGGTCATGGGTAAAATAATAGTGACCGACAGCCAATCCGGGCGGCTAATTTAACCCCGAATGCTGATGACTCAAAATGGCCGATTTTTTCCTTTATGCAATTAAGCCGTAAAATCTAACCACCTTATTGATTATATTTATCAATAGCTTGATTAACTCAATTGTCATTAAGATCAACAGCGATCGCGCTCATCAATTTTGTCTCCGTAGGCGCAGTGTCTTGGACTCAAACTGAGCGATCGCTGCGGAAAAATGAGGTAAAACTGACCTTAATTATGGCGATGAAACTTCCCTAGTATTTCGTGAATTGAGACAATGAGTAGCTTTCTTTAATGGGAAAGCTGCTCCTGCCTGCGGCGAGCGGCTATTTAATTACCTTTTTAAGCATAGCATAGTTAGTTAACTGTTAAGTTAGGTATTACCAACATTTACATAATGTTAAAATACTTTACAATTAATCAGCCGTGGGAGAGAAAATCCGGGAATAATTGCATCAGAGGCATAATCAGCGGCTTGCTTTATACCATAATTAACTGTGATATCCACAACAGAAACCCAGTTTCTCGCTTGCCTCCCCTGAACTTAGAAACCCGGTTTCTTTGCTTGGAGTTTAGGGTGGGCTTGCATTTTGCCCACCCTACTAATAGGCTGTTTTGAGTGCATCATAGTGACACTGGTTAAGCTTAGATTCTTTACCAGAATGACTTATAAACTGGTTTTATGCCTGTCCATTTTTTTGAAGCCCCCATGAGCAACCGACTTGGGGTTATACAGAACTTTTCCCTACAAATTGTTACAAAACTTTTTGTTTTGTAAAATTTCGGTAACATTTAGAGAAAGCAATGTCGGATTTCGATATAATTTTATTAAGTTTGTCCTGTACTGGACAAATTTTCTGGATCCTTTCGGTTGGGGTAAAATTAGTCTTCATCAAAAGAAAATCATCGAATAGGTGAAGGTTATTTTGAGTGCTAAATGGTGAGAATCCGACTATTATTCATCAATGGCAAGCTAATTTCATAAACTTGGCTTGTTATTTCAAATTAAAAATACTTAGTTGAGTCTTGAGAAACCTGCACCCTCTTTAACCCTTACCGAACCGTGAATATAAAGAACTGATGAAGCCAAAAAATCAGGGTCAAAGCATGATACTCTAGAAGTAGAAAAGAGTAGAAACGCGCTATTTGGTTTAAAGCCTACCCCTACCGATTAATTCTATTGTATTACTAGGGTTGCATACAATTCTCTGATGCCTAAGATAACGAGGCGAAATTTACATTCAAAACAAGTAAATTTTAGCCAAGATTTACCCTTTAGTATAACTTCAGGAAAAAGCCTTATTTATACTCATTTATATTAAGGCTATTTCTAAACAGCTAAGTTATCGGGTTAAGTATCGCTATCTTACCCTAGGAAAATCTAGTTACTTTATGGTTTTTTACCTTTATCACTATAAGGATACCAACTATAAGGTGAGTTATGCCTAAAATCTTAGGTGGTGAGTTTCCAGCCGACAGCAATGGAATAATTGATTTGTCCTTTGGGTCATATCCTTCCCTGGATGTGAATCTAAATATTCCAAATAAGGCACTAAAAGATGAAACCCAAGTCAAATTTCCAGCCGACCTTTATGCCAAGCCAGACAAGATTAATCTGACTGGTATCCTCATGCTCCAATATGCTCGCAGTATTACAGAAGCCGCGAATAAAGCCGGAAATTTTGGAACGGATGAGGTTTTTCAAGATTATCCAGAACTGCAATCAGGCCAAACACTGCAAATCCCCGATTGGTTAGCATGGGGGCCAACCAAACCAGCGGGTGTGCGTTTCCCAAATGGTAACAACGGGTCGGTTCAGGGATCGCCATTCAATGATGTCATTAACGGTAACAAAGGAAATAGCTTCATTGGTGGTAATGCAGGTATCGACTATCTCCGAGGGGGACAAGGTGTAGATGTTCTTTACGGAGATGACGATAATGATATCCTCAATGGCAACAGAGATGACGATTTTGTCTATGGTGATGCGGGGGACGATATTCTCCGGGGTGGTCAAGGGAATGACTCTCTATGGGGAGGTGATGGAGACGATATCTTAATTGGCGATATCGGTAAGGATACCTTGGTGGGCGCCATAGGTTCTGATGCTTTTTTCCTCAAAGCCGATGGAGATAATTTAGCCGTCAATGAATTTTCAGCCGATGTGATTGAGGATTTCACTTTCGGTGATGATATTATTCTCTCCAATGGGATAGCCAGAAATCAAATTCAATTGAGCGCTGAGACAGCGATTTCAGGCATGGGTTTAGCGGGAGTAAAAGACACTATCATCCGGGTAGGAGATAAGATTTTGGGTATAGTTGTCGATGTGGAAGATGCGAGCTTAGTGTTCAACTCTTTCTACGATATCGGGACAGAAAGTCCACTCCTAACCGTTCTAGGTTAATGCCATTTTTATACGGTTAAAACAGGAGGGGCAAGGCAGGGTATTGCCCCTCCTTTTAGCTTACCCAATGTTTAGAGGCGCTATAGCTCGGCTGTTCGTTCTCTTAGGGGTATTTCTCTACTGGACTCGGCACGAAAGCTGGGACTGACTGAGTCCGTTGTGATACTGAACAGTGAAAAGTTCTGTTCACCACGTCCGAGATGAGATTAAAGCACGGGTGGAAAAACTGATTGCATTCTTGGCGGATTAAAGCTTTATTGTTGGGGAAAATATCTATGAAGAAACCCGTTTTTTTGAATATTGTATAGATGCTTTTTCTTTGGCAAAAATCAGAGCAAGTTCAGGGTAGATAGTGATGAATATGCCATCGCGATCGCCCCCTTAAAAAACTCCAGGAACTGGTTTTTTTCTCGGTTCCTAGGGGCGAGTAAGCGAATCGCCCCTACATATTCACCACAGAAAACTGGTTTTTTGCTTGATGTAGTTATATATTCGGCTTTTGCCAAATATTCAACTACTCTTAATGAGGATAATCTTCATTTTCCTCAAACACTGGTGGCCACAATTCAGAAATTTGTAATTCCCATCCGGGCAGCAATTCAGGAATGGTAAGAGTTTCTCCGTTGGTAAATAAAATTGGTTTTTGATTGGGGCGATAAAGAGTTAAAGTTAATTCATCTGGGTCAATTAAAATGCCAATTTTAACTCCTTGGTCGAGAAACATTTCAATTTTTTGACGCAATTTAACCAGGCGGTCGCTTTGGGATTTAACTTCTACTATTAAGTCGGGGACAAGAGTACCAAAATATCTAACGCTGCGAGGAAGGCGCTCGCGCAAAACGAAAGAAACATCTGGTGCTTTTAAATCGCTATTGGGCAATATAAAGCCACCTGCGGAGTCAAAAACGCGACCGAGACGGCGGGGTTTTACCCAATTACTCAGTTGCCGAGCGAATTCTAGGGAGACTTCGCTAGAGATAATATCTGATGGCCTCGTAACAATAATCTTGCCTGCTTCCAGTTCCAGTTGACAGTCAAAGTCAGCTTCGCTGAGAATTGACTGAATTTTTTCCACGTCTTTTATGGTCATTTCTGGCATAGTGGACAGCTCCAATTGTACTAGCGATGATTTATTGTAATGCTAAAATCGCGAGCGCCGTTTTGGATAGAATAGGTCGCCTGGCGATCCAAACCAAGAAACCGGGTTTTTTTCTCGCTTCCACAGGAGGGGCGATTCGCGAATAGCCCCTACATATTCACCACAAAACCCCGGTTTATTTGCTTGAAAAAATGAGCGATATCGAGAAAATTTTTATCGCAATAAAGCCTGAAAACCGGATTTCATAAATTGAATAAAATGAAGAGCTGACATGAGAGCATCGATTTTTGCTGCCTCATAACCAACAATTACGCAACGGCGCTATATATAGCCTAAGATAAATCAGGCAATCACCGAGAGTGAAACTGGGAAAATTGCCCTTTTATTTATGAGAAATTATTCTTCTAGTTAAACTAACTAATTTTGAGCTTGAAAAATTGATTTTTAAATTCTACCGGTGCAGCAAAAATCCGACAACGGCAAGAAACGGATAAGGAAGCGCTGCACAAACAATATTTGGCAGAATTTTGCAGATAATTTTAGGCGAATGAATGAATGGGATAAAAAAGTTGTTTTATGAAGTAACCTCCGAAACGAGCGCCCACCCAAAAACTTCATTCGTATTCAGGAATTTATCCCAATTTTAAAAATTATTGCTACAATTCCAAAGTTGATTTGGGCGCAAGTAGGGGCGGGAAAGCAACCGCCCCTACTGTTGCATAAATTTTTGCAAATAGTATTAGTTCCGGCAAGCTCTCCTTACTTACTACTACTTACTACTACTTACTACTACTTACTACCCATTGGGGAGTGCTTGGGGCGCTAGGTATCGGCAGGGAGATAGGTTTGACCAAAGTCGCTTGCCCAAACGGGTCAAAAATACTAAAAAAATAGATCCAAGGGCGCCGAGTGCGGTAGTCTAGATCGAGTGACTTTATTTAAAATTCGGCGATATTTTAATGACTTCTACCGTGGTAAACCCCTCTCGTACCGTGCGTCTTGGTTCCCGCAAAAGCCAACTGGCTTTGGTGCAAACTGAGTGGGTGCAAGCAGAACTACAAAAACATTTCCCCGACAAAACTTTTGAAATCCATAAGATGAGTACCCAAGGGGACAAGATTTTAGATGTGCCTTTGGCCAAAATTGGGGACAAGGGTCTGTTTACTAAAGAATTGGAAGTGGGGATGCTGAACAAGGAGACGGACTTGGCAGTTCATTCCTTGAAAGACCTGCCCACTAATTTGCCCACAGGTTTGGTGCTCGGCTGTATTACCGAAAGAGAAAATCCGGCAGATGCTTTGGTTTTACACCAAAGTCATAAAGGTAAACAACTGGATACTTTGCCCCCAGGGGCGGTGGTGGGTACTTCTTCCCTGCGTCGTTTGGCTCAGTTACGCCACTATTTTCCCCACTTAACATTTAAAGATATTCGGGGAAATCTGAATACTCGCTTGGCTAAGTTAGATGCTGGTGAATATGATGCGCTGATTTTGGCGGTGGCTGGTTTACACCGTTTGGGGATGGGCGATCGCATCGATCAAGTAATTCCCCCAGAAATTAGCCTTCATGCTGTCGGTCAAGGGGCTTTGGGAATTGAATGTCGCGAGGGTGATACAGAAATTCTCGAAATTATTAAAGTTTTGGAACATGAACCCACTAAGTATCGCTGTTTGGCGGAACGCGCTTTTCTGCGGAGTCTGGAAGGGGGATGTCAAGTTCCCATTGGCGTGAATACCGTGGTTGACGGCGATCAACTAACTTTAACTGGGATGGTTGCCAGTTTAGATGGCCAACGTTTAGTTAAAGATACGGTGGTTGGGGGCACTGCTGAAGCAGAACACCTGGGCATTCAACTAGCTGAAAAGTTAAAAGATCAAGGCGCTCAAGATATTTTAAACGAGATTTTTGCTCAAATTCAGCGCAGTTAAAGTAGGCAGAGGAGCAAAGGGGCTTTCGGGGCAGGGATGTAGGGGCGCTTCGGCTTGCGCCCGCAACGCTTGCGCCCTAGGGAGCAGGGGTGTAGGGGAGCAGGGGTGCAGGGGAGAAGTGAAAAGTTAAAAGTGAAAAGTTAAAAGTGAGTTAAAAGTGAAAAGTTAAAAGTGAAAAGTTGAAAAAATATCACTATTCACTATTCACTATTCACTCTCCCCCCCGCTCCGAAAGCTCCGAAAGCTCCGAAAGCTCCGAAAGCTCCTCTGATATGGTCTGTGGTGCATTTGTTTCTGCCCGTTTACTTACTGACTTGAATTTACACAGCTTATTGGCCATAAAATTAGCTATAAAGTTAGCAAAAAATTGGTCTATTTTGTCGCGAAAAAACTGACAAAACATATCTATTGAACGCTTGTGAAAAAAATCCCGCTGAAAGCCCAAGCCCCAAAGCCTAAGCTCCAAAGCCAAAAACCCAAATTCCACAAGCTATATATCACATATACAGAGTTAACTAATCTCGCAAAACATAGCCTACGCCCCGCACAGTTTGAATCAGACGCTTCTCATTTTTAGCCTCTAATTTCAATCGCAAATAGCGAATATATACCTCAATAATATTAGAATCACCCATAAAATCATAACCCCAGACATTTTCCAGAATTTGCTGGCGGGTGAGAACTTCGCGAGGATGAGAAATCAGATATTCGAGCAAGTCAAATTCCTTGGCGGTCAATTCAACTAATCGATTTCCGCGAAAAACCTCACGAGTACGCTGGTTTAAAACCAAATCCACAAAGGATAATCTATCTGGATCGTTGCCTTCAGTGCGTCGTATATATGCCCGAATTCTGTCTAGCAGTTCTTCGATGCTCACGGGCTTAAGCACATAGTCATCGGCACCGGCATCTAAACTCGCGACACGAGCTGGTACATCATCCTTGGTGGTTAATAAAATCACCGGCACCATGTTGCCCTTTGTTCGCAGGGAACGGCAAAGTTCTAATCCTGAGAGTCTCGACAACATCGAATCCACAATCAATAGATCCGGACTCAATTCTTGGGCAGCGGCCAATCCAGACAGGCCATCTTCGGCTACCGTCACTTGGTAGCCTTCGTATTTCAGTTCTAGCTCAATAAACTGAGCCAGCTTGACTTCATGTTCTACGAGCAGGATATGTCCAGTCATAACCAGGGACAAAGAATAGTTTTTCTGACAAGATAGCATTGTGCAGGGGAGGATAGGGAAGATATTGCTTCCCAGGCTTCCCAGGCTTCCAGGGCGATCGCGGATCCCTCATCCCCTTCATTTCCTTGCCAGAGGCAAATGGCAAGCTAAGATCAGAGTCGTTGTCCAATATTCAACTAAACTGGTTCTTGGGGCAGCGTCAGGTATCGCTCGCTGCCCACAACTGTCAAATCTAACTGTCAAATCAAGTTACTAAAACATTGCCTTATGAGTCCTGTGATTAAATTTATTCGACCCGCTGGCCTGCTAGACCGCACTAGAGCTAGTCAGTTTAATCAGGAGATTAACGAGTGTCTTGAAGTCACCCCAGAAGTTGAGAGTAAACCTGACATCGTTTTAATTGATTTTAAAGATGTGACTTTTATGGATAGTTCAGGTTTAGGTGCTGTGGTTTTAGCCATTAAAACCGTTCAAGGCGCCGGGATGGAGATTTATGTGTGTTCTCTGAATAATCAACTCAATATGTTATTTGAACTTTCTGGGTTGAATAAAGTGATCGAGATATTCAGTGATGCTGAAGAATTTAAGCAAAAAATTGGCTCAAGAAAATCATCTTAATCAAATCAATTGATTTCTCTTAATATTTATTATAAAAGATGATTTCTGCTAATACGAGATGATAAATCAAGGAGATTTACGGGCGTTAAAATAGGCGATCGTCCGTAATTTTCCTGGGTTAATGGCTAATTTTATGTGGGATAAAAAACGGCGACAGAAAAATTTTAATTAATCATGGGGCTTTGGGAATATTAAGCCCAAGAGAAAGGGCAGGGTGAATCAGTCAAATATAACATGTAATAGTGATACGTCATCATTAAACGCATCATCGGAGTTTAATGAGCGAACGGCTTGTAAAATATTTTCCAGACTACATTGATTTTTCTGGGTGTAATCAGCGAGGACTTGAATAAAGTCATCCAGTTGCCAGATGCTGCCATTGGGTAAGGAAATTTCATAAATTCCATCACTAAAGATGTATAGGTTTGAGGCCGGTTCAATTTGACAAGAATCGTTGATATATTTGGCTTGAGGAAACATGCCAATGGGAATGCAACCAGAGGTAGATAGCTGTTTGACTTCAACCACGTTGGCGGCATTTTTGGTGATGAGCATTGCCGGTGGATGACCGGCACAAGAGTAGAGCAAAGTTCTAGTGCGTCGGTTATATACGCCATACCAAATGGTAAAATACATGTTCCGTTGTCGATCCATTTGGAATGCTTGGTTGAGGGCACTGAGCACTTGATTGGGCTGATAAAAGTTGGTATTAGGCAGAAAGCGCGATCGCAAAAAGTTTAATACTGACACGGACAAAAGTGCTGCCCGGGAACCATGTCCGGATACGTCCAGCAAATAAATGGCTAAATGGTCGTCATCCAACCAATAATAATCAAAACAATCTCCTCCGAGTTGTTGAGAAGGAATAAAGCGAGAATCAATGCGGACAGGTTCGATGGTGGGGATGGGCAACAAGGATTGGACATAATCTGCTGCCTCCATGAGTTCCGCTTTTAAAGCTGCTTCTGCCCGTTTGCGTTCGGTAATATCAATACCGACAAATACAGCGGCTTCATTACCTTGCCATTTTTTAGCAATTACCATATCACTGTGAAAAGCATCATTGACTTGGGTGTCAATTTCGATGGATGCTTCCTCAGTTTGGCTGGCGAAAAATTCCCGGACAAATTGCCCAAATTTTGATTCGCGAAAGCCAACTTCTCGACCGACAAATTCTTCCGGGGGTAAATTATAAGTGGCGGCTAAATGTCGGTTAGCGCCTAAATAGCGAAAATTAGAACTAATTAACGAGACGGTTCCGGGTACCGCATCTAGAACCGCTTGGAGTTGATCGCGAGTGGTTTGTAAAGTCGTTTCGGCCTGTTTTCGGCTGGTAATATCATCCACAAAGCCTTCGACACCGATGGGATGGTTGTGGACATCACGCAATAGCTCAAAAGTTTCTTCGATCCAAATTTTTTTGCCGTCCCGTCGTATCACTTCCGCTTCGCAAGATAGGCGACCTTCCACGGCCAGCCGCTGGATGCATTCCGCCCAGTGATCGGGATTGACATATAATTCAGCACCATTGCCTACGTTTGAGAGAAATTGTTGAGGAGAATCATAGCCATAAATTTTGGCTAGGGCTAAGTTAACCGTCGTATAACGCCCGGATAGGGTGGCTTGGAACAGTCCTTGAGTGGCATTTTCAAAGATTTGTCGATATTTGGCTTCCGCTTTTTTCTGGGCGGTGATGTCCTGGAGAATGGCGCAAATGGAATCGGGGGTTCCCGCTTCCCAATGACAGAACATTTTGCCTTGACAAAAGAGGCGATCGCCTTCTTTAGTTAATAAAATCAGTTCGACATTCTCTAACTTTTGTTTTTCCAGCAATATTTGCGGTAGTTGCCAGCAAATTTCCCCACAATCTGGATGCAGAATATTCTGCCAATATAAATGACTAAATTCGGCTTCTGTGTAGCCGAGAGCCTCACACCAAGATTGATTCACATAGATAAATCCTTGGTCTGATAACCGGATGATCGCCATTAAATTAAACGTCTGTGGCAAGAGGTTTTGGATTAGTCGTGAGGTAGAATTGTGAGCGAAATTTGACTGATTTTGTGGGACGATTTGCGGCTCTGAGTTTTGGCTTTCTGGATGGTTGGCCTGCAATTCTAAAAGGGCGATCGCCTGTCTAGCAATAATTTCTAGCCCTTCTTTTTGTACATCGGTCAAAGATCGGGGTTGGCGATCCATCACGCAAAAAGTTCCCCAGAGATAACCATCGGCAGTGCGTAGAGGCAATCCCGCATAAAAGCGAATCCCAGGAGAAGCCACCACCCAAGGATGATGACTAAATCGGGGATCTTGAGAGGCATCGGGAACTATAAATAATCCTGATTGCTCGATCGCACAGAGACAAAACCCCAGATCGGGATCAAGCATCGGCTGGGCAGAACCGTTTACCTCTACCCCCAACCAACTGCCGTCCGGCTGTCGCCAGTGGATCCGGGCAATGGGGGTGGTACAAATTTGCGCGGCTAGGCGCATGAGGTCATTAAATGCTGCTTCAACTGCCATAATAAGAGCCTTCTTGCTCCGCCTTTGGGGCGCTCGCGATTTTCAATAGTGGAGGTTAATAATTTGCAATCAGCACAATGCTCTGTCTTCGCAAGAGAATGTGAAATTAAATATTTTTCTCATTCAGGTACAACATACTTCATATCCCATGAAGGATCTGGATTTAGTATATTTGTATCGTCTACACCCAGGGAGTGCCAATATTATCAAAGCAATCAGAAATTTACGAACTTCCTAATTAAGCAATCTTTTTCGCAACAGTAAACAATTGCGACTATCTGGTGTGCGGCTGTAATCAAGCTCATCGGTTAACCGTTCCATAAATAGGATTCCCCGGCCACTGGTGCGATCTAGGGGGTTATATTTTTCTTGCGAAATCGATTTGAGTTTTGATTGCAAATCAAAAGGCTGGCCATAGTCCCAAATCCGCATCTCAAACCAATGGCTGAGGACGGTCACTTCAATCTCAATCGGTGTGGTACTGGGCAAATTACGATGAGCATGGCGGACTGCATTGGTGAATCCTTCTGCCAAAGCAGTTTGACATTGCCACCAAAGTTCATTGGTGACAGGTAAAGTATTAAATTGCTCAAACCATTCTAGAACATCTTCTAGGGCATTCAGATCGGAGAGTACCTGAATTTGCGCTTGCTTCAGTGGTGGCTCCGGTTTTTCAGCTTGCTTGTTTAACTGGGCTTTGAATTCCTGCCACCAGCTTCCCAGAGTTTTTAACACAATTTGTGAGGAATAATAATGAATTTTGCATCACTGGACTACTGTTTGACTTGACTTCACAAAGCTCCACTATCTTTGTGAAAAATCACCCAAATGGTTTTTAATATTAACTTAATATCATAGAGCAAACTCCAGTTTTTTTGGTATTTTCGGTCTAGCTGAACGACATCTTCAAATTTCTTAATGCTGGAGCGACCATTGACTTGCCATTCACCAGTCATTCCCGGTTTAACATCTAAGCGTTGCCATTCGGGAATTTCATAAAGTTCGACTTCATCGGGAGTTGGGGGTCGAGTTCCCACCAGACTCATCTCTCCTTTGAGCACATTCCAAAATTGTGGCAGTTCATCGAGACTGGTTCGCCGCAGAAAACGACCTACTTTAGTAATTCGCGGGTCATTTTCGTTTTTGAACAATTTCCCCCCTTCAATTTGGTTGGTGACTTCTGCTTTGCGAGCTTCCGCATCTACGTACATCGACCGGAATTTCCACATCCGAAAGGGCCGATGCATCCAACCACAGCGAATTTGGCTGAATAAAATTGGCCCGGGGCTATTGAGTTTAATGGCAACAGCGATCGGTATAAATAAAATCGCTGTAATGCCTAAACCCACGAGCGCCCCAACAATATCCATCAATCGTTTCAGCTTCGATTTCACCGAAGGGTGAGTCATAGGCAGATCGGCAGTTTGTTCTTTATCCAATGGGGGACTGACTTCCGAACCTAAGTGTTTGTTTTGTGCGGAACTTGGCTCAGGAGGAGGTTCAATGGTGACTCTTTGTAACAGGTCAGTCATGGATAAGACCGCCATAACTTGAGGCTGAACTTCACGAAGGACTAAAGAAATTTTTTGCTGTCTGGTGGTTTTGATGTTGTAAACCAAAGCACCAATGCCACTACTGTCAATAAAAGTCGTTTGACTGCAATCGAGAACGATTTTTTCCGGAGTGGGATCGTGTTCGGTTAGTTGATAGCAGGCTTGCTTAAAGGCTACTGCCTCCAACACGCTAATCCGAGGTGGTAAGTGAACTGTGGCAATTTTGCCACTGAAGGAAACCGGAAACTCGGCGTTGTGGTTTTGAGTGGCCATAGAACTCGAAAGATAAATAAAAGCTTAATTTTAGTCTAGATATTTTAACGAATTCAGGAATTTGACTGGTGGATTGTTACAGGGTTTGTTGATTAATCGACTTTTTGGCTCTGGTTTATGAGAACCGCAATCCATCAATTGAGAATTAAGCTATGGGCTGGGAATCATTAATCTGTTAGCGCGCTCGCGCTCTCTGATATTATATAACAGCACATCACCACCTTCTATTAGTTTACTAGCGATCGCCCGATTTAAAAAGACTCCTAAGCGGAATTTTTGGGCATTCGCTCTAGGCATCGTTATTTTCAGTATTTTCAATAAAGATGAGAAAGATACAAGTCAAATGATCATTTTTTCTAGAGAACTGTTCTTAATTTTTTTCCGGTAGTTTTCGGTTTGCTTTCGCCAAAAATAATTTATCCTATCAGCGTTACAGGTGACAGTCGTAGACATATAACGGTTATGATCCCGATGAAATACAGAGGTCTTCTGAATTCCCGCCTGTAGGAAGGAGAGAGAAGAGAGGAGAGAGAAGAGAGGAGAGAGAATAGAGAAGAGAGAATAGAGAAGAGAGAATAGAGAAGAGAGAATAGAGAAGAGAGAATAGAGAAGAGAGAATAGAGAAGATAGAATAGAGTGAATAGTGAATAGTGAATAGTGATATTTATTTTCACTTTTCACTTTTCACTTTTCACTTTTCACTTTCCTCTTTCCTCTTTCCTCTTTCCTCTTTCCTCTTTCCTCTTTCCTCTCATGGCGTCTGTGGTGCATTTATTTCTGCCCACCTATTTACCAACCATTCCAAGGGGTTATTTCCAAAACTTGTCTGGGGGTAAACACCACACGGTAGCTGACAACCGGAACATAAGTTAAATTGCCCTCACTGTCTTTGGTCAATGCCGCAGAGGGCTGATGTAACTGACGCAAGGGCGTTTCATATAGATAATCGCGGGCTGGTTGATTTTGCGGCTCGTAGTCAGCGATCGCACCATCTTCTGTCACCAAAACTTTATAAACTAACTCCCGCCGAAAAGTAGGTTCCGTTTTCCACTCGTCGATCAGATCGTTACGCAACTGCCTAAAGAGGGTTTCAATCATGGCGGGATCTTGGATCTCTGGCGGTGGGGCAGGTTGGCCGGTTAAACCCCGCCAGGGACTCACTTCTGCTACCCCATTGGGTTGGAGTACCACTTTAAATAGGCCAATTTCTTCCACCGTAGTGGTGCCACCTTCAGGCCGTTTGTACAGAATTGCGGACAAAGGTGTTTGCTCGACATAATCTCTGGCCGCATCATTTTCCGGTTTGTACCCAACGATCGCGCCATCTTTGGCCACGGAAACTTGATAAATTAACGGTTGGGTAAAGGTTGCCGGAGTTGTCCAAGTCTCCGCCAGTTGATTACGCAATTGCTGCTGTAAAATTGTCAGTCTTGTGGGATCAGTAATTTCTGGAGTTTGGTCTAGAAGGGTTTCTAATTCTGAAGCTGATCGGGGTGAACCGGAGTTTGCTGTTGCCGGAGGCCGCTCGCCATCATGAGGAGTCTTTGTGCCATCAGTGATTTGATCCGGAGTAGACTGTGTAACCGAGTCCTCTAGAGGCCGTTTAATTTCTGGGGTCGGTGCCATGAAAAAGGCAGTGGCCGCGATCGCTAAACCAGAGACGCCCACCGCCAAGGGAACGACTTTCTTGGCCACAGGTTCTTGGCTGGTGAGATATTTCTTAGAAACCGGGGCTAAATTCAAGGTTAATGCGGGCAGAGTGCTTTTATCGGCAAAGAACTGATCCACCGCTTCAATCAAATCAAATAACTGCACCGTGGTCAGATCCACTATTACCGGCGCCGGGGAATGGCCCGGCTCCCCAGAGCAGACCGTCAAGCGATGTAAATTTCCGGCAATTGCTTCGAGGTTGACCCAAGTGCCTTGATTCGGCTGACCGGGTGTCTGACCGGGTGCCTGGCTTGGTGGCATCAGGGGCGAGCGCACCCCGCTCAACATTTCTTGAGCATAATAACTCACTGCCGTGACCAAACTCTGAAGAAACTCTAATCCCCCGCTGATGGGTTGCTCCAACCCAGTCACATAACACTGAGCATTCAGCAAAATCGACATCAGCGGCTGCGCGTTGGCATCCAGGGTCGTCTGTTCACTTAGCCCTTCTAAAATTAACCGGCAATTTGGCAAACTATACTGACGTTGAATAGTCATTCAACTTCTCCATCAAACAAACTAATCCACAAACGTTGTATTCCGGCGGTGCCGGTACAAATAAGTAATTTACTCAGTAACTCCAAAGCTAACTCATTCAACTTCTCATTAGAAGAATAAGCCAAAACTGCTGCACGGCGAGGGTTCATCCGGCTGCGAAAATGTGCTCTAAATCTTTCCAAATATTTCCCCAATTGCAAATGGTGTTCTAAGGGAATTTGTTTCCGGTTGAGTTGCTGGTAGTCCATGAGCAACTGCCGAATTAATGCGGTTAACCGTCGAGCCAAAAAGCCCACAATCGACACCAGTGCTTTACCCTCCGCTAAAGTTAAGGGGCTGCGTTGGCTATAACGACGTAAAGGATTGGTGTTCCGCATTCGCCACAAGGCCACCCGATTTTTAATAATCTGTTGCAGTCCCAAATCTTTAGCTAAAGACAAGATCGCTTCCGACCCGCCCAGATCCAAGGCTTCAATCGCCAGCAGCATTAAATCAATTTCTAAACGAGCCCGGCGCGGACATCCTTTGTGCCAATCCCCTGGAGGATCTGGCAAATTATCTAAAATGAGCGGCTGAATCGGAGCCGGTGGCTTGCTAGAGCCCATTACGTCTACCACACTGTTCATAAGAATAAGGATAATGGTTTACTGGAATGGTGTATATTCTCAAATTCTACAGAATTAGACTAGAGGGGTCGGGGCGCTTTTCGCCCTGATTAAAAAATAAAGTGCCGTCGCTATTTAGTCTTTACCGGACAAAAGTCATTAATTAAGTAATTAATTAAATTTTGACCGTTTTCGGAGAACAACCCGTTAAAACAAGGGGTTCTTTTCTCAATAGCGAGCGCATTACTGATATGCTGAAAATTTACAACTTATAACTTATATTAGCCATCAAATTAATCAGTTTATCGGTTTATGTATATCAAATCTCTTATCCGCAATATTCCTGATTTTCCCAAACCGGGAATTATGTTCCGAGATATTACCACGCTACTGCAAAATCCTGATGGTTTGCGGGATGCGATCGATCAAATGGCGGCAGTCTGTGCGCCCCTTCAGCCAGATTATATTCTGGGGATGGAGTCGCGTGGGTTTATTTTTGGCACTCCGTTGGCTTACAAGTTGGGGGTGGGTTTTATCCCGGTAAGGAAACCGGGCAAACTCCCAGCGGCAGTTTATTCCGTGGAGTACGAGCTTGAATATGGTACAGACCGTCTGGAAATGCACCAAGATGCCCTGAAACCGGGCGATCGCGTCTTAATTGTTGACGATTTAATCGCCACCGGGGGCACAGCCCAAGCGGCAGCTACGATGGTTCAGCAAGCAGGGGCAAAATTAGCCGGTTTTTGCTTTTTGGTGGAATTATTGGCCTTGGGAGGTCGAGAAAAACTGCCCAAAGTTCCGATTATCTCAATGGTGGAATATTAGTGTATTATCTTTGTTACATTAGTTGTTACATTAGTGTAATATAAGTAATACCTTGGTAATATCTTGGCTCCTCGGCCAGAAATTGCTCTGATAATTTACTCTGATAATTTGCTCTGATAATTGTAGCAAATAATCAAGAGAATTGGCCGAGGTGTTAGCGGCAACGTCTAAAAAAAAAGGCAAAAAAATTATTGACATTTGCGTTCGCTTTGGTGATGCTCCTGGTTATGTTTTTTATCTGATGTGCCCTGCTTCCTAAACCATGAATCTGACCCGATGATTCTTAACATTTTCTTGCTACAAATCACCAGAATATTGATATGATAAATTTGGATGCAGCGAACGAATTAGAAAATGATATCGTGACTGTCACTAGAATACAAATTGCCCTAAAAGCTACAGCAAAATCGCTCCAAATTAACTTGTCTGAGTCTATTCTAGAAAATCACCTAGAAACTGATGGCAGATTATGGCAAATGCTGCAAATTGCTACGCAGAATTTATTAGATAATTTTACCGCTTGTACTCATTTTAAATGTAGTTCTCAAACGGTGAATGACCGGGAAACAGCCCAAGATATTTTTGAACAATTTTCCTTACAAGAAAGAAGAAAATTTACCGCTGAAACTATCAGCAATATTCAAGGTGTAATTACCCAAATTACTGGAAAAATTACTGGAAATATTGATAACGCAGAACCGGAGCCAGCAGATTATATTGTGGTGACATTATTAATCGGCACCGCCCACGATCGCCCCTTATTTGGCTCGATTAACTCTGCCGCTGAGTTAAAAGCCGCATTACAAACTGTGGTCGCAATGCCGCCAGAATATCTGCTAATTTTTGAATTACTATGGACTCCGCAATTGCCGACGGATAGCCTGTCCGCATCACAATTTGCTAAAGATTATAGCGATTTAATCCCGATCTACGATCTAAATTAGATATCTGGGGATATCTGGGGATATCTGGGGATATCTGGGGATATCTGGGAACTGAGTGAAGATCGCCCACTTTTATCACCCTTTATTATAGTTGGGGGAAAATCGGCGATCGCGACCAACAGCAGATGTCTTCATCGGTGACAACTTGGTGTGGAAAAACCAGTCAAGACAATCAAAAAAAGGTAAGACTTATGAGTTTAAAAGACCGCATTGGCGAAGAAATTAAGGCGGCAATGAAAGCCAAAGATAAAATCCGCTTGGAAACCGTGCGGAGTATCAAAAAGCTGATTCTGGAAAAAGAAGCCAGCGTCCGTCCGTCCGGTCAGGAAAGCTTAACGGAAGAACAAGAGGTTGAATTACTGGTGCAGTTGGCGAAACAACGACGAGATGCGATCGAGCAATATCAGCAAGTCGGTCGCGAAGATTTGGCAGCCCAAGAAGCCCAGGAATTAGCGATCATTGAAGAATATTTACCCAGGCAACTTTCCGACGAAGAAATCGCGAGTATTATTGACGCGATCATCGCTCAAGTCGGTGCCACCTCCGTCAAAGATATCGGTAAAGTCATGGGGCCAGCCATGCAGCAGTTAAAAGGAAAAGCCGATGGCAAAAAAGTCCAGGAAATCGTCAAAGCCAAATTAGGATAGCTGATGGTTGTTAGTTGGGGTGTGGGGTGTGAGGCCGCCATCGGTGTGGGGTGTGGGGAGGCTTCCGGGGCTTTCGGAGCAGAGGTGATGAGGGGCTTTCGGGGCTTTCGGGGCAGAGGAGAAAAGAGGAAAGAGGAAAGAGGAAAGAGGAAAGAGGAAAGAGGAAAGAGGAAAGAGGAAAGTGAAAAGTGAAAAGTGGAAAGTGAAAAGTGAGAATAAATATCACTATTCACTATTCACTATTCACTATTCACTATTCA